>Ga0138256_10001167_pt1 | contig 28257 bp, 25 predicted proteins | sample KNB2016incub_MG_FD_105486 | JGI IMG/M metagenome (GOLD analysis project Ga0138256, IMG submission 105486) | Active sludge microbial communities from wastewater in Klosterneuburg, Austria - KNB2014incub_MG | ecosystem: Engineered > WWTP > Activated sludge > Unclassified | place: Austria...
CAGACGAAAATCGTTTTCGTCCAGCACCTGGTGTTTCAGATCGGACTGGCGGGCCGTTGCAGGGTCGAGTGCGCGCACCAACGGTGCATTGGTGGTCGCCAGGGTGGCCAGCAAGTCGGGGCTGATGGTGAGCAGGTCGCAACCCGCCAACGCCGTGATTTGGCCCACATTGCGAAAGCTCGCTCCCATCACTTCTGTGGCAATCTCAAACCGCTTGTAGTAGTTGTAGATTTGGGCGACTGAACGCACGCCGGGGTCGTTGGCACCCGCGTTGTCAGCCTCCACCCACGCAGCACCCGCAGACTTTTTGTACCAGTCGTAAATGCGGCCCACAAAGGGCGAAATCAGCTGAACCTTGGCTTGTCCGCAGGCCACGGCCTGGCAAAACGAAAACAACAAGGTCAGGTTGGTGCGAATGCCATCACGTTCCAGTCGTTTGGCCGCTTCAATACCTTCCCAAGTGGCGGCTACTTTGATCAACACCCGGTCAATGTGGATGCCCTCTGCCTGGTACAACTCGGCAATACGCCAACCGCGGGACACGGTGGCACTGGTGTCAAAGCTCAGGCGGGCGTCGACTTCGGTCGACACACGCCCCGGAATGATGGACAAAATTTCGCAGCCAAAGCGCACCAACAGCCGGTCCATCACCTCGTCCACCGCACGGTCACGAAACCGGTTGACGGTTTCCCTGAGCAATGGCGCATATTCCGGCTTTTGTACCGCCTTGAGGATGAGCGAGGGGTTAGTGGTAGCGTCTTGCGGCTGGAACTGCGCCATTTGCTTGAAATCACCGGTGTCGGCGACCACAGTGGTGAATTGCTTGAGTGCGTCGAGTTGGTTCATGTTTGAATTATCCGATGAAACAAAGTGACAGCGCAGTGTGTCTTTTCATGTAACTTCAGCAACCTATGAGTTTTGATCTTATCTTGTTCGGTGGCACAGGTGATCTGACATGGCGCAAGCTGATGTCTGCTTTGTTTCAGGCCTTTCGCCATGGCAATATGCCAGACCGTGCGCGCATCATTGGCGTTGGACGCGATGATCTGAGCGACACGCAATACCGCGCACTCATCCAGTCACGATTTGACAACGTCTAGCTAGCCAAGCGCCCCACCACGGACGAATTCTCCCGTTTTGCGGCCCTACTGGAGTATGTCCGCATGAACTTGTCCCAGCCTAACGACTACCCCAGTCTGGCTGCGAGCCTGCTGGCCTGCATGGTCTACATCGACCTCAACCCGGTGCGATTTGGGACGAGAAGCTCAAAGTGCTGCGCTCGCTCAAACCGTGGACCACAGAATCACTGGCACAAGATGTGGTGCGCGGCCAATACGCCAGCGGCAGTATCGATGGCGCCAAGTTGCCGGCGTACCGCGAAGAGCCAGGCGTCAACCCACTGAGCAATACCGAGACGTTTGTGGCGCTACGCACCGAGATTGCCAACTGGCGCTGGGCTGGTGTGCCCTTTTGAATCCGCACCGGCAAGCGCGTGGCTGGCCGCGATGCGCGCATCGTGACTAACTTTCACCCAACGCCCCACGCAATCTTCAACACCCAAATCGAGGTGGCGAACCGCTGATCATCAATCTTCAACCCAAAGACGGTCTGGAATTGCATTTGATGGCGCAGGGTCAGGCCAACCGGCAAAGCCCCCTGGGCGGCGCAAACCCTGGTACCGATACAGCTTGACCTTGATTTTGACAAACGCGTGGGCACTGAACGGGTGGGCGCCTGTGAGCGACTGCTGCTGGACGTGATTGATGGTCGCTTAAACCTGTTTGTACGCAGCGACGAGCAAGACGAGGCCTGGCGGCGCTGGGTATAGCATCTGCTCAACCATTGCTCTGGCGACGCCCAGCCCCTGCGCCTGTATGCTGCCGGAACCCTGGGGGCCAATTGCGTCCAGCGCGATGAATGCATGCGATGGCTTTTGCTGGGCAGAATAATCATGAGTTGCCAGCCATGCTAGACCGTGTATAAGCTGCTCTGCCATCACTGGCCCCTTCAGAGCAGTCCGTGGGCAAGCTGTGCCAGGCTGACCCCACGGTTTTTGCCAAATTGCCAGTGAGTGTTCTGGCCAATCGGTCACACGTGAACAAACCAACCGTCGTCCGCTTTGGCCGTGGCCTGACGTGATGGTCGAGGTGATCGGACAACACGGTTGCTCGGGCAATTGCCGCCCTGATGTTCGCATACGATGGCAGGGCAGCACATTCAGCTTTTTTTAGTGTCGGCAATTCTCGCGCAGTGGCCCAAGCTGCACAGCATAAATTCTTCCGCGTGGGCATTCACACAATTACCTACAGCGATGGACAGATGCAGGTGATGAGCGCAACCTCCATCGTCGTTACCGTCAGCGAATCGCCACTGGCCAGTGCCGGTCATGTCGAGCTGAGTTCCGACCACCCAGAAGGTTTTTGACAAGTACAGTCCCATGGTGTCACGCTTGCTGCACATGATGATCATCGACATCCTGGCCACCTGTATGGCACTGACCAATGTTGGTGACACACTACAGCCGCTGCTGCGCGAGATGAAGGGCAACCTGCGCAGCAAACGCTGCACCTGGAATGTAAAAACCCCCGCTGCGTTGCCGCAACGGGGGTTTGGTCTCTTAACCATTAGCTGGCAGATGCCAGCGTCAGTTTAGAAGTTGTGACGAACGCCAATGCCGTAGATGTCGGCGTCAACAGCGGACTTGCCACCTGCCTTGTTAGACTTGCCGTCACGACGGTAGTCGAAGTAAGCGGTAGTGCGCTTGCTCAGGCTGTAGCCAGCGTACAGCAGGTAGTCGGTGTCATCAAAGCCGGTGTCTTGAGCGACGTCAACCGTGAAAGCCCATGGGCCAACGGGAACGCGAGCACCCAGGGACCAACCTTGCGAAGGACCAGCAGCATCTTGGAAGGAACCAGCCAGGATGAAGGCGCCGAAGTTGTAGCTAGCACCCAAAGAGTAGTTGCCGTCGGTGGAAGCACCAGGTGCAACCTTGTCGTTCTTCCAGTAGGACAGGCCAACTGCCAAAGGACCAGCGGCGTAGATAGCGTTAGCATCCAACTTGCTACCCAGACCACCATTTTCCATACCGTCCAACTCGGTCACGTAGCCCAGAGTTGCCGAGAAACCACCCATGTTTGGGGTGGTGTAGCTGAACTCGCGGCTGTTACGCGAACCGCCGCCAGCAAAACCGAACTGGTTAGCAACAGCGGAGAAGTTGGCAGCGCCAGTCAGTTCCCAAGCAGCAACGCCGAAGAAGGAAGGAGACAGGGTACGGCCAGCCTTGATACGGCCGAAACCACCGTCCAGAGCCATGTAAGCGTAACGACCGCTGGCAACGTCAGCAGCGCCAGTGGAGTAGTCGATGTTTTGCTCGAACTGGGCAGTAGCCTTCATGCCGCCGCCGAGGTCTTCAACAACCTTGATGCCCCAACGGCTGTTGCCGTCGTTCTGAGCGTCATTGGTCTTCATGTTGGCGTCGCTCTTGACGCCAGTTGCATTCACGGCACCCAGTGCAATATCAGCCACGCCGTACAGGGTAACTTGCGCCATGGCGGCGCTGGAAGCGGCCAAAACGGCCAAAGCGATGAGGGTTTTTTTCATTTCGGGTTTCTCAAAAAGGTTAAACAGCGGGCTCCGGTCCGACGGGATTGGAACCCCGGGCCAACCTCCTAGTTCAGGAAGTTGGGTCTATTGCACCAGACCGCTGCCTGTTTGGCAAAGCATTGCCCTTAAAAAGGGCCGAAAAGTCCGATTTCCCCTAGTATCCGTTGCTGGGTTGCAACAATTTGTTTTCCCACCTCCTGTCACAGAATCACGCTAGACTGTGACACTGTTCAAATTCCGGAGATTGACCATCGATTCGCTGCTAAATGCTGCAGATTGCGCCCTGCGCACCTTGTTTGCAAAGCCCCGTGCAAAGCATGCCAGCCCCTCGGCAACCGAATCAACCGGGCCGTTGTCACCTGACGAGAGCCGCCAGGCGGCGGCATTAATGCGGGTAAACCATGTGGGCGAAGTTTGTGCACAGGCGTTATATACGTCCCAGGCATTGGCAACCCGAAACTCGGCATTGCGGGTCCATTTTACGCAAGCGTGCCGTGAAGAAACAGACCATTTGGCCTGGACTGCAGACCGCTTAAGCGAACTGGGTTCCCGCCCTTCCCTGCTGAATCCGTTGTGGTATGCCGGAGCGTTCGGGTTGGGTCTGCTGGCAGGCCGGCTGGGTGACCCGGTCAGCTTGGGTTTTGTGGTGGAAACAGAGCGTCAAGTAGGCGCACACTTACAAAGTCATCTTGAACTATTGCCTAAGGCAGACCATGCTTCCCGGGCAATTGTGGCGCAGATGCAATCCGATGAGTTGCATCACGCCGAGGCCGCCAGGACCGCCGGCGCTATGGATTTGCCAGCATCCGTGAAAGGCATGATGCGCACTGCGGCCAAGGTCATGACGACCGTCGCGCACCACGTCTAAACCGTCAAATTCAGGGTTGAATCAGGCTTCAATCACTTCAAAACTAGTTACGATTTCAGCAGTCTTGGCCAGCATGATGCTGGCAGAACAGTATTTTTCGTGGCTCATGGCAACTGCCCGTTCGACCGCAGCAAGCGGTATGTCTTTACCTGTTACGGTAAAGTGCATTTGGATTTTGGTAAATACTTTTGGGTCCGTTGGTGCCCGTTCAGCTGACAGCTTGACGGTACAACCCTGCACCGTATGGCGACCGCGTTTTAAGATCAGTACCACGTCATAGGCCGTGCAACCACCGGTACCTGCCAACAGGGTTTCCAGTGGTCGGGGCGCCAAGTTTTGCCCACCATTTTCCGGCTTATCCGCATCCAGGGCCCCATCCATAGCCAAGGTATGTCCGCTACCGGTTTCCGCCACGAACCCCATGCCCGAACGGGTATTCAAGCCGCCGGTCCAACTGACTGTGCATTCCATCGTTTCATTCCTTGGCAACTGTCATCAACCGAATCTACGGTATGACGCCGATTATCATGCGGGAACACCCCATTGCCTGCCATGACGACCAAATCCCCAAAACCACTCACCCCCGCTGACTATCTCAAGAAAATATTGACTGCGCGCGTCTACGACGTCGCCACTGAGTCTGCTCTGGAGCCAGCCAAACAACTGGGCAAGCGCTTGCACAACACCGTGTTGCTTAAGCGCGAAGACCAGCAGCCGGTGCGCAGCTTCAAGTTGCGGGGTGCTTACAACAAGATGGCTCAGCTCAGTTCTGAGCAATTGAAAAAGGGTGTTATTTGTGCCTCCGCCGGCAACCACGCTCAGGGCGTTGCCCTGAGCGCATCCCGACTGGGTACCCGCGCAGTCATCGTGATGCCCACCACCACGCCCCAAGTCAAGATTGACGCCGTGCGTGGTTTTGGCGGGGAAGTTGTTTTGCACGGGGATAGCTACTCCGACGCCTATACCCACTCGCTGACACTGCAAAGCAAGCAAGGGCTGACCTTTGTACACCCGTTCGACGACCCGGACGTCATTGCCGGACAGGGCACCATTGCCATGGAAATGCTGCGCCAGGTCCAAACGCTGCACATGCGCACCGCACCGCTGGCAAGTGGCACGCCCACGCCTCCGGCCTTAGACGCAGTATTTGTTGCCATTGGCGGCGGCGGCCTGGTGGCCGGCGTGGCGAACTACCTCAAGGCGGTGGATCCGCGCATCAAAGTCATCGGTGTGCAGATGAACGATTCCGACGCAATGATTCAGTCAGTTGCCGCAAAAAGGCGCGTCACCTTGCCAGATGTGGGCCTGTTCTCGGATGGCACTGCTGTCAAGCTGGTCGGCGAGGAGACTTTCCGAATCGCGCGTGGCTTGGTCGACGAATTCATGACGGTGGATACTGATGCAGTGTGCGCCGCCATCAAAGACATCTTCGTGGACACCCGCAGCATTGTGGAGCCCGCCGGTGCTTTGGCAGTGGCCGCCATCAAACAGTATGTGGCTAAAAACAAGACGCGTGGCGAAACCTACGCTGCCATTCTGTGTGGCGCCAATATGAACTTTGACCGACTTCGTTTTGTTGCCGAACGGGCCGAAGTGGGCGAAGAGCGTGAGGCCTTGTTGGCGGTGACGATTCCAGAAGAGCGCGGGAGTTTCAAGCGCTTTTGCGAGTTGATTGGTGGTTTGCCAGGTGGTCCTCGCAACGTGACCGAATTCAACTATCGCATCAGCGACGCAACCAAAGCCCACGTGTTCGTCGGTCTGACCACGCATGGCAAGGGCGAGTCCGCCAAAATCGCCACCAACTTCACGCGCCACGGATTTCAGACCCTGGATCTCACCCACGATGAATTGGCCAAGGAACATATCCGCCACATGGTGGGAGGGCATTCCACCCTGGCTGAGAACGAACGTCTGCTGCGCTTTGTGTTCCCCGAAAGGCCCGGAGCATTACTCAAGTTTTTGAACCTAATGCGCCCCAACTGGAACATCAGCCTGTTTCACTACCGCAACCAAGGTGCGGACTATGGGCGCATACTGGTTGGCCTGCAGGTTCCCAAGGCGGACGACAGGGCATTTGCAAAGTTCTTGCAGACCTTGGACTACCCCTACGTGGAAGAATCGGATAACCCGGTGTACCGCATGTTCTTGCGGCAGCAGTAAGACCGTCGCACCTAGACAGGACGAACCAACATGGGCATTTCCCTGGATGGCAAATTGGTTGTGGCAATCTCTAGCCGCGCCTTGTTCGATTTTGAAGAAGAAAATCTGGTTTTCGAGCAATCGGATGACACGGCCTATATGCGACTCCAACTGGAGCGACTGGAAACACCGGCCAAACCCGGTGTTGCATTCTCCCTGGTTCAAAAGTTGCTCGCGTTCAATTTGGAGCCTTCGCAAAAGGTCGAAGTCGTTATCCTCTCGCGTAACGACCCGGTCAGTGGCCTACGCGTCATGAAATCAGCCGCTCACTACGCACTGCCGATCATCCGGTGTACGTTTACCAGAGGCGAGGCACCCTGGCGCTATCTAAAACCCTTACGTGCCAACCTGTTCCTGAGCACACACTTGAGTGACGTTCGCGCCGCATTAGCCGCTGGCGTGCCAGCGGCACAGGTCTACCCTCAGTCAGCCCATGCCAGTGATGCACATCCTTGCGAAGTACGCATTGCCTTTGACGGCGATGCGGTGTTGTTCAGCGACGAAGCCGAGCGTGTCTACCAGTCACAGGGCCTAAATGCCTTTCAACAGCACGAGATAGACAAGGTGGCGCTACCCCTGCCCGACGGCCCTTTCAAGCCCCTGCTCGTCGCGCTGCATCAGCTACAGCAGGCTTCCACACCCAACATGCGCATTCGTACGGCATTGGTAACGGCCCGCAGTGCGCCCGCGCACGAGCGTGCTATCCGAACCTTGATGGACTGGAATATTGCCGTGGATGAAGCCATGTTCCTTGGGGGCCTGGACAAGGGTGAATTTTTGCGCGAGTTCGAACCGGATTTTTTCTTTGATGACCAGACTGGGCACATTGAATCCGCAGCGCGTCATGTCCCTTCTGGACATGTTGTCAGTGGCATCCGCAACTAGAGCGCAGGTGCCGCTGTAGGTTCAGCGCGCAATTTCCTGGCCCACCCCAATGTAGGTGGTGTATCCACGTGCACGCAGCAAGCAAGCTGGACACTCCCCGCAACCATAGCCCCAGACATGGCGTTGATCCCGTGTTCCCAAATAGCAGGTATGGGTGTGCTCCACAATCAGGTCTACCAAGGGCTGGCCACCCAGTGTTGACGCCAGTGCCCAGGTAGCAGCCTTGTCGATCCACATCAGCGGAGTTTCAATCAAAAACCGCTTGTCCATTCCCAGCGACAACGCGAGTTGCATGGCTTTCATGGTGTCATCGCGGCAATCGGGGTACCCAGAAAAGTCGGTCTCACATACTCCAGTAACCATCACCTGTAGGTCACGCCGATAGGCCACGGCCGCAGCCAATGTCAAAAACAGCAAGTTTCGCCCGGGCACAAAGGTGTTGGGCAACCCGGTGCTTTCCATTTGGAAAGCGGTCTGGCGGGTCAAGGATGTTTCGCTGACCGCCCCCAGGACCGCGAGATCCAGCAAATGGTCTTCACCCAACTTGACAGCCCAATGCGGGAACTGAGCGCGAATTTCCTGTAAGACGACTAAACGCGCATCCAACTCCACGCTGTGGCGCTGGCGGTAATCAAAGGCAATGGTCTCCACCCGCTCGTAGCGTTGCAAAGCGTGGGCTAGGCAGGTAGTGGAATCCTGTCCACCGGAGAAAAGTACAAGGGCGCTGGTATGCATGGCCGCAATGTTAGATCATGGCCTGTACCTAGGCACTTAACGGTGGATCATGGGTTGCGCACTGACTGACCGATTCACTGGCGCAATCGGGATTACCCTATTTGTCCCAGACGAAACCGTGTCTGCGTTGGCTCGACGCAGGTTCGCGGCTCGACCAATGATTGGCAATTGCAATTGGTTTGGGTTTGGGTTTGGGCCCCTTCAGTTATTTTCTATGTAGCCGTGCGTTTCTTAACGGCAGATTTAGACAGCCATTTAGTAGCGCACCTTTTGAGATACTTTTAAAAGTCTTCGTTTTACCGTCGAGATTCTCGTTTTATGCACCGCTTCGGTGCATAAATAAAATGCAAACCCATTGGCGATTACGCCAACGCTGCACAGCACGTCAGACTCGGCCGTACGCCGGCCATCTACTTCAGTAGTCCAGCAACGAAGCGTCCCGCACCGCACCTTTGTCAGCTGACATGACCAGCATGGCGTAGGCCTTGAGCGCGCTTGAGACCTTGCGGGGGCGGGGCAGCGCGGGCTTCCAGCCCTTGGCGTCTTGCTCGGCGCGCCGCCGGGCAAGCTCTTCGTCCGACACCAGCACGTTGATTGAGCGGGCATGGATGTCGATACGGATGCGGTCGCCGTTACGCACCAGGCCAATGGCACCACCGGCAGCAGCTTCGGGCGAGGCGTGGCCAATGGACAGACCCGAGGTGCCGCCCGAGAAGCGGCCATCGGTCAGCAGTGCGCAGGACTTGCCCAGCCCTTTGGACTTGATGTAGCTGGTGGGGTAAAGCATTTCTTGCATGCCGGGGCCGCCTTTGGGGCCTTCGTAGCGCACGATCACGATGTCACCGGGCTTGACCTTGTCGGCCAAGATGTTGGCCACGGCTTCGTCTTGCGATTCGGTCACGTAGGCGGGGCCTTCGAACACCATCAGCGCGTCGTCCACACCGGCGGTCTTGACCACACAGCCCTTGAGCGCAATGTTGCCCACCAGCACGGCCAAGCCGCCTTCTTGTGAGAAGGCATGGTCGCCAGAGCGAATGCAGCCGTTGGCGCGGTCCAGGTCCAGACTGGGCCAGCGGGTGTTCTGGCTGAACGCCGTTTGCGTGGGGATACCGGCCGGGCCAGCCATGTAGAAGGTTTTAACGGCCTCTGATGGGTTACGGGCAATGTCCCACTCGTCCAGCGCGTCCTTCATGGTCTTGGCGTACACGGTGGGGGTATCGGTGTGCAGTTTGCCAGCACGGTCCAGCTCACCCAAAATGGCCATGATGCCGCCGGCGCGGTGCACGTCTTCAATGTGGTACTTGTCGGTGTTAGGCGCCACCTTGCACAGCTGCGGCACGATGCGCGAGAGGCGGTCAATGTCGGCCATGGTGAAGTCAATCTCAGCCTCTTGTGCAATGGCCAGAATGTGCAGGATGGTGTTGGTGGAGCCACCCATGGCGATGTCCAGCGTCATGGCGTTCTCAAACGCTTTGAAGCCGACAGAGCGCGGCAACACGCCGCTGTCGTCCTGCTCGTAATAGCGCTCACACAAATCCACAATCAAACGACCAGCGCGCTTGAACAATTGCTCGCGATCCGAGTGCGTGGCCAGCGTGGTGCCGTTGCCGGGCAGCGAGAGGCCCAAGGCCTCGGTCAGGCAGTTCATGGAGTTGGCGGTGAACATGCCCGAGCAGGAGCCGCAGGTGGGGCAGGCCGAGCGCTCGACCTCAGCCACATCAGCGTCGGAGGCCGTGTCGTCAACGGCCATCACCATGGCGTCGATCAAGTCGAGCTTTTTGAAGGTCAGCTCATGCGTACCGGGCGTAGCCAACTTGACCTTGCCTGCCTCCATGGGGCCGCCGGACACAAACACCACGGGGATGTTGACGCGCATGGCCGCCATGAGCATGCCGGGGGTGATCTTGTCGCAGTTGGAGATGCACACCATGGCATCGGCGCAGTGGGCGTTGACCATGTATTCGACTGAATCCGCAATGATGTCGCGGCTGGGCAGCGAGTACAGCATGCCGTCGTGGCCCATGGCAATGCCGTCGTCTACCGCAATGGTGTTGAACTCTTTGGCCACACCGCCGGCGGCCTCAATCTCACGCGCCACCAACTGGCCCATGTCTTTGAGGTGCACGTGGCCGGGCACAAACTGGGTGAATGAGTTCACGACCGCGATGATGGGTTTCTGAAAGTCGCCGTCTTTCATGCCGGTGGCGCGCCACAGTGCGCGGGCGCCCGCCATATTGCGACCAGAAGTAGAGGTTTTGGAACGGTATGCGGGCATGGAGCGATCTCTCTGTTTGGCGTTAAGTCAGAGCCAAATTATCGCCCACTGCCCGTTTTGATGACCGCCATGCAACAAATGCCCGCAACGCCAACAAGAGAACGACTTCTACCGTGTTGGTGGGACCAACTGCCACCCTTCCGGGCAGTATTGCGTGTAAGGGTAATACTGGCCCACCGAGCGGCAGAAATACCAGGCATCGGCTGGCGGTGGAGGAGGCATGGAGGGCGCGGGAGCAACCTCGACCGGCGCGACATAGGTCGCGATTGGCGGTGCGTACGTGACTGGTGGCGATACGTACACAGGCGGTGGTGGGCTTGGTTGGCTATTGGCGGCCCCGATTATCGCGCCCGCAAGCCCCAGGAACAACAGCGGAGCGACCCAACCAGCGTCGCCGCCGAGATGCGAGTATTCGCGGTGCGGCTGACGGTAATAGCCCCGTGGGCCATCAGCCAATGCGTTGGTGCCCAGAGTGGCAATAAGTAGTGCCAAGCCGACGGATTGTGCGATTTTCTTCATGGTGTGCCTTTACATCCTCCTCAACGTTGTCAGCCTTCGGTGGTTGACAGAGCGGCTCGCCATTGCTGATCGCTACGTACCAAATGACCATATTCAAGTGGCCGTTACAACGACCGATGGGCAATTACGGAAAAAGTACCCCACGGGTTCTCGGTCTGTTTGGCAAAATGCGAACAAACTACCGGCCAACGGCCACTTTGCAAAGCAGCAATACGCATGAACCATGAAACTCAAGGCCACGGAACTCCGACGCGCGTTCAGACAAGTACCTTTAGTCGGGTTGCCGTACTAAGCACCGCAGCGGCTGTACTGGCCGGCTCCTTCGGCGGCTGTTCCATTTGGCCCCAATCACTCTCTTTGCAGTCTGAACCCCTTCCAGAGGCTCCGCAGCAAGTGAGGGGAGCGAAAGCACCCAATCAAGCGCCAGAGCCTTCAACGTCTGTAGCATTGCCTGTCAGCGCCGTTACGGCAACTGCCATACCACCTGCGGCAGAAGTTAAAGCTGTCGAAGTGACAGCGCCCAAAAAAGCCGCTTTTCCTGCACCAGACACCGCTCAACCGGTCCCGGTAATCCCAAAGGTGAAACCCAGTGTGGCAATCGATGCCACCAAGCCTTCTCACCCGGATAAGTCGTGGCATGGCTACTACGTTAACGTCGGGTTGTTCGCTGTCGAAAGGAATGCCCGCAAAGCGCAACAAACGCTGGAACGAGCGGGTCTGGCTGTCCAAACCCAAGAAGTTCGGACCAAAGATGCGAAGGCGACCCGCATCCGCGTTGGACCGTTTGTAAAACAGGCTCAGGCAAAAGCAGCAGCCAAGAAGATTCGCGCAGTAAAACTCGACGCAGTCGTCGTGCACCACTGACTGCGCCTTTGCCTGTTGGCACTGATACCGGGGCTGGTATCGGTCCGGCCTAAAATACGCCCTTTCAAAATCACTTCAATCCTTTGATCCTGTGCATGCCCCGGGAGGGGGCGCTTGAGACTATTGCCGAGGACTGAATTTGCGCGGGAACTTCAACAGTTCACAACTTGTTAGCTTACTCAGCACTTGGGGTCACACGGATGCGCAGGCGTCCCTGCAGGACTGGGCACACCAGCTTAGTTTGTGGCTGGGCCCTTTCGATGCCATCACGCTGCAAGGGGTTCATCAGTCGATCACAACAGCATCCGCTTCAGTGCGACCTCAGGCGTCAATGCCAGGCGCCCAAACGCTAAATGAAGCACTGCAGCGGGTGCGCTCTGACTTGGTGAATTCCATTTCGGCTTGGCAACGGCCACGCCCTGGAGGATCTGATGACACCGAAGTCGCTGGCGAATTTGCACCATACAGAACGCAATACATTGAACTGCAGCGCCGCATGGAATGGCGGCTAGATCCCTTTCGCGTTCATTGCAGGCAGGTACTCTCACGAACCCATTCCCGGTTGAAGCAACTGGCCGACCTGGATGCGGCACTGGAACAGACGCTAACAAAGCGAGAGAAGGCCTTGCTATCCAAACTACCTGCATTACTGGAACAACGCTTTATGCACTTGAAGAGACACCACGACGATGGCCCCCACATAGTTGGTTGGTTGAGCCCTTTTGAAAGGGAGTTTCGCGCGCTGCTATTGGCAGAAATGAACCTTCGGATGGAGCCCATCATGGGATTGATTGAAGCATTTGCTAACGGAACACACACAACACAATGAACAGGTTTCTATTTCCGATCAGCTTTGCAATGGGGTTGGTTGCCGTGATTTGGGTTGGCGTGGGCTTTATTGGATCGAGTGCATTGGCACTGGCTATGACCCTTGCGATAGCCGGGGTCTACTTGCTGGGTGCCCATGAACTTCGGCTGTTTCGTGCGGCCACCACCTCATTGGCGACTGCGCTAACGGATATTCCACACCCCCTTGTAGCTCTGGGTACGTGGCTCGAACGCCTGCCCTCTTCCCTGCAAAACGCTGTGCGCCTGCGCGTTGAGAGTGAACGCGGGGCCTTACCCGGCCCTGCGTTGACGCCATACTTGGTGGGACTTTTGGTGATGTTGGGCATGCTGGGCACCTTCCTGGGCATGGTTGTGACGTTCAAGGGTGCCGTGTTTGCCTTGGAAGGCTCTACGGATCTGCAGGCCATTCGCACCGCATTGGCAGCCCCCATCAAGGGGCTGGGTCTCTCGTTTGGCACTTCTGTCGCAGGGGTCGCTGCGTCGGCCATGCTGGGTTTAATGTCGGCCATCAGTCGGCGTGAGAGGTCAACCGTCGCCCGCAACCTCGACAGCAAGATTGCGACGGTTCTTCGCCCTTTTTCTCATGCCCATCACCGTGAAGAAACCTTGCAAGCACTGCAGGCACAAACCCGTGCGTTGCCCAACGTTGTGGACCGACTGACTGCCATGATGGAACAGATGGAGCAGCGCAACCAGCAGTTGAACGAGAGCTTGACGAGCCGACAGGATCAATTTCACCGCGAAGTTGCGGTGGCTTACACCGGACTGGCGGATGACGTCGGAAGATCCCTGAGAGACAGCCTGGTAGAAAGCTCCACATTGGCCAGCGAGAGCATCAAGCCCGTGGTGGAGGCTGCCATGGCCGACATGGCCCGAGAGTCGCGGTTGCTGCACGAGCGCACCAGCGAGTCTGCGCAGGCACAACTATCCGGGCTGACAACATCGCTGCGCGACGCATGGCGGCGTGCAGGCCAGCAGACGCTGGAACAACAACAGGGCATCTGCCAGACGCTGGTAGAAACAGCCGGCGCAATCACCGGGCACACCACGGAACATGCCAATCGGGCGATGGGCGGCATCAGCCGTTTGCTGGAACGTGCTGAGACTTTGGTCAGCTCACGGATTGACGCCGAGGCCGACTGGATGAAGCACCAAGGTGACCGTATGGATCAGTTGGCTAGTCTTTGGCGAAAGGAGCTGGGCGCGTTACGGGATGACGAAGCCTCACGGGGACACACGGCGCTTGAACGCCTGGGCGAACTACAAGCGGCACTTGCGCTGCAGTTGGCGACTTTGGGCGCTGCATTGGAAGCTCCTTTGGAGCGCCTCATGCAAACAGCAGCCGAAGCCCCGAAAGCCGCAGCTGAATTGATCACCCAACTGCGCAAAGAAATGACCCACGCTACCAAGCGAAACGCTGTTGCACTGCAAGAGCGCACCGACTTGATGGAACGCATGAGCGCACTGCTGGATGCTGCTGGCCAGACTGCACTGGAGCAGCGCGCAGCCATTGACTCGTTGGTAGCCTCAGCCGCCACGGCGCTGGACAAGACCGGCAACCGATTTGAAGCACTGCTTGGCGTTCAGGCCGACAACGCGAAGAACGTAGTGGCCCACGTGAGCGGTAGTGCTATCGAGCTGTCCAGCCTGGGCGAGTCCTTTCACCTTGCCGTGAAGCTTTTCAACGACTCCAACAACAAACTGATTGAGAGTTTGCAACGCATCGAAGGTGCGGTGAGTCAGTCCATGCTGCGAAGCGACGAACAACTTGCCTACTACGTGGGCCAAGCGCGCGAAGTGATTGACCTGAGCCTCACGTCACAAAAAGCAGTCGTCGAAGATTTGCGTCGACTCCACAGCAAATCCATTGCGCACCCAGAGGGCAGTCTTTGATGTTCGACGCGGACGCAAGCGACGATGGCGTGGAGCAAACGGCACCGGTTTGGGCCGTTTTTGGCGACCTGATGTCGGGATTGCTGGGCGCATTTGTCCTGATACTGGTTGGCGTGCTGGTGGTCCAGATGGACCTTGTGGCCAATCTGCAGTCGGAAGTCAAGAAGCGCCAAGTGGAAGAGCAACGCCGCATGGCCCTGGAGAAGGCATTGGCCATTCCACTGCAGGCAGGGCGAGTCACACTGAACAATGGCCGCATTGGCATCAGCGGCAGCGTCTTGTTTCCCGTGAACTCTGAAGAATTGCGTCCCGACGGTCGTCAGTTGCTGAAGAGTTTGGTCCCCCCCTTGCAGGTGTACCTTGGGGAGCGCGATGAAATGTTGATGGTCAGCGGGTTTACGGATGACAAGCGAATCCAGCAAGGCAACCAACGCTTTACCGATAACCTGGAGCTGTCAGCGCAACGCGCCCTGACGGTCACCCGCGCTTTAATTGACGAGGGAATGCCCTCGGCGCGTGTCTTCGCTGCGGCATTTGGGGCCGAGCAGCCCGTGGCTTCCAACAGCAATGATTCGGGGCGCGCATTGAACCGGCGGGTAGAAATGGCGCCGGTTCCCAAATCCTCACCCCAAAAGCCGCCAGCGCATGAGTGAATCCGGACTTTCCGAAACGTCGGCGGAGAACATCCTCGAATCCTGGCGAGACGATGGATGCCACCGCCAAGACCCAGTGCGCTTTCATTACATGGAAGTACTGTCCCAGCGATTGCAATCCCAACAGGATGCTGTACGCGGTGTCCTCACCGAGAAACTGGGCGCCGCATTAAACGCCTACCGGGAGCAATTGGCGCTGACCAGCGAAGCCACTATTCAAAAACCTCGAACGAATACAGTGAAGACCCAAGGCACAGGTCACGCATCGCTGGCTGAACTGAATCGCTACATTCGTAGTGCAACAGATGTTGGCACCGATACCCAGGTGACGGGAGAGACGGTTGCACGACCAGAGATGAAGAGCGTGCGCCACTTCAAGCATGCCTGGTCGCGCATGCGCGCCCAAGACCAAGTACTGAAAGCAGTTCAGCAAGGGCCAGAGAACGCTGGGCCACTCAATTCACATCGACTAGTACTTCGCTCGCTGTCGCTGATGCGAGACCTTTCGCCCGACTATCTGCAGCGATTTTTGTCGCATACCGAGTCGTTGCTGTGGCTTGACCATCTCAGCGTAAAGATTGCCGCGATGGATTCCAAAACCGCCCGGCGCAGTCGCCCTAAAAAGCAATGACCGGATACGGGCAAAGCTTATAGAAAAATAGGCCTCTAGCCCTCTAGAATTCTGCGTTGTACGCTATTCAATATATAGCGTATCAGGCAGATCGTTCCTCGGTCAACCATTGCAGAACCGGGATGGTTCCAGGTAGCACCGGGCTGACCTGCACCGGCAGCTGCTCCCAGGAACAGCGTTGCCCTTCGCGCATTTCCAGCTCACCCGACCATGCCGACACCTTGCAAAAGTGCAGACGAACCAGCGCGTGCGGGTAGTCCACCAGTTCGACCCTCCAGGGTGTAACCGGCCCAATCTGGATACCCAGTTCTTCGTGCAACTCACGGGCCAGCGCTTGCGCTACCGTTTCGCCCGCTTCGAGCTTGCCGCCAGGAAACTCCCAGTAACCTGCATAGGGCTTACCTTCAGGGCGGGAGGCCAGCAAAAACTGTCCATCGGGCCGGATCAACACACCAACCGCGACTTCAACCACGCTGCGATCGCTGCCACCCTGTCGCTTGGCGCCAGGATCGGCAACCAGAGGGGTGGAGGTCATAGCTCCGAGCCGTTACGACCGGCATAGTCCCGGGCAAACTGCCAGGCAACACGACCACTGCGCGACCCGCGTTCCAGCGCCCAGATCAACGCCTGCGGCCGGGCCTCGGCAATATGGGAGTCGCCCACGCCCATGGCAGACAGCCATTGCGCCACAATGTGCAGGTATTCTTCCTGGCTGAAAGGGTAAAAACTCACCCACAAGCCAAAACGCTCTGACAGGGATATTTTTTCTTCCACCACTTCACCAGGGTGCACCTCGCCGTCCGCAGTGTGGGTGTAGCTGAGATTCTCAGCCATGTATTCTGGCAACAGGTGACGGCGGTTGCTGGTGGCGTAGATCAGCACATTGGACGTCGCTGCGGCCACCGAACCATCCAACACAGATTTGAGCGCCTTGTAACCGGACTCACCCTCGTCAAAACTCAGGTCATCGCAAAAGACGATAAATTTCTCAGGCCTCTGGGCCACCAACTCGACAATATCTGGCAGGTCAATCAGATCGTCCTTGTCCACCTCAATCAAGCGCAGTCCCTGGTCGGCAAAGGCATGCAAACAGGCCCGGATCAGCGAGGACTTGCCCGTGCCGCGTGACCCTGTCAACAACACGTTGTTGGCAGGAAGGCCCCGCACAAATTGCTCGGTATTACGGTAGATTTTTTCCTTCTGGGGTTCGATTTCCTTCAAATCCGCCAGACTGATGGCGCCAATATGCGCAATGGGTGTAATCACACCTCGTCCCGACCGGCGTTGGCGATAACGAAAGGCGATGGACTGGCTCCAGTCGGGCTGCTCCAGAGCATGGGGCAAAGCGGCCTCAATGCGCTCCATCAGCAATTCGGCCCGCGCCCAAAAAGCGATCAGGGGATCACCCATGGCTCAGGAACGGTAATCCGCGTTGATGGTGACGTAGTCGTGACTCAGGTCACAGGTCCACACCGTATCCGCCGCCGCACCGCGGCCCAGACCCACGCGCACTGTGATCTCGCTTTGCCGCATGACCCTTTGGCCATCTTCTTCACGGTAGGCGGGGTTGCGTCCTCCCTGGGTGGCCACGTGAACATCATCCAGAAAGAGTTCGATGTGGCTCTGGTCCAGATCGTCAATGCCTGCATAACCCACGGCTGCCAAAATGCGACCCAAATTGGGGTCACTGGCAAAAAAAGCGGTTTTTACCAACGGTGAATGCGCAATGGCGTAGGCAACTTTGCGGCACTCCGCACTGTCCTTGCCGCCTTCCACGTGAACGGTGATGAACTTGGTGGCGCCCTCACCGTCCCGCACAATGGCCTGCGCCAGATTACGCGCCACGCCCAACATGGCTGCCTTCAATATCTGCCCGTCCGCACTGTTCAGCGACTCAATTTCCGCATGTCCAGCCTTGTTGGAGGCGATCACCACCAAGGAATCATTGGTTGAGGTATCGCCATCCACCGTCACGCGGTTGAAGGATCCTTCTGCAAGGTCAGTCGCCAGTTGCTGCATGACGGATTGGTTGACACAGGCATCGGTGGCAATGAAGCCCAACATGGTCGCCATATTGGGCCGGATCATGCCGGCGCCTTTGCTGATGCCCGAGATGTGAACGGGCTTGCCACCAATCGTGATTTTTGCTCCAAAGGCCTTGGGCGCAGTGTCTGTAGTCATGATGCCTTCGGCCGCACGCAACCAGTTGCCTGGCTGTGCGTCGGCAATGGCCGCCGCCAAACCCGCCTCAATGCGGTCATTTGGCAAAGGCTCCATGATCACACCGGTCGAAAATGGCAATACCTGTTGCTCACCAATTCCCAACCGCTGTGCCAATGCTACGCAGGTACTACGCGCCCGGGCCAAGCCGTCTGCGCCCGTGCCGGCATTGGCGTTACCGGTGTTGATCACCATGGCCCGCACACCTTGGCCGGTTTGCAGGTGCTGGCGGCAGAGCTGAACGGGCGCGGCACAGAAACGGTTGGTTGTAAACACACCGGCCACCGAGGCACCTTCGTCCAGTAGCACCACGCTGAGGTCTTTACGCCCCACCTTGCGGATACCGGCTTCGGTCACGCCGATGCGAACACCAGCGATGGGAAAGAGTGAGCTGAGGTCAGTTGGCGGCAGATTGACTGGCATGGCTATCTCTCAGGCTAGCTTTCCATGGCACTGTTTGTATTTCTTGCCGCTACCGCAAGGACAAGGCTCATTGCGTCCAACGCGCAGGTAAGGGTCAGCAACCGCAGCTGTGGCCACATGGACAGTTTCGGGGTCCACCATGGTCTGAACTTCTCCGGTTTCGGTGGGCGCGCTGTAGGTGACGTTGGCAATGCTTTCGCCACGGCTTTCCATGGCGTCTGCTGCCTCTTCCAATTGTTCGTTGGATTGGATTTTGACCGTCATCAACACCTTGGTCACATCGTTCTTGACGGAATCCAGCAACTGGCCAAACAACTCAAACGCTTCGCGCTTGTATTCCTGCTTGGGCTGCTGTTGGGCATAACCACGCAAATGAATGCCTTGTCGCAAATAGTCCAGTGAACTCAGATGGTCGCGCCAATGGGTATCAATGCTTTGCAGCAGAACCATGCGCTCAAACTGCATGAAATTCTCCAGCCCCACCAACTCCAGCTTGGCGTTGAATGCAGCGTCTGCCGCACGGACTACCGTCTCCAGCAAGTCTTCATCGGTGATGGCACTGGATTCCTGAACCTTCTTCACCAACTCCAGGTTAATGTGCCAGTCATCGGCCAACGCGTTTTGCAAGGTCACCAAGTCCCATTGCTCTTCCACGGATTCGGCCGGAATGTACTGACGAACCAAGTCCTGGAAGCAGCCTTCGCGCAACGATGCAATTTGTGCGGTCAGATCTGTAGCGTCCAAAATGGCATTGCGCTGCTGATAAATAACCTTGCGCTGGTCGTTCGATACGTCATCGTATTCCAGCAGTTGCTTGCGGATATCGAAGTTGCGGGCCTCTACCTTGCGTTGCGCGCTTTCAATGCTGCGGGTCACAATACTGGCTTCGATGGCTTCACCTTCAGGCATCTTCAGGCGGTCCATGATGGCCTTCACCCGGTCTCCGGCAAAGATGCGCATCAGGGAGTCATCCAAACTCAGGTAAAAACGCGAAGAACCCGGATCACCCTGACGTCCCGAGCGGCCGCGCAACTGGTTGTCGATCCGGCGGGACTCATGGCGCTCAGTTGCGATGATGCGCAGTCCGCCCAGGGCTTTGATTTTTTCGTGGTCAGCCGTCCACTGCGCACGCAGGGCTTCAATCTGCGTCTGTTTCGCGGCATCGTCCAACGTTTCATCTGCATCTATGGCTTCAATGGCCCCGGTGATGCTGCCGCCCAATACGATATCGGTACCTCGACCTGCCATGTTGGTGGCAATGGTGATCATCCCCGAACGGCCCGCTTGGGCCACGATGTCTGCCTCGCGGGCATGCTGCTTGGCGTTGAGCACCTGGTGCGGCAATTTTTCCTTTTCCAGTAACTGGGCAATGATTTCCGAATTCTCAATGGAAGTAGTGCCTACCAATACCGGCTGACCACGTTCATAACACTCACGAATATCGGTGATGGCAGCGATGTACTTTTCGCGTGTCGTCTTGTAAATGCGGTCGAGTTGGTCTTCACGGCGACTCACCCGGTTGGGCGGAATCACCACCGTCTCCAGTCCATAAATTTCCTGGAATTCGTAAGCTTCGGTATCGGCCGTGCCCGTCATACCGGCCAGCTTGGCATACAGGCGGAAATAGTTCTGGAAGGTAATGGAAGCCAACGTCTGGTTCTCGGCCTGAATTGCCACGCCCTCTTTGGCTTCCACCGCCTGGTGCAGACCATCACTCCAGCGGCGTCCGGTCATCAAACGCCCGGTGAACTCATCAACTATGACAATTTCACCCTGTTGAACCACATAGTGCTGATCGCGGTGGTACAGATTGTTGGCGCGCAAGGCGGCATATAAGTGGTGTACCAGCGTGATATTGGCAGGGTCGTATAGCGACGCACCTTCCGGAATCAGCCCCATGTCCGCAAAAATGCGCTCGGCTGTTTCGTGACCCTGTTCCGTCAGGAAAACCTGGTGACTTTTCTCATCCAATGTGAAATCGCCGGGCTTGGTCACGCCTTCACCGGTACGCGGATCGGCTTCGCCTTCCTGCCGCTGCAACAACGGTGCAGCCTTGTTGATGGCCAGGTACATGTCGGTGTGGTCTTCTGCCTGACCACTGATGATGAGGGGGGTGCGCGCCTCGTCAATCAGGATGGAGTCGACCTCGTCAACAATCGCGTAATTCAAGAGACGCTGAACCCGGTCGGCCGCCTCGTAGACCATGTTGTCGCGCAGGTAATCAAAGCCGTATTCATTGTTGGTACCGTAAGTGATATCGGCCCGGTAGGCGGCTTGCTTTTCCTCCCGCGGTGCCTGGGGCAGGTTAATGCCCACAGTGAGCCCCAGGAAGTTGTACAACCGTCCCATCCATTGCGCGTCGCGACTGGCCAGGTAGTCATTCACCGTGACCACGTGTACCCCCTTGCCTGTCAAAGCGTTCAGGTAGACCGGCAGCGTAGCGGTCAGGGTCTTGCCCTCACCCGTGCCCATTTCGGAAATCTTGCCATGGTGCAGCGACATACCGCCTAGAAGCTGCACATCAAAATGCCGCATTTTCATGACCCGCTTGGAGCCTTCGCGCACCACGGCGAATGCTTCGGGCAACAAAGAGTCGAGTGATTCGCCCTTGCCGATGCGATCCTTGAACTCCTGTGTCTTGGCTTTTAGGGCCTCGTCGCTCAACTGCTCATATTGAGGTTCCAGCGCATTGATCCGGGCGACTCCGCTTCGGTATTGCTTGAGCAGGCGGTCGTTGCGACTGCCGAAGATTTTGGTAAGGATATTGGTGGCCATGAATGCAAGACTGGCCTGGACCCACCATGGGTTCTCAGCGCAGCGCAGTCCTTTTTCTAATCTGGATGAAATGGGGATGTTCTGGTGAAATGCAACCAACTAAGTATGATTGGCCTGACACCGGGAAAACCAAAGCGGTGATTTTAGCGTTGCGCGCAAGACTCCCCGCCAAACTAGCGCTTTGCGACGGGCAATGCGCCCGGTAAGGCAGTATTGTTCTGCGCAAACGTCTGCGCACCGAGGTTGCGCCCCGCATTGAGAAACTTCTGTGGATCTTGGGGAATGCCTTGTACCAGCACCTCAAAGTGCAAATGCGGACCGGTGGAGCGCCCCGAAGTGCCCACCTCGGCAATCTTCTGACCCCGTTTGATCAGATCCCCTTTTTTGACAAACACCTTGGAAGTGTGTGCGTATCGGGAAATCAGGTCATTGCCATGGTCCACTTCGATCATATTGCCATACTCGGCCTGAAACTCCTGAGTGACGACCACACCACCGGCAGCTGCATAAATGGGTGTTCCTGGCGCTGCAGGGAAGTCCAACCCCGTATGCAAGGCTGATCGTCCAGTAATAGGATCAATGCGCCAACCAAACATGGAGCCTAGATTGGCATTTGGCACCGGCGGCTGCGTCGGCACCATCATCTTTTTGATCTTTTGATCAAACAAACGCGACTCAAGTACGGTCATTGCATCCGTTCGCTGGCTGGCCAACTGGTCCAGTTCGAGCAAGGTGTTCTGCAGTTCCAGCATGGATAAATCGCGATCAGCGACCAGCCGGCCACCCTGCCCAGGCTTAATCTTGATGTCTGCCGGGTTCACACCAGCCAACCCAGAGACCCGTTCGCCAAGAGATTCCAACTGCAACATCTTGGCTTGCATTGCCCCCAGCTTTTTTGCCATGACCTCGATGTTTTCGCGCATGAACCGATCCTGCTGCGCCACTTCGTCTTTCACCACCAACCGAACCAGCGAACCAATCACCGGCCAACCCTCTTGGGCGCCTTTGAGAAAGACCCAGTGGTAGAGACCGGCGGAGACCAACATCAAGGCAATGGAGGCGGCAAACACGGCAAGCAACAGTTTGGAGCCGCTGAGATGGAGCGCGCGAGTCTTGATCAGCCACGCATCCGTGATAATCAATTGCATTCAAAATCCCTTCGCATCTAAGGTCATGAACCGCCCCAACCATTCGTTCACGTTGCTGCAAGCCACCCAGGACTCACCAACTCTGGCACGCCTGACAGGATTGGTTGCGGAATCTTCCGCCCGGCTTCAGTCGGTCCAACCACTCATCCCCGTAGCGTTGCGTTCGGCTGTCAGGGCGGGGCCCATTGAGGGAACGGTTTGGTGCTTAATTCTCGACAACAACGCCATTGCCGCGAAAATTCGACAACTCCTGCCAGCCCTGGAATCCCATTTGCGTTCCAAAGGCTGTGAGGTGACCACTATTCGTTTGAAGGTTCAAACGCGTAGCGTCTCGTCCTGAGTTGTCAAAAAGTCGTAAATGGTGCCGCTTGTCGGATTCGAACTGACGACCTACCGCTTACAAGGCGGTTGCTCTACCAACTGAGCTAAAGCGGCAAGTCTTTCATTCTACATCAGCTATCGACACCAAAATCCGGTCGATCGTCGTCAACAAGATTACTTGATGCGTGTAAGAGAGGGCTTGCCACCCGTAGGTGGGCGCGGCGTCTGAGGGGAAGAATCCGCTGGTGAACTGGCTACCGGCGTCAATCCACCGGGTTTGGCGTCCAATGCAGTTGCGTCCGATGGGGTACCGGGACCGGTCAACATGGGGAAGGCCATGCCTTGCCCATTTTCACGTGCATAGATCGCGACTACCCGACTCACCGGAACAAAAATGTCTCGAGCGACGCCACCAAAACGCCCTTTGAATTCGATGTACTCATTGCCCATGCTGAGCGAACTGGTTGCATCGAAACTGATGTTCAGCACGATCTCCCCGTCTTTTACATACTCATTGGGCACACGCACGGTCTCATCAACCAGCACGGCAATAAAAGGGGTAAGCCCATTGTCTGTGCACCATTCATAAATGGCACGAATCAGATAAGGGCGCGTTGAACTGGATTCGGCAGCGTCGAGCATGGAGGGACTGCGAACTACTTGCGCATCACCTTTTCAGACGGTGTCAACGCTTCAATATAGGCGGGGCGAGAGAAGATGCGCTCAGCGTATTTCAGCAACGGTGCGGCGTTTTTGCTGAGATCGATGCCATAGAAATCCAGGCGCCACAGCAACGGTGCAATCGCTACGTCCAACATGGAGAAGTTATCTCCCAACATGTACTTATTCTTGAGGAAAACGGGTGCTAGTTGAGTCAGTCGATCACGAATGTGGGCGCGTGCTTTTTCCAGCGACTTCTCGTTACCCTTGGCGCTACGGGCTTCCAGGGTCGACACATGAACGAACAGCTCCTTCTCAAAATTGAGCAAAAACAAACGCACACGGGCACGGTCCACCGGGTCACCGGGCATCAGTTGAGGATGCGGGAAGCGTTCGTCGATGTATTCGTTAATAATGTTGGATTCGTACAGGATCAGGTCGCGCTCCACCAAAATGGGGACCTGTCCGTAGGGATTCATGACGCTGATGTCTTCGGGTTTGTTGTACAAATCCACATCGCGAATCTCGAAGTCCATACCCTTTTCAAACAGGACAAAACGGCAACGGTGAGAAAAAGGGCAAGTTGTTCCTGAATACAGCACCATCATAGCGATCGACTCCTAAAAATTAAAAAGAGTGGGTTGCCATTGCCAACCCACTCTGGAACCATGCACCGACGCCAAAACGCCGTCAGGTTGATTAATAACCGCGTTATTTAACGTCTTTCCAGTACGCGGCATTGAGGCGCCACGCAATAAACGTCATAAACAACAAGAACACCATCACGCCAAATCCCACGCGTATACGGGTATTTTTAACGGGCTCCGACATCCACTGCATATAGCTGACCAAGTCACCCACTGCCTGGTCATATTGCTCAGCCGTCATGGTGCCGGGTGTCAATTGTTCCCAACCTTTGAATACATGGGCTTCGTGTCCGTGTTCGGTCACAGTCTCATACACGGGAACACGCTTGCCTTGCAACTCCCACAGGGCGTGGGGCATGCCAACGCTGGGGAATGCCAAGTTGTCCCAGCCCGTGGGCTTGGTGTCATCCACAAAGTAGGTGCGCAAGTAGGTGTACAAATAGTCCGCACCGGTTCCCTGCCCCTGGGCAGAGCGCGAACGGGCAATCACGGTTAGATCGGGTGGGTTGGCACCAAACCAGTCCTTGGCCTGCTTGGGATCGATCGCTGCCTTCATGGTATCGCCAACCTTTGCGTTCGTGAACAACAGGTTGTCCTTGATCTGTTGCTCAGTCAGGCCAATGTCTTTCAGGCGATTGAAGCGCATGAACGCTGCCGAGTGGCAGTTCAGGCAGTAGTTCGCAAACAGTTTGGCGCCATTTTGCAAAGCTGCCAAATCATTGGTGCGGTCGGGTGCTTTGTCCCATGCAATACCGCCGGAGTTGGCATGAGCACCGGCAATGAATCCCAGCGCCATCAGCAGAGTTATCAATATCTTTTTCATTTGCGTAATCTCCAGCTTAATGGGCGGTGAAGTTGACTCGTGTCGGCACGGGCTTGGCCTTACCAATACGACTCCACCAAGGCATCAGCAAGAAGAACCCGAAATAAAACAGTGTGCCCGCTTGCGATAGGCGCTCACCAACAGGTGTCGGAGGCTGCGTACCCAAATACGCCAGGATCACGAAGATGATCACAAACACGCCATACAGGTACTTGTGCCAGCTCGGACGGTAACGGATCGACTTCACCGGGCATTTATCCAGCCAAGGCAGGAAAAACAGGATCACAACAGCGCCACCCATGGCCACGACACCCCAGAACTTGGCGTCAATGGACAGCATCATGGCAACTACCACGACAGCACCGCCCACAATGACTGCCTTCAGAATGGCCGGCAACTTGAACTTGATCACGCTAAATCCTGCCGCACCCACCACGCAAGCGATCAGCACCAGAACCATTTCGGAGGTGATGGCACGCAGCATCGAGTAGTAAGGCGTGAAATACCAGACCGGCGCAATGTGCAACGGCGTCTTCAGCGGATCCGCCGGGATGAAGTTGTTGTACTCCAGAAAGTAGCCGCCAAACTCCGGCGCAAAGAAGATGACAGCGGAGAACACCATCAGGAACACACAGACCGCAAAGATGTCATGCACTGAGTAGTAAGGGTGGAAGGGAATGCCATCCAATGGGATGCCTTTGTCGTCCTTGGTGGCCTTGATTTCGATGCCATCGGGGTTGTTGGAACCCACATCGTGCAAGGCCATCAAGTGCGCAACCACCAGACCCAGCAAGACCAGCGGCACGGCAATGACGTGGAAGCTGAAGAAGCGGTTCAATGTGGCGTCGCCCACTACGTAGTCACCACGAATCAGCAAGGCCAGATCGGGACCGACAAAGGGTACGGCGGTGAACAAGTTCACGATCACCTGCGCACCCCAGTAGCTCATTTGGCCCCAAGGCAGCAAATAGCCCATGAAGGCTTCGCCCATCAGGCACAAGAAGATGGCACAACCGAAAATCCAGACCAACTCACGCGGTTTGCGGTAGCTGCCGTACAACAGGCCACGGAACATGTGCAGATACACCACCACAAAGAAGGCGGACGCACCAGTGGAGTGCATATAGCGGATCAACCAGCCCCATGGCACGTCGCGCATGATGTACTCGACCGAGCCGAAGGCCAGGGCCGCATCAGGCTTGTAGTGCATGACCAGGAAAATACCGGTCACGATCTGGATCACCAGCACCAACATGGCCAACGAGCCAAAAACATACCAGAAATTGAAGTTTTTGGGAGCGTAATACTCCGACATGTGCACCTTGTACATGTCGAAGGCTGTCGGCAACCGGTTCTCAAACCAGTTGGTGAGCTTGGCAGTTGCCGAAGCGTTGGGAGAAATTTCCTTGAAATCAGCCATTTCTTGTGTCCTTAGGCTTTCTTGTCTTCACCGATCAGCAGTTTGCTGTCGGAAAGGTACATATGGGGCGGCACTTCAAGGTTGTCTGGCGCCGGCTTGTTCTTAAAAACACGGCCTGCGAAGTCAAAGGTTGAGCCGTGACAAGGACAGAAAAATCCGCCCTGCCAGTCATTCGGCAGTGAAGGCTGTGGTCCCGATTGAAACTTGTCAGAAGGGGAGCAACCCAAGTGGGTGCAAATGCCCACGGCCACAAAATATTCCGGCTTGATGGAGCGCGCTTCGTTGCGGGCATATACCGGAGTGAATTCGTCGGGTTTGCGCTTGGACTGGGGATCCGCCAGTTCGGCATCGTTTTTTGGTAGCGTCGCCAATTGTTCCGGCGTGCGGCGAAGAATCCAAACGGGCTTGCCGCGCCATTCGACGGTCAATTTTTCACCGGGCTTTATGCCGCTGATGTCCACTTCCACGGCCGCACCAGCGGCTTTGGCTCGCTCTGACGGCTCAAAAGAGCTGATAAATGGAACAGCTACTGCGCCAACGCCGACAGCGCCTGCGCAACTGGAAGCAATTAACCAGGTTCGCTTACTGGGGTCAGACGGTTGGATGTCGACAAGGCTTGCACTCATGAGAATCCTCAATGAACAGACTAGGGGGTAACCCGGGATTGTAGCTGACGACCGAACCCGTTTTTTACGTCCCCGGCCAGTCTAATCAATCTGATCGTGGATTCTTGACACAGCGCAATTGTCGGTAATACTTCTTTTTTTTGTCATTTGGAGCGTATCGCTATGGGAATGATTCAGGAATTCAGGGACTTCGCTGTCAAGGGCAATGTGATTGACCTTGCGGTGGGTGTCATCATTGGTGGAGCGTTTGGAAAAATTGTGGACTCCGTGGTTGGTGACCTCATCATGCCGGTCGTGGGTGCAGCCTTTGGAAAGCTCGATTTTTCCAATCTGTTTCTGATTTTGGGCAGTGTGCCACCAGGCACCGGCACCACGCTGGACGCCCTGAAAAAAGCCGGCGTGCCGGTATTCGCCTATGGCAGTTTCATCACCGTGGCGGTGAATTTCGCCATTCTGGCTTTCATCATCTTTTTGATGATCAAGCAAATCAACCGCATCAAACGGGAAGCTCCAGCTCCCGCACCAGAACCCGTGGCACCGCCGGAAGACGTGATGCTGCTGCGCGAAATCCGCGACAGCTTGAAGAAATAGAGCCCCCACGCTCCGCCGCTACGCGGGTCGCTGCCCCCCAAGGGGGCTAATTTGCCTTGGGGCGGCCCGGCGGCAAATTGCCTGCGCCGCTCGACAGCGCCCGCGCCATGCGCACCGCCTCGATCAGGCTGGACGCATCGGCACGACCAGTCCCCGCAATGTCAAACGCCGTACCATGGTCCGGGCTGGTTCTTACCAGGGGCAGGCCCAGGGTTACATTGACACCCTTTTCCACTCCAAGGTATTTCACAGGAATCAGGCCCTGATCGTGGTACATCGCCACCACCACATCGAACTCACCCGGTGCGCCACCCGCGTTGCGGGCGCGCATGAAGACCGTGTCGGGCGCCCAAGGGCCGCTCACATTGCAACCTAAAGCCCGAGCTGCCTCCATGGCTGGGCCGATGATTTCCAGTTCCTCACGACCAAACAACCCGCCCTCTCCGGCATGGGGGTTGAGCCCGGCCACCGCAATCCGTGGGGTACGCCCCAGCACCTGTGACAGTGCTTGGTGTGTGATGCGTAGGGTCTGCAGCACATTATCAAAGGTCACTGCCTCCAGGGCATGTCGCATGGACATATGGATGCTGACCAGCACCGTGCGCAGCTCGTCATTGGCCAGCATCATG
>Ga0138256_10001168_pt1 | contig 28235 bp, 25 predicted proteins | sample KNB2016incub_MG_FD_105486 | JGI IMG/M metagenome (GOLD analysis project Ga0138256, IMG submission 105486) | Active sludge microbial communities from wastewater in Klosterneuburg, Austria - KNB2014incub_MG | ecosystem: Engineered > WWTP > Activated sludge > Unclassified | place: Austria...
GCTTCGACACTGCCCCCATCATTGCTTACGCCAGGAAAGGGAAGGTCATATTTGAGTTTATATCCAATCACTCCTGCATCGAAGTCCCAGGTTTTATTTGAAAGCTCAATGAACTCCACATTTTGAGTGCGATATTGTTTGTATAGATTACTAATCGAAGGTGCGATATCATTGCAAGGTGGACAATCCACAAAAAATATTTTGAGCATGACGATTTTGCCCTTGTTTAAATAATCCTTGTACAATTCGATGGATTTTTTGTCGGTCGTAGTGACCTTAAAATCTCTTGCTTTTTTCTGAGCAAATAGCCCTGAAGTCACTAACAGAATCAAACAAATTGTACCAAACGATCTCATAATCAGGTAGATATTAACTGATAAAGGTAGCAGAATTCATGCCAATTGTCAATGATGACTGGACTTTAACTAGGCATGACCACCAAAGTCCGATGGATAGAAAAAAAAATAAGAAAAATAATTAAATGAGCTAACGCGGGGATACCGCTACCCGGATGGTTTTGATTATATCACCATTGATGCTTAATCTGATAAAATATGTTCCCCGCTCCAATTGGTCTGCTGAGAACTGAATGGATTGCCTGCCTTGATTTCTGGTTTCATTGACCAGGTTTCTCACCTGGGCGCCAAGGATATTGAGCAAAGTCACCTGAACTCTGGACGGCTCTAACAATTTGAACTCCAGAACTGCATTGGAAACTACCGGATTTGGATATACTTTTAATGACTGATAAGTGACATCAAAAGGCGTTTCATTATTGTTGCCTGATGAGGGTTGCTGCGCAAAAGCAGTCAATCCACTAAACAGAAAAAATAAAGCAACTACGATCCTCATGGGTTTTAATTCTAGGTCAAAAATAGTCTTAACCAAGGTATGCTTTTCTCAAGGATATCTTAAGAGCGGTTAATTTTGCGTTAAATACGTTTTTTGAGTAATAAAGAGGTTATCCTCGCATTGTTGAAGGTCGGTAAGAGAAAAAGATGGATAAAAGATCAGTGATCATAGAAGATTGGGGTAGGACAGATTACCAGCAAGCGTGGGATCGCCAGACTGAATTGCAAAAAGCGATCATCGCTAAAAAAATTTCAAAAGAAGCCTATTCCGGCCCATATCACCTGGTTTTTTGCGAGCACCACAAGGTCTTTACATTGGGAAGATCTGGCAAAGAAGCTAATTTATTGATTAATCCTGAGTATTTAAAAACTCAAGGAATAGACTTTTATAAAATCAACCGGGGGGGAGACATTACTTATCACGGCCCTGGTCAAATAGTCCTGTACCCTATATTGGACATGGAATCATTTTTTACAGATGTCCATAAATATGTGCGAAAATTGGAGGAGATCATCATCCGGACATTACAAACTTATAATATTGACGCCTATCGCAATCCTGCATACACAGGCGTATGGGTCACTTCTATGCAAGACCGACTGCCTAAAAAAATATGCGCTATAGGGGTTCATATGAGTCGATGGGTCACTTTACACGGACTTGCTTTTAATGTAACTACTGATTTGCAACCATTTGACTATATCGTCCCCTGTGGTATCCGTGATCCGGACAAGGGTATTACTTCATTGCATTTGGAAACCGACCAACCCATTGATATGGAGCATATTCGTTCGATGATTAAATATTATTTTGCAGAAGAATTTGATTGTCAATATATATTAACACCGCATGCCTAAAATCAAAACCGTCCTGGATTCTAAATCTATCATGACCGAAATGATCATGCCCAATGATACCAATCCTCTGGGCAATCTTATGGGGGGTAATCTGATGCGATGGATGGACATTGCTGCCGCCATTTGTGCTAACAGGCATGCAGAAGCTTTTTGTGTCACTGTATCTGTAGACCATATCTCCTTTTATAAATCTATCAAACTCGGACAGGTCATCACAGTTGAATCCACTATAACCAGAGCCTTTAATACCTCTATGGAAGTATATGTGCAGGTATTTGCAAGTGATAGTCGCAAAAAAGAAGGAGAATTGGCCAATCATGCTTTTTTCTCTTTTGTGGCCCTGGATGAGCATACTTTAAAACCGATGGAAGTTCCTCAAATTAAGCCTGCCAATGCAGAGGAAGAGCAGCTATTTAACAGTGCCATGGCTCGAAGAGAGATGAGATTGCTACTCAGCGGCAGATTAGAGGCCAAAAATGCTAAAGTTTTGAGAGAAATTTTAGAAGGTAAACGTGTTTTCTTCTAGCTAAAATAAGGAAGAGTTATTTGCCGGTCATTTTGGTATAAGCCTCATAACCACCTACCAGGTTGTACACCCGGTTAAATCCCATTGTTTTCATTTTGTCCATGCACTTCTTGCTACGGCCACCTTGTTGACAATAGATATAATAGCTTATGTTTTTATCCAACATCCCCAATTGTTTATCAAGATCGTCATCTAAAAAATTTATCATTACAGCACCATTGATATATCCATCGTTAAATTCCGGAGGCGTGCGTACATCGATCAACATGGCACTGTCCTTCCTTTCCCGACCATAAGCACTCATGAACTGCTCTATACTTCGGTCTTTAAATTCGGTAACCTTATTTTCTGATGACTTGACATTTTCTTTGCACGAAATAAATGCGCAAGCTATCAAAAGAAAAAAGCAGGATAATCGGTTCATATTAAATGGAGTTTTTAGCATTGCGGATATGAGCAAGGTGATGTCTGCAATGCCAGGCGTATAAAGCTGTAGCCTCTGACAGTTCTACCAATCTGTTTTTCTCTGGATGAATATATCCATTTGAAAAATCAGCCTCTGACATATGATCCAATAAATATCCCCAACGGATATGCAGAGCAGTCAGGATAGCCAATGAATGGTGGGGTTCCAAAGTCTTATTGTCTGCCATCTCACCCCATCGATTCTCGAGGTAAGGTTTGATCACCGGATGTTCTTCAGTCAAAGCAAGCTTGTACCTGATAAAACTATTCATATGACTATCCGCCAGGTGGTGTATCACCTGCGTGATGGTCCAGCCATCTGGGCGATATGTTTTGAGTAGATCTTGCGGTGGCAGGCCTCGCAATTCCACTTCGATCAATCCTGGAAGATCTTTGATCTCCTCAATCCAGGATTTGATTTGAAAGTTGGTGATGATCTCAGGCTTCATAAATTTGCCTACCGGGTACTTTAATTGATCGATGTCTGCCATAAAGATTTAATTGAAATAAGTTGAGCAAATATATTAAAAATCTATATGTAAAAATTATTACCCGGTAAATGGATATTCAAATTTGTAAGTTTGTATTAAAATAAAGGACGATGAGAGTAACATATTTTGGCCATTCTTGTTTTGGTGTTGAGCTAGGTGGTAAAAACATTCTATTTGATCCTTTTATTGAAGGCAATGAACTAGCAGCCCATATTGATATCGCATCTATCAAAGCGGATTATATCTTGCTGAGCCATGGTCATAGTGATCATACTGCTGATGCCATTTCAATTGCAAAAGCAAATGGGGCAACCGTAGTCGCCTCTTATGAAGTGGCGGTTTGGGCTGGCAACCAAGGTGTCGCATATCATCCTATGAATACAGGCGGTAAGTGGCATTTTGACTTTGGTACAGTAAAATGTGTATCCGCTGTACATTCTTCATCACTCCCTGATGGGACTTATGGCGGCAACCCAATGGGCTTTATCATTGAAAGTGGCCATCAATCTATGTATTACAGCGGAGATACTGCCCTGACATTAGATATGCAGTTAATCCCAAAATTTGCCCACATAACCTGGGCAGCGTTGCCTATAGGTGACAATTTTACGATGGGTATACAAGATGCCATATTAGCAGCTAAAATGGTGGAATGCACGAAAGTCATGGGCGTCCATTATGACACCTTTGGTTACATTAAAATAGATAAAAACTCAGCCGTTGCGCAATTCAAATTGGCAGGAATAGATCTATTTTTGCCTGGTATCGGAGATACTTTAGACCTCTAATCTGTCAAGAAAACGTTAGAAACCCTTCAAAACGATATAAGTTGTAACTTTTTCGATAAACTTGCGTCTAAAAATTTGAGATACTAATTCAAAAAACTTAGTTTTCTTTGGCTTCTCAAAATAAAATAAACAGAGTGAATAAAAAAATGAATTCAAGTCGTCTTTTAATGAGATTACGGTTGACCAGAGCAGGATTGATAGTTGGTCTGATGTCTTGTATGACGCTCGGATTTGGTCAAACTGAAATACCCAAAGCAATTAATGAATTACTGACCAAACATACCTGCTATACTTGTCATAAACTGGATTTGAAGCTTATTGGCCCATCCTGGACTGCCATTTCCGCCAAAGGATTAAAAAAAGCTGAATTTGTCCAATCAGTATATACGCCGGATGCTAATAAGTGGCCAGGCTATCCTCCAATGATGCCCATGCCTCAGGTACCTAAAAAGGATTTGGAGAAAATCGCAGACTGGGTATTAAAAATAAAACCGGTTGCTTCTAAGTAGACTGAATCCTTTATTTATTGATAATAACTAACTCTGGGATAAAAGCCTGCGACACGGCCCACTGCCAAAAAATCATTCTTTGAGTAAGAGATCCACGCTATTTACGGAGACTGAATGATAATTAGGCCTTGCCTGAGCATATATTTTTCTGGCAGTTTCTATTTGCCCTGTAGTCTTAAAGGCCTTATACAGCGGCATTATATATTTTCGCCTGCCAATTTGAACTAAAAAAGCTTCTATTTTATCCAGGATTTCCTTAGAATAGCCGGATTTGATGGCTTTTTCAAACCAGATGTCGAGAATTTCACAATTCCCACTGGTGGTAAATTTGAATGCCAGGTCCAAGTTTTTGAGAAGTTGAACTGAAGCATCTTCAGGTAAAAGGCTGATGAAATGGATCCACTCATGGCTGGACCAGTCTTTGGTTAGTTTGGTATCATAAATTCCTGTTGAATTCATTTTTACAAAGGCTGCTTCTACTTTATTAAATCTGTCAGAAGCAGGTATCGGTGTATCTGCAGGAATACCCGGGCGATATATCCATGACGCCAAATCAATCTGCAGGCTATCCAGGGGTAGATGGGTATTCATATACTCGATCAGTTTCTCACTGTCCATTGATTGAAAAGCGTGGGCAGCGAAGTAGTTTTTGAGGAATACATCAAATCGTTCACGACCAATTTTTTCTTCCAACATTCTCAATAAGAAGGAGCCCTTTTCATATGCTATATTCGTCATGCCATCATCCGGGTTTCTATGGATGAGATCCAAATGAAGGTAGGTATCCTTGCTGGTATCACCCATCTCAAGGACCAAATCCTTCCATTCTTGCAGTGCCAGGGAAGCTAACATCTCAGAATAATCGCGACCATATAATGACTCCATGATTCTTCGCTCAAAATAGGTAGTAAACCCTTCATTGATCCAGAAGTCATTCCAATTACTATTGGTCACATAATTGCCGCTCCACGAATGGGCGAGTTCGTGTGCGATGAGTGAGACCAATGATCTGTCACCAGCGATGACGGTAGGTGTCACAAAAGTCAACCTTGGATTTTCCATGCCTCCAAACGGAAAGCTCGGAGGTAACACCAACAAATCATATCGGTCCCAGGCATAAGGACCATATAAATTTTCAGCTGCGGTGATCATATGTTCAGTGTCCACAAACTCATTGGCTGCTTTTTCAAGCACAGATGGTTCCGCATATACACCAGTCCTTGGTCCAAGGATTTTAAATGATAGATCCCCGACAGCAATAGCTATCAGGTAGGCCGGAACTGGTTGCGGCATAGTAAAGTGATAAATACCGTTCGTATTTTTTGTTTGCACGTTGGTAGCGCTCATTACTGCCATAAGTTCTGCAGGTACATGTAACGTTGCTTCGTAGGTAAATCTGATCCCCGGGCTGTCTTGAATAGGGATCCAGGTCCTCGTCAGTATGGCCTCACCCTGTGAAAACATAAATGGATGTTTTTTGCCTGAGGTCTGCATTGGGCTCAACCATTGCAAAGCAGCAGCATCGGACTGCGTCTTGTAGTGAACTGAAATTTTCTTAGAATCAGAATGGATCGGTATCCGAAGAGCTTGTCCAAGGATGGGGTCCTGCTCACCGAGCCTGTATTCAACCTCTTGATCATCCACTGTGATCTGGTCAATTTCAGGACCTTGTATATCCAGCGTAATATGGTCAGCTCCATTTGGCAGGATGTCGTAAGTCGCGGATCCTTCTATGATGTTTTTTTCAAAATCTACAATCAAATCCAGATTTAAATGGTGGATCTGACTCAATTCAGCATAACTGTGCACATCCGGACGATCAACAATCACCTCTTTCATTGGTTTAGGGTTTTGGCAGGAAGCCAATAATGTAAATACGAAAGACAAAGCTTTCGCCTGCGATTTTTTGCTCATGTCTGTAACCATTCTGGTAACTATTAGATAACCCTACTTGATGTAATGGCACTTGATTTTTATATGCGGAAAAAATAATTACCTACAAGGAAGCCGGGAATGAAAATGGAGCCCTGTACTCGCGAGTCAACATAGCATCTGCTTCTTTGTCATTGATAAATTTCTCTTTCACAGGATCAAAATTAAGCTTCCTCCCCGTGCGATAAGCAATATTACCCAGATGGGCCATCCCTGCAGATACGTGACCTGTCTCGATAGGCCCATTTAGCAATGATTTATCCTTAGCTCGCACCGCATCTATAAAATTCTGATAATGATTGCCTCCAGCTTTTCTGGCTGGTCCAGGAGTTCTTTCTTTTCCTAAAAAAGTTTTATAATCGTCATACCAGTTGACAATCATATAACCTTTGTCCCCATAAAAGATATTCCCTACTTCCAATCCATCTTCCTGGTTGGTCATCCAGGGACGCACCTCAAATTCGATCATCTTATTTTGCTTGGCGTACTTATAGGTGACATTTAGTAATTCAGGAGTTTCTTTACAGTCTTTCCAAAGAAACTTGCCACCGGCTGCAGTGATTTCGTCTGGAAATCCTACATCCAATCCCCAGGTGCATAGATCCATCTCATGGACTCCCTGGTTACATATATCTCCATTGCCGTAGTTCCAAAACCAATGCCAATTATAATGTACATAGTTTGCGGAAAATTCCGTTTCTTTAGCAGGACCCTGCCACATATTCCAGTCTAATCCGGCCGGCACTGGCGAGGTACCTTTGTCGCCTATGTCTGGTCTCCATTTATATACCAACCCTTTAGCTAAGTAGACATTTCCCAACAAACCGTCTCTTATATGTTGAATGGCTTCCTGTATCGCAACTGAGCTGCGCAATTGAACTCCATGGGATACGATTCTATTGTATTTATTTGCAGCATCGATCAGGACCCGGCCTTCATTAAAATCATGCGATGCAGGTTTTTCTACGTATACATCTTTACCTGCCTGGCAAGCCCATAAAGTGGCCAGTGCATGCCAATGATTAGGAGTCGCTATACTAACGGCGTCTATGTTTTTATCATCAAACACCTTGCGCATGTCTGTAGCGGTGGTTACTTTTTTGCCTGTCGTTTTTTCAAATTCGGCTGCACCTTTTTTGTTGACCTCATCATCCACATCACAAAGAGTAGCGAGTTCCACATTAGCCAGTTTCATAAAGTTTTGGATATGATTTTTGCCCCTGCCATGGTGACCGATGACTGCTACCCTGATGCGATCATTTGCTCCAAATACTGATCTTGGGATGATAGTGGGCATGCTTAATACCATGGCCCCTGGTACCAGGCTTTTAAGAGTTTCCCTACGGCTTATTTTTTTCATATTATCATATAATTAATTAAAACATTGAAAATAACTAAAATCTTGCAACTGTAAGTCCACCATCTACCAAAAACACCTGGCCGGTGGAGTAGGGGAAGGATCCTTGAGCCAATGCCAGCACTGCTTTACCTACATCTTCAGGTGTACCCCAGCGACGCTGCAATGTAAGGCCATTGGCAATCAATTCATCATATTTAGACTGTACAGTTGAAGTCATATCAGACTTGATGACGCCCGGTCTGATTTCATAAACGGGTATATCATATTCGCTGAGTCTTATGGCAAATACCTGGCTCATCATCGCCACACCAGCTTTTGAAATGCAATATTCTGCTCGCGCAGCTGAAGCGACTGAGGCAGAGACCGAGCTTACATTGATGATGGCAGCCTGATAATCCGGGTTGTTTTGCTTTTGATCTATCATCCAATGGCTTATCTGTTGGGTCAAAAACAAAGGCCCTTTGAGATTAATATCCATCACTCGCTCAAAACTTTCTATGGACATTTTAAGCAAATCTTCCCGAACCAAAGGGGCGACACCAGCATTATTGACCAAAACATGGAGCGCTCCATACTCACTTTTTATTTTATGTAAGATGGCGGCTCTATCCTCAGCCAAAGCGACATTACCCTGACAATAAATGACTCTAATATTTTTGGATCGCAACAAGTCAAGGGAATGGATCACCTCCGATTCCGGTCTCACCCCATTTATGGCGAGATGATATCCTGCTGAAGCCAATTGAAGGGCAATCCCCAAACCAATACCTCTGCTGCCTCCTGTTATTAATGCGTATTTATTCATTAGTGATATTTGCGTTAAAAATATTGAGATAACCTGAATTCTACATCATTCAATTTTAAGTGAAATTATCTGCCGGTAAAAAACGTTTACAGACTGTGTTAATACTCAGTTAATCTGCAAAATACCACTAACTTCCAGATCACAAGATGCATCTCCTAATCAATAAATCTGTTTCGCATGAAAATACTCCCGTTTTCCATACTCCTGACTTTTATTTCAATTGGGTTGATACATTGTGCAGGTTCTAAAACAAATACTAAAAGCGAGCAACCGGCTATGAGTACCTATGAAGAATATTGGCAAAAGGTAAGTGAGAAAGAAAAAGAAGGTCTCCCACTCTCCGGTCTGGGAATTGTAGACAGCATTTACGAAAAAGCCAGGGCAGAAGGAAATGGGGTGCAACAAATCAAAGCCCTGATCTATAAAGCTAAATACACCTCGCAACTGGATGAAGATGGTGTGGTCAAAGGCATTGAACTATTCGAAAATGATCTGCTGGTAGCTACTGATCCTGTGGTAAAATCTTTAAATCATTCTTTGCTGGCTCAGCTATATTCAAATTATTTCCAAATGCATATTTGGGAGATAAGGGATAGAACCAAGATGGCTGGTCCTGCCGATGAAAGTATAACAACGTGGAGTAAAGAGGATTTTTTAGGAAATATCAGGACTCACTACCTGGAGTCGGTCAAAGAACCATTTTTAAAAACTACTCCGATATTGGCCTACCTTCCTATCCTGACAGAAGGCAATCATACCGACTCCCTGAGACCCTTTGTCTACGACATCTTGGCTCACAGGGCTATAGAATATTTTATGAATGGACAGGCTGATGCTGATCTTGTAGCGGAATCCTTTTTGATCAATGATCCGCTGCTCTTCAGCCATACAGATCAGTTTGTAACATATCCTAATAATCAGAGCGAAGACACTATATCCTTTGGGCGACAGATCATCAGTTTGTTTCAAGACCTGGAAAGGTTTCACCGACATGATCCTCTACCGGACGCATGGGTAGATGTCGTGAAAAGGAGGCTTAAATACATGTATGATCATTTTATTGGCTCTGAAAAAACGCAGCTTTATGAATCTGCCTTGAATCAATGGATACAGGTGTTCGCCAATACTTCTTATGCAGCGCCTTTCGAATTGTCGAAGGCTCAATTATTTGAGACGCTTGGGAGACAATATCAGGCTGGAAGTCAAGACAGCATATATCAACAATACCTGGTCAAAGCAAGTGCTTTATACCAGGGTATTCTGTCAAAATACAAAAACACGGATGAAGCCAGCCTGGCCAAAAATCAATTGAATGAATTATTAAAACCTTCCCTGGATGGTCAGGTAGAAAAAGTGAATCTCCCACAAAAACCATTTAGAATTCTGGCCGGTTATCAAAATGTATCCAAGATTTTTATTAAAGTGATCCCCATATCTCTCGAGCTTAGATCAACGATCTTGTCTGATTATAGGGACAATGTGCTGCAGCAGGTGCTGGCTGTCAAATCGATTCGAGCTTTTTCGCAGGATGTCCCTGGTGCTGAGGATATGCAATCTCATAAAGTAGAGATTAAAATAGATGCACTTCCTCCGGGAATGTATGGGTTGGTACTAAGCAACAGTGAGTCTTTTAAAATTGGAGAGAATATGCTTTCCATGATGTTTACTCATGTTTCGCAGTTGGCTTATTTGCATTCATTTAACCAGTACTATAATGCATCGAAGGATTCAGATTTTTCAAAAGAGTTAGTGGTCGTCGACAGAGCTACTGGTGCACCAATGGCTGCCGTGGAGGCTACTTTTTATGAAAATAATTATAACCAAAGTCGGCAACGCAACGAGTGGATAGAAAAGAGCAAAGCATCTTCTGATAGAGATGGCAAAATAATCCCTTCACTATCTGCAAATAAATCTTTTACAGTCAAGCTTCAAAAAAACAATGATATTCTGTGGTTGGATGAAGCGTTTTCCAATTCGTCCTACCAGCCTCAACCGGCCCAGGAGACGCTGGATGCTTTATACTTTCTTGACCGGTCAATCTATAGACCTGGTCAGACTATCTATTTTAAGTTGCTTGCATTGCGGCGCAATCCTTCAGGTGTTCCTGACATTCTTAAAAATAAACATGTAGTAATAACACTTAATGATGCGAATGGTCAATTGATGTCCAAGCAAAGTTTTACGACTAATGATTACGGGACTATAAACGGTTCATTTGTTGCACCGGTGAATGGTCTGAGTGGTACCATGACCCTGGTCTCGGACCTCAATTATGCATCGACCAGCTTTCAGGTAGAAGAATATAAAAGACCAAAATTTGAAATCACTTTCGATTCAAATCAGGTGGTCAATAAATTTAACCAGGCGATTACGGTGACAGGTCAAGCAAAAAACTATGCCGGAAATGCAGTGGATCAAGCCAAAGTACAATATAAGATAACGAGAGCGAGATGGTACCGGCCTATGCCCTGGTGGTGGGGTTGGAAATCATACTATCCAATGCGATCCAACCCCCAGATCATCAGTCAAGGTACCACGACTACGGATGGGTCTGGCAAATTCAGCATCCCATTTACCGCAATACCTGATCCCACAGTAGATCTGAGTGAAGCGGATGTTAGTTTTACATATTCTGTAGAGATAGAATTGACTGATTTTACAGGAGAAACCAGGTCCTCCAGCATCAGTTACCGGGTCGGCAATACCAATTTAGTATTATCAACCTCCCTGGGACAGTTTGAGTCCACTGATAGCCTCAAGGAAATCAAATTGATCGTAACCGATCTGAATGAATCGCCAATAGTAGCTCAGGGGCGATTGACTATTTTTAAATTAAAAGCACCTTCGACTTATTATCGACCATCTTATTGGGCCAAACCGGATCAGTCCATTTATTCTTCAGAAGTTTTTCACCAATGGTTTCCCACTGATGAGTATAAACAAGAGAATGATGTGACAACCTGGAAAACAGAATCGACAGTGATCAATGCGGATTATGTCAGCAATGCATCCATTAAACTTGCCAAAAAATTGAGTCCGGGCATCTACAAATTGGAGATGTCAGCCAAAGACAATTTGAATCAAAGCAATAAATACGAACAGTACTTTTGGGTAAATGATGAAGCAAATGGACAGTTTCCGGTTAATCAATTTATGGTAGCATACCAGGACAAAACCATGTTGGAACCCGGCCAACAATTGAACTTTAAGTTGAGGACACAAGCACCAATAAAATATTTGCTACAGTCGTCCACCAGTGTTTTAAAATGTGAATGGGTGCAGTCATTTGGCTTGATCTCAGAAGCCAGATCCCTGACCGAAAAAGACAGAGGTACAACTCATCATATCCAATGGTACACAGTGTATGACAACAGGGTATACCATCAAAATATAACTTATAGCATGCCCTGGTCTAATAAAGAACTGGAATTCGAGACTATCAGTTTTAGAGATAAAATCGTACCAGGAGGGAATGAAGAATGGTCGTTGAAAATAAAAGGTAAAAACAAGGATAAAGTCGTCGCAGAAATAGTAGCCAGTATGTATGACCAATCTTTGGATGCACTATATCCTCACAATTGGAGAACAGATTTATTCTTTATGAATGAACTTCCACTATACGGATACACCGCTACAGGATTTGCTGCAGTGGGTACTCAGTATATGAGTCAAAAAAATATCGCCTACGAAGAAATTGAGTATCCTGTCTACAGGGATTTGGACTGGTTTGGATTTGACCTGTACGGAAGGCTTTATTATACACGAGGAGGTGTGATGATGAAATCCAGCAGAAATGCTATGCCACAGGCTGATGGAGTAATGTTGGAGACTGCTGCTAGTCCTGCTTCGCCGCCAAACGCAAATGATATGAATCTAGAGGAGGTGGCAGCCCCTAAACCTGACCCAACAATCTCTGTGCGAAAGAATCTAAATGAAACAGTCTTTTTTTACCCCTCGATCAAATCAGATACCGAAGGCAATTTCGTGCTCAAATTTAAAATGAATGAAGCGCTGACACGATGGCGCCTTATGCTTTTTGGTCACACCCCTGACTTGCGTAATGCCTATCTTGAAAAAGAAGTGATTACCCAGAAAGACCTTATGGTATTTCCTAATGGTCCCAGATTTTTAAGACAAGGTGATCTAATGATATTTCCGGCCAAGGTATCCAATCTTTCTTCAGCAGCTTTGAGTGGGGTAGGCAGGCTGGAGCTTTTTGATCCTATGAATGGGAGTAATCTCAACCACCGATTCAGTCTGGAGAAGGATCGGGTTCCTTTTAGAATGGAGGCTGGCCAATCCTATCCTTTAGAATGGAAAATTACAGTACCAGCAGACTACATTGGGCTGTTAGGTTACAGGATTATTGCTGAATCCGGGAATACCTCCGACGGGGAAGAGAATGTTATCCCTGTATTGACCAATAGAATGCTGGTGACAGAAACATTTCCATTCCAGGTCAGGGCTCAAGGACAAAAGGCCTTTGTGTTTAAAGATATGCTGGCCAAAATGCAAAGCACTACACTCCAGAATCATACTTTTACCTTAGAAGGCACCTCCAATCCTACCTGGTATGCCATCCAGGCTTTGCCATTTGTGATGGAACATCAATTCGAATGCACAGAACAAATAGTCAATCGATATTTTGCCAACGCATTGGGCACTAAAATCGTAGAGTCAAACCCAACATTTAAAACAGTTTTTGACCAATGGATTAAAAAAGATGTGCTAAAAAGCCCATTGAATAAAAACGAGGATTTAAAAACTGCCGTCCTGGCAGAGACGCCATGGGTCGCCGATGCTATGCATGAAGAAGAACAACAAAAAATGATAGCACTTCTATTTGATGTCAATAAAATGGCCAATGAGAAAAATCAGGCTATTCAGTTGCTCATAGAAAAACAGATGTCCAACGGAGGTTTTCCCTGGTTTGAAGGGCGAGACGATTGGTATATCACGCAATATATAGTAGAGACACTGGGTCATTTAAAAAAACTTGGTGGGTTAGGTCATGAACTGGATGAGGTATTGCAAAAGGCAGCACTTTATTGTGATCGCGAATTGTTGAAATATTATAATGAAATGCGGAGGTTATCTAAAAAGGACGATATTGGTCTGACAGAGATGGCCATCCACTACCTTTATGCCAGATCTTTTTTTACAGATCTGCCTTTTGAGGATAAGACTGCTTTTGAATATTTTCTCAAACAAGCTGAAGCAAAATGGCTCTCCCAATCTTTGTATGGCCAGGGCATGATCGCTCTGGCAGTGAAACGCTGGGATGCCACTTCCTCAGTGCCTGATAAAATTGTTGCCTCTTTGAATGAAAAAGCACAGCACAGTGATGAGCTGGGTATGTACTGGAAGTTTGATGCAGGATATCGCTTTTTTGAGATGCCGATCGAAACCCAAGCTATGTTGATAGAAGCTTATGCAGAAGTCAGTAAACAAGGTTCTGCGATCGATGAGATGAGGCTATGGTTATTAAAAAACAAGCAAACCAATCGCTGGCACAATACCAAGGCCACTGCTGCCGCCATCTATTCTTTACTATTGTTTGGTGATTCATGGCTGGAGGAGACTAAGCTTCCGGCTATTACCCTGGACAATAAGAATATAATGATTGCAAAGGAGCAGACGATCCCGGGATTAGGATATTTTAAAATTAATAAATCTTCCTCTGAGATTACGACCGGTCTGGCTAATTTTAAAATTGAGAATCCTAATAGCCAGGTCATGTGGGGTGCAGCTTACTGGCAATACTTTGAAGATATTGATAAAATCACCTCCTTCAGAAGCACACCTTTATCAATCAAAAAACAGATCATGGTTGAACGTGTGCAAAACAATAAGACCGTTCTGATGCCTGCGACTAACCTCGAGGTGGGCGACAAGGTGGTCATGCGCATGGAGCTTAAGACAGATCGTCCTATGGACTATATCCACCTAAAAGATATGCGGGCCGCAGGACTGGAGCCCATCAATGTCATCAGTCAATATAAATATCAGGGGGGGCTAGGCTATTATGAAAGCACAAAAGATCTGGCTACCCATTTCTTTTTTGATCACATAGTGCCGGGCACTTACGTATTTGAGTATGCTATGAGAGTGGCTCAGAAAGGAGACTTCTCCAATGGGATTAGCACGCTGGAGTGTATGTATGCTCCTGAGTTTAGCAGTCATACTTCTGGTGCAACAGTCAGTATTAAATAAGGATGATCGTTTTAAAGTTGCATGGGGACATCAATCATTAATATTCTTGAAGATTCGAGGATTTGGATTACGATATTCTCTGTGTCAGTGATACCTATGGCATCTCTCGAATTTAACTCCAGATTATTAACCAGGATTTTGCCAGATAGCAGGAATAAATAGGCGCCATTACCATCCAGTTTTTTTGAATAGGCAGCTTCGAGACCTCGATCAAAGCTTCCAAGATGTAACCAGGCTTGCTGATGTATCCATACTCCCTCATCCGACGGATCAGGTGATACGATGAGATGAAATTTGTTAGGTTCTAATATGCCTAAAGTGATTTGGTCATACCGCGGCTTTACATTTTGACGAGAAGGGACGATCCAGATCTGTAAAAACTTCACAGGTTCAGTCTTGCTTTGATTGTATTCGCTGTGCACGATACCTGTACCTGCAGACATGACCTGTACATCACCGCTTCGGATCACTGCCTGACTGCCAAGGCTGTCTTTGTGCTCTAAATCTCCTTCAAGTGGAATAGATATAATCTCCATATTGTCATGAGGATGAAAACCAAATCCTCTGCCTCCTATGACCACATCATCGTTGAGCACTCTCAGAGCCCCAAAATGAATTTTTTCTGGGTCATAATAATTGCCAAAACTAAATGAATGGTAGCTGTCAAGCCATCCAAAATCAGCATGGCCGCGTTGATTTGCTTTGTGTATGACTGTATTCATAATTGGGTATTAAACATTTTGGGCCTTTGAAGGTTTGCAAAACTACCTAAAAACAGAAACTAATTATATTGTACAATTCTATAGCCAGGCATTTAGCAGGGTAGTAATGTCCCTAATTCGGATAGGACCCTGATCGTTATAACTCTGGGATTAGTCGATCATTTTTGTTTAGGACGACATAAATAGTTCAATTTTGGTGTAAATTCGCTGATATGGATAATACTACAGAGTTCGAAAAAAACCACCGCGATCAGGAAGCAGATGCTGTCATCAGAAACCATTTGGTTTGGGCTATGGGAGCAGGTTTTATTCCTGTACCGATAGCTGATTTTTTTGCAGTAGGTGCTATTCAGCTTGATATGGTGAGACAGCTATGCAGAGTCTATGAAATAGAATTTAAAGAAACTGAGGGCAAAGCCATCATTTCTTCGATTACCTCCTCTGGTCTGGCTAGACTGGCAGCCAGGACCGTAGTAAAATTTATCCCTGGTGCAGGGAGCTTTATAGGTGGTATGGCCGTCTCTGTGATGTCTGGTGCTTCTTCTTATGCCCTGGGCCAGGCATTTAAAAAGCATTTTGAAACTGGTGGTACCTTCCTGGATTTTGACCTTTCCAGGTTGAAAAAGATCTATGATGAGATGTTTGAAAAAGGAAAAGAAGTTGCAGAAAATATACGTGAGGAAGAGATTCATCTCAAAGAGACTATGCACAAAGCAAGTACCGGCGCTACAGCGGAAGTAATAAATAAAATTGCTGAACTCGGAAGGTTAAAAGAAAATGGATTGATTACAGAAGCAGAATTTATGAAAATGAAAGAAAAACTGCTGGCAGATATCTAATCACACTATTTTGCTTTTGCGGCTTCTCTAAAATACTTCAACGGGACCCACAACATCCCAAAACATTCACCATCTTCTTTGCTCAAATGTTTGTGATGGACTTTGTGTGCTTTCCTGATAGCTCTGAAATAGATAGAGTCAGAATTGCGCAGCCATTTAAAACGCTGATGAATGAATACATCGTGCACCAAAAAATAACAGAATCCATATATAAGAATCCCAAGACCAATGAATGTAAAGAAACTATACGGGGACAAAAGTCCACTCAAAAAGCAGAAAAAACTGGGTATAGCAAATACCAGAAAGAACCGGTCATTTTTTTCGAAAAATTGATGTGATCTGGCTTGAGGGTCGTGGTGATCATGATGCCAGGACCATAGCTGACCATGCATAAGATATTTATGTGCTGACCAGGCTACTCCTTCCATAGCGACAAAGGTGATAGCTGTAACCAAAATATTGCTCATCATTTGAAAAGTTCTTTTAGGATTTTTTCTCTATATGCAAAGATACCGTCTATCTTCTGATGCACAAAAAGTTGATTGACTGCCTGGCCCAGCATACCCAATGGCAGGGCATAATGTAAAATATCTGTCATCTTGACTCCTTGACCATCTGATTCAAAGTGATGCTCGTGATGCCACAAAGCATAAGGGCCTGACCGTTGCTCATCTACAAAATATTCATGTTTTTTGATATGAGTGATCTCCGTAGACCACCTCATAGGAATGTCCCATACGGGCTTGACCGTATAATGGATCATCATGCCTTCATACATGTCCGTTGAGGATATGTCATTTAAGATCTGGAACTGCATTTCCGGGGGTGTGATTTTGCCAAGATTTTCAGGCCTGGAAAAAAATATCCACGCCTTTTCTATGGAGATAGGCAGGTTTAAATACCACTTTTTGGTATAGACTTTCATTGTACCTGGTTGAGTTTTACTTTTAAGCCGGCATAAAATAGCAACAGTAGTTTAAGGGCATTATTGATGCGGATTCTTGAATTCATGAGTTTGTTACTCGGAGTTTGGCCTATTTTGAGTAAAAGAGCTTTGTAATACACATATGCAGCATATACTCCTGATTTGCAACAAGATGGCAGCATGCAGATGCCTACTCTGGCAGACTTAAAGTCTTCTTTTATTTCAGCGAGTATATTTTTTTTGATCTCGTCATCAAATGGCTGACCATCCTGCCATTGTGGGAAGTAGTTTCTTCCCAATCCTTCTTTATCAGCTTGCAGATCTCTTAAAAAATTTACTTTTTGAAAAGCTGCGCCTAATCGCCTGGCATATGGAGCTAGCTGCATATACTCAGTTTTATCACCCTTGCAAAAAACTTGCAGGCACATCAGACCTACTACTTCAGCGGATCCCACTATATATTTTTCATAGGACGCTCTGTCATGTTGGTTGCAGTCCAGGTCCATACACATACTTTGTAAAAACGCTTCGACCAGGTCATGATCGATCCGGTAACGATTAACTGTGTGCTGGAATTGATTTAAGACAGGATTTAAGCTTATTTTTTGATCGATTGCTTGATAGGTTTGTTTGATAAAATCTTCTAAAAGAGCTTTTTTATCATAATCGTGAAAAGTATCCACTATTTCATCGGCAAACCGAACGTAGGCATAAATCGAATATATATCAGCTCGAATGGATTTGTGGAGTAAAGCAATCCCTATAGAAAAGGATGTACTATAGGACTTAGTCACCTTTCTGCTGAATGCTGCTCCTAACCGATCAAACATTTCTTTACTCATGCAAGGATTTTTCGGTGAACAAATCTAGCGACAATTTCGCCACTGATGATTGATGGAGGCAAGCCAGGACCCGGTACGGTCAATTGGCCACAATAAAATAGGTTCGGGATTTTTTTGCTTTGTATTTTAGGTCTAAGAGGGCCGGTTTGCATCAGCGTATTGGCAAGTCCATACGCATTACCCTTAAAAGAATGAAACTCCCGGATAAAATCTCTTTGAGCATATGATTTTTGAAATATCAAATGTTGCCGCGTAGGGATACCCGTGTGTTTTGATAATCGCTCTAAAATGATGTCCAGGTAACGTGCTTTCACTTCTTCAGTATCCTCCAGTGAAGTGGAAACGGGGATGAGGGCTACCAAATTATGATAACCAGCAGGTGCGCAATCCGGGTCTGTCAGGCTACTCGAATTGGTATAAAACAAGGGATCCTTTGGCCATGCCGGTTCATCATAGATTTCCCTTGCATGATAGTCAAAAGAAGCATCAAAAAACAGGCTATGATGTTCCAGGTTGGGTAATACTGTATCAAATCCGAGAAAGTAAAGAAGGGCAGAAGGAGCCAATGCTCTGCTGTCCCAATACTTAGGGGTATAAGATTGCAGGTTTTTGGACAAAAGCTTCGCTTCAGTATGTTGGTAATCGGCACCGGAAATCACATAATCAAATGAATCACTTTCATTATTTTGAAAATGGAGGTCCACTTTGTTATTTTTATTAGGATTGATGTGGATCACTTCACTGGCAAAATGATATTGAACTCCCTGATCTACACCTACCTGGTACATTGCTTTAGAGACCTCATACATCCCTCCAATCGGATACCAGGTCCCTAAGGTGATATCTGCGTAATTCATTAAACTATATAGTGCAGGAGTATCTTGTGGCTTTGCCCCTAAAAACAATACTGGAAACTCTAAGATTTGCCTTAAATAATCATTCTTGAAATGACTCGCTATATGTTTTGAGATAGAGGTAAACAAGTCTAACCTAAAAGCTTCTTTCAACAATCTGATATCAACATATTCTGTAAGGGACATGGAGGGCATGTATACAAAATCACCCATCCCGACCTCATATTTTATTTTGGCCTCTTCGAGATAGGACTTCAACTTCATTCCGGCACCGGATTCAATAGATTCGAATAAGCTGATTACTGCTGCCTGGTCTGCAGGCATGGAGATAGGGGGTCTGTCAGCCCAAAATATTTTATAAGAGGGATCCAGGCGTTTTAGCTGGTAAAAGTCGGAAGCTGACTTGCCGAATTGGTTGAAAAATCTTTCAAACACATCTGGCATCCAATAAAAGCTGGGGCCTTTGTCGAATATAAAGCCTTCTTCACGGATTTGACCTGCTCTACCACCAGGACTATCATTTTTTTCAAATACAGATACTTCATGACCATAGCTACCCAATATAGCTGCCGCTGTCATACCAGCATAACCTGCTCCAATTACGGCAATTCTCTTCTGCACATAGATTAAATAAAAAATAATCGTTTTTGTTCACAATCACCGATGATAAATTACCTGATTTGTCCGATATAGTTAGCAGGATGGATGGCTGATAACTCATTTTTTATGGTGTCAGGGACACTGAGGTTGCTTATAAATAATTGAAAATCTGCTTTGGTGATTTCTGCTTTGCCCCTGGAAAAATCTTTGAGTAATTCATAAGAATCTTTGATTCCTTCTCTTCGCAATATGGTTTGGATGGCTTCTGCTATGACAGCCCAATTTGCAGTTAAATCAGCGTCGATGACTAATTTATTGATCTCAATTTTGCCTAAACCTTTGAGCAGCGATTGTATAGCAATTAAGGTGTGTCCGATAGGCACACCAGAATTTCGCAATACGGTACTGTCAGTAAGGTCACGTTGCAGCCTGGATATAGGCAGTTTTTCAGCAAAATGGGAGAATAGGGCGTTGGCAATTCCCAGGTTACCTTCGGCATTTTCAAAGTCTATTGGATTGACCTTATGAGGCATAGCGGATGACCCGACTTCAGTAGCTATAGTTTTTTGTTTGAGGTAATGTCGGGAAATATACATCCAGATATCTCTACAAAGATCTATGCATATCGTGTTGATTCTTATGATATTATGACAATAGGCTGCAAAATAATCATAGGGCTCGATCTGAGTGGTCCATCTGATTCTTTGGAGTCCCAGGCTATAGACAAATTGATCCCCAAAAGTATGCCAGTCCCGATCAGGATAAGCCACGGCATGGGCATTGAAATTGCCAGTAGCGCCACCAAATTTAGCAGTGATCGGACATGCTTGTAGTGAAGTAAATTGGCCACGTAATCTTTCTGCAAAGACTTTGATTTCTTTGCCCAAAGTAGTGGGACTGGCTGGCTGCCCATGAGTATAAGCCAACATAGGTTCGTCCATCCACAGTTCAGCCTTTTCGATCAATGCGTGAATTAGCTTAGTGATTAATGGGTATAGGACGGTAGTATTACACTCTGACAAAGCCAGCGGTTGTGCCGTATTATTGATGTCCTGAGAGGTGAGGCCAAAATGAATAAACTCTGACCATGGTGCAAGAGCGGTATGGTCGATTTTTTGTTTAATAAAGTATTCTACTGCTTTGACATCATGGTTGGTGATAGATTCTATCCTTTTAATTTCAAGAGCATCTTGTTCACTGAAGGCAGTGACGATGGCTCTCAGGATAGGTATATGAGGGATAGCGCCGACCAATTGAGGCAAACCTGCATGACATAGTGCCTCAAAATATTTTATTTCAATTAGTACTCTATATCGGATCAGTGCATACTCCGAAAAGTAATCTGCCAGGGGGCTGGTGACCTTAGCATATCTGCCATCGATCGGGGATATAGATTTTAGCATAGAATTTACAGATCTAAAGATACCAATCTATTCACCTTTTTGTAACCTGGTTAGATTTTTAAAATAATTGTATGTCTCCAGTTGCGAACGGATAGATATGGTGCTGCTAATTTTACGATATGTATTTAAATGCTGATTGTTGAGCGTCCTGGCTTTTACATTGTCACGCCATTGTAGGTCCATCAGATATAATATTTGCTCTTTAATATCTTTGTCATATAGAGGAAATGCTGTCTCTATCCTAAAACTGAGATTTCGCTCCATCAGGTCTGCTGATGAACAATAAATTTTTTTATTGCCCCCATTGTGAAAAATAAATATTCGAGCATGTTCCAGAAACCGGTCTACGATACTGATAGCTTCTATATTTTCACTTAGATCTTTACGGCCAGGCAAAATACACGTGATACCTCTTATAATCAATTTAACCTTGACACCTGTATCCGAAGCGCGATAGAGCAATTTGATCATCTCTTTGTCCTCAAGACTATTGAGTTTCATAAAGATTTCTGCGGGTTTACCTTTTTTTGCATGATCGATTTCAGTCAAAATCATCCTGCTCAGCTCTTCCCTTAAATTATTTTTACCTACTAATAAGTGGTGGAAAGGGGATTTAGGTTTGATGCCGGTTTCCAGGAAGTCAAACACTTTTTTCACTTCATTGGTTAGCCTTTTATCAGCAGTAAAAAGACCATAATCTGAGTAAATGAGGGCTGTATCTTCATTAAAATTGCCTGTACTCAAATAGGCATAAGTACGGTAATTATTTTTTTCTTTTCTGCGAATCCAGGCGATTTTGGAGTGCACCTTCAAGCCAGGAAAACTATACATCACTTTTGCACCTGCTTTTTCCAATTTTTCTCCCCATCGCAGATTGGCTTCTTCATCAAACCTGGCTTTGACTTCTATGAAAACACTTACCGACTTGCCGGCGCGGGCTGCATCGATCAATGCATCCATAATTCTAGATTCTTTCGCCACTCTGTATTGCACTGCTTTGATATGAGTGACATCATCGTCTTTCGAAGCTTCTTCAAATAATTTGATCACGGACTCATATTTTTGATATGGTACATGAATCATGCGGTCTTTTCTGGAGATGGTTTCGAAGATATCTTCTGAGTTTTCGATAGGTTCATAGGTCAGGGGCTCCAGGACAGGCTCTTTTAAAAAGGATTTACCAAAGTCAGGAAACTTGAAGAAATCAAAATTGTTATGATATTTTCCTTCGGGGATCGTATCAACCTGCATGATGTCAAAGGTCTTTTTTAATAGCTTCATCATATTGGCAGGCATAGAACGATCATATACCAATCTGGACACTGGGCCTACACTTCTTTTTATGAGACTTTTTTTGATTTTGGCGACCAGATCACCTTGATATTCATCATCGATATATAGCTCTGAATCTCGGGTCAATTTGATAGAGTAGGCATTTTTAAGTATATAGCCCGGAAATAAATATTTGACTGACATCCTGACTATGTCGTCAAGAAACATGAGATGATGCTCGCCTTTTTTTGACTCAGGCAAAATAATGAACCTGGGCAGTTGATCAGAAGGTAGCCTCACGATCGCATAATGGTCGGTGGCTTTATTTTTTTTTTTGTCGAATAAATGCAGATATAAATAAAGTGCCCCACTATGTAAAAATGGTTTGACCTTAGAATCTACTAATAAGATAGGTTGAATATATGCCTGGAGGTATTCGTGAAAATAATTATCAACAAAATTTAATTGAGCCTGGCTAAGCATCTCGGGCCCAAGAATATGAATACCATGTGACCTTAGATCCGGCAATAGTTGTTTGTTAAACACATTGCTCAGCTCTTTTTGATGCGAATTAACCAACTTGAGTATGGATCTTAATAATAATTCCGGTTCGAAATCGAGCTGTTTTCTTGTACTTCTACCAGCCCGGATCAAGTTTCTCAATTGAGCTACCCGGACTTTAAAAAACTCCTCCAGGTTAGAGGAGTAGATAGCCATAAACTTTAACCTATCCAGTAAAGGGACACTCAAGTCTTTTACTTCCTGAAGTACCCTGTGATTGAATGATAACCAACTGATATCCCTCTCGAATAAAGGTGTTTTTCTCTGAACCATATAAGTCGTAGCCCACAAAATAAGTTTAAAAACAGGATTTTAAGGAACTTCTGATATTAATTTTAAAAAGTGCTCCTATGGGTTTGGAAAACAACATTCTATACATTTTTTATTTTAAGTTTGCGCGATAGCCCATCAAAAACCGAGGAAATCAATAGTCTGCCATTGGCGATTTTTTTAACTTCGCCCCCTTTAAAATCAATACTTAATTAATATCATGAGTAGAACTAAAATAGTCGCTGGTAACTGGAAGATGAATACCTCACTCGAAGATGGGATCAGCCTGGCAGAAAATCTAGCTGCAAACCATACAATTACCCATCCTTTGATGATCGTCATTCCTCCATTTACGCATCTAATGCCAGTAAAATCTGTCTTAATTGGTTCTTCTATTCAAATTGGTGCCCAAAATTGTCATCAGGAGGCTAAAGGGGCTTATACCGGTGAGGTTTCTGCTCCAATGTTAAAATCTTGCGGCATACCTTATGTTATTTTGGGACACTCTGAGCGTCGTCAATATTTTAACGAAACGGATGAATTACTGGCACTCAAAGTAGATGCCGCTTTGGCGCAGGACTTGACTCCGATTTTTTGCGTGGGAGAGTCCTTAGAGGTGCGTAACGAGAATAAACAAAACGACTTTGTGCTGAATCAGTTGACCAAAGGACTATTTCATTTGTCATCATCGGAATTCTCTAAAATAATAATTGCATACGAGCCGATTTGGGCCATTGGTACGGGAGTGACCGCGAGTCCTCTCCAGGCTCAGGAAATGCACGAATTTATTAGAACACAAATTGAAGTGAAATATGATCTTGCTGTTGCTGCAGCATGTTCCATACTGTATGGTGGTAGTGTCAAAGGAGCAAATGCACGAGAGATATTTTCACAAGCTGATGTAGACGGTGCCCTGGTGGGAGGAGCTTCTTTGGATGCTGTAGATTTTTTAAAGATAGCTTCAGGATTTTGATCAAAAAAAAGCCCTCTTGTCAACAAGAAGGCTTTTTTTATAATTGGTAAACAGGTTAAGCCATCAAAGCTTCCAATTTATCAGTCAATACTTTTTTGCTGGTAGCTCCTACATGTCTATCGACCAACTCGCCATCTTTAAAAAATAACAGGGTTGGGATTGAGCGAACACCAAACTCCATAGTGACTTCGGCATTGTCGTCTACATTCACTTTTCCTATTGTGGCCTTGTCTTTATATTCTGAAGACAGTTCTTCGACTATAGGACCGATCATACGGCATGGTCCGCACCATTCTGCCCAAAAGTCTATGAGCGCTACACCTTTTTTGTCTTTGATTTCTGACTTAAAATTGCTGTCAGTAATAGTTTGTGCCATAATTTTTATTTTATTAGTTGGATATAATAACACCTTAATTTGCAGGAAAGTTTAAGAGGGATCAAATATCGTGCTTTTTTAATATGTCTTTGAAAAATACTTATAAAAATTATGGCCTGCTTGGATTGTTATTGGTCAGTTTGAGCTTGTTTTTAATCCCTCATTCTTATGTCGAATTGATCTATGGCAAGGGGATATTTTCTATTATTAGGTTGATAATCAGCCCTTTAGTTTGGTTGCCATTTCGATTAATCTATTTCTTAACCTTAGGAGTAGTGATTATGGTCTTAAGGTTATTTTTTATCAGAAGGCCACTTTTGTCAAAAATTAAACGCCTTGCTATTGGACTGTCGACTTTTATATTACTTTTTTATTGGCTGTGGGCCTATAACTATCGAAGAATAGATTTTGATTCGAGGTACCCGTTGATCCCCACAGCCGCTTTAGATAGTACCTCTTTATTAGAAGAACTTCAATCCGCTACCGATGAAATGCTCCTGTCCAGACCTTTAAACCCATCGACGGTGTATAGGGCAGCTCAGTTAGAGGACATGATCAGGCCTTATGTAAAGGATGCCACGCAACAATTTGGATACAGGTCAGCTGGATTGGTTCGGGTAAAAGAATTGTTACCAGCGGGCATATTACTAAGAATCAAAACTGCGGGATTCTATCTGCCTTATGTAGGCGAAGCTTATATCGATGCAGGTTTGCATCCGCTGCAAAAACCATTTACCATGGCCCATGAGATGAGTCATGGATTTGGTGTGACTGATGAAGGTGCTTGTAATTTCCTCGCTTATTTAGCCACCTTTCATCATCCTGATTCGAGCATTCGATATAGTGCTGCTATGGGATATTACAGATACGTGGCTGGCGAATATCGATGGAGATATCCCAATCATTATAGTGAGTTAAGAGCTGCTTTGCCAGCAACCATTCAGCATGATTTGGATGATATAAATCGACAAATGTTGAAATATCCTGATATTTTCCCCAAAGTCAGAGATCAGATTTACAATAAATATCTGACCGTCCAGGGTGTAAAGGAAGGCTTGGCCAGTTATGACAAAATCATTGATTATGTGAGGCAGGCCAGAGCACAGGGACTTTTAGATACTCATTGATTAGGCAGACAGGACAAGATAAGGGCGGTATAAAATGATTTTAAGCTGTCGCCACTAGCACGCACTTGTTGAGGTACTATGCTGTTAGCACTCTGTCCTGGCACTGTATTGATCTCAAGCATAAAGGCTTTCTTTGATTCCGTATCGTAAATAAAATCTATACGCACTACACCTTTGCAGTCAAAAATATGGTACAGTTTCGCGGCTTGTGTTCTGATCAAAGCGGCGATATCTTCAGCTACAGGAGCGGGGGTGATTTCTTCAGCCATTCCGGTGGTATACTTGGCTTCATAATCAAAAAAATCTTTTTTACTGCGAATTTCTGTGATGGGCAGCGTGATGATATCATGATTCCGTTTATAAACCCCTATGGTAAGCTCGGTACCAGATATAAACTCTTCTATCAAAATCTGTGCATCCTCTTTAAATGCTTTTTGGATGGCATCGGCCAACGTGGATGCATTTGAAACTTTGCTCATACCGATACTGGAACCTCCGTTATTGGGTTTTACGAATACAGGCAATGTAAGTTGTGATAATATATATTCAATATCTAACTGATCCTCTTTAAAAAAATGCAGAGATTTGGCAACAGGTATTCCCGAAAAGGCCGCCACAGCTACGGTGTAACGCTTATTGAAAGTAATACTGGATGAGGCCACACTACAGGCTGTGTAAGGCAGGCCTAATAGATCAAAATATCCCTGAAGTTTGCCATCCTCGCCCGGTGTGCCATGAATGCCACAAAGTACGGCGTCAAAGGTGACTTTTCGACCATCATGAGTGATGCTAAAATCGTTTTTATCCACTGGCAAAAATGAATCGGGATTTGGGTTGTAAAACCAACCATCGTGTCGGATATCAATTCTGTACAAGTCAAATAAATCCTGATCTACATTAGCTTCAATCGTCTTGGCACTCTCATAAGAAATAACTGACTCCCCGGATAAGCCTCCAGTTACGAAGGCGATTTGTTTCTTCATGGTGCAAATTTAAGATTAAGTCCACTTAATGAAACCGCAAAATGATCAATCCAGGTGCAATTTGGGCAATATTCTTTCGACTTCCTGATGCAGTCTGTGTATAGCCAGCGGGATATTCCAATTTGATTTATTTCTAGGTTCGACCAGGTTAGATATAGCCCTGATTTGGAGACAAGGAATGCCAGCAGTCATGCAAGCTGCGAAAAAGGGCGCACCTTCCATTGATTCTATCTCTGCAGGATATTTCGAGATGACTTTGTCGATGGATTGTCGATTTCCATGGGTGGTATTGACAGTAATAGCCGTGACTACCGGCAGATCCAGCTGGCAGATCAACTGATCTTCAGGCTGGATCCAGAGTCGATCAAATGCATTTTGAGTATCGAGTGCTAAGGCTTCTGTAATATGCACAAATCGATCATGGTCTTCTACTCCCAAATCTGCAAAACAATCTTTTTGGACAGCTACTACGCTCCCAATCTCAAGGTCTGGATTGAAAGTCCCGGCTATACCAATTTGCAGGCAAAGATCTACCGAAGTATTTGCCAGAAAAGCCCCTAAAGTAAAAGCTGTATGAGCTATACCGATACCCGTGATCACACGATCTACTTCTGATCCAGGGAAAGCGGAATGAAACATCTCCATCGGCGTAGCGGCACAGAGTAATATTTTCATTGAGTGGGCAGCGCATTATCTTTAAAAAAATATCGAAGGCCCAACGAAGGACTTACCCCCAAATGCTGGTAAAAAATCGTAGAAATATCAATATCCAATCTCTTTGATACGCGGGTACCGACTCCAAAACAAAAAGAAGCAGGTCCATTAGTCACTCCTGCACGAAGTGCAAGTTCTGGAATCAATTGATATTCTGTAGCAAATTTGAGATAGGCGTCGAAGTCGCCCTCTTTTTCGACTTCAACATACAGCCGCACCAGATCAGACAATTCATATCTCATTCCTGCCAACCAAATGGGAGCCTGATACTGTCCTTGATCTGCCTCACCAGTTAGTGGGTGAAAATAACTGAATGCAAAACCAACTTTCTTGAAATCATATTGAGTGCCAACTTGTACCACACCGATAGAAAAAGGATCCCGCTGGCTGGTATGATACGAGATATATTCTAAAGAGGAACCGATGGACCACTGGTCTGATAATTTCCTGCCATAACCAATCTTATAGACTTGCTGATTGTATTCTGGTACTCCGTAAAATTCACCTCCAAATCCTAATCCTCCGATATTTTTTATTGGCAGTACACACAGAAAAGAAGATCCATGAATTCCGGTCCCAATAATTCTACTTTCCCCAAACAAAGAAACTGAGGGAAGCGTGATTTGACCTAATGCCGCAGCATTGCTTACAGCTGCATCTACTCCTTTCAACGCCACGCTTTGGTTGGAGAGTGCGTTGCTTCGTGCTCCTTTGATCTGATTATAAGGGCCTTGAGCATAGGAGGCAGAAATATTGAAGCCAACAAAGTAAGCCAATATGGTTAAGCACGCATATCCTGAATACAGGTTCATAAAGACATAAAAATATTTCTTTTGGGTCAAACTTTAATTTATGTTTTTGGATGAAACAATGTTTTCGGATGAATTTGTCATTTGAACCTATTTTTAAGCTCAAATTGTACAAGGTTATCAATGGCGAAATTTAATTCCAATCACTCAAGTCGATCCAGATCGAA
>Ga0138256_10001169_pt1 | contig 28232 bp, 27 predicted proteins | sample KNB2016incub_MG_FD_105486 | JGI IMG/M metagenome (GOLD analysis project Ga0138256, IMG submission 105486) | Active sludge microbial communities from wastewater in Klosterneuburg, Austria - KNB2014incub_MG | ecosystem: Engineered > WWTP > Activated sludge > Unclassified | place: Austria...
GATCACAATCCCCTGCTCGGCATTGCCTTCTTCCAGCGCCTTGCCAACGGCATAGCCGAAATCGGGATAATCGACAGAATCCAAATTATTGACACCAAGGTCCAACACATTGTCAGCGCCGAGATGCCACACCACCGCCTGCTTCAGCTCAAACCCAGCATGGTCACTGACAATAGCGATTTTGGTTTTGTTGCTCAATCTGGCCCCTCAGAATCTTGAAGAGCACAATATATAGTGTTTTTCACTGTAATAAATCCAGCAAAAAGCCGAAAAATTAGCCAATCAGGCCTTTCTTTTTAAGGACATATTCCAGCCGCTTGATCGCGTTGTATTTCAGCGTCTCTTTCCCTGCATTGGCAGGGCCTTGAATCGAAATCTCGGTCAGGCTCTGGCTATCGATCGCCGAAACTTTCACCAGGCTCCCGACCGACATGAACTCAATGATGATTTCCCGCCCCTGCAGAACGTCTTTCATACTGTTATCCTGCTGAAAAACATGGTGTAATACAACAATGAATCACCGCCCCGACTTCAACTGGCAAGACCCCCTCCTCCTTGACGAACTCTTCACCGACGAGGAACGCGCGGTTCAGCAAACCGCCCGTGATTACGCACAGGAAAAACTCCTGCCGCGCATCGTAGAGGCCAACCGCCACGAAAAATTCGATCCAAAAATCATGCGCGAAATGGGCGCGCTCGGCCTGCTCGGCCCGATGATCGAGGGCTATGGCTGCGCCGGAACCTCCTACACCGCCGCCGGGCTCATCGCTAGAGAGATGGAGCGCGTCGATTCCGCGTACCGCTCCTGCTATTCGGTTCAATCCTCGCTCGTCATGCTACCGATTTATCTCTTCGGCACCGACGCACAGAAGAAAAAATACCTGCCGAAATTGGCCTCTGGCGAATTTATCGGATGTTTTGGTTTAACTGAACCCGATGGCGGGTCTGACCCGTCCGCAATGCGCACCCGCGCCAAAAAGAGCGGCAAAGGCTGGAGCATCTCTGGCTCAAAACAATGGATCACCAATTCTCCCATCGCCGATGTCTTCGTAGTCTGGGCAAAAGACGACGATAACGAAATCGCCGGGTTCATTTTAGACAAAGGCATGAAAGGCCTCACCGCGCCGAAGATCGAGGGCAAATTTTCCCTCCGCGCGTCCGTCACCGGCGGCATCGCCATGGATGGCGTCGAGGTTTCCGCCGAAAACAAACTCGAAGTCAAAGGCCTTAAAGGTCCGATGCAGTGCCTCAACTCCGCCCGCTACGGCATCGCCTGGGGCGCCATGGGTGCAGCGGAAAATTGCTGGCACATCGCCCGCGATTACGTTCTCGAACGTCAGCTTTTCGGCAAACCGCTCGCCGCCCAGCAACTCATCCAGAAAAAACTTGCCGACATGCAGACTGAAATCACGCTCGGCCTCGCCGCGTGTCACCGCCTTGGCCGCCTGCGCGATGAAAACCGCGCCGCGCCCGAAGCCATCTCGCTTTTAAAGCGCAATAATTGCGGCAAGGCGCTCGACATCGCCCGTCTCGCCCGCGACATGCTGGGCGGCAATGGAATCTCCGACGAATACCATGTCATCCGCCATGTCATGAATCTCGAGGCCGTGAATACCTACGAAGGCACGCATGACATCCACGCGCTCATCCTCGGAAAAGCGCAGACGGGTATTCAGGCTTTCGGGTAAATTGATTAGTAACCGCCACCGGAGAAATTGGCTTGCGAAGCCCAAAATCTTTCGACCATCTTCAGCGTATCATTCAGGCCGTTCAGCTTCGCATCATTAATCTCCGTTCCCGCAATCGCCTTTTCATGGCGGCGGAACATATCGGAAATCGCATCACGAAGTGAAACGCCCTTCGGAGACAACTTGACGCGGATCGAGCGCTTGTCATGCACGGAACGCTCCTGCACGAGATAGCCGTTCTCCACCATCTTCTTAACGTTGTAGGAAACGTTGGAGCCAAGGTAATAACCGCGGATCGTCAGTTCCCCGACCGTCATTTCATCGGTCCCGATATTGTAAAGGATCATGCTCTGGACGTTGTTGATGTCCTGGATTCCCTTTTTATCGAGCTCGACCTTCAGCACATCAAGAAAATGACGGTGCAGGCGTTCGATAAGCTGGATGGCTTCGTAATAAGGCGTACTGGTCACGGGATCGCTCCGGAGTGCTTTGTTGTCAGAAGGAAGAGTCGAATGATGCTGTTTCAAAGGTAAAACCTCTGGCTCTTATAATAATGAAGATAAAGAGGTTATCAAAGCCTTAATTATCGGCCTTTAGCGTGCAAAAAGCCTTACATCCCCCAGATTATGGCCAGTCGGGGCGAAATGCGCCTCGACAACCTCGCTGTTCACACCGTCAAAACCCGCAGGATCCCAGCGCGGCTTGCGATCCTTGTCGATCACCGCCGCACGAATGCCCTCATAAAAATCACCGCGCTCCAGGAAGCGCTGCGCGAGGATAAAATCATTCGCAATCACTTCATCGAAACTCTTTCCTTCCGCACGGCGCAGATGCTCCGCCGTCACCATCACGCTGGTCGGCGAGCGCGATTCGATCAAACCCAGAGTTTCCAGCGCGAAGGGTGAGGTGTCCTCCGCTAGACTCCGGAGAATTTTTTCCAGCGTCGGGTAATTAAAATTCCGCTCGATGCGCTCGGCGTTCTTCGCGAAAGCACCCTCGCCTGCTTTGTCTTCATGAAATCCTGCGATCGTATTCCTGACATCGCCGCCAGACGCCAGCGCCGCAATCAATTCCTCTTTTTGATTCGACGGCACGAAATACTCCGCGAGCTTCGCCTGCAATACATCCGCCGCCCCAATCTGCGCCGCCGTTAACGCTAAATATTTCCCGAGATTCTGCGGCGCGCGCAGCAAATGAAACACCGCACCCACATCCGGGAAAAACCCGATCCCCGTCTCCGGCATCGCGAACAAGGTTTTTTCGCTCACGATTCTGTGCGCGCAATTCCCGCCAACCCCATATCCCCCGCCCATGACGATGCCATCCATGAACGCAACCGTCGGCTTCGGGTAATGAAAAATCTGGCGGTTCAAACTATATTCCTCGGCGAAGAACATCGCCGAAACCGGCTGGCTGATATTGCCCCTGCGATAGGCCATCCCGGCGCGGTGAAACGCTTTGACATCTCCCCCTGCGCAAAACGCCCGCTCGCCCGCGCCCGTAAACAAAACAGCTCGAACATCCGGATTTTTCTCCCATTGCCGCAGCGTCCCGCAAATCTGCCGGATCATCTCCAGCGTCAGCGCATTCAACGCTTTCGGGCGATTCAGGGTAATATGCCCCAGCGAGCCCCTGATTTCGGTCAGCACTTCATCTTTGGAAAAATCTTGATTCATTATGATAAACGGGTTTTAAGTATGCACATGAAGCATAAGCCAGCCATCAACGTCGAAGCAACCGAACAACCTGCTTACCCGCAAGTTCGCATGCGCCGCCTGCGTTCCAAAGGCTGGCTCCGCGACATGGTGCAGGAACATCACGTCCGCGCTTCCGACCTCATCTGGCCCGCCTTCATCACCGAAGGCATGAATACACGCGAACCCGTCCCTTCCATGCCCGGCGTCGAACGCCTCAGCATCGATCAACTGCTGGAAGACATAAAACGAGCCGCCGATCTCGATATCCGCGCCTTCGCCCTCTTCCCCGTTACCCCCACTGAGAAAAAAACAATGGATGGGCGCGAGGCTTTAAATCCCGGCAACCTCATCTGCCGCGCCATCCAGGCCATTAAAAAAGAACTGCCCGATGTCGGCATCATCACCGACGTGGCCCTCGATCCCTACACCACACATGGTCACGATGGACTCATGAATGACGGTAAGATTCTAAATGATGAAACCCTCGAAGTTCTTTGTAAACAATCACTGATTCAATCTCAGGCAGGTGCCGATATCATCGCCCCGTCCGACATGATGGATGGCCGCGTGGGTCAGATCCGGCGCACCCTCGATCAAAACGGGTTCAACGACACCGCCATACTTTCGTATGCAGTAAAATACGCATCCTGCTTCTACGGACCCTTCCGCGATGCGGTCGGTTCATCCGGTTTTCTGAAGGGCGACAAGAAAACCTACCAGATGAATCCCGCCAACGCCGCCGAAGCCCTCCGCGAAGTTGCATTGGACATAAAAGAAGGCGCCGACATGGTCATGGTCAAACCCGGCCTGCCCTATCTAGACATCATCAAATCCGTCAAAGATACCTTCAACGTTCCAACCTTCGCCTACCAGATCAGCGGCGAATACGCGATGCTCCGCGCCGCCGCCGCGAATGGCTGGCTCGATTATGACGCCGCTCTCGCTGAAAGCCTGCTGGCCTTCAAACGCGCCGGATGCGACGGTATTCTTTCTTACGGCGCAGTGGATTACGCGCGTTTCCTCCAAAAACCATAACTTTTAAGCAAAAAATATGCTAACTTTAGGTGCTGGCAGGAAGCCGGTTGAAAGTCATGCATGTCCCATGAAAAGACCCTAAAAGAACAACGCGACCGTTTCGTGGCTTTCAGTTTTGCCGTCGCCGATCTTTTCATCGAGGTCGCCGAGAACGGCAAAATCATTCACGTCTCCGGCGCGTCCAAGGCCCTGACGGGCATCGACGAAAAAGCTTTGCTGAACCGAAACTGGCTCGATCTTTTTTCGACCTACGAGCAGTCAAAGCTTCTCAAGGCGCGCGACAGCAATGTCCCCGGCCGCCGCATCGGCCCCATTCTCGTCACGCTGAACGAACAGATCGGTCAGAAAATCGCTTCTTTCAGCGCCATCCGCATGCCTAAAAATGACCGCTTCTATATTTCCCTCGGCGTCAGCAACGAATTCCTCGCCCGCATCGCACCGCTCGTTGGCCTGCCTGGCACCATTGGATTCACCGACCGCGACGGTTACGCCGATGCCGCGCGCGATGCCGTTTTCGATGCAAAACTCTGGGGCCAGGACGTCGAACTTACCTTCTTCGACTTCGTGAATGCCGATGAAATGAGCCGCCGCTTCGGCAAGGAAGGCTGGGGCAAGGTTGAGCAGATGATCGGCGAAATGATGGCGCAATATTCCTTCGGCGGTCATTCCGCAGGGCTGGTTGCCGAGGGCCGCTACAGCTTCGTGCATGACAAATCGGTCAACATCGACGAGATAAAACAGAAAATCTTAGACATCGCCAAAACCGCGGGCGCCGATGTGGATCTGCAGGCCAAAACCGTCACCGGCGACCTCAAAACCCTCGATAAAAAAGACATCTCGCGCGCACTCGACTTCGCCATCAATGAATTCGAAAACAAGGGCACGCAGATGAAAGTCTCAAATCTCGACGAAGGCTACACCCAATATCTCGCCGCCAACGAAATGAAGCTGAAAGAATTCAAAAGCATCATCGAGCGCGTCAGCTTCACGCAATTCTTCCAGCCCGTCATCGACATGAAGACGAAAGAAGCCACCCATTACGAAATCCTCTCGCGTTTCGAGAGCGGCGACACGCGGGAATGGATCCGCTTCGGCGAAGACGCTGGCCTCGCCCCTGATTTCGACCTCGCCGTCTGCGAGCGCGCCATCAATCACATTAAATTCAAGGCCGGCGGCACCCGCACCAAATACGCCATCGATATCTGCGGCCAGTCGATCAGCGACGAAGGCTTTTTCGAACGCCTGAAAGAACTCCTCGGCAAACAAAAAGGCATCAACGACCGCCTGCTTTTTGAAATCACGGAATCAACCAATATTGAAAATCTTACTCAGGCCGGGACCTTCATCAAGAAACTGCAAAAAGACGGCTACAAAATCGGCCTCGACGATTTCCATCCGTCCGCCGCCGCGCAGCAATATCTTGATGCCATCAAGGCCGACTTCATCAAGATCGACGGTCGCTATATCCGCCGCATCTCATCGCCGCGCGACGCCGCGCTCATCCGCAATCTCGTGAAAATGTGCCAGGATTCCGGCATCGAAGTCATCGCCGAAAGCGTCGAGGAAAAAATGCAGGCCGATATCCTCCTCGAGATGGGCGTAAAATACGGCCAGGGCAATTTATATGCCCCCGCCGGGCCCAAGCCTGACTATGTGGCCAAATCAACGTAAAATTTGCTAGACTGTATTAATGCGGGGAAAACCCCCGTTTTCTGCGTCCAAATCCCTGATTATCTTGCTGCGTCTGTTAAAGTGACCTTCGTAAAAAAGGATCTCTGGCTGCCATGAAGTTTGTCGGCATTTTAATGGTTTTTGTGTGCACCTACGGCGGTCTCTTGATCGCCATGCACTTCAACATGGGCCACTTCATCCACCTCATGATGGGCATCCTCGAAGCCTTGCCCGGCGAATTTGTTATCATCATGGGTTGTGCCGTCTGCGCCTTCCTCATCGGCAACTCGATGGATACGGTTAAGCACACGATGAAATATTTCGGCGCGCTGGCCAAGCCCGCTTCCTACACCAAGGAAGATTACATCGAATTATTCTCGGCGCTGTTCAGCATCTTCAAGCTCGCCCGCACCAAGGGCTGGCTCGCGCTCGAGGCCCACATCGAAAAACCCGAGGAAAGCGAACTCTTCAAACGCTTTCCCTCCTTCGCTGAAAATCACTATGCCGTCACATTCCTGTGCGATTACCTCCGCCTGATTTCCTTGGGCAAGGAAAACCCGCACGAAATCGGCGACTTCATGGACATGGAAATAGAAACCATAGCCGAACATGAAGGCCACCCCGGCCACGCCGTCCAGCACATGGCCGACGGTATCCCCGCGCTCGGCATCGTCGCCGCCGTTCTCGGCGTTATTAAAACCATGGCCTCCATTTCCGAGCCGCCCGAGATCCTCGGCCAGATGATCGGCGGCGCGCTGGTGGGAACGTTCCTCGGCGTCTGGCTGTCTTACGCATTCGTTTCGCCGATCGCCGGTGCCATGACCGGACGCGCCCACACCGAGGTGCAATATTACAAAGCCATGAAAGTTTCGATGATCGCCTTCCTGAACGCCAGCGCCCCGCAGGTCGCCGTTGAATTCGGCCGGAAATTCCTGACGCACGACATTCAGCCCGGCTTCCTCGAGCTTGAAGCCAAGCTCAATGAACTCCCGCCCCCGAGCTAGGGAGAGCGCTGATGGCCGAAGCCGCAAAAGACGATAAAACCAAACAACCGATTATCATCAAACGGATCAAGAAGGGCGGCGGCCACCACGGCGGCGCCTGGAAAGTGGCTTACGCCGACTTCGTGACCGCCATGATGGCGTTCTTTCTTTTGTTGTGGTTGCTGAACGTCACAACCGAAGAGCAGAAAAACGCGATCTCGAATTATTTCGATCCCACCCACCCGAAAGTCTCCGAATCTATGAGCGGCGCAGGCGGCGTTCTCGGCGGCCTCTCCATGGCCCCGCAGGGCGCAATGGCGACCACCGTCCAGCCCGTCACTGCCGCGCCGCCCTCCTCCAGCGTCAACAAACGCTCGGGCGAAAAAAAGGACGACAACACGTTAGCTCCCAACGTTTCAAAGCGCGCCCTTGAAAAAGCCAAGCAGGAACTCCGCAAACAGGAGGAAGCGCGCTTCAAAGAAGCCGAAAAGAAAATCAAGGAAGCCATCGAGGCCAACCCGCAGCTGAAAGAACTCGCGAAAAACCTCCTCATCGACATGACGCCAGAGGGCCTGCGCATCCAGATCGTCGATTCCGAAGGCAAGCCCATGTTCGCTTCGGGGTCCGCTGAAATGTTCGACTACACACGCCAACTCATCACGCAGGTTGAGAAAGTCATCCAGACATTACCGAATGAAATCTCCATCCGTGGCCACACCGACAGCGTCCCTTACGCGGCTGGCGCGAAATACACGAACTGGGAGCTTTCCTCCGACCGCGCCAACGCCGCGCGTCGCCTCATGCTGGATACAGGCTTGCCCGCCACGCGCATCAACAACGTCGTCGGCAAGGCCGACACCGATCACCTCGTGCCCGATAAACCGGCCGACGCGAAAAACCGCCGCATCAGCATCATCCTGCTGAAGGAAGAACTGACCAATCCTGATTTTGACAAGAAAGCAGCTGAAGAAGCTGGTGAAGCTGGCGATGCGGCTGAAGATATTCCCGACATGCCCGAAATTCCCATCGGCACATTCAAGAAAACACCCGGCAAAGTGGAATTCCCTTAACCCTCAATCGTCATCCCGGCGAAAGCCGGGATCCCGTGGGCATTTAATCAAACCTTGAATTACTCGGAAAACCGTTGGGTGGAAGCTTGCCCGCCTGCGCGCGCTCACCGAGCCAGGGCTTCAGGTCCGGCGTCTTAACATCCGTCCCCCGCGATTTATAAGTCAGCCCGGCCTTCCAGTTGAACGTCTTGGCATCCGAGAGCGTGCCGTCCTTGTATTTCTGTAGCGTCACGCCGCGCCCGCGGCTCATCTCCGGAATTTGATCCAGCTTAAATACGATCATCTTGCGGTTCTTGCCGACGACGGCAATATGATCGTCCGCCGGATCGACATAGCGGCACACTTTCGCCTCGACATTCCCATCGACATTCAAAATCTGCTTGCCGTTTTTCGTCTGCGCCAGCACATCGTTCGACGGCACGATAAACCCGCGTCCGTCCGTCGCCACCACCAGAATTTTCGCATCCGGCTTGTGAAGCATCACGCCCGTAACATCGGCATCATTGCCCATCTCGACCATCAGCTTCACCGGCTCGCCGAGCCCGCGTCCCGACGGCAGCTTATCGCCCGCCAGCGTATAAAATCGTCCATTCGTGCCGAACAGCAAAATCTTGTCGGTCGTCATCGCTTCCATGACGTAACCTTCGGAATCGCCATCCTTGTATTTGAAATCTTTCGGGTTAAGGCCGTGCCCCTTCATCGCGCGGATCCAGCCTTTGTCCGAAACGATAACCGTGATCGGCTCCTTCTCCGTCAGCGCTTCCGTCAAAGCCTCCACCGCCATCGGCGCGGGCGCCTTGCCCGCCTTCGTGCGGCGCTTACCCAGCGGCGTGTCCGGCCCGAACATCTTCTTGATCTCGCCGACCTGCTTCCTGATCTTCGCCCATTGTTTCTTTTCGGATTTCACGAGTTTTTCCAGCTCGTCTTTTTCCTCGCTCAGTGCGTTATGCTCGCCCTTGATTTCCATTTCCTCGAGCTTACGCAACGAACGCAGGCGCATATTCAAAATCGCCTCCGCCTGCACATCCGTCAGCTTGAACGCCTTCATCAGTTTCGGTTTCGGCTCGTCCTCGGTGCGGATGATCTTGATGACTTTATCAAGATCCAGATACGCCTTGAGATACCCCTCAAGAACTTCCAGCCTGTGAACGATTTTCTCTAAACGGAAATGCGAACGCCGCACCAGCACATCCTGCTGGTGATCCAGCCACGCCTGCAGCACTTCCTTCAAATTCATCACGCGCGGGACCAATCCCTTGTCCAGCACGTTCATGTTCAGGCCAAACCGCGTCTCAAGGTCCGTATTCCGGAACAACGCTTCCATCAGGAGCTCTGCCTCGACATTCTGCGACTTCGGCACCAGCACGAGGCGAATATCCTCCGCGCTCTCGTCCCGCACATCGTCCAGCATCGGGATTTTCTTGTTGTTAATCAGGTCGGCAATCTTCTCGACCAGCTTTGATTTCTGCACCTGGTACGGAATCTCGGTAACAACAATCTGATACGTCCCGCGCTTCAGTTCCTCGACCTTCCACTTCGCGCGGCAGCGGAAACTCCCGCGCCCCGTCTCATACGCCGTGATAATATCCTTGCGGTCCTCGACCAGAATTCCACCCGTCGGGAAATCCGGCCCCGTGACGATCTTCACGAGATCCTTGACCGTGACCTCTTTCTCCGCATCGATCATCATCTCCATGGCTTCGCAAAGCTCAGCCACGTTGTGCGGCGGAATGTTCGTCGCCATACCAACCGCGATTCCGCTCGATCCATTCGCCAACAAATTCGGGAAACCACCGGGGAGCACAATCGGCTCCTGCTCCGATCCGTCATAGGTCGGCCTGAAATCTACCGCGTCTTCTTCGATCCCGTCCAGCAACAACAAAGAAACATCCGTCAGCCGCGCCTCGGTATATCGCATCGCCGCCGCATTATCGCCGTCGATATTGCCGAAATTTCCCTGGCCGTCGACCAACGGATAACGCTGCGCGAATTCCTGCGCCATGCGCACCATCGCGTCATAAACCGATGAATCGCCGTGCGGGTGAAACTTACCGATCACATCTCCCACCACCCGCGCCGATTTTTTCGGCATCGTCGTCGGGCTGAGTTTTAACTGGTACATCGCGTACATCAGGCGGCGATGCACGGGCTTCAACCCGTCGCGCACATCGGGGAGCGAGCGGCTCATAATGGTGCTCAGCGCATAGGACAGATATTTCTCGGAAAGAATGTCACCGAACGACTGATCGATGATTTCCTGGGCGGCTTTATCGGCTACTGGCGTACTCTTTTTGCTCATCGCGACTCTCTTGACCCACTCTTTTGGCAAACCGGGCCTCAAAACGCAAGCGCGGCTCGGGAATTCCCTTCAAATGCACAAACACCCAGTGCTCGAGGAAATAGGAGATCAAGCGTAAACCCTGCCAGACTTCTGCGTCATCCCCGCTACCCCCGGCGGGCGATAAAAACCCCGGCAGGCCCAGCAGCTTCTCTTTATAAATCCGCCCCGCCGCCTCGCTCACCGCCCGGCCCGTCTTCGGTGAAACATAAATCAGATCCATGGGATCGCCTCCGCCCGCGCATTTCGACAAATCAAGCGAAAACCCGAGCTCCCGCAGGAACGCGATCTCCCACATCACATAGGCCGGGGCCCAGACATCGCCGCGCAACGCCTCAAACAAACTCTGCAATCCGTAAAACAACCCCGGATGCCCCTCGCGTTCGGGGAGCGCCGCGTCACATAAGGCACAGGCCGATTGCAACGCGCTCAACGGCAAAGGTTCTGAAATGAAATGCGCCGTCGGGTTCTTTGATAATTCCAGCGTGAACGACCCCAACTGGTCCGCCACCCGGCTCTGCCAGTCGACATCCACCAGGTTCCCCGGCTCCAGCGTCCCGCGCCCCTTGGTCGAATGCACACCCCGCACATAACCGGCATGCCGCCCGTGATGCTCGGTCAGCAAGGAAACGACCGCCCCGTTTTCCCCGTGCGGCCGTACCGAAAGCACTATCCCTTGATCCTGCCAGCGTTCCATGTAAGTAAACTACTCCAAACGCGCACAAGCCGCGCAATATTTAAGATGGTTATGAATAAGAAAATTGGAATAGCAGGTTTAGGGGCGATAGGCTCAGCCGTCGCCCGCGCGCTCACCACCGGCAACGGCATTGAGGCCATGACCTTGCATGCCGTCAGCGAGACCGTGCCCAAACCCGAATTCAAAGTCCCGAACGTTTCGTTCGCTGAACTCGCGGATCAGTGCGACCTCGTCATAGAATGCCTGCCGCCGCATGTCGTGCCGCTGCTGACCAAAGAGGTATTATCGAAAAACCGCGAGATGGTCCTCATCAGTTCCTCGGCGCTCCTGCTCCACCCCGAAATCATGGATCATCTGCGGACCTCAACGGGCCGCATCATCGTGCCAAGTGGCGCCCTGGCTGGAATAGATGCGGTTCGCGCGCTGTCGCAGGTCGGCATCAAAAGCGCCCGTATTGCGACAACCAAAAAACCTGCTGGCTTCGCTGGCGCACCCTTCATCGTCAAAAACAACATCGACTTATCGAAAATAAAATCGCGCCAGAAATTATTCTCCGGCAACGCATTCGAAGCCGCCCACGGCTTCCCTGCTAACGTCAATGTCGCCGTCACATTGAGTCTCGCTGGCATCGGCCCCGAGAAAACCGAAGTCGAAATCTGGGCCGACCCCGAGGCACGCGGCAACACCCATGAAATTCACGTGACCAGCGCCTACAGCACCGTCAACGCCCGCATCGAAAACCAGCCGGACCCAGCAAATCCGCGCTCTTCCGTGCTCGCCGCCCAAAGCATTGTCGCTTTACTGCGCGGCATGACTGAACCGTTAGTGGTGCGCGGATGATCCCCCTTCGCCGCTTTTATATGATCCGTCACGGCGAGACCGAAGCCAACGCCGCGCAGATTATGGCCGGTTCGCTTGACTCGCCGTTGACCCCGGCGGGCCGCGATCAGGCCCGGGCCGTGCACCTTGTCATCGAGAATTTGCGCGATAAACCCACACTTATAGTACACAGCCAGCTCTCCCGCGCCCGCGACACCGCCACTATTATAAATGAAGTGCTGAAAGTCCCGATGATCGAGGACGCCGACTTCGCCGAGATTCACGCCGGTGACCTTGAAGGCGCACCATGGACGGATTGCCATCATTTCGACGATTACCGCGATATGCCAAATGGCGAAAAGTTCGACGATTTCTTCGCGCGCGTGCGGCGGGCCAAGAACCGCATTCTCGGGTCAGAGCCCGGCCCGGTTCTGATCGTGAGTCACGGCGGCGTCTTCCGCGCCTTCACCAAACTTTATGGAATGAGCATCCCTGGCGTCCGGAATTGTCACCTTCATGAATTTATCCCCAGCCCGGGACAAAATCCGGAAACGACTCCAACCTTCCCCTGGGATGTCTGGCATTATGACTATGAAAGCGCTCTTCACCGCCGCCGCGCAGAAGATTTCATAATCAAGAGCTAACCGCCTGCCAGGTTTTGAAAGCGGCAACCGTTTCCTTCACATCATGAACTCTGTAAACCTGCACGCCCTGGGATAACCCCCACAATGCGGCGGCAATTGAACCGGAAACGCGCTCCTCCGGTTTTACCCCGCCGGAGATTTTCTCGAGGAAACTTTTCCGCGACGCTCCCAGCATGATCGGCACACCTAAATCATGAAATCGTTTTATATTTCTGAGTATTGCAACATTATGCTCAAGCGTTTTTCCAAAACCGAGCCCTGGATCACAAACAAGCATTTTAGTTTCGATACGCCGCGTCTCACATGCTTTTATACGCTGCTGTAAATATTGAAAAATATCTTCAACGACATTGTTATAGCTTGGATTCTTCTGCATTGTCTGCGGCGTGCCCTGCATATGCATGAGAAACACAGGCACTTTCGCCGCCGCCACAACGTCGAGGCTGTGGATATCATGGGATAACCCGCTTATGTCGTTGATTGCATTGGCTCCTGCGGCCAGAGCCGCCTCCATTGTCTTTGCATTCCGTGTATCTATGGAAATCCAAGGCACAACCCCCTTCAATCCCTTGATCACCGGCACCACGCGGCGGATTTCCTCTGCCGCATCAATCACTTCCGCACCCGGCCGCGTCGACTCTCCGCCGATATCCAGGATGTGCGCCCCTTCCCGGCCTAGGCGCAGCCCATGCTCTATCGCCTTGTCCGGATTAAAAAACTTCCCGCCGTCGGAGAAACTATCCGGCGTCACATTTATTATTCCCATAACGTGCGGACCACCTCCGAAAACATGAGTGTCACGGAGTTTCAGCTGAACCGGCTGGGTCATGCCTGCGCCCCTGTTTCACGTGAAACTTTTTCTGGCAAACTGTGGAAAAGTTCTGTGGCTGTTAGCTTGAGCAGTGGATGAATCCATTCCGGTGCGATCTCGCACAAAGGTCCAAGCACGAAATCCCGCTGGTGCATCCTCGGATGCGGGACCAGAACCCCTTCCCCCGTCATCACCACCCCGTCATAGGCCAGCAAATCGAGGTCCAGGACGCGGGCGGCATTCCTCTCGGCATCTTCCCGGCCAAATTCCCGCTCTATCTCCTTGAGAACGTCGTGCAGCGCCTGCGGCCCCAACCCGGTGGCCACTGAAATAACCGCGTTCCGGTAATCCGGCTGGTCAGAAACCGGCACAGGTGACGTTACAATCGTCGCGGAAGACTTCAGAACGGCAATTCCCCGCCCCGCCAGTTCAGCCTTGGCCGCCTCCAGCGTATGCTCAGGATTTCCATAGCTTGATGGTAAATTGGCCCCCAGGGCAATCAGGATCAACGGCAACTCTCCTTTGAAGCAGCCGTTATACTGCAATCCACCTCATTTATTGAAGCAGAATGTGCCGAAAACCGGGCCTTTCGAGACCCGCATCGCAGAATACATAATGGCATTTGAGAAGCGGAAGCGCAGAAAGGCCCGCGTTTGCAGGCCATTCTGTAAAAATAAATCAGGTGGATTTACCAGGTGCGGACATCGCCAGTATCAACATGCACAAAGTCGCTGCGCGGATAATAACCAACGCCGCCGGCTTTCAGGCCGCAGGCAATCGCTCTGATCCGCTTGCTGCTGTAATCATCCGCCCTGATGTCGATGGCCTGGCCGTACATATGTAAAGAATTCTTGGCGACGCCCGTTTTTTCCGAATTATGACGAAGCATGGCGTTGGTTTTCGGACTGCGGTAACCGGAAAGAACTTCCATCGGCTTCCCCGTCCCCATTTTATTCTGAATAATACTGACGAGATCGAGGACATGCGGATCCATCGGGAAAACTTCATGTGTGCGGAAGTCGCGCAGGACATAATTCATCCGCTTGAAGGCATCCGGCAAATATTTGTCACCCACCCTGTAAACACCCGAATAACTTTCTCCGGTATGGGCATGCTTGAAAGCAACACGCCACTGCGACTGACCGGCTGCATAAGCCGATTTCGCGGAAATAAGGGGAACGGATGCGGCGAGGAAACCTAAAAGCCCCATTTTCAGAACGTCGCGGCGCTCGATATGGGTAGAATTTTCACCAAAAAAATTGCGAGATTTCAACTTTGACTCAAGGCTGTCAAACATGGAAATTCCTTTATTCAATTAATCATTTTTATGTTGATTGTTTATTCGATTGAGAAGAAGACCCGGAACTTATTTGGATTCCGGCGGGCTGTAAAGAGGGATCTTAATCCTCTTCCCCCAGCGACGCAAGTTTTTGCCGGGGATTATTAGTCATAACTTCATTATGACTTGCCAGGGAAACACCGTCAACCTTTTCGAGCGCGTCGGCCAAAGTTTTATCGCGCCCGTAAATATCGCGGCCGAACACCACGCGGCCCTGATCGTCGATCCAGACCGTATAGTACAGAATATAAACGGGAATTTTGTTGGTGATCAGCCTGTCGCTGGTCCGGCCCTGTGCGATGATCGAAGTGATTTTAGCTAAATCCCATCCTTTGTCGGACGACATGATGAACTCGGCGACCTTAAGCGGCTCCTTCATCCGGATGCAGCCGGACGAAAGCGCGCGCGCATATTTGTCGAAATATTCCTTCTGGTTGGTATCGTGCAGATAGATGCTGTATTTGTTCGGCATCAAAACCCGGACCCGCCCAAGCGGATTGGCCGAGCCCGGCACCTGCACCATGTTAAGCACATTCAGGTCGGCATTTGTGACCCGCTCCCAATCCACCGCCGACGGGTCAAGTGTTTCAAGACCCTTCTCACCGCGATAGGTCAGCTCGATGCCCTTGTTGGTGAGATACCACGGATCCTCGCGCAGCTTCGGTAATATGTCTTCTTTCTTGATGGTCGGCGGCACCGTCCAGTCCGGATTGAATCGTATTCCCGTAATGTCGGTCACTATGGCAGGCGTCGCGCGCTCGGGCCGCCCGACAATAACCTGCATCTCGAATTCAACGCCGGTGCTGTTGACGGCCCACAGCGTCGCAGCCGGAATGTTCACAACGATAAATTTTTCAGGCCTTTCCTGCCCCTCCATCCACCGCAACCGTTCCATATTGACCTTCAGTTGCAGTATGCGGTCGCGGTTCGTCCGGTTCAAAGCCGCCAGCGTATCGAGGCCAATGATCCCGTCATCCTTCAGCCCTTCGGCTCTCTGGAATTTGGTCAAGGCGGCAAACAGCGCGTCATCATAAAGCACCGGGTCGGTTGTCTGCTGGGCGGCGCCGAGACGTGCCCTCAGACCCTGGATATTCTTGTGCCGCGATCCCGGTTTGATGACTGCCCCGCCGAAATCGAGCGGCAGATATTTCGCATAAGCGGCTTCATCCTGTTTGCTTAAATCAGCTAACGCTTCTTTCAGGCGCTTGTAAGTCGCACTCTTCGGCTCCATGTCCGCGAAAATCGATTGGATGTTTCTGGATTCGGCGATTCTTTGCAAAATGACCCGCGCCTGCACCGGCGGCGCCAGCGGCGCGATCTCCCCGCGCAACGCCTGCCCGCCGAGATGATAACCGGTCATGTCGCGGGCATATTTAATGGCGGCGTCACTCAGGAACAGCTCAAGTTCTGCCCGCAACGTTTCATCCCGCTCGCCGACCCGGTCGGCAATCTGGCGTGAATTGTAACGCTCAGGGTTCAGCCCGTGCGCACGCGCATTATCGATGAAGGCGGCAAACTGTTTGATTTTTTGCGAGCCGCCGCTGCCGGTCCAGACCGGCTGACCCTCCCGTGAGGCGTAAAAGGCGCGGATCTCGTCCGCCTGCCCCATCGGCATATCACCAATCCGGCCCGACTCAAGAAACTTCGCGAGCGCCGCGTGATCGATAGAGGACGGGTTGTAAAACCCGCCGAACGTTTTTTTGACCTGTGAAAACTGGGCTAAGGAAGGTTCATGTGAAACAATAAGGCCTGTGCACGCAATTGTGGATATTGCGAGCAACATTTTGATTTTGCGGTTAAATGTAAGATTCCCGGGCATGAACCACTCTAAAGAAAAGGCCACACACTAACGTGTGAGCCTCTCTAAAGATCCTACCACAAAGGACTTAACAGTGCATTATCGGTGGAGATCTATGGATTCCAGAAGTTCACGGGCATGTGCTTCCAGCTCGGGATCAGGCTCAGCATCGAATACAGAATCAAACGTCTCGGAAGACATCTCGATGGAAAATTGGCGGTCATACATGCCGCCCAGTTGGATTGTGGGATGAACAGGATTAGCCGACCCGGCTTTTTGCCTGAAAGCCTCTGTTATTTGCCGGGCCTTGTCGCTGCTATGATCAACATCGGGAAATATAAGGCTGACGGTTCTGCCGTCGTTGCGACCGGCAATATTATTTTGCCCGGCCAGCAATTGCACGGACATGGGCACGAAAATAGCGGAACCTAAAGTCTGGTAATCCCACTTTGAGTGGGTATTAAAATCGCCGCGACCCGGATATGCATCGTGCATCTCGAAGGCGGGATGAAAGTCCGTCTTGGCATCACGCATTGAATCAAAAAATCTGCGTATTTGATCGGCTGTAATATCCATGATGTCCATTCCTTTCGTCTGGGAATATACAAAGCTACGGAAATTATGTCAATAAACTAAAGGTCCACAAAAGTATGCGTCTCGCCCTTGCCGCCGTCATGAGTCACGGCGCCGTCTCGCGCCGGGCCAACCAGCTTCGCATATTTCTGCAGCGCGCCGGAATTATAGTTCGTCTTGCGCGGCTTCCATTTTTTCCTGCGCGCCTTGAGTTCAGAAGCCGAAAGCTTCACATCCAGCGTGCCCTTCTTGGCATCGATGCGGATGATGTCGCCGTTCTTGATCAGCGCAATCGGACCGCCGACGCCCGCTTCCGGACCAAGGTGACCAACACACAGTCCACGCGTACCACCCGAAAATCTTCCATCCGTAATCAGCGCAACCTTGCCGCCCTTGCCCTGGCCGTAGAGCGCCGCCGTGGTCGAAAGCATTTCACGCATGCCGGGTCCGCCGACAGGACCTTCATAACGAACGACGAGCACTTCGCCGTCCTTGAACTTGCCCGCCTGCACGGCTTCGAAACATTTATCCTCGCCATCGAACACCCGCGCCTTGCCTTCGAAGACGATATCCTCTTCGGCCATGCCGGCGATTTTGACGATGGCACCTTCAGGCGCGAGATTGCCTTTCAGCACAACAACACCGCCGGTTTTATAGATAGGCTTTTTCACCGGGAAGACCACGTCCTGGTTACCGGGAAATTTCACGCCCTCAAGATTTTCCGCAATCGTCTTGCCCGTGACGGTAATGCAATCGCCATGGATATATCCGTGATCCAGCAATTCCTTGAGCACGATGCCGACACCGCCGACTTCGTAGAGATCCTTCGCGACATATTTCCCGCCGGGACGGAGGTTCGCGAGATACGGCGTCTTTTTGAAAATCCTGCCGACATCGAACATATCGAATTTGATTCCGGCTTCATGCGCAATCGCTGGCAAATGCAAAGCCGCGTTCGTCGAACCGCCCGTCGCCGCGACAATCGCCGCCGCGTTCTCGAGCGCGCGTTTAGTCACGATATCCCGCGGATATGGCCCGCCGCTTTTAATCAGGCGCATGACCGCCTCACCTGACGCTTCCGCATATTCATCGCGGCTCTCATAAACGGCCGGAGCACCGGCCGAATTCGGCAGCGCAAGCCCCATCGCTTCGGACACGCACGCCATCGTGTTGGCGGTAAACTGACCGCCGCACGCACCCGCGCCCGGAAGCGCGCCGCATTCACATTCTTTCAGTTGTTTATCATTGATCTTGCCGACCGCGTGCTCGCCGACGGCCTCGAACACCGTCACGATGTCGGCATCCTTGTTGCGGAACTTGCCCGGCAAAATCGTGCCGCCATACATGAACACAGATGGCACGTTGAGACGCACCATCGCCATCATCATGCCCGGGAGCGACTTGTCGCATCCGGCTAAACCGACCAGCCCGTCATAGCAATGACCGCGCATCGTCAGTTCAACCGAGTCAGCAATGACTTCCCGTGACACCAGCGAAGACCGCATGCCTTCATGGCCCATCGCGATACCGTCGGTGACAGTAATCGTCGTGAATTCGCGCGGCGTGCCCTGACCCGAACTTACGCCCTTCTTCACCGCTTGCGCCTGACGCGAGAGCGCAATGTTGCACGGCGCAGCTTCGTTCCAGCAAGTCGCAACGCCGACCAGCGGTCTCGCAATATCTTCATCGCCCAGCCCCATGGCGCGCAGCATCGCACGGTGCGGCGCGCTCTTGGCTCCTACCGTCACGTAGCGTGAAACGAGTTTGCTTTTGTCCCAGCCTTTCGGGTGGGCGCGGGTTTTATTGAAGACTGTCATGGAGAAGTGTTTTAAGCCGTGGCCTTGTCTTTGTCTACCAGTACCGCTTCGTTATAGGCGCGGCGCACAGCGACCCCGTTGGCGACATAAGGAATGACGATGAAACGACTGCCCGTTCCCATCAGCACAACGTTGGAATAGCCCATGATATAACCGGGCAACATGCGCTCCAGCTCCATGCTTTCCAGTTTATCGAAATGCATATCGACCACATCGACCTGCAGGATGCCGTAACGCGCCAGCACCCGCTTGTTGGTGATGACCAGCATCAAAATCTCTTTCTTGATGATCGCGTAAATCGCCATCAGGACCGCAACGACGCCCAGCAGCATGCCGAGCTGTACAATCCCGGTCAGCAGCGTAAACAAAACCGCGATGATGAACACCGCCGCCGCCTTCCAGAAAATGCCGTTATGAATGACCGCGCTCTCGATAATGACCTCGCCGGGCAACAACCTTTCCTCGGCGGCAGACGCTTTCTTGCCAGAAGTGCTCTCAGTGCTCATAAAGACCTCGCTTTTTCTATAGCCTGCCGGAACGCAATCGGGTCTTCGATCGGCGGGAGAATAACCTCCCCGATCCCCATCCCCCGAATGGCAATCCGCCCATAATTAAATATTCTACCAAAGATTGACTGCAATATGTTAACTCCCTCTATGCGGTCAACGCTCATTTCGCCAACTTGACGAGCTATAAGCCCCCTTTTGTAGATAAGTCTCGAATTTGTAATGGCAATTTCGGTGGTCACTTTAACCACCATCATCCGGGCAAAACTCATCAAACCCAGGATAAAAATGACAAAAGCGAAGATTCTGAGGCCCGGATGTAGCCTTCGGACCGCCTCAAGCCATGTTATATCAGGCTCAAAAAGGCCAAGTTTGTGGTACATCAGGACCGCCCCGCCGACCACCACGGTGGTGCCCAGAACGCCCCACAAAATGGCCATGAACGCGTTAAACGTGTAAATCCAGTGAAACTTGCCTATATGGACAAGTTCCTCGTCAGGACCGAGGGATTGCTGGACGTATAACATGCTCTAATAGCCTAACCTTTTTAACGGCTAAAAGAAATGCCGCCGCAACCAAACCCGGTTTTTATTGACATAACAAAAGCGTATCTTTAAAAAGTAAGCATGCATAATTCCGCTACTCAAAGTTTTGATTACGCCTTGCTGAGCACCCCCGGAAAAAATGCTCAGTCTATTGATGCGCAGGCCAGCACGCTTCTTGCGTCCGTGGAAGTAAAAATACAACGCGAGCCCGAAATTCTGGAAGAGTATGATCGTGAACATTTCGAGCAGAGACTCTCATCTGTTTTTAATCGCAACGCGACTATCAATTCCATTCGCGGTGCCAAGCACTCCAAAAGTCTCCTGAAAGAAATACAAAGATCTTTCTATAACTTTAAGACCGTGACCTTCCTGCTTGAAACAGATGTAAGCACCGAAGTCGAGGATGCCGTTGTTACGCTCATTGCAAACAAGGCGTTGGAAAAAAGAGGACTTTCCCAACCTCAACCCGAAATAAAAAAACCTGTCCCAACCAGCATCATTCCATTCGCAAGAACTGAAAAAACCCGCGAACAGAAAATCGCTGATAAAAAACGTCTCAAAGATGAATTGAAACTCCAACAGACTGCTGTAAAAAAGCAGCAGAAAGAAGAACTTAAAACAGCGCGGCAAGCTCAGCGTAAAACCGATTTAAAAATCGCGAGAGAAGAAGACCGCAAAACCCTCGAACTCATGCGCCCGTTGATGGAAGAAGCGCAAACGCAGCTTTTACAGGAATCCATGTCATCGCCCGGGGAATATGACCCGGCAAAAACGGCGGAAGTGGCCAAGCAGGTTCTGAGCTACATCAACCGCGCGCTTGAGTTAAAACTTGTGAATGTGATGGGCGGACAGAAATATCTTGCTATCGCTTTTCGCGAAACCTTTAACCACCATGCCGACCTCGTTAAGTTGCAAACAAAAACACCGCAACTGGCTGAGAAGGTCACAGAAAAATTCCGCCACGTTTTAATCGCGGCTACAAGGCTCAAAGTTAAATTAAACCCGCACGTCAAATCCGCCATCATCGATGCGCTGATACAAAAAGTCGAAGCCGACGCCGTCGAAAGCCGTGAAAGAGTTCGCCAGACCGCGATCAAAAACGGCCAGACAGATAACGCCCGCGAAACCGCGCGCAAAGTTATGACCGAATGGCGCAACGATCCTGTAAAAAATGCGGAACGTGCCCAAAAGCTAAAGAAAGTCTTCCAAAGACGGGGACAAAGGTCTGCGCTCTTAAAAAAATTAAATGAAGATCCAGTATTTATCGAGCACCAGCGCGCGCATTTAAAGAGATTGAATGGTAACGCAGAAATCATCGCCCAGCGCCGCGCGCAATTTGCAGATCCTTACTTCATCGCAAAGCGTGAAGAGGGATTGAAAAAACTTTACAAAACACCGGAATTTAAAGCCCAGCGTCGCAGACAGTTAAAAGTATTGAACAAAGATCCGGATATTATCGCGCGGCGCCGGGAGCAGTTAGCAAAACTAAACAGTGATCCTGATTTTATTGCTCGGCGCCGCGCGCAATTGGAAAAAATGAATAACGATCCGGAACGCATTCGACAGCGCCTGGAACAAATAATTAGAATGAATAAGGATCCTGCAAACATTGCCAGGAAGATAAAAAAAATAAAAAATAATCCCTTATTAATCGCTCAACTTAACGAGCATTTAAAAAAGGCACAGGACGATCCGGCGTTTCGTGAAAAACACTTGGCGGGCATACATGCTTATTGGGCAGAACGGCGCGCAGAAAAAGCTCATGAAACATTAAGTTCGGAAGTCTCAGCTATTGAAATCGAAGCCTCAGATTCCGAAACCATGGCCGCAGAAGAATTCGCCCTAATCCCCGAATGAAATCCCGAGCGACTTCGCCGTATGAACCAGTGGCCCCTTCGGGTCCACCGTCCGGCATTTCGCGATAGCCTCTTTCACCGGTACGCTGGCGGCGCGCATTTTCTGCCACGCGACCATCTTGCCGAAATCGCCATCTTCAATAAGGTCCACGGCCTTGACCCCGAGCGCCTGGGCAACGAGTCTATCATTCCATGTCGGGCTGCACCCGCGCTGGACATGCCCCAGCACCGTTACCCGCGCCTCAGACCCCGTGGCCTTGGAAATTTTCGGCGCCAGATATTCCGCGATCCCGCCATAGCGTTTTGACCCGTCCGGATAGGTCACCTCGATCTTCTTCCCGTCGGGCGATTTCACCGCCTCGGAAACAATGACTAGCACGAAATTCCGGCCCGTCTTTTTAACCGCCTTGATCTTCTTCGCGATTTTCTCGACGCTGTATTTTATTTCCGGAATCAAAATCACATCCGCCCCCCCGGCTATGCCGGCATTAAGCGCGATATGACCCGCATCGCGCCCCATAACCTCCAGAATCACGACCCTGTCATGCGACGCTGCGGTGGGCTGAAGACGATCCAAAGCCTCTGTAGCAACGGAAACAGCGGTATCAAACCCGACCGAAACATCGGTCATCGAGAGGTCATTATCGATCGTTTTTGGAATGCCGATGAATTTAAGTTTACCCTGCGCGGCGAGGCGGGAGAGAATATCGAAACTCCCATCGCCGCCGATTCCGATCACATAATCCACTTTGAGTTTTTTGAATCCCTCGATCACTTCGCCCGACCGGTCCTTGATTTTACCATCCGGCATTTTGTACTCGAACGGGTTGCGTGAATTCGTGGTCCCCAGAATCGTGCCACCGAGGCGCATGACATGCCCATCGAAATCGGACGGGCTGAGCGGCCTTACCGCATAGGGTTTTTCCAGCAAGCCCGCCGTGCCGTTCTCGATCCCGATGACCTCATAGCCGAGCATGTCGGCCCGGCACACCACAGCCCTTAAAACTGCGTTCAAACCGGCGCAGTCGCCCCCACTCGTTAAAATTGCGATTTTCTTAGCCATGAATACTCCGGAGAACCCGTTTCGGACCTTATTGATTCTACACGAAAATCAGGCGCGTTAAAGCGGGCTGTGAACGAAAACCCTCATATCACACTATTTTTTGCAGTTTTTCGCTGTTTGTGATATTCTGGTTGAGTTACATAAATCGCTAATGATTTAGCAAACGATTGCAGGAATTAACTTTTGTACGACTTTTCTTACATGGAAGATCGTGAAGAGCTACGGCTTAAGCTTACGGAATACAAGACCGAGCATAAAGCCCTTGACGATATGATCGAGCAGTCGCTCCACGGTGGCGGCGCGGTTAATCTTATGCAGATTCAGCAACTTAAGAAGAAAAAACTGTGGCTCAAGGATGTCATCCAGAAGCTTGAATCCGCCCTCATCGACGATATCATTGCCTAACTCTTTCTTCCCCTTTATAAAATTCCCATATGACACATTCTGACCCTAATCCGCTGGTTGGCATTATCATGGGTTCGCAGTCCGACTGGGAAACCATGGAACACGCCCATAATGTTCTCCATGAACTTGGCGTGCCGCACGAGGTACGCATTGTCTCCGCCCACCGCACCCCCGACCGCATGGATGATTACGCCAAAACCGCGAAAGAGCGCGGGCTCCAGGTCATTATCGCCGGGGCCGGCGGCGCCGCCCATTTACCCGGCATGACCGCCAGCCACACGCCCCTGCCCGTGCTCGGCGTTCCGGTCGAAAGCGCGGCTTTAAAAGGATTAGACAGCTTACTTTCCATCGCCCAGATGCCCGGCGGCATTCCTGTCGGCACGCTGGCGATTGGCAAGGCAGGCGCTAAAAACGCAGGATTACTCGCGGCTTCGATTCTAGCGCTCAACGATGCCAAACTGGCCAGCGCGCTTGAGGCCTTCCGCGCCAAACAAACCGCGTCAGTCGGCGAAACTCCTGTTTAAATCGTAACTTCTTCCTGCTATCACAGGCGCATGGAAGCAAAAACACTCGGTATTCTTGGCGGTGGCCAGTTAGGGCGCATGAGCGCGATGGCGGCCCGCAAGCTCGGCATCCGCACAATCATTTACACGCCCGAAAAGGATTCCCCCGCCGCCCAAATCGCCGACGAAACCATTGTCGCCGCCTACGAAGACCTGGAATCCCTTGAAAAATTTTCCGAAAAAGTTGAAGTGATTTCTTATGAATTCGAAAATATTCCAGTTGAAACAGTGGAATATCTCACAAAGTTTAAACCTGTTTATCCGGAAAAAAACGTTCTCGAGGTCGCGCAGGACCGAATTCGTGAAAAATCCTTCCTGAATTCCATCGGAATCGCCACCGCACGCTGGGAACATGCTGAAAACGCGAAAAATGTGGATAACATTGTGGATAAGTGGGGGAAAACCTCCTGCATTTTAAAAACGGCACGCTTCGGATATGACGGAAAAGGCCAGTCCCGTTACACTTTAGGCGATAATCTGGACGCAACGTGGCGTAGCCTAAAAAGCGACCGCATCATTGTGGAGGAAATTGTCGATTTCGTTTTCGAAATTTCAGTCATTGTTGGCCGCGATCGATTCGGAAAAACTGTCACCTACGGCCCGATGATGAACGAACATAAGCGCCACATCCTGCACAAAACAACGTTCCCCGCCTCCATTGCTGCTAATATTGCTGCAGCATCAATCGCAATAACTGAGAAACTGGCGCAGCAAATCAATCTGCGCGGCGTTATAACATTGGAGATGTTTGTCACCAAGGACGGGCAAATTCTTGCGAACGAAATCGCCCCGCGCACGCACAATTCCGGCCACCTCACGATTGATGCCTGCAACATCTCGCAATTCGAGCAGCATGTGCGCACGGTCTGTGGCCTGCCCGCGCTTGATCCCGTCTGCCGGCCCGCCGAAATGCTCAACCTCATCGGCGACGACATCAAATCCATCCCTGAATACGAGGGTAAACCGGGCACATTCGTCCATCTTTACGGCAAGTCTGAATCCCGCCCGGGCCGGAAAATGGGCCACATAACCATGTTGAAAAAGCCCGGCTAGCGATTTTTCTTTTGGCGCACCGGTGCTATTATCCCCGGGCAACTGAAAGAGTAAAAACATGTCAGCAAAAAACGCCGCCGCAAAAGCCCCCAAATCACGTAAGGAATCCGATTCAATCGGCACCATCGACGTCCCCATGGACCGTTACTGGGGCGCACAAACGCAAAGATCCCTTCAGAATTTCGACATAGGCGAGGAGAAAATGCCCGCCCCACTCGTGCGCGCTCTCGGCATCCAGAAAAAAGCCGCCGCACTGGCCAATATGGAGCTCAAAATCCTCGACAAGAAACTGGGCGACGCCATAGTCAAAGCCGCCAATGAAGTGATCGACGGCACATTGGCCGATGAATTCCCCCTCTCCGTCTGGCAGACCGGCTCAGGTACCCAGACCAATATGAACGCCAACGAGGTCATCTCAAACCGCGCCATTGAGATTTTGCGCGGCCAGGTCGGTAGCAAAAAGCCTGTCCACCCGAACGACCACGTCAATATGAGCCAGTCGTCGAACGACAGCTTTCCGACCGCCATGCACATCGCCGCCGTCGACCAGGCGCAAAATGCGCTTCTCCCCTCACTGCAGCAATTGCACAAGGCGCTTGATAAAAAAGCGAAGGAATTCAAAAACATCGTCAAGAACGGCCGCACCCATCTGCAGGATGCCACGCCCCTCACGCTGGGCCAGGAATTTTCCGGTTATGCTGCACAAATTCGCAACGGCATCCGCCGCGTGCAGGACACCATGCCCGCCCTTTTGCAGCTCGCACAGGGCGGCACGGCGGTCGGCACCGGCATCAACGCCAAGGTCGGTTTCGACAAGAAATTTGCTGCGCATGTGGCAAAAATAACCGGCTTTCCCTTTATAACAGCGCCTAACAAGTTCGAAGCTCTTGCTGCGCATGATGCGCTCGTCGAACATTCCGGGGCGCTTAATACGCTGGCAGTAAGCCTCATGAAAATCGCCAACGACGTCCGCCTGCTGGCCTCGGGTCCGCGCAGCGGCATCGGCGAAATCAATCTGCCCGCCAACGAGCCCGGCTCCTCGATCATGCCCGGTAAGGTGAACCCGACGCAATCTGAAGCCATGACCATGGTCTGCGCGCAAGTGATGGGCAACCATATGGCCGTGACAATTGCAGGCTCAAACGGCCATTTCGAGCTCAATGTTTTCAAACCCGTCATCATATATAACGTATTACAATCAATACGTTTGCTTGCAGACGCTACGCGCAGTTTCGAAAGTCGGTGCGTGTCCGGGATTGAGCCGAACCTGCCCCGCATCAAGCAACTCATGGAGAATTCATTGATGCTCGTGACCGCCCTGAACCCACACATCGGCTATGACAACGCCGCGAAGATCGCCAAGAAGGCGAACGCGGAAGGAACGTCATTGAAAGAGGCAGGCGTCGCGCTCGGCCTCCTGACCGCCAAACAGTTCGATCAGTGGGTCAACCCGCTCGATATGATCAAGCCGGGCGAATAATTAAAGTCGTCATCCCGGCGCAAGCCGGGATCGGGTACTTAACGGCCACAGGATTCCGGCTTTCGCCGGAATGACAACTTGGGAAAAATGAAAAAGCGCTCCGTTAAAGTCTCAGGCCACCTGACCAGCGTCTCCCTCGAGGAGGAATTCTGGCAGGAACTCAAAAGACTGGCTAAAGCCGAAAAGCTATCCCTGAATGGATTAATCGAGAAAATCGATAAGCAGCGTAGCGGAAACCTCCAGATAAATTTATCCAGTGCGCTCCGCGTCTACGTTCTCAGGCAACTCCGCCGGAATTAATTGCCCTGGATCAAACCTTCCAGCACGCCCTGGATCGCCTGTTCGGGCGTAACTTCCTCGGGTTCTGCAGGTGGGGTCTCCTGAACCGGGGCCGGCTGGGCCTGAACCGGTTCAGTCGGCGCAACCTCATCTCCCGCCGCGGGTTCCGCGGCTGGTTGAGCGGCTGGCTGGACTGCCGGTTGCGCCGGGGCCTGTGCCGCTGGCGCTGGCTGCACGGGGGCTGGCTTCTTGATGCCGAGCAACGAGCCAATCGCCCCGCCCAGTGCATCATCACCGACTTTATCGCTGATCAATCCCTGCAACTTCCGCTCGATCTTGCGGTTGAAATAGTCATTGATCAAACCCTGGCCGAATGTCTGGCCCGGGTTATCAAGCGAACCCGCCACTTTGAGCGTGAACGGCGGCACTTCCGCCGCCACGTCGCCCTTCAGCGTGATCGTGTGATCCGTCGCAATCGTCCAGGCGGGCAGATTGAGATTGCCCTTGGTCGCCACGGCGGCCGTCGGCCCGTCGAGATCCAGCTTCGAGATATTCACGATACCGTTCGTAATGCCGTAATTGCCATTCAAGGTATCGAACGCCGTGCTGCCGCCCTTGATGCTGGTCTTGTAAAGGCCGAGCAGCGTGTCTTTCGGCTTGTTGTCCGCGGCCATCGCGCGGCCAAAACGCGTCAGGTCAAAGCCTTCCATGACGATATTCTTGCCCGAAACCGTGCCACCGCCATTCAGGGCCGAAACCAGCGCCTGCTGGCTTGCACCCGTGGTTTTGACGTTGATGTCTAAACTCGCCTGCCCCGTGCCCTTGATCAGGCGCGTGCCGCGTGCGAGCGAGGCGACTAAATTCTCGATCTGCACATTGTCGAATTTTGCATCGGCGTCCACATTCAATGGCGCCTTGCCCGCGTTCGATTTCATCGTCGCGTTCATGGCCATTTGTCCGCCGTAAATGCCGGACTTCATATCTTTGATCTGCAACGCGCCGTCCTGTAACACAAATCCCAGCGAAGGCGCGGAAAGCGCCCATGTTTCATAGGTAATCGATTTCGCCTTGATCGAAATGTCGGCGTTGAATGCGTTCATCCACGCCGCGTTGATCGGCTCGGAAGACCACTTACCGCTGGAGCGTGTTGCCACCGGCGCGGCGCTCGTATTTTTGCTGACGGCTGCGGCTGCATTCGGGTCGGTCACCAGAACCAGGTCACCGACGGTCAAGTCACCCTTCAATGACGGCTTCGCGCCGCTCTGGTCGACCGCGAACGTGCCGGACAACGTCGTCCCGGCGATATCGCCCTTCATATTGCGCAGATTGTGCACTTTGCCCTGCGTGTCAATCTCGGCATAGAAATCAAGGGGCTTGCTCCACGACGCGTATTGCGGTGCGCCCGGCGCAAAAATCCGCAGCGCTTCGTTCATGCTGCGGTGTTTCACCTGCACGGTCATATCGCTGATTTTCATCTCGGTCATCGGGTTGCCGACATCGCC
>Ga0138256_10001170_pt1 | contig 28215 bp, 26 predicted proteins | sample KNB2016incub_MG_FD_105486 | JGI IMG/M metagenome (GOLD analysis project Ga0138256, IMG submission 105486) | Active sludge microbial communities from wastewater in Klosterneuburg, Austria - KNB2014incub_MG | ecosystem: Engineered > WWTP > Activated sludge > Unclassified | place: Austria...
AAAAGTGGATGTGTTACAATTGATAAAAAAAACAGTCCCGTCCATTCAAAATAACTTGCCGATGGAGCATCTTGCTTTTTACATACATAATTATTGTATATCGTCTTTATTAGAAAAAATAATCCAATGGTCAATAATATAGGAACAAAAATTCCATTCCATTGAACCAGATAAATGACCAAAAATGAAAGAATCCCAGCAATAGCAATAAACAAAAGAGAAGCTAATACAAAACTTATTTTCTTATAATAGTGGTTGTTATAAATTCCAGATTTATAAAATTTTAGTACCAACCAGGATAAAAGAAAAGGCATTAAACCAGCAAACAGTAAGGAATGCATTGGTCCTCTGTGGAAGGCTAGTGAATCCAATTCTCCCATAAAAAAATTGGCCATCACATCTAAATCTGGAATAGTTCCAGCAACAGCACCCCAAACAAGGGCCTTATTTCCAATTTTTTTTCCAAGAACTGCTTCTCCACAGGCAGCACCTAAAACCATTTGAGTAATTGAATCCACAATTAAATTTTAATCATTAAATTATTGCTATAAACACTCAATATATGTAATTGGTTGTTATTAAATTCTCCTAGAAAAAGTGTATTTGGAATGGATGACCATGCCAACAAAGACCAAAGAGAATCTCCATGTGTTTTTAATGGTAATAGATCCTTGTTTTCGTCCATTACATACCATGCATGATTCAATTCAATAATTGAACAATGACTTAATATACAAGGGACCATTTTTAACCATGGATTTAGTGAAATTGCATAATTGTACTGAGTCAAGAAAGTGGAGATAGTATAACGAGGATAAGGTAAATTATCAGTTATTGAATGAAAGGTTTCTGGAATTTCTGTTACTCTTAATGGAACAGTTCCAGGATAGAAATGTACATCACCGAGATACATTTTTCCCATTATGAATGAACGGAGTTTTGTAAATTTATTAACTTGAAAATCTAATAGTAAAGCAAATTTTTTATATTGGATGCCATAAAACCAATTTCTTGCAATCTGGATTTGTTCTTCCTTTTCATTTATTGTACCTAAATAAACCCATTGATCAGTTATTGGAATGGAGTGACTTTTAATATCTGTTTTTTTAATAGGTACGCCAACAAAACTCAATAGGTCTTCTTGCTTATTAGCATCCCATATCTCAAATTTTTTAAAAGATTGACATAAAAAATAAAGTTCACCCATTTCTTGCGCTACAACATCTATCCAATCACTTTCATGTTTAATTTTTTCCGGAAGAATTCGAATTTTACGAGCTATGGCGGGTAATCCGTAATCAACCATACGCGTAGAAATTTCAATTAAACGATGTTGATCCTTTTGTAAGACATCAAACCCTTGTTTAAATAATTGGATAATCCAATCTTCTATAATGAGCATTCCCTCATTAATTTTTTTAATTCTCTGTGGATTGTATCTAGTTTGATTTGATGGTTTATCCTGCAGATTCATAAGAAACTACTCTGGTGGGGTAATACCTAATTGAGTTATAGCAATTTCTGATGCAACCTGTTCTGCGTTTTTTTTATTAAAATCTTCTGCTGTTGCTATTTCAATTCCATTAATAAAAACACCAATTTTAAATCGGTCTCTTTTATCTGTTTTGAATTTAGAAATAACTCTAAAGTCGATTTCTTTGGTATTTTTTTGACACCACTCTAATAGTTGGCTTTTAAAATTATCATCATACAATTCCAGATGATTCATATCAACATATTTGCGAACTATTTCTTTTAAGAGATAATTTCTGGTAAAGTCAAAACCTTTTTCTAAATAAATTGCACCAATTAAAGCCTCCAATGCATTTCCAAGCATGGATTGGGAAATAGCTGTTTGATTAAATTCCATCATTAGGTGGTCAAGTCCCATTTTTTCAGCTAAATAGTTAAGCATTTTACGCTTTACTATTTTAGACCTCATTTTAGTCAAAAATCCTTCATTGGCACTTGGATATTTTTTAAACAGATATTCAGCGATTACAAAACTGAGCAGGGCATCACCTAAGTATTCAAGTCTTTCATTGGATTGAAAAATACTGGTTTTTTCATTTCCCTGATTATTGATGGTAGATTTGTGATAGAAAGCAACTTTAAAGAGATGTAAATTGGAAGGAGTAAAGCCTAGAACATGATGTAAACGCTGAACAAAAAATTTATCTTTCGAAAAAAATTTATGGTTTGCTTTTTTAAATAGTCTAAAAATGGGTTCTAACATCTTTTAAATATCACTGAACTATTATGACCACCAAATCCAAAGGTGTTACTGATAAAAGCATTAATTACTTTTTCTTGAGCCTCATTGAAAGTAAAATTAAGTTTTGGGTCAAGTGCCGGATCATCTGTAACATGATTAATTGTAGGAGGGACAAAATGATGATTCATTCCCAATATTCCTGCAATACTCTCAATGGCTCCTGCTGCTCCTAATAAGTGACCAGTCATAGATTTGGTTGAGCTAATGTTTAATTTATAAACATCTTCACCAAAAACATGCTGTATGGCCTTTACTTCTGCAATATCTCCCAAAGGAGTAGAGGTACCATGTGTATTGATATAGTCTATTTGATCCGGATTCATATTAGCTTCCTCAAGTGCTAATTCCATTGCAGCTTTTGCTCCAATGCCATCAGGGTGAGGAGCAGTAATATGGTATGCGTCTGCAGAAAGGCCGGTTCCAACAATTTCTGCATAGATTTTAGCACCCCTTGCTTTAGCATGTTCATATTCTTCTAAAATTAGGGCTCCGGCACCTTCTCCTAATACAAAACCGTCCCGATCTCTATCATATGGTCTTGAAGCAGTAGAAAAATCATCATTCCTTTCAGAAAGTGCTTTCATAGAACTAAATCCACCTACACCAGCACGGGTTATAGCGGCCTCTGATCCCCCCGTTAATATAAGATTTGCTTTGCCGTACTTAATATAGTCATAAGCATTAGAAATGGCATGACTAGACGAAGCACAGGCTGAAACGGTGCCATAATTAATACCCATCAAACCGTATTTTATAGAAATATGACCAGGAGCAATATCGGATATTAACTTTGGAATTAGAAACGGACTATATCTAGGAGGACCAGTTAGTAATGCAGCCTCTGAAATATCAGTTTCTAAGGTATAAAAACCACCAATCCCACTTCCCCAAATAACCCCAAACTTCATGCGATTCACTTTTTCTAACTCAATTCCGGAATCTTTCATCGCTTCTTCGGCAACAACTAAAGCGTATTGAGCAAAAGGATCTAGCTTTCTGGCTTCTTTACGATCTAAGAAATCTTCAGGATTAAAGTTTTTAAGTTCACAAGCAAATCGGGTTTTAAATAAAGAAGCATCGAATCTAGTAATGAGCCCTGCACCTGAAATACCATGCTGCAAGCCATTTAAGAAATCTTGTTGATTATTGCCAATCGGTGATAAAACACCAATACCTGTAACAACTACACGTCTCATGAACCTAATTTATATAACAAAAAATACCATTGAATGTAATTCAATAGTCAAATTTTGATAAAGATACTCCTTTTTTGTAAAAACAGAGCCTATTTGCAATTAGCTTCCAGATATTCTATGGCATTTCCCACAGTCTGGATCTTTTCAGCTTGATCATCTGGAATAGAAGTATCGAATTCTTTTTCAAATTCCATAATGAGTTCTACCGTATCCAAAGAATCAGCTCCAAGGTCGTTAACAAAGCTAGCTTCATTAGTGACTTCAGCTTCTTCTACCCCAAGCTTATCGATGATAATTTTTTTAACTCTTTCTGCGATTGTTGACATTTTTAACTTTTTAATTTAAATAGTTGCGCAAATTAACGGAATACCAAACAGATTTTTAGTTTTTTTATTTGGATTATTTTTGCGCATTGTCTAAACAATTAACAGAGGTTCAAATGTTCCTTCTTTTAAGCTTATTTTTAATTTTTTTATTATGATGCATCTAAATACCAAAATAGTGGCTACTGTAGGGCCTTCTTGTTCAAGTTTTGAGGCCTTAAGAGATCTCGCTTTGGAGGGTGTTTCGGTCTTTAGGCTTAATTTTTCCCATGGAACACACGATGATCATGCTAAAATTATAGATCATATATGTCAAATAAATAATCAATATGAAGTCCATATTGGAATTATGGCAGACCTTCAAGGACCTAAATTAAGGATCGGGCAAATGCAGGATAATGGTCTTTTAGTATCTCCAGGAGACATTTTAACCTTTAAAGATGAAAAATGTATCGGGACTAAGGAGCAGATCTATATGAGTTATGATTATTTCGCCAGAGATGTAAGACCCGGTGAAAAAATTCTGATAGATGATGGAAAGCTGGTCTTTGAGGTGGTAGATACCAATAATAAAGATACCGTTCACCTCAAATGCTTATATGGAGGAATTTTATCTTCAAATAAAGGAGTTAATTTACCCGACACTGAAGTTAGCCTTCCCTGTCTAACAGAAAAGGACTTAATGGACTTAGATTTTATTTTAACCAAACCAGTGAATTGGATCGCATTATCTTTTGTTAGAAAACCAGAAGATGTTGAAGATTTACAAAGTAGGATTGAAAAAGCAGGCCATTATGCTAAAGTTATAGCAAAGATTGAAAAACCTGAGGCCATTAAAAATATTGACAAAATAATTAAGGTTAGTAATGCTATTATGGTGGCCAGAGGGGACTTAGGAGTTGAAATGCCTATTGAAAAATTGCCTACGATCCAGAAAATGATCATAAATAAATGTATCCAAAGAGCTAGGCCTGTTATTGTTGCTACCCAGTTAATGGACAGTATGATCAACAATCCCAGTCCGACCAGAGCAGAAGTAACTGATGTGGCTAATGCGGTATTAGACGGGACAGATGCCGTAATGCTCAGTGCTGAAACGTCTGTAGGAAAACATCCAGTAATCGTAGTGAAAGCAATGAACAAGATCATTGCCGAAGCTGAAGATCACTATAGTTTCCAAACCAGAAGACCTAATTCCTCAGATAAATCATCAACCTTTATCAATGATGTAGTTTGCTTTAATGCCGCTAAAACTGCTGAGGATATTGGTGCAAAAGCGATCATTGGTCTAACCATATCTGGTTATACAGCATTTAAAACTTCATCTTATAGACCTAATTGTCCAATATATATGTTTTCAAGTGCAGCTCATATGCTTGGGACTTTAAATTTAGTCTGGGGTGTGCATTGTTATTTTTATGATAAAATGAGCTCTACAGATGAAACTGTAGAAGATTTGGTTCAAATACTTAAATTCTATGGAAAACTATATCCTGGAGATCTAGTCGTGAATACAGGTAGTATGCCAATTGATAAGAAGCTCAGGACGAACATGTTGAAAGTTACTGAGGTGGAATAAAATGAATTTCTAGGTTTAAGCGTTTCAATGTTTAGAAAATTGAATATGTGATTTGAAACTAGATGATAACCCAAATAATTGAGAACAAGTAACATTTTTGATTTATTATTGTATGTTTATAATTTGATAAAATTGAAACAAAATTACCGTTTTACATTTTTTTTAATTTGTTGCTTATTTTTAAGCACTTGTGCAATAATTTTAGCACAGACAACCGATAAAGAATTACAATTTCAATCCTCGCTTATTGATGCTTTAAAAGAAGAAAAAATTGGCAATCCTGAAAAAGCCATTGCCATATTAGAAAAATTAAAGTTTGAACCAGAGGTTAAGGCAATATCTAATTATTATTTATCAAGGTTATATCAATTCAAGGGAAGGCAAGAAGATGCACTTTTTGCAATCAACGAATGCATCAGAGCCGATGGATCTAATAAATGGTATAGGATTTATCAAGTCAATTTATTGGAAAAATTGGGCAGATATGATCAAGTGGCCCAAACTTATGAAAAATTAATTGATCTTGAATCAAATAATTACGCCTTCTATGAAAATGCATCATTAAATTTTTTAAAGGTTGATAATATAGATCAGGCTTTACATATTATGGATTTGGCACAAACCAAATTTGGGATATTACCATCAATAGCATTAAAAAAAGCAGAATTATTTAGACTGAAAAAAAAGAATAAAAAGGCTATTGAAATTTTAGAAGCCTCAATAAAAGACTACCCAAACCACGAAGAATTATATATAAGCTTACTTGAATTTTATAAAGAAGAAAACAGTGTAGACGAAATAAAAGCGATTGAACAAAAATTAAAAAAGATAAACCCTTACAGTCCTTATTTTAATGTGAATAATGAGGATGAATCTTCTCAAATGGATTTATCATCATTAGATGGATTAGTTGCCAATCCAAATATCGGAATTGATCAAAAAATTAAAAAGATTATACCTTTCCTAAATGAACTAGCCATTTCAAAAAATGCTAATCTGTTCAATTCTTTGAAATCAATCTCCCAGAAATTAATTTTAGCCTACCCACATGAAGTGAAAAGTTGGACCTTAGCTGCAGATGTTTGCTTTCATGGAAATCAAATTTCAGAGGCTATATCAAATTATAAAACAGCTGTTGAAATAGGAAATGTTCCATTTGGCGTTTGGGATAATTTGCTTTTTAGCCTAACCCACAACAATCAATGGATATCTCTATTCAAATATGCTAATCTAGCATTAGATCAATTTCCAAATCAAAGTTATCCATATTATGCATTAGCCACATCTAATCTACATCTACAACAATATGATGATGCCATGTCTAATGTAAATCAAGTATTGGTAATGAATAAAAACAATACCAATATGAGAAGAGAGGCAATAATACTACAAGCTCAAATTTATGAAGCTCTTGGAGATTTAAAAAACAGTAACATAAAATGGACTCAAGCCATGGAGATCATTCCTAACGATTTAAGTATCATTGCATACTGCACTTCTCCCAAAACGGATAAAGAATTGGTATCCAAAGAAATTTTACAAAAAGCTTTCGAGACCAAGCAAATGCCTGATTACATTAAACATTATAAGCTGGCTCAGATTAATTATAATATGAAGGACTATTTAAAGGCAAAAGAAAACATATTAACATCTTTAGAGAATACTTTAGCACATATTCCAGAAATTTTGGAGTTAGCAGCACAAATTGATTTGAACTTAAATCAAAAAAATCAAGCCTTAAAATATTTGCAGGAAGCTGAATCATTAAGTGAACAAAAGGATTATTACAAAAAGTTGATTCAAAATTTGGAAAGATGATAAGGCGTTTTAACTTTTATACCATTTTTGGATTTTGTTCTCTCTTATTACTTTTTGGTTGTCATACACAAAAAAGTTTGGTGACCAAGGAACATATACCCATGTTAACATTGGATTCAATGATTTCTATTATTCAAAAGAATCAAATTTTTAATGACTTTACAGCTAAAGGAAGACTCAATTATTCAGATGCAGAAAATCATCAGGAAGTTCAACTTACCCTTCAATGTCAAAGTGATCGGGGCATAGTAATTGGTGTAAGAAAATTGGGTTTTGAAATAGCGAGAATTTTGTTAAAAAAAGACAGTGTCACATGGATTGATAGATTTAATCAAACCTGGAGTTGCCAAGCCCTTCAGACATGGTTAGATAAGTATCATTTACCGGTGGATTATTATTTTATACAAGATCTTTTAATTAGTGGAATTTATTTATCAGATTATTTACATTATAATTTAGTGGTGAATCCTAATGATTACTTATTACATGGAACTTCTGAATTATTTAGTATTAATAATGAATTGGAGCGTAAAACTTATATACCTAGAAAAACGAAAATGATTCTTGAAGATAGAAAAGTCAATATAAGTATTATCCAAACATTGTTGTTAGAACAAAAAAATATTCCAAGTCATCTTTCATTTGATGTGACCGATCCAAAATCCGGAGATATTAAAATTGACATTCAATGGAAAGAATTATCATTGAAGCCAATTGAAAAGCTAAAATTTGAAATTCCAAGTCATTATAGCGAAGTAGTATATGAATAGGATCTGTTATTATTTACCATTGTTTTTAAAAAGTTGTGGCTTTATATTTTTGTTTATTGGTTTAACCGGACTCATAGTACCTATTCAAAAAAATGAACGTATCGAAGTATTAAAAAAACAAATTCAACAGGTTGAATCTATATTAGAACAATCAAACCAAGAAAAAAGGGAATTCATTAAAACCGCACAGCTCATACAAACACAAATTCAAAATAGGAATGAATTGGTTAAGGAAATGAGTACAGAGTTGGCTAATTATACAAAGAATTTATTGAACCTTCAAAATTCAAATGCTTTGCAAATTAATCAACTTAATTCCTATAAAGAAGCTTATTATAAAACATTAAGAGATAAATGGAAATTTAAGTTAAGTAATCCTTCTCAAATAGATTTATTTTCAACGGGTAATTTGGATCCTAGTAATCTTAAATGGATTTGGATTAATCAATTGGAGCGTCAAAAAAAACTGCAATATGAAGTCTTATACCAATCTCAAAAGGCATTAATTGAAAAACAAAATGAGTATGCTTCCAAAATTAATGAACAAAAATTACTAATAGAAAATCAGACCAAAGAATTCAAAAAACTAGATGAAGATCTCGAACATCAAAAAATGTTGGTTCTGGAAATTCAAAAAAAGCAAGCTCAATGGATAACTGAGCTAAACGTTTATAAAAAAGAAAAGGCCCAATTGGATATTGCCGTCTCTAATGCAATTGACCTTTCTACAAAAAGCCCATCTTCTGTTACCCATCCAATTGGAGATCAAAAATGGAGATTTCCATTAAAAAATGGAGTCATAACTTCCCGCTTTGGTACTCAGAAGGATAAAATAAATAAGGGTATTTTGATTCAAAATAACGGTATTGATATTCAATCCCAAAATTCATTTGTTTCTGTAGTCCAACCTGCCGAAGTCATTCAAATTCGTCAACTTCCAAATGGTAGTTATATGGTATTAACCAGAAATGATAACCACTATCTTGTGTATTCCAATTTAGATAAGGTTTTAGTAAAACAAGGAGAATGGTTAGAATCAGGAAATAACCTCGGAGAATGTAAACAGGTAGCGAATGGATCACATGAGCTTCATTTTGAAATATGGAAAGGAAAAAAAGTACTCGACCCAGCGAAATTTATTCAATAAATAGCCCCAAACAATTCATTCATCGATAGAAGTAATTTTTGAGTTTTCGGCCAATGAGAATTAAAATCTTTTATTAATTAATCATAATTTATAAAAATTCTATAGTTTAGAGTGTGTTTGATACAATTCTCTTAAAGCTATTATTGAGGTAGGTATACTTATTTAAGCTTTTTACAAAGTTTTACAAAAATAGAGCCTCTTTTCTAGGGCAAATCTTATGGAACAATCCTTATATTTGCGCTGCTTAAAGCACAAAAATGAATTCAAGTTCAATCCCTTACGATTATTTGCCAATAATCATACAGTTTTTAGTAGCCCTTGGTTTTGTAGTACTTGTATTAGTTGGAACCCATTTATTGGGTCCTAAGGCCAGTGGTAAAAGACATGATGCCTCATTTGAATGTGGACTGGATAGTATTGGTAATGCAAGAAATCCCTTTTCGGTAAAGTATTTCATGACAGCTATCTTGTTTGTCCTATTTGATGTCGAAGTTATTTTTTTGTATCCATGGGCAGTTAATTTTAAGAAATTAGGAATGTTTGGGTACATAGAGATCATTATTTTTTTAAGTTTTTTAATGGCTGGATTTTATTATGTAATCAGAAAAGGGGTACTTAATTGGCAACAACGAGAAAGTCAAGAGTAGCTAATTAAGCTTTTTAAACCATCAATTTCCATCAATGAGTACTAAAATTACTATAACTGAAGCGCCACCAGGAGAAGAAGGGCCAGGATTTTTTGCTACTTCTTTGGATCATGTTGTCGGATTGGCAAGAAAGAACAGTATTTGGCCATTGCCATTTGCAACTTCCTGCTGTGGTATTGAATTTATGTCGACCATGGCTTCACATTATGATTTGGCTCGATTTGGATCTGAACGAATGAGTTTTACACCTCGACAGGCGGATCTATTAATGGTGATGGGGACCATTGCTAAAAAAATGGGTCCGGTATTACGACAGGTTTATGAACAAATGGCAGAACCAAGGTGGGTGATTGCTGTTGGTGCTTGTGCTTCAAGTGGAGGGATATTTGATACTTATAGTGTATTACAAGGGATAGACCGAATTATTCCTGTGGATGTTTATGTGCCAGGATGTCCACCAAGACCGGAACAAATTATTGATGGGGTAATGCGGATTCAAGATTTAATAGGTAAGGAGAGTGTTCGTAGGCGCAATTCTGACGAATACAAACATTTGATGGAACAATATATGATTAAATAGATGGAAGGAATAACGAATCATGAAATTCAGGAATTCCTGCAAAATAATTTGGGCGAGAGTATCCTATCTGTTGAAGAATCTTTTGGTATGTTGGCAGTGGAAGTCCATATCAATCATATCTATAAGGTTGTCAGCTATTTATATAAAGATGAAACCATGAAGTTTCAATTTTTAACAGATTTATGTGGCGTCCATTATCCTGATTCAACGAATCGAGAGCTTGGGGTAGTTTACCACCTTCAGAGTATGACCCTAAATAGGAGACTTAAACTCAAAGTGTTTGTTCCAGTTGAAAAACCGGAAGTACCCACTATCACAGGTATTTATGGATCAGCTAACTGGATGGAGCGTGAGACCTTTGATTTTTTTGGAATTAGATTTCTTGGTCACCCTAATTTGAAACGTATTTTAAATATGGACGAAATGGTCGATTTTCCAATGAGAAAAGAATTTCCACTGGAGGATCCTACAAGAGATGACAAAGCAGATTTTCAATTTGGAAGATAGATATAAACGATGAAGACTAATCTTGAATTTTTAGCGGACATACATAATCCTGAGACTTCTAACATTCCATATAGTACGTTAAACTTAGGCCCTACCCACCCAGCTACTCATGGCATCTTTCAAAATGTGCTTAAAATGGATGGCGAAAAAATCATTAGTGGCGAACAAACCATAGGATATATACATAGGGCTTTTGAAAAAATAGCGGAAAGGAGACCCTTGTATCAAATCACACCACTTACCGATCGTTTAAACTATTGTTCCGCACCTATAAATAATACAGGTTGGTATCTTACAACAGAAAAACTACTTGGCCTCAAAGTTCCAAAAAGAGTAGACTATATGAGGGTAATGGTCATGGAATTAGCCCGAATAGCTGACCACATTATTTGCAATAGTATTTTAGGTGTTGATACAGGTGCATTGACAGGATTTACCTATGTATATCAATACAGGGAAAAAATATATGAAATATACGAGGAGATATGTGGTGCTAGACTTACCACCTTTATGGGCCGGATTGGTGGTTTCGAAAGAGATTTTAGCCCTAAAGTATTTGCTTTAACTAAACAATTATTGATAGATTTTCCACCAGTCTGGAGAGAGTTCGAATCTCTCTTGTCAAGAAACAGAATATTCATGGATAGAACCATAAATACTGGTGCGATTTCAGTCGATAGAGCATTAAATTATGGATTTACAGGTCCTAATTTAAGGGCAACCGGAATTGATTATGATATCAGAACGGCAGAACCATATTGTTCCTATGAAGATTTTAAATTTGATGTTCCTGTGGGTACTACAGGAGACACATATGATCGATTTGTAGTTAGGAATGAAGAAATATGGCAAAGTCTCAGCATCATTGAGCAAGCGATGAAGAAGATTGAAGAAATGGGGCCGGGAGTTTATCATGCTGACAACGATCACTATTATTTGCCGCCAAAACAAGAAGTTTATAAAAATATGGAAGCTCTAATCTATCATTTCAAGATAGTAATGGGTGAAATTGATGCTCCAGTTGGAGAAGTGTATCAAGCTGTAGAAGGCGCAAATGGAGAATTGGGTTATTATTTAATCAGTGATGGAGGTAGAAGCCCTTACAGATTGCATTTTAGACGACCTTGTTTTATTTATTATCAGGCCTATCCTGAAATGGTTCAAGGTCAATATTTGTCAGATGCTATTGTCGTAATGAGTAGTTTAAATGTTATTGCCGGAGAACTTGATGCTTAAAAAAATGAAAGAATTAATAAATTGTAAAGCAGAAATTTAGAAATGAGCGAAGAATTTGAATTTTCTATAAAGGCGAAATCAAATATTGCTGAAATCATAAAGCGATATCCTGAAGGGCGGCAAAAATCAGCACTTTTACCATTATTGCATTTAGCACAAGAAGAAAATGGTGGGTGGTTGTCGGTTTCTGCAATGGATAAAGTAGCGGCTGAATTGGAGATATTACCTATAGAAGTGTATGAAGTTGCTAGTTTTTATAGCATGTATCATTTGAAAAAAATGGGCAAATATGTACTTGAAGTATGTAGAACTGGTCCCTGTTGTAATGTCGGTGCTGAAGAATTAATTCACTATATGGAAGAAAAACTTGGAGTTGCCTGTGGTGAAACCACTGCAGATGGATTATTCACAATTAAACCTGTGGAATGTTTAGCAGCTTGCGGTTCAGGGCCGGTTCTTCAGATAGGACCAGATTATCATTATCGGGAACATTTGACTAAGGAAAAGATTGATCTAATGATTGCCGAATTAAAAGCAAAAGGATAAACATGGGTAAGAAAATATTACTTGAACATATTGATGTACCTGGAATCAATACCTTGGAGGTATATCGTCAAAAAGGAGGATATGAATCCGTACGAAAAGCATTGAAGGAAATGACTCCCGATGCAATTGTTGAGGAAGTCAAGAAATCAGGGCTACGTGGTCGCGGTGGAGCAGGATTTCCAACGGGCATGAAATGGTCTTTTTTAGATAAAAAATCAGATAAACCTCGCTATTTAGTTTGCAATGCTGACGAATCTGAACCTGGTACCTTTAAAGACAGGTATTTGATGCAGCACATTCCTCATTCTCTAATTGAAGGAATGATAACTTCATCCTACGCATTAGGTGCAAAGACTTCTTATATATATGTACGCGGAGAAATGATGGAAGTCATTAGAATTCTTGAAAAAGCAATTTCAGAAGCTTATTCTGCTGGATTTTTAGGTAAAAATATTTTGGGGTCAGAGTATTCATTGGATTTATATGTACATCCAGGAGGTGGAGCATATATCTGTGGTGAAGAGACTGCACTATTAGAATCGTTGGAAGGGGAAAGAGGCAACCCACGTAACAAGCCACCTTTTCCAGCAGTATGGGGATTATATGGTTGCCCAACAGTTGTTAACAATGTAGAAACTATTGCCAATATACCTTGGATCGTTAATCATGGCGGAGAAGCATACGCAGCAATAGGAATTGGAAAAAGTACTGGAACTAAATTAATTTCTGCTTGTGGTAATATAAATAAACCAGGAGTCTATGAATTAGAATTGGGCGTTCCTGTTGAAGAATTTATTTATAGTGATCAATATTGTGGTGGAATTGCAAATGGTAAAAAATTAAAAGCAGTTGTCGCAGGAGGAAGCTCTGTTCCAATTTTACCAGCAGCGTTAATTTTAAAAACGGCTCTAGGGGAACCTAGATTAATGACTTACGAATCATTGTCAGAAGGTGGTTTTATAACTGGCACTATGCTTGGTTCAGGTGGATTTATAGTTTATGATGAAGATCAATGCATCGTAAGGAATACCTGGAATTTTTCAAGATTTTATCATCATGAAAGTTGTGGTCAATGTAGTCCTTGTAGAGAAGGTACTGGTTGGCTTGAAAAGGTGCTTCACAAAGTGGAATATGGTCATGGTAAATTGACTGATATGGATTTATTAGTTGATATTGCTGGTAAAATCGAGGGAAAAACGATATGCCCATTGGGTGAAGCTGCTGCATGGCCAGTTGCGTCAGCAATTCGACATTTTAGAGCAGAATTTGAAGAGCATGTTAAACATCCCGAGTCCTGTTGTAAGATGCATTTACATTACGAAATGATTGGAAATCATTAAAATGACAGAATAATTAATATATATTATTTGACAAATGTGAAATTTTTGCAAGTAAATAGCTAACAAGCAAATAGATAAAAGATGAGTGATTTATTAAAGGTAACCATAGATGGCAAAAGTATCGAAGTTCCACAAGGAACTACGATTCTTCAAGCAGCCCGATTAATTGGGGATAAATATCCTCCGGCCATGTGTTATTATTCAAGTATAAAAAACACTGGAGGAAAGTGCAGAGTTTGTTTGGTTAAAGTCACCCAAGGATCAGAAGCCAATCCCCGACCCATGCCGAAACTAGTAGCATCATGTTTGACAAAAGTAGAGCATGGAATGGTTGTCGAGAATGAAGCTTCAAAAGAAGTCATTGACGCCAGAAATGGAATTGTTGAATTTTTATTGATAAATCATCCTTTGGATTGTCCTATTTGTGATCAGGCCGGAGAATGTGATCTTCAGAATTTATCTTTTGAAAATGGGAAAGGTGAAACAAGATATGAAGAGGAGAGAAGGAAATTTGAAAAAATAGACATTGGACCCAATGTCCAATTGCATATGACCCGATGCATATTGTGTTATCGTTGTGTTTATGCAGCTGAGCAACTTACTAATCAAAGAGTGCATGGTGTAATTAATAGAGGCGATGTCTCAGAAATTAGTACCTATATACAACAATCTATAGAAAATGATTTTTCTGGAAATATTATAGACGTTTGTCCTGTTGGAGCTTTAACAGATAAGTCATATCGTTTTAAACAAAGAGTTTGGTTTTCTAAACCTTATGATGCCCACAGGGAATGTCCTACATGCAGTGGAAAGACGGTTGTATGGAAGAAGGGAGAAGATGTCATTAGGGTTACTGCGAGAAAAAATAAATTTGGAGAAGTAGAAGAATTTATTTGTAATAGTTGTCGATTCGAACATAAATCAGTGAAAGATTGGGTTATTGAAGGACCTCGTAATATGGGGGATGATTCTGTAATCTCAGCAAATAAGTATGAATTACCAGTGGTTTCGCCCGCTGTTTTAGTGGACGCAAAATTTGTTTCAGAATGAGTAGTATCATCTTGTTTAAATTAATTTTTATTTTAGCGATATTCGGTGTTTCACTTTTTATTGCAATGTATGCGACCTATATGGAACGTAAAGTTGCTGCTTTTTTACAAGATCGAATTGGTCCCAATCGTGCAGGTCCATTTGGTCTTCTGCAACCATTAGCAGATGGAGGTAAATTATTTTTTAAAGAAGAATTTATTCCACTAAAATCAGACCGATGGTTATTTTTAATGGGTCCTGGATTTTTTATGGTAACGGCCTTAATGACTAGTGCCGTCATACCATTTGGTCCTGATTTTATGTACAATAATGAAATGGTATCATTACAAGCTACAGATTTGAATGTAGGTCTATTATATATTTTTGGTGTTGTTTCGTTAGGCGTATATGGTGTGTTGGTTGGTGGTTGGGCATCAAACAATAAATTCTCTTTGTTGGGCGCAATTAGAGCGGCATCACAAAATATAAGTTATGAATTGGCAATGGGCCTTTCCATTATAGCTTTGGTAATGATGACTTCTTCCTTGTCATTAAGAGAAATTGTTAATCAACAACAAGGAGGAAATTGGAATGTATTGTATCAACCGCTTGGTTTTTTAATTTTCCTCATATGTGCATTTGCTGAAACGAACCGAGCGCCTTTTGATTTACCTGAATGTGAGACAGAATTAGTAGGTGGATATCATACTGAATATTCTTCAATGAAGTTAGGCTTTTTCTTGTTTGCCGAATACATTAATATGTTTATTAGTAGTGCGATTTTAGCTACTTTGTATTTTGGCGGGTATCATTTTCCATTTGTAAGTCAAATGGAACCGGGAATGCTAAAGGTTATTTTAAGTGTAATTGTCCTTTTTGGTAAAATCTTTTTCTTTATCTTTTTCTTTATGTGGGTAAGGTGGACATTACCAAGATTTAGATATGATCAATTAATGAATTTGGGTTGGAAAGTATTAATTCCTTTAGCCGTAATTAATATATTACTTACGGGGGGTGTAATATTATTTAAAAGTATGTAATTATGGGAGTATATCAATTGACAAATAGACGAAAGGTAATGCAACGTATTCCAATGAATTTTTGGGAACGGATCTATTTGCCAGCTATTATAAAAGGTATGACAATTACAATAAGTCATCTTTTTAAAAGAAAAGTAACCTACCAATATCCAGAACAAAAACGTCCAATGAGTGATGTATTTAGAGGATTACACATTTTGAAACGCGACGATGAAGGAAAAGAACGGTGTACAGCTTGTGGATTGTGTGCACTTGCCTGCCCAGCTGAAGCAATAACCATGACAGCAGCAGAACGTAGTTCTAGTGAATTACACTTGTATAGAGAAGAGAAATATGCTGCAGTATATGAGATAAATATGTTGAGGTGTATATTTTGTGGATTATGTGAAGAAGCATGTCCGAAAGCTGCAATTTTTTTACAAAACGACAAAATGGCTCAGGCGAGTTATGAAAGAAGCGATTTTATTTTTGGTAAAGATCGATTAGTTGAACCATTTCTTCAATCTAAATCATGATAGACAAGATTTTTTATATTTTATCGGCTTTGACAATTATCTGTGCAACCTTGGTTGTGGTTTCAAGGCATCCAATAAAAAGTGTACTTTTTTTAGTGGCTACATTTTTCTTAATTTCAGCGCATTACATTTTATTGAATGCACAATTTTTAGCACTGGTCAATATTGTTGTTTATGCCGGGGCAATTATGGTGTTGTTCTTATTTGTAATTATGTTTCTTAATTTAAATAAAGAGATTGAAATTTATAAGAACTATGTTCCTTGGTTTGCTGCACTAATATCTGGCGGATGTTTATTTTTAGTAGTCATTTCAGCACTTGAAAAAACACAACTTAAAGAAGTTGATCTCAATGGGAATTTTAATTTGGGATTGGTTGAAAATTTAGGTGAAGTATTGTATCGCGATTATTTATTGCCAATGGAATTAAGTGCTGTATTATTTTTTATAGCAATGGTTGGTGTAGTATTATTAAATAGAAAGGAAATTCAAGAATAAGTATTCAAAAAAATAAAATAATGAATCATATACCTTCAATTATACAAACAATACCATTAACACATTATATTATTTTAAGTACCATGTTATTTGTAGTTGGTCTAATTGGTGTGATGGTCCGCAAAAATATAATTATTGTATTTATGTGTATTGAGATTATGCTAAATGCGGTCAACTTAATGTTTGTAGCTGCATCGATATATTATAGTAATACAGCAGGACAAATTATGGTATTTTTTACTATGGCAGTTGCAGCAGCTGAAGTATCTGTTGGATTAGCTATAATTGTAATGGTATATAAAAATTTAAAAACAACTAATATTGACATGTTTAACCGTTTAAAAGGTTAAATAAACAATATTATACAATTAGAATAAAATAGAAATGGATCCAAATTTTATCATACCGCTGATTATATGGCCACCACTTATTGGATTTTTAATAAATGGTATATTCGGTACGCTGATCAATAAGCGCATAGTAACGTTTATTGCTATAGTAATGCCATTATTGAGTTTAGTTGGAACTTTTTTAGCTTACACTTATTTTGATAATCCATATAATTATAAATTGTATCAGTGGTTTGATATAGAAAAAGAACTCTATGTCAATTTTGGATTTTATATAGATCATTTAACCATAATCATGTTATTTATAATAACAGGTGTTGGAACTTTAATCCATGTTTATTCTGGAGGATATATGCATGATGATAAAGGTTTTGCTAGGTTCATGTCTTATATGAATTTATTTTTATTTGCAATGATTTTATTAGTTACTGCATCTAATATCATGATATTATTTGTGGGTTGGGAAGGTGTTGGTTTATGTTCCTTTTTATTGATTGGTTTTTGGTTTAAAAATGTGGATTATAACAAAGCTGCTCGAAAAGCTTTTGTTATGAATAGGATTGGTGATTTAGGATTTTTAATTGGGGTATTTTTAATTGCATTTACTTTTGATACTTTAGATATACAATCTATACTTTTTAAATTAGCAGAGACTAAAATTAATGACCCAAACATTATTTTGATTACTATTTGTTTGTTCATTGGTGCAGTAGGAAAATCAGCTCAGATCCCTTTATTTACATGGTTGCCCGATGCAATGGCAGGTCCAACACCTGTGTCGGCATTAATTCATGCGGCAACAATGGTGACTGCTGGAATTTATTTAATCAGCAGGATGCATGGTTTATTTGAGTTGGTTCCAATTACTAACACAATCATTTCAAGTATTGGATTGGCTACAGCTTTAGTTGCAGCTACTATAGCGTTAAAACAGAATGATATCAAGAAAGTATTGGCTTATTCTACAGTAAGTCAATTGGGTTATATGGTTGTTGCATTAGGATGTGGTGCATACATTACAGCTATATTTCATGTTATGACACATGCATTTTTCAAAGCATTGTTGTTCTTAAGTGCAGGAAGTGTAATTCATGGATTACATGGTGAACAAGATATTCAAAATATGGGGGGGCTACGGTCTAAAATGAAGTGGACCCACCTTGTTTTTTTAATTGGAACGTTGGCTATAGTTGGATGTCCTCCATTAGCAGGATTCTTTTCAAAAGATGAAATATTGGCAAAAGCTTATAGTTCTAATTTTTGGTTGTTTTTTGGTTTAGCCTGTGCATCTGTATGTACTGCATGGTATATGTTTAGAATTTATTTTGCAACTTTTTTTGGTTCATTCAGAGGAAGTGAGAATAAATGGGATAAGGTGCATGAATCCCCAGCTATTATGTTAGTTCCGCTTTTTGTATTAGGGTTATTTTCGATAATAGGTGGTTTTTTTGGTATGCCAGAAATTATGCATCAAACACATTTCATAGGTTCATATTTATCGACCGTAATCAAAGAACCTAAACATGAAGTTTCACATTTTTTTGAATATAGTCTTTGGGCAACAACGATTTTAGCGTTAGGTATAATTTCATGGATTACATATAAAAGATATGGTAATGCAACAGAACAGACTTTTAATAAAATTCCAAATAGTATAGGTTTGTTTTTGAGTAAGAAATATTATTTAGATGAAATATATGATTTCATTATTGTACGTCCATTGAAATTCATTGGTACTTGGTTTAAAGATGTATTTGAGTTCAAGTTTGTACGAAGGGTTGTTTATTCACCAGGTTTCATTCTCAATCAAGGTAGTGTAGGTTTAAAGTCGTTTCAATCCGGTAATATCAGTTGGTATATAATAAGTATGATTATTGGATTGATCGCATTTTTTCTTCTTTTTTTGAAATAAATTATTGAACTATGTATTCCGTATTAATTCTAATTTTAATTCCTCTGATCAGTTCAATTCTAGCATTTGTTTCAAGTAAAAAATGGGCTGGGATAATTGCAGTTGGTGCAAGTTTAATCAGTCTTTTTTATTTTTTGATTCTTATTAGTGGTTTCAATGCTATGCACGAGATGACTAATAATGATAGCTTTAAATGGATACCGGGAACAAGTATTACTTTCCATGTGGGAATGGATGCATCAAGCATTATAATGAGTTTATTAACTTTATTGGTAATACCACTAAGTTTAATTGCAACATTTACAAAGAAGGAGGAAAAAAAATCATCCTATTATGGATTGATGTTATTGACATTGTCAGCGCTTTTAGGCTTTTTTAGTGCGCAGAATCCATTGACGTTTTATTTGTTTTTTGAAATTACCTTGATTCCTATTTATTTCATTGTTTTAATGTATGGAGGTGTAGAAAGAAAGAAGGCGGTATTTGAGTTTTTTATTTATACCGTTTTTGGTAGTTTGATCATGTTAGGAGGTCTAATTTTTATGCATTATAAATTAGGAGCAAATCAGATTTTGGATTGGTCTAATTTATATTATTTCACATTTGATTTAAACACTCAATATTGGATTTTTGCCGCGCTGTTTATCGCATTTGCCATTAAATCACCACTTTTTCCGTTTCATAGTTGGCAAGTAAAACTCTATTCACAAGCAGATCGCCAAACAATGATGGTTATTGCAGGTATTTTGTCAAAAATGGGTGTATATGGTTTATTGAGATTTAATTTTGTTTTTCCTGATGCGCTTCAACAATTAAGTCCATATCTAATCCCGTTATGTATTTTTGGAGTAATTTATGGGGCATTGATTGCATGGAGACAAACAGATATAACCAAATTGCTAGCCTATTCTTCATTATCGCATCTTGGTCTAATTACAGCAGCTATATTAAGTAATGATATAACAGCTCAACAGGGAAGTTTATTCCAAATGTTTTCTCATGGACTGGTTGCAGCAGCATTATTTTTTGTAGCCGATGTTTTAATACAAAGAACAGACGAACAATCAATAATGGCAAGTTCAGGATTAGCTAAAGATAACCCAAGAATTGCAGTTTATTTTTTCATTATTGTATTAGCATCAATAGGACTTCCAATGACAAGTGGGTTTGTTGGTGAATTTTATATGTTGTGGGGTATGACAAAAGTTAATATTTGGTATGGCGTACTTGGTGGATTGACCATAATATTAAGTGCTATATACATGTTGAGGTTTTATCAAAAATCAATGTTTGGTGAAGCTATTGGAAATAATAAGATTAGCTTACCATTGAGATTGAATGAAGAATATGTTTTTATTATAGTTGTAATACTTGTTATTTCATTGGGTGTTTTTCCTAAAACCTGGATTGATCTATCAAAGTTTGCAGTAAGCCAATTTATTAACGTAAAAAGTAATCAATAATTCATGCTATCGATCGTCATTTTAACCATAGTCGCAACCATTACGTTATATCTTGGATTTCAAAAGCAGCGTGGGCTGATCATTCCATTCGGATTATTAGGTTTAATATTCTCTTTATTTTGCCTAGTTAATAATGTACAATTATGGAATGAATGGATGCAAGGTTTGATGAGTGTGGATTCCATTTCAAAGACCATTTCAATTATTATTTTAGTTGCAGCGATTTTTATTTTGCCCTTTTTTAATTTATTTAATAAAAGAGGAAACGAAGAAGTTGGAGATGTTACGGGATTGTTTCTTTTTTCATTGGTTGGTATCATCATGATGGTATCCTATAGAGATATGATTATACTGTTCCTGGGTGTGGAAATAGTTTCAATAGCAATGTATATACTGGCTGGTGCTGATAGACGAAAATTGAGTTCTAATGAAGCTTCTCTTAAGTATTTTATTATGGGAGCTTTTGGTAGTGCTATTTTATTGTTTGGTATTGCTTTGTTTTATGTATCGACAGGAACGATGAATTTAGATAAACTCACCAATATTAACTTTTCATCTTTATCCCAATTGAGTGTACTCATTATTTTTTGTGGATTGGCATTTAAAGTTGCTTTAGTTCCTTTTCATTTTTGGGCTCCAGATGTTTATGAGGGTACCCCAACCATCTACACTGGAATTATGGCTACCATTGTTAAAATTGGCGCCTTTGGAGCAATGTATCAATTTATAACTTTGGGAAGTGGATTTATACCATCATGGATGTTTTGGTTAATTAGCTTTATTGCTTTGGCTTCGATGTTATTAGGAAATATTATGGCCCTTGGTCAAACAAGCATGAAACGACTACTCGCATATTCCAGTATAGTTCAAGCCGGGTTTATTGTTATTGGATTTATTAATATTACGCCTCAAAATGCTTGGCAAGTAATTTATTATTTAGTGGCTTATACTTTAGCGTCCTTGGTCTGTTTCTTTTCAATTCATTTTATTGAAGAGCAAAAAGGAACTGATCAAATAAGTGCAGCTGAGAATTTATATTCTGAAAATCCTTTTTTGGCCATTGTTTTTAGTATAGCTTTAATTTCTCTTGGGGGTATTCCATTAACAGCAGGTTTTATGGCGAAATTTTTTATCTTGAACAACGCAGCATATAACAATTCCATTACGTTAGTGGTAATAGCATTAGTTTTAGCGGTGGTATCCATGTATTATTATTTTAGATTGATCAATATGATGTTTACCAACAAAATCAATGCTATTAATTGGAAAATAGGATGGATGTATCAATTTTTGTTTGTAATCTTATCGGTTTTGACCATTGCATTCGGAACCATGCCAGCCTTAATAGTGGATTGGCTGAAATAATGAAATTGACAAGTCATCAACATATCTTAATCTCATGATTCTTATGCAGATTCGACTTGGATTAATTCTCTTCTTTTCAATTAGTTTGATAGCATGCAAATATGATCAGAAAAATATTCAAAGCACGAATCTTTCTAATGATTATGATACGCTAGAAGTTTTGAACCATCGTATTTTTGAACATGCGAATTCAGATTCACTTTATATTGATAGGGCAAAATATTATTTTCAAAACGAAACATTTGATTCTGCAATTATCGACATTAGACGAGCTATTTATTTAAACCCAAAACAGGCGAATTATTATTTCTATTTATCTGATGCCTATTTGATGTCATATGATTCAAAAAAAGCTTTGGCTATTTTAGATACTGCCATCGCTGAATTTCCAGATTATATACCCGTATTTTTAAAAAAAGCAAAACTTCAGCTAATTTTGAAATCGCATATGAATGCAATTGCAACTTTGGACAGGGTTTTTATTTTAGATCCACAGAATGCTGATGGTTACTACTTAGCAGGTCATATATTATCTGAAATGGGAGATACGGGTCGTGCTATAAATAGTTATCAAAAGGCAGTTGATTTGAATCCAGATTTAAGAGAAGCATGGATTCAATTGGGAGATGTTATGACATCTTTAAATAATCCACTTGCCTTAAGATATTATGAAAATGCAATTCGATTGGATACTTCAGATATTGAAACCATGCACAACCGGGCATATGCTTTGCAGAAATTTGGAAAATTAAACGAAGCGATATTTGAATATAAATCAAATATTAGCAACTTTCCAGGCTATGAATTAAGCTATTATAATTTGGCATTATTATATGCAAAATCTGATTCTAATGATCTCGCAATTGCATACTTTACCGATGCGATTAAATTAAATGATCAAGAAGCCAGTTCATATTATCAACGTGGTCGATGTTATGAGAAATTATCAAAAAAAGCAGAAGCTTTAGTAGACTACAAGAAAGCTATTGAATTAGACCAGAATTATGGTGAAGCCAAAAAAAGTTTGAGTCGGTTGGAAAAACAGTATAATTGAATACTTATTAATCTGATTTCTGTTTAAAAAATTCATTTAATTTTTGTGCCATACTTGCACCAACAATCGCTGATATATCTTCAATTGTACTTGTTTTGATATTTGATACACTACCAAAATGGCTTAGTAATTTTTTAATAGATTTAGTACCAATTCCTTTAATTTGATCAAGTTCAGATGTTATCATTGATTTCGATCTTTTTAATCGATGAAATGTAATTCCAAATCTATGGGCTTCATTTCTAAGTTGTTGGATAAGTTTAAGAGATTCAGATTTTTTATTTATATGTAAGGGAACAGGGTCATCAGGAAAATAAATTTCTTCAAGTTTTTTTGCTATTCCTATAACTGTAAATTGATTTCTTAATTGGAGTTCATCTATGGCTTTCATTGCTGAAGATAATTGACCTTTGCCGCCATCGATAATGATTAACTGTGGAAAGGTTTGTCCTTCATCTTTTAATCGTTTATATCTTCTGTAAATAACTTCTTCCATGGACGCAAAGTCGTTTGGTCCTATGACCGTTTTAATATTATAATGCCGATAATCCTTCTTGGATGGTTTGGCATTTTTGAATACAACACAAGCAGAAACTGGATTTGTCCCTTGTATATTAGAATTATCAAAACACTCAATATGCAATGGAGTATTGGTCATGCTTAATTCAGTCTTAAGTGTTGTAAGAATTCGTTCTGCGGGTGATTGTTTTGCAGTTTTATTCATTGCCTCACGTTTTTTCTGCATTAAAAAATACTGGGCATTTTTTTGTGAAAGTTCTAAGAGTTTTTTCTTATCTCCACGCAATGGTACTGTGATGCTTACCTGATTTTCTATGGTTTCAACCTGCATTGGAACAATAATTTCGGGAGCAATACTGTTGAATTGTTCCCGTATTTTTTGAATGGCTAGAGTTAGAATTTTAATAAGATCGTCATCAAGATTTTTTGTGGCCTCAATGGTTATTGTTTGATTAATGGCACCTTGAATAACTTTCATAAAGTTTATATAAACGGTTTCATCATCACTTGCAACTGAAAAGACATCTACATCCTGGATGGAATGACTCACTACAGTAGATTTGCTTTGATAATCTTCAAATGCTGATAATTTTAATTTCCATAATTGAGCTTTTTCAAAATCAAGGGTTTCTGCATATTTATTCATCTGAAATTTGATGAATTCTTTTACTGGTTTAAAATGTCCTTTTAAAATATTTTTTATTTGAGAAATGCGTTCATTATATTGAATTTCAGATTCGAGATGTTCACATGGACCCATACAATTTTTAATATGATATTCTAAACATACTTTATATTTATTTTTTGCAATTAGATTGGGATTTAAATTTAATGCGCATGATCTTAATGGAAATAAACCTTTAATCAATTCCAAAATAACTTCAGTTCTAAATTTAGATGTGTAAGGCCCAAAATAGATACTACCATCTTTAATTATTTTTCTTGTGAATAGGACTCTAGGAAATGGTTCATTTTTTATACAAATGTAACTATATGTCTTACCATCCTTCAACATAACATTGTATCGAGGTTGGTTCTTTTTTATTAATGTGGCTTCGAGGAGTAGTGCATCATGTTCTGTTTCGACTATTGTAAATTCAATTTTATGTGCTGATTTTGTTAAGGCTTTTGTTTTGCCGGTTATGTATTTTTTATCTCCAAAATAAGAGTTTAACCTGTTTTTTAAATTCTTTGCTTTTCCAACGTATAATATCACACCTTTAGAATCCAGAAATCTATAAACACCGGGTTCAGTTGTTATTCCAGTTGCAAAGATTTTGAATTCTTCATAAGTCATTGTATACCAATTTTAAAAAAAATGTAAGCGCTAGTCTTTTGGAAAAGGTATAGAATTGGAATTCACTATATTCCAATTTTTGTAAGCAAAAAGTCTTTTATTTTTTAATAGTAACTTTTCTATTCTTGCAATCAATTTATATTTCCATTTTTCATGTTTCATTAATTCGCGGTTAAGTTTGAATTTATTATTGTAGTGTAATTCTGAATTCCAGTTCATTTTTTCAATAAACGAAAGCATTACTTTAGGGTGTGTATCTTGAAAAATATCTAGTTTTGATAAATCTCCATAATTAAAGTGCGTTGACTTTTGTTCATATATTTTATCAATAGATAATGGATCATGATACATTTTGTCCATTACCTTAGATTTGATTTGCATATGTTTCGGAGGTCTTACCCAACCATAATGATAAATATCTGCTGGAATTTCAATGACATTTAATTTTTTAGTGTTTTCTTTAATTAAATAATTATTACCAATGAATGGTGAGATTCGTTTAAAAGACTGGGCATCACCCCATGAATGAATATCAGAATGATTTCGCACGATTCTGATTTCTTTGTCATACCAACCTTTATTATTTAAGTAATGATTATAATCTCCAAAAAAGTGTTTATATCTAAATAAAAATCCATCGATTCGTAAATCTGATAAATAGAACTTGCAATATTTTAGAATAGTATCCAAATATTTTTCATGAATCACTTCATCAGATTGTAGATAAAGTAACCAGTCACCCGAACAATGCGATTTGGCTAAATCAGTTTGATGTGCATATTCACTACCACTTGGAAACTTAATGGGGTCCCAAATCGTATGAATAACCTTGATTTTATTGCTTTCTATAGATTGAATTAAATTTAAGGTCTGATCATCCGTATCACAATCACCTAAAGCAATAACAAATTCATCTACAATATCTAAAATCGATAGAATAGATTCTTTAACCGGATAATATAATTTATCCGTGTTTTTCATGAACGTGAATCCACTGAGTTTCATTTTATGAAATGCTTTGCTGTTATTGTTTCGCGAACATCCACTTCATAATTTCCTTTACAGTTGCTTTTTTACCATACATCAGTATTCCGGTTCTGAATATTCTTCCTGCGATAAAAACAATAAAATATGCAAATAAGATCAACGTTAACAGAGATAATCCAATTTGCCATAACGGAGGATCAAATGGAATTAATGCTGGCATAACAATGGGTGAAAACAATGGAAAAATACTTGCGAATAAGGCCAATGCACTATCTGGTTCTCTAATGGCTTGAAACATAATGTATATAGCAAGAATAATTGGAATAGTTATTAGCATGGTCAAGGATTGTGAATCATTAATATCATCTCCAACAGCTGCACCAATTGCAGCAAATAATGCCGCATAAACAAAATAGCCACCTAAGAAATAGAGTACAAAAAGAAAAATTATTTTTAACCAATTTAAGTTACCAATTTCATGTATTATCATTGACATTTCTTCGGCTTGATTAAGGTTGCTGTTTGGTAATGTATCTGCAGCCGCCTTGATTTCCTCAGGATTGAATCCTGCTATATGAATACCAACAATAAATATGATGGGAATCATAACAGTCCATATCGCCAATTGTGTAAGACCAACTAATCCCACACCAATGATTTTTCCCAGCATTAATTCTGTAGGTTTAACAGATGATATAATGACTTCAACGATACGGTTTATTTTTTCTTCAGTAACTGAGCGCATAACCATAGCACCGTATAAAAAAATAATAAAGAAAATTATATAGCCCATTGCACCACCAATTACAGTTGCAATTTTGCTCGTGTAAGATGATTTATCACTGACATCAGGTGAAATAGGTTCTGGATCTATGGTAATCTCAGTTTCTAATTTGTCAAGTTCAGTATTATTTAAATTTAGAATTTTAATTTTATGGTTTCTCATACCAGTGGCAAGATATTTATTTAGGCGAGATTCCATCTCTATATCTAAAGGTTTATCTGAATAGTAATATGCAGTATAATTTTTAACATCAGCACCTGCGAATTTGGGTAGAACAAGAATAGCATCCAATTCGTTTCTTTGAAATTTTGCTTTTAATGAATCAAGAGGTTCATTGGAGGTACTAAATTCAAATCGCTTAGTATTCGTGGGAAGAGATAATTCAACGGTACTTTGATCTGATACAACAACTCGATAATTTTTTTTACTTTCATAACTAAAAATTACACCAACAACAACAAAGAATAATAAAAACCCAAGAGGAGTTAATAATGTAGTTAAAATAAATTTTTTATTTTTAACTCTAGTTAAATATTCTCGATTAATAATAAGATTAATTTTATTCATAATTCACTTCATTTACTGTACGAATAAAGATATCGTTGAAAGTGGGAAGCAATTCCCTTAGTGACTTGATTTGTATATTTTGATCTATAAGATATTTTAAAATATCATTCAATTTTTGGTTTTCGGCTAATTGAATAATTATAGATTTGGCTTTATTATTATTTATTTTCAGTGATGTATAAATTGATTCAGGAATTTCTTCATAAGTCATAATTTCATAAATATTCTCTTTAAATCGATTCCTAATATCGTTAACGTGACCATTTAATACCACTTTTCCTTTATTCATTAACACGATTTCTTCACACATTTCTTCAACTTGTTCCATTCGGTGCGTTGAAAATAATATACTGGATCCTTCATCTTTAAGTCTAATGATTTCATCCTTTATTAAGTTCGAATTAATTGGATCTAATCCAGAAAATGGTTCATCAAGTATAATTAATGAAGGTTTATGTACAACTGTAGCGATGAATTGAATTTTTTGTGACATACCCTTGGATAGCTCTTCTATTTTTTTGTTCCACCAAGATTCAATTTCAAATTTTCTCATCCAATAAACAACAGCGGCCTCAGCATCTTTTTTAGTAAATCCTTTGAGCCTACACAGATAAACCAGTTGCTCTCCAACTTTCATCTTTTTATATAAACCACGTTCTTCTGGCATATATCCAATCGAAGGATTTTTTAGTACAGAAGTATCTAAGCCATTTAATAAAACTTGCCCCGAATCTGCATGGGTGATGCCCGTAATAATTCTTATTAACGAAGTTTTTCCAGCACCGTTTGGACCTAATAAACCAAATATTGATCCACCCGCAACTGAAAAGCTAACATTATCTACGGCTTTTACAGATGAGTATTCTTTATTA
>Ga0138256_10001171_pt1 | contig 28205 bp, 32 predicted proteins | sample KNB2016incub_MG_FD_105486 | JGI IMG/M metagenome (GOLD analysis project Ga0138256, IMG submission 105486) | Active sludge microbial communities from wastewater in Klosterneuburg, Austria - KNB2014incub_MG | ecosystem: Engineered > WWTP > Activated sludge > Unclassified | place: Austria...
AATTCTAGAAACTCATTATCTTCAAAACTCAATTTACTTTTAATAACATCCCATAAATCCAAATCATCATCCAAGTAAATAGGTAGCTCTAAAAGTTGATTCCCTAGATGTTCTCCATTGCCTTGAAAATTGGAACCATATAATATTTTCTTAGATACACTTTGATTAGGAGATACATTATCATTCATTTTCCTAAATCCTGTTCTACTTGTAATTGTAGTCATGATTGCAACTATTCTACTTGGACTATTACAATAGGCAAGAAAGAGTTCATCAGTATTATATTTAAATAACTGGATAAAAGATTCTTGAATCACATCCTCCCCTATTTTAGAATCAATAGGTATATTATTCCTATAACACATCCCCTTTATTTTATGTTGTATCTCACCAGAATTATAAAGCCAGGTTATGATATTAGACTTCAAATTATTCTTTATCTCCTTCACACTTTTCTTTTCTCCCTTTGATTTCATTTTATAGAATCTATTAAGAGAATAAATAACTAACTCACTTTTATACTTACTCATCAATGGGGATATTTTTAATATTGGATAATGATATTAGTAACATTTTTAAATTCTGAGCTGCTTCATACTCTTCATAATCATTAGCAAAAGATTGATACTCCTTTAGTTTTTTAATCATATACTTATAAACTAAATAATAAAGTTCATCAGTAGATATATACCTAATCTCATTAATGACATCAAACATTCCAGATGCTAATAAATCAATATCAAGTTCAGAATAGAATTTCTTATTACAACAAGTGAGAATTGAAGTCCATATATTACCAGACATCAAAGTATAAGATTGATAATGTTCTTTCAATCTTGTATCAATGAAATTGGGAATATAGGTACTATCTCTTCTAACTAATAATTTAAGAGTTACCATGTTTAAGATTTTTTATTTGTTCAATTGCAGTTATCATAATTTGATTCCACATTTGAGCAGCTTCTATATCTCCTTTTATTTTTGATTTAGTTAAGAAGAAAGAAGATTCAATAACTTGTTCCTTTAATAGTTGGTGTTTGGTTTCAGTAGATAGTTTCATAGGATAAATTTTCTTTTATATATTAAATCCTAAAAATCAATTTTTGTTAATCCAATCAGGTACAAGGATGTTTAATAACTTTTGTCTTATGAATAATTTATGTTCAAGCTTCCAATTATTATATTCCTCATTAGAAGCATTAATATCTAAATAACTCACAATCTTTTCAGCACCTATTCTATATTCCATTCTATAGGCATTAGCCCTATAATCTCTTACTATATTCATCTGCTTACTTTAATTAATTTTTCAAACATCATATTGATTTGTGCTCCGAATTTATATCCATCATATTCATGTATTCTAGTAGTAACATAAGAATAGTAAGTAACAATGTTATTAATATCCCATAAATCAACCCTCAATCCATTATCAATAATTTTCTTAGTGAATGTTTTAATTTGTTCTTGGTAGTCATCAGGGATAGAAGCTTTAAATTCTCTTTCGTGTTGATTCCATTTACGCATATAAGATTGAGAACATCTTCTACAATACATTCCTTTAGATGGTTCCTTTTCTTCTTTACACATACTACAGATAGAATAAGTTGGTCTAAGAGATTTTTGTCTAGCGTTATAGCAACTGCGACAATGAGGATAAAAGTATTCCTTATTATTTTTCACTCTGCGATAATCATCAAGTGGTTTTGATACCTCACAAGTCTTACATATTTTATTACCCTCACTCATACATTTATCATAACATTTTTTATTATACTCAATCATATATTCAGTATAGCATTCTTTACAATACTTTCCTTTAGTTGCTTTCTTTGATTCTTTACACCTTATACAAGTAGTATAAAATTGTTTATTCATTCTTACTTTCTCATTACTACATTGTCTACAAATTCTTTTACAATAATCCTTTCCCTTTCTAATCTTTTGATACTCTCCTAATGATTTTAATACTCCACAAGTCTTACAAATCCTCTCTTCCATATACTATATATAAAACCAGATATCATTCATTATCTCCATAAACAACCGAAGATGAAAAAAATCATTTTTGGATTAGAATATATAGTATATGGAAATGAAACAATGTCAAAAATGTGGGGTATTTAAGGATATAAATACTTACCCAATTAATAAAAATAGAGGGAAACTATATGTTGTGAATATCTGTAGGAGTTGTTACAATGAACGCTCAAGAGGATATATAAAAAAGGAAGATAAAAACTCACCAATTTTAAAGCAATATAGGAACGCAATTATTAGAGATAATGATAGGGAATATATAACCAATCAGTTAGTAGATTCTGATATCCTTGAGTTGAAAGAATTGGGATATGGATTTATATTCAGAGCTTAACCCTCAGCTCTAATAGACCATCTATGATGCTACGCTCAACATAGATGGTCTCTATCCTATAATCACCATAATCAATAAGAGTTGATTCTATAGGTATATTTTTATCCTTGAGTAGTTGATGATACTTTACTCTGGAGATTTTAAATTTCTTTACAACCTCAGTAAGTGAATAATATTTATCCCTATCAAACATTATTTTTTAAATTTTACAGTGATAATTTCTTTTTCAATATCAGTGAGTATTGCAATTCTAATAACAATCTCTTCATTAATGATTTTAACTTTCTTCTTTTTATTATCATCCATCCCGGTTCTATTCACAGTAAGTTCTTTTGATAATTGATACTGTGATATTTTATCAATCTTATAATTAATGCTTATCCAATGTGTAAGAGAATCATCATCCCATCTAACATAAATAGAATTAATAAAACTCCTGATGAAGTTAGTCTTAGATTCTATATCTTGATTCTTTTTAAATTCCTTAATAGAAGTAGTTAAGAATTTCATTACATCATCCTTTTGTGAAAAGATACCAAGATTCTTATTAGTCACCTTAATACTTTCTTCCGCTTGATTGATTTCATTATCTAACTTAATTAATCTATCCCTGAATGAACTGGGATTAATAGAACCCCTTTGAGCAATATCTAATAGATTATCCCTCCCCTTAATTAAGCTGTCTAATTTAGTCTTAAAATCACTCAGGAGACTATATTGATTTTTATAGTATTTACCCTCTCCCTGTAATTTGGTAAAAAATTCCTCTACTTGTTTATCCAACCTCAATAGATTATCAATAACAACTCCTTCAATGTAATCAATGTTAATACCTCTATTACCACAAAACTCACCTTTAAATCTTTGAGTGGTGCAGATGTAAGCGTTATCAGATAAATCCTCTCTTTTCCTTCCATACATTCTACCCTTACATCTACTACAAAATACTAAACCTTTCAATAAATAAGTGTACTTACTTCTTGTATTTACAAATACTTGCTTCCCTGTCATTTTTTGAGCAACCATATCAAACACATCAGATTCAATAATTGCTGGAGCATCATACAACTCCCCCTTAAATAATCTCTTACCCATGTAAATAGGATTCTTTAATATTCTATACACAACAGCATCTCTCCAAATAAACTCAGTCTTTCTAACACCTCTCACTTTCATATATCCTTTCACAGATGAACCTCTCTTTGTGGGAATCTTTAACTCATTTAGATGATTAGCAATTGATTTAGTTCCCATTCCTTTTAAAGACATTGTATAAATCATTCTCACAACTTTTGCTTCATCTTCATCAATAACCATCATTTTATTTTCACCCTTTTTATATCCATATGTTTTTAAGGGACCACCATTAACATGACCATCAAGAACACCTCTTAGTAATTTCTCTTTAATTCTTTTACCCATGGAAGCAACTTCATAAGCTGATAATAAAAATTTCATATCAGTAAGTAACATCTGATTCACATCATCCAAGTCTATAAGAATACTTCCCTCATAAACCTTTACATTGTTTTCTTTGAAGATTGATTTAAGAATAATTGTTTGAAGTTGGTCACCTCTTGATAGTCTATGGAAATCAGCAACAAAAATTGCCTGTATTTTTCCATCAGTGATTCTATCAATCAGTTTCTTTAATTGAGGTCTCTTAGTAAAAGGGATTTTACCTGATAATCCAGCATCAGTATAAACCTCATAATTATACCCATGTTTATTAGCTAGCTCAATTCCCCTTATTTCTTGGTCTCTGAGAGATAGACCTTTTTGAGCTTGTTCATCTGTAGATACTCTACAATAAAGTCCAATAGTGATATTATCCATATAAAATGATTTTGGCTAATATACAACTTTCATTTTACTTCCCCTACATCTGTTGAGGTATTAAAATGAAAGTATGAGAATCAATCTATTACAGGGTCTCAGATATAGTGAAATCCTCATTTTTTTCAAAATTCTTAAAATAATCCACCCTTACCAGTATTGACTTTTTTAGTGAATATATATACCACTAAAAAGATAGACATGGTAAACTTCTATAAAGACCTCAGATTTGGTGAAGATGGAGAAAAAGAGATAGCCAAATTCCTACAATCAAAAGGATTAGATTTTAAAGGAACATCAAAGGAACTATATCCTGATAAGATTAAATATTTTGACCTAGTATTTCAAGGTAAATTTAATGAGATATTTGTAGAGGTTAAAACGGATAAATATATCACAGATGATTTTGATACTAATAATATTGTGTTTGAATTAAGTTATAATAATACTCCATCAGGGATAACAACTACAAAATCGGATTTATGGGTCAATTATTTTTTAAATAAGACAGTAGATAATATATGGATGATAAAAGTGGATGTTCTGAGAAAGTTGATTTCAAGATTAAAATTTGAAAGAGACATTCAAATCACTAGTGGTGGTGATAGTAATTGTACAAGATTATATATCCTACCCAGAGAAAAGTATAAGGAGTATTTTAAAGTTGCTACTTATACTGGAGGATTCTGATTATCAGGTTCACCTTTCTTAGTAAACTTTCCAATGAATACACCAGTATTTGTTACAATTGCATCTGGAGCTAATATCAATAGAGTAGCAATAACTAAACCACCGATTCCCTCCCAAACAAAATCCATCTTACCAGAGAATAATAAAATTAAAGTTATAACTCCACAAGCAACTCCTAATGATGTTGTGATAAGTGATTTAATAACATTTGTCTTAACTTTTTTTCTCATCTTGTTTTCCTTTTTTTATAAATTTTCTTAATAACATTTGAAATAAATATTTTCCGAATAAACCTGCGAAACCTGAAGCAGCTGCAATTAAAATGGCTTTAACTAATACTATGGGAAATAATTCCGCTAAATATATATCTTCAATAGATGTTAAAATACCTATGAAACTCCCAACTAAAAACCACACTTTATTTTCTTCATTGTGTAAATCCATTCCCCTTTAATTAATTTATATGTGGTGCTAAGCAGTCGCTGTCCAATTTTCTATTCACTGATACTGTTATCTGAAATACTACACCACTAATTCTATCTACATTACTATCACTAAATGGTTGTAGTGAAGTATTTTTATTCCAATCAAAATCATATTGATTATCTAACCACCCAAAGAAATCATCTGCAACTTGAATACTATCAGAAATAATTTCTATATCAATCAATTCTACATTAGGATTTGTTAAGTCTCCTATTGCAATTTTAAAATTATGACTAAGAGAAATATCAGATACATCAGTATCTAAGTATTGAATATTTACAATTGGATATACAATATCATTTACTGCGTTAAAATCAGAATCATCCATGGTTACATTAACCGTGTTTATAAAGGAGTGATTATTAAAGTAAGCTTTTAGGGCAACAATTATTTCATTAAGGGTCATACTTATTTAGTGGTATATTTTATTATTTTAAACATTCCTTCCTAGTGTGGTCTGAAATGTATTAACAATTGTATTTAGTGTTGATACTTCATCTGATGTAAGACCATCTCCAATAAATGCGAAAGCACATTCACAGTTACTATATAATGTACCAGGAGATTGTCTAAACAAATCCATAAATCCAGTACTTGGACTATTTACCATTAAAGTAGTTTGTGTTGTTCCAATCTGAGAACCATTTTTATATAATCTAGAATCAGTTGAACTAACTCTACTACCTATAAGGAATCCTGATGTATTTACACCAGTAGTGCTTACTCTAAATCCACCAGTTGTTCTATAACAATCAAATATTGTTAAATCACCAGAAGCAAATTTCAAATATAGAAATAATCTATTTCCACTAACATTTGAAAAAGCCATCGCATTAGTTGAAGTAGTTGTTCTAGAATAATATCCTAATGATACACTAGATGTTCCTGATAAATGTGTTGATGGGCTAAAGCTAATAGCAGCATATCCATTAGAACCATTAGGATACACACCATTAGAACTATGTGTAAACCCACCATAAAATGATAATTTAAAAGCAACTACATCTTGTATGTGAGATATTTTTAAATTCTGCCTATGAGCAAGTTCTGTACCTCCAACAAATGGATAAATACATTTCAATTTATCCCATAAATTATTTGATTTTAAATCAATAGTAAGTCTGTGTACGGCTGACTTTTGTGTTTCATCTGTGATTTCTCCAGCTATTATAAAAGCAGTTGCATCACCATCATAAAGAGGATTATAACAAGAAGAGTATGTTCCACTTTGAGTAAATGATGTTAATGTAAAATTACTTGAGATATTACTTACTGAAAATGTTCCTGATGCTTGTGTACTATCTAAATTATAAAAAACATAATTCCCAAATTCATCCACCATTGTGAATAAATCACCAGTTACATTTATAACATTATCTAATGATAGATTTATATTTCTACAACTCATTTTAAAAACATTTTTTATAAATCATACAACCCTTCATTAAATCCAGCTGGTGGTGAATAACTCATACCAGTGGGTCCAAAATTTACTGTTGCAGTATTTGCATTATTCTGAATAAATAATAATGGATAGATAGTTCCTGTGAGTCCAGTAAATAAAGGAGTTGGTGTTAATACAGTATTATTTCTATATAGTGTTAAACTACCTGCATCCATATTTAGGGCAAATCCAAGAACATCTAAATTTACAGCAGGCCATACACCACTTGCATTACCTATAAATCCATTATTATAATAATCTCCACCATCTGTTGCAATTGTCCAACAAGTAGCTTGACTATTTGGAGAACTTGATAAAGTAGCAGCAATTGTAGCAACACCCATATACATATCTGGACTCGTACTAGTAAACTTTATTTCCCAATACCATCTACCACTTGATTTACCAATAGTTGCCCTAACACAACCAGTAGTACCATTTTTAGAAGTATTTCTATTTTCATTACTCAATAATACATTCCCACTCTTATCATACATATTCCACATTGCCTGTGTTCCACCAGAAAAACTACTTAAATTATTATCTGATAGGGCATAGAAATTCTGATTAGTCATTAAACACTATTACTTTTTATCCAGAACATTCTGGTGTTGGCAAATAGTGTTGCAACATTTGATGTTTGAGTAGCTATCTGTATTCCAATAATACCCGGAGTTGTACCATTAGAAACTACAAATGATAGTTTAAAAGGATACTCAATATTTGTTTTTGTAGCTACTGGAGAATTTAAGGTATTTATAGCACCAATAAAGTGAGCAGATACGGTTCCACCTGATACAGAACTAAATCCAATTTGTTCTCCTGTAATATTACATCCTGTTGGAGCTGCGATTGCAAATCTCATTCCCGTTGCTGAAGTTGCTTTTTTACATTTACCACTAACTTGAACTTCATATATTTCATTTACACCAATAGGGAACATTAAATTGGTTGGAACTGCAGTGGTAGAAGATGTTGTTATATCTGATACTAATCTTATAGAGTTAATTGTTGGTACACTTGTTCTCCAATAATAGTCTGAACCATCATAGTAAGCCATTAATAAAGTAGAAGCTGTTCCTGTTGTATTCAAAGATGCAGTTGTTCCACCGGGTAAGTTTAAAGTATAACCACCTTCAGGTCCCATAATAACATTCAATGTATAATAATCACCTGCTTGAGGATTGATAATAGACATTGTAGCATTGGCTGTTTGTGTTACTTGTTGATTGTAACTTATCTGAGCATCATAGGAAAATGTTGGAGATACAAAAGTTATTACATTTACTTCTTTGTTCATTGATAGAGTAGAACCAGTAATAGATAAAGCATTATCAGTAGTTGCAATTGTTCCAGAACCTCCTGTTCCACCAGAACCAGCTGGACCTTGAAGACCCTGCCATCCTTGTGAACCTGTTCCACCACCAGAAGCAATACCTTGAAATCCTTGTGAACCTGTTACACCAATTAATCCTTGGAATCCTTGAAGACCTTGAAATCCTTGAAGACCTTGAAATCCTTGAAGACCTTGAAATCCTTGAAGACCTTGAAATCCTTGAAGACCTTGAAATCCTTGTGAACCTGTAACACCAATTAATCCTTGGAATCCTTGAAGACCTTGAAATCCTTGAAGTCCTTGAAGTCCCTGATAACCCTGTGAACCTGTTACACCAATAAATCCTTGGAACCCTTGAAGACCTTGGAATCCTTGAAGACCCTGATTACCCTGTGAACCTGTTCCTCCACCTGAGATACCTTGGAATCCCTGAGCACCAGCACCACCAGCAATCCACATAACTCCTCCACCTGTTGCAGATAGTACATATCCATTAGGACCAGTAGAACCATTCTTATCTGTTATTGTTCTATTGAAAGAGACATTTGTTGAAAATGATGCTCCTGTATGAAGAAAAGAAAATGGTTGTGTTAAATCTTCTGTTAGGGTAAAGTTTGAAATATCATCACTAATTTCTGAGTTATCAATTATTGAATAAGAACCGGAGTTATTATAAATTTGTCCATTGTTAGAATTAAACCATATCCGACCATATATATTGTTCTGCCAAATCGCACCAGCGTTAGAATTAAATGTTATATCACATGATTCATTATCATAAATAATTCCATGATTAGAATTGCTATATATCCCCCAACTTTCAGAATAACTATATGTAAGACTAAATATACCAGTATTATAATAAATATTACCATTGTTAGAATTAAGAGTAATAGTAGAATCACCGAATCCTAAAGGTATATTATTAGAAATATCTCCATTATTAGAATTTTTAGAAATAGTGGATATTTTATTTGAATTAATGTTTCCAATATTAGTATTATTAAAAATACCTTCACCGCTACTAAATGGTATTTCTAAAATAGTATTTGAATTAATGTTTCCAATATTACTATTCATATAAATTAGGTGATTACTAGAACCACCCTCAGAAGAATTTGAATTAATGTTTCCAATATTGGAGTTGGAGTGAATATTTCCAAAATTTGAGTTACTATAAATAGCACCAACATTGGAGTTGGAGTAAATACTTCCCTTATTGTTATTACTATAAATAGCACCAACATTGGAATTATACTCTATGTTACTTACACCTACACCACCAACATAAACATTACTATAAATATCTCCAGTATTTTTATTATGAAATATATTTCCATTGTTGGAGTTATTATAAATCGAATATCCAGTTTTATTTCCTATAATAGTCCAACAAGTATTATTAATTATATAATTTCCAAAAACATTATCAGTAACATCAACCTGTATTCCATTTCCATAAATTAATCCACCACTGTTATTTAAATACGAATTGTATTCATCTTCTCCGCTATAGTAAATATTATTATAAATACCAACACACCTATTATTTTCAAGTCCAATAAAGTTCCAATCTGATATATCTACTGGATTGAATCCTAATGACCAATAAGTAGACCTTTCATAAGAAACACCAAATATGTTTCCTCTACCATCCCATTGCCTTTCTATCCAATCATTATCTATATCATAAGAAACACCAAATTGAATTTCTGTGTATACACTATTAGTAAATCCTGATTTAGATATTTCAGTCCATCCACCAGTCAATGCAGTTGCACTACTTGTAGAACCAGTTGCTCCAGTAGTATTCTTCCAAACCTTACCACCCCATATAGCTAAATCATTTATTGAATAAGAATTTAAATTATTCCATACACCTGTCCATACATTACCAAATCCATCTGTAGTAATATTATAAGTAGATGGACATAACATAAATCTTATACCCTCTTTTGATACTTCATCATTTTGTGTAGCTTGTAATAATATTCCATTATCACCTCTATCAGTAATTAAATAATAATTTCCAGCAGTTAATCCACTAGAAGAAATCAATGTTGTGAGTGCTGAATAAGTAATAGAGATAAAAGATACAACACCTTGGAATCCTTGATTGCCTTGAAAACCTTGGAATCCCTGATGTCCCTGATACCCTTGGTTACCCTGAAAACCTTGTACTCCTTGAAGACCTTCTACACCTTGAAAACCTTGAGCACCTTCTACACCTTGAAAACCTTGAGCACCTTCTACACCTTGAAATCCTTGAACACCCTGACTTCCAGTTACTCCATAAGATGATAAAGTAATAGTTATACTTCCAGTTATACCTTGTACACCTGTAGAACCAATTCCTTGAAATCCCTGAGTCCCTTGCCATCCTTGAAATCCTTGAAATCCCTCTTCTCCCTGAGAACCTTTTGCTCCTTGTAATCCTCTTGGACCCTGATATCCAGAACCAGCACCCCCACCACCAGAAAAAGTAATATAACCATCACCATCACAAGATGTGTTATCAAAATCAGTATAGATACCACTATTGAAATAATCAACATCAGTATTAGTATTTTCAACTAAACTATTTTCTGATAAATACTCAATTAATTTCTTCTTATAAGCAGCACATATATTTTGATAGTAAGACCTTGAAGTTTCTATTTCATTTGAAGTAGCAGCAGTTGCATTTTCATCCCTTAAAACAAAAGTTCCTTTGTTAGTTAATTTATAATTGTTATTAAATACGAAATCAGAAACTACTTGATATAAAAGATACTTCTTAATATAAGGTAGTAACTCTATTAGTTCATCCTCTATAGGAGTTGCACTAATTTCATAATCATAGATTGATTGAACAACTCTATTATATAAAGTCTTACCAAGAATAGCATATAAATCAATCTCTTGATTCTTTATCACTAATTCTTTTAAAGATTTATCATCAACACTATTTTCAATTTTTGAATCTGCTTTTATTTCAGATGGGGTTATAATAAGAACTTTTATAGACATTTAATCTCAATATTTTTTTTATTCATTATCAAAGTCAGTATAAATACCATTATTGAAAAAATCAACATCAGTATTACAATCAACTATTAAATCATTATCTGTTAAATACTCAATCAATAAATTCTTATATCCTGAGATTCCTCTATCACAACTACTCATTCTATATTCTAATTCCTTTATAGTTGCAGGAGTAGCGTTACTATCAGATAAAACAAATGTTCCCTTATTACTAAGTTTATAATGATTATTAATAGTAAAATCTCTTACAACACTATATAAAAGATACTTCTTGATATATGGTATTAAGGCAACAATATCAGCAGCTATTGGAGTGGCTGATAAACTAAAATCATAAATTGATTCAATAACTCTATCATATAATGTTTTACCTAAAATTTCACTCAAGTATAAATCCTGACATAACAATATTGATTCTTTCAATATCTTATTATCAGCATTTTCCTCAATCACAGAATCATTTTTTATTTCTGTTGGAGTTATAATAAGAACTTTTCTATTAGTCATTAGTTATCATTATTTTTTGGTGTAACAATTGTTGAGACCCATTTGTGCCTACATGACTTAGATATTTCCTGTGTTTGTGGATTGAAATAATATCCACCTGTATATTGGAAAATATCATATCCAAATATTCCTGTCATAGTTTGTATTTCCATTCTTGAATAATATCTATCATTCTCAATAAGCTTAACACAGAAATCTCTTGATGTTGAAATCAATGGAGCTCCAAGTCCCGGTTTTACTTCATATGAATACATCACTTGAACTTGACCATTATTTGGAATCTTTGGTTCTGCTGGAGGTTTAATATCTATTATCCCTTTCGATTCAGTATATTTAATAACTCCAGCATCACCTAATTTCTTTAGAGTAGATTGTAATTCTTTTGTAGTAATATTCATTTCTAAGTCTCTCCTGATTAATATCTTCAATTCATCAATAGTTAATCCTTTTATATCATTGTTTAAAACGTAATTAGATATATCAGATTCTCTATCAAACTTCATTTCTATCTTAGATAATTCCTCTTCATCACCAAGAGCAATAAACTCAAATTGTGATTTAGGAATACCCATATGTTTTACCTTCTCAAAATCATCCCCACTTAATCTAAACTCTTGATTCTTGAATAACAATGAAAAGTCTTGTTCATCACATTCAATCCCTAGATATAATTTCACATCTTCATCAGAGAAACCAAATCCATTTTTCAACATAATAGATGCTTGTGATTCTGTTAATTTACCCTGTCCAAATTGTCTAGCTATTCTAGTAACTTGTTGTAGTTGTCTACCACTTAAATTTGTTAGAACACTATTAACTGGTAGTTGGTCATTTAGATTATTAGTGGTTGCCCCAGCTTGTGGTAAAGGTTGTTGTGGTAAAATCTGTAATAGTTTATCTCCATCTGGTAGAGCAGGTAAATTATCTAATGCTCTTAACTCATTAATAGTATATACTTTTTCTTTTGTAGCATCTGGGATTCTACCTGAGAATAGGGGTCTATCAATAAATTCTACTTCAACCCCAAATAATAATGAAAGAGCAGATTCTAATTGACTCCTTTTATTTTGAATATAGTTGTTCTTAAATATTTCATACAACACTTCTATCTCTGCTGCATTGCTTAATTTCCCCGGAGTTGCTCTTAAAAGTGCATCACTAAAAGAGTGACCTTGATATATATCATCCTGAACAAATGCTTTTGTTGATTCATAAGCTTTATCCCATGAGTTAGCATCTATGTTATCAATCTTTATTTTATCCTCTGAGCCGGGATTCTTAAAGTTCAATATATATTTCTCTCCTTCTCCAACTAAAAATTTACCAATCTTTCTATTCCATTCATCTTGTATTTGTTTTGGTGGATTATCTCCAATAACACAAGTAATGATTTTAGATACAGAGAAATTAGACATGATATTATTTCTATTGAATCCTCTTATTGCAATATCAGTAATGATAGATTCAATACAAGCTGTGTAATCTGGCTCCATGTAAACCTTATTCACTGATGGAATATATCCATCATACCAAAAGATTTTTGATTTAGAATCTGGGTTATATAAACTCCATCTATCATACTCAAATTGAGACCTTGATTTAGTCTTCCAATCTGATGAATACCAGAAATGAGATTTAGAATTATTAAGTCTTAATGTATGTGCAGGTATATGATTATAAGCAAGTGTATCTGTTTTAAATGTTAGTTCATTATATTGACATTCTACAGCAAAAGCATTATGTATTAAGAAGTCCTTTACAATCTTTTCTAGAAACTCATGGATAGATTCAGAACCAAGTTTGAAATCTATATCTCCACCTGATTTTAATTTTAATCCATCACCAATTATATAAGATGCTTTTGCATTTATAATAGATGCGTGTATTGGGCAATTGTGATACCAGTGTAGTAAGTGATTTGGATAATCATTAAAAGTACCATACTTAATCATTGTATCATCTGAAAGTGATTTAGTCTCACAAGATTGTGGGACCAAGTACTTAGCTAATTGAACTACCTCTAATAAAGGGTCTATAATTTCTGACATTCATTATTATTATTTTTTTATCCCTCAGGATTATAGCTTATAAAATCATCATCCTCTTCATCAGGTACTATTTCATAAGTTGTTTCTACAATAGATGAATCAATCACTTTCACTAATCCTTTCTCAACCACATTAGCGTATTGAAACACCACATAAGAGTATTGACCCACATCTAATATTTTAGTATTTAACTCTGTATCTAACTCAATAACAACTCTATCATATCTAGCATTAGAATATGTAGTTGTGATTAAATCATAGTTATAAGTTGTATTGGTGTAGTAATTGAATAAGACTAAACTATAAGTAGGATTAACTCCTACAGATAACTCACTTAAAGTTGTATATAGTGTTTGTTCATTTGAAGCTTTATCTATTAGTAACATTTATCTCTTCTTGTTTATTTATTAGTGGTATTTCTATATATTTAGAATAGGATTATTCATTAAAAGAAAACCCACTGTAATTAACAGCGGGTCTTATTATATACACATCTATCCTTTTTATTAAGCAGATACGATTGAAGTAATTAATGTTGGGTCAACTTGGTAAGGAATATCACCAGCTTCAGTTAGTGTTAAAGTATAACCTAAATCATCAGCAGATGTTTTACCAGTTGTTGCTGTGAAAGAAGCTAACTCATTAAGTCCACTTAATCCTACAACATAATAATTTCCACTTCTACCTTTAAATAATATTGCTACTGGGTTGAAAGTAAGTGCTGAAACAAAGTTTCTATTCTCTACACTAAGACCAGATAATTTCAATACAATTGTATTAACAACATTGTTAGTACCTTTTGTTGGGTCCAAAGTTCCAGCTGTATCAAAACCTGCTGAATCTTTTAAAACTCCTATTTGAACAAATTTTGTTGAACCAGTTAAACCTATTGATGTAACCAAATATGATGATGTGCCTACTGTATATGTATCTGTACCACTAATTGCGTACAAATCCTTATACGCTACCATCCAAACTTTCTCTACACCTGGCTTATTGGTAGAACCACATATACGAGTAATTGCAGTTATTGAAGAACATGCCATTTCATTTTTATAATTTTTTATAAAGGATACCAGAGTAATAGTTCTGGTATCCTTTTTATCATCTTAACTCAATTAAGAGTATACTAAGTATCCTACTTCTGCAGGGTCAATAACACATATACCAGCTGACCAGTAAGTATCTAATCCCCAACCATGGAACACACTGTCTTTGATGTAAGACAAATCACATGAATCAGTATCATCTTCTTTGTTTATTGGAAGTCTAAGATTTGATAATCTTAATGCTACAATTTTATTTGTACCATTCAATCCCGGAACAACCCAGAATTTGAAAGAAGTTCCAAATACAGTTTTATCATCTGTTGGTCTGAATATGTTTTGATTAGCTAAAGCTGCTGTGTATTGATTGTATAAATCTTCACCAATTGCAACTCTGAAATCTTCAGCCATATAAATATTAGCTGGCATTGAAACTAAAATTGCATTTTGAATTTTAGCTGTCATTGTTGAACCAGATAAAGTCATTCCGATTTCAGCACCATCAGTAACTTGTTTAAGAATACCTTTGAACTTATTAAAGTTTTGGTAGTTAGTTCCAAAAGAAGCAGTAAGACCAGTATCACCAATCCAAAAAGCTCTTTCAACATCTTGCTTTATAATATCAGTCTCAGACTGGATTAAAGCGTTAGCAAACTCAGGAGTTGCTTTTTCTTCAGATGGTTGAATTGAATCTGTTAAAAGCAATGAATAATAAGTATTATCCAAATCTTCATAACAAATATTCTTTTCCGATTTAAACCTAACTAATGAACAAGTAGCACTACCTAAAGTAATATCACCTGAAGCATTTCTAGCACAGTTGTCATTTCCTGATTGGAAAGTAACTGAGTTGCTTAATTTTCTAACAGCGATATTTCCAGGTTTTCCGTAGATAACTGAACCAGCTGCGATTAAATCTTTTGCAGTGGTTGAACCATAAACTGCATTTTGGAAGATTTTTTTGTCAACTTGTGAAACCCAAGTTGGTAAATTTGTAATATCAAATCCCATTTCATTTTTTTATTTTTTTATAAGTCCCATTAAAGGACTTTATATACTTTATTAGTGGTATCACTTTTTATTTTTTGTTCAATGAAGCAATAAATTGTTCAAAATTTCTCTTGTTACTATCTCTTACAACATTCTTTACTACTTTACTTTCTTCAGCTGGAATCTTTGAAAACTTTTCAAATACTACAGAGAATTGAGTTTTAATTTCTTCAGCACTATCTTTAATTTCTTTTGATAATGTTTGTTCAATATCATTTCTCATTGCTTCTGGATTAGAATCAGCAATCATTTTTAATACATCTGCCATTTGCTTTTGTAATTCTGCGATTGCACCTTTTACTTCTTCTAATGGGTCTGCTAGAACTTCTTCAGTTGCTTCTACAACTTCTTCCTCTGCTACTGGTACTTCACCATCAATTGATTCTATTAAACCATCTTTAACAGTGAATTTGAATCCATCTTCAAACTCATATGTCCCATCAGCTGCATTAGTTAATGAACCATCTTCTGCAACTACTTCTACTTTTTGTCCTACTTCTCTTGAAGCAATCTTGTAATCAGCAGAAGCAACTTTATTGAAATCACTTGCTAAATCTGCAAATGCTTCAGACATCTTTTCTAAAGTTTCTTTCTTGAATAAATTTTTAAACATTTCTTCGATTGTTATTTTTTGTTGTGTATCTACTCTATTAGTGGTAGCCACATTTATTTTTTGTAAATAGTTCTTTTCAAATTCTTCTATGAACATTTCAAAAACACCTTCTATACTGAATCCTGTTCTATTTCCGTTCTTAATATCATTCCATACTTCCATACTTTCTACTTTCATATGAGCATATAAAGTACCTAGAGGTAAATCTTTAAAAGCAGTTGGGTTAGGAATTAAATCAGATGATTGAAAGAATCCAAATAAATAAGTACCTGCATCTTTTGATGTGTGGTCTAGATTTATATTATTCTGAAAACCATTTTTCATAAAGTGCATCTGTATCTCTTTAATATCTTCTACAGTGAAATAAACTTCATATTCTCCCATTGTTTCTGATACTCTATAAATAGGCATATCAGGAATAAGAATGGGACCAAATAGTTCCATTTTATCCTCATTGAATTTTAAATGAAGTGTTTCATCTTCTTTGAATTTTAGAAAACCCACTTCTATTGCTGGGTCTTCCACCTGAGATATGAAGTCAACTAAAGCACCTTTTTCAGGATTTATCCTTAGTCTATATCTCTTGAGTTTCTTCTTAGTATCCATACTTATTTAGTGGTATTGTTTTTTATTTCCTATTAGAAATTTGAGAGTTTATTAAGGAATACTTGTTTCTCTTGATTAGATTGTAAATCTCCATTAGTGATATAAGCTCTAACAGGAGTTTGATTCTGATTAGTAACTCTCACATCTTGTGTAGGTAATTGTTGTAATACTGTGGAATTAATTTGTGGTGGTGTTGGTGGAGCAACAGATGGACCACCGGACCCAGCATCAGGTATTGGAACAGCAAGAATTTTCTTAATAGAAGCATATCCTGAGGCAACAACAGCGGCAGCAGCAACAACACCAAGAGCAATACCTACAGGACCGGGAATACTTGATACCATTCCCATATAAGCACTAATACCACCTGAAATAGTTGAGATTGTAGTTGCTGCAACTTGTAAGTCTTTCCCTTTTTTGGTATTTCTTCCAGCAGCTATAGATGCTTGATTTAATATAGAACCGATAGCTGTTCCTAATTGTGCATATCCCTCAGCTGTTCTTAAATTAATTTCTCCTATTGCTAGACTATGTGCAAGATTTAAACTTTCGGATAATGCTAAATGAGTGGCCTCAATTTTTTCTAATTCTTCAAAATTTCCTCTTGCAGCTTGTTGCCTTGCTTTATAAAATATATCCTCAGCAGCAAGTAAACTTCCATATTTATCTTCTGCAACTGCTACTTCATCTATCCCTTCTGGTTTACCATTATCAGTAACAACAGAATCAATTCCATCTAATCCAACTCCTGTTGTTCTTTTTGGAGCTTCATCACTTCCAATGTTTAGATATTTTTGATTAATCTTATTCTCTTCAATCTTCTTTAACTCTAATAATTCATTTTGTCTCTTTAAGTTTTTCTCATACTTCTTTAATATATCAGCATATTTTAAATCAAGTTGATGAAGTTCTCTCTCTTGGTCACTTAATGTACTTACATATAAATCTTCTCTAACACCATCAACAAATTTTTGATAATCTAATAAATCATCTTTACCCTTAGCAATCACCTTTTCATCAACTACAACACTTGTATTAATTCCAGATTTACCAATATCATCATTTAATTTTTTTATTAACCCATCAAGAACTTTTATTTCTTGCTCCTTATCCTTTTTTAAATCTTCTGCACCTTTTCTTTGGGCTTCAATAGCAGTACTAACTGCTTTAGTAGTAAAACCTAAATATGCTAATAAAGTGGATTTAGTTTTATCAAAGAAACTTGTTTGGTCATCAAGAGAAGCAGTTAATATATCGGCAGCAGCTTTCGCACTTCTCGCCATTAATATATTAGCTTGTGCTTTTAATCCAGTTACCCTAATATATTCATCTGCTTTATCATTAAGATTTTTCTCAGCAACAGCAATATCTTTTGTTCTACCAAGTGAATCACCTAAAGTATCATTATATATTTTTAATGTTTGTTCTTTAGATATTACTCCTTTACGAAAATCTTCAAAAGCTTGTTTAACATTATTTACATTGGTAATTGCTCCAACAAGAGCTTCATTATATCCTTCTACAGTACTTGCTAAAGCATCTGCTGCAATACTTGCATCAGATGTGCTCTTACTCATTGCAACAATAGCAACTCCAATCGCACTAATACCAATAAGAGCAACCCCTAACCAATCACCTGTAGTAAATGATTTTGTAAGATTTGTAACTGAATCTTTAAGTGTTCTGAATCCTTCTTTAACATCATCTATAGAACCTATAGCTTGAGTAAAAGCCATAATAGCTTGTAATTTCGCAATTGCAACTTGAGCAGTATCAGCATCAACCCCTACTAATACGAATGCACCAGCAAGTCCTTGAACAGCAACAGCAGCACCCTGTGTAACTTGTACTAATCCTTTTAATCTATTATCTGGATTAAAACCCTCTACTGATTTTTGAAAGTCTGAATATTTATCTTTTAGACCAGCAAGATTAGCTCTTGCATCATCATATGCTTTTTTAGAACCAGTACCTTTTTCAACAGCATCTCCTAATCTAAGAGCTTCTTGAGTAGCTTCTCTTAATTGGGTTTTAAAACTTTTGAAAGTATCATTATTAACACCTTTACCAACATTTGATATTTTACTATCTAAATTCTTTATATCAGTTTCAACTTGACTAGTATCAAAATTTATTTTAAAGATTACTTCTTCTGCTTGTGTAGCCATTTATCCATATACTATTTATTTATTAGTGGTATTTCACACTATGTTATCTTTCATTACCAAAGAAGATAGATTGCAATATTACAGATGCAGGTTTATGACTACCATCCCATTTAATCTCCAATACTTTGAAATATGAATTTCCTATATCAGTAGAAATAAAGATTGGTGTTTTAAAATCGAATCTTGAAATATCTATTGATGATAAATAAACCATACATTCTAAAACATATAGATTAGAATTTGTTAATTCAGTTACTTGATTAGTGTAATAAGAATATAGATTTGGTATAGTAAAATAATCATCAGTTGCAGTAAAATATAATTCCCTTGGTGTTCCCCATTGTAATGATTCAATTGGTAATTCTAAATTATCAGGATTGTAATACTCAGACATTTCTCCATAAGAACTCTGTGTAGAGATAATTGGATACACATCTATATTATTTATAAAATCTGGATAAGATATAGTATTAAGAATACGATAAGAATCACATCCTCTTACCCCATTATAATATAATATCCTTGTGTTTAAAGCTGTTGGTTTTTGTTCTATATCATCACCACCTCTAAACATTGGATACTTTTTACCATCTGTTGATACTTGTGGTGATGGACTAAATAATACCTCTACTTTCTTTTCATCAGTAACACCATAAGCATCAGTGAATCTAAGTTCACCATAAACACTATTATATCTTTTTTTATACTTATCATTCAACCAATCTTTATCTTCTTTATAAGTATAAGTATATCTTTTTGGAATAGTTAAATTTCTTTTATTTTTCCAATCTTCACTATAAACTATTTTATTTGTCCAATCTAAAGCTGTACTAATTATATATTGAGGTAATGTTAAGACATAGAAATCATCATAGGTTTTGAAAATTATATGTTTTGGTCTATCCTTTTCAACATAAGCATACATATCATACATTATCATTAATGACTTAATGAAATCATATTGTGATACTTTCTCTGGTGGTGATGGTGTTAAAGGAGTATTTAATACAGCTGTGATATGAGTATCTGTTGCAACATCAGGTAATGTATATGAAGCAGTAAGATTAAAATTTGAAAATGAATTTGCTACATCATAATCTGGCTTCCAATGTCTTGATTCAATCTGAATTAACTCACCATGTGAATATAAAGTTGTTGGGATATTCAGTGTTATATTACCAGAGAAAGTAGTTCCTGTTGCTCCAATAACAAATTCAACTGTCTCAATTATGTCTTTACTTCTTATTCTCCAAGTAGTAGTACTATCTACAAAAACAGTATATGCAATTTCTATACGAGCATCCAAAGTAATATCATTAATAACTTGCCATGTATAATCAGTAATTTTATTAAATGTGGCTAAGTAAGCATTTGAACCAGTGAAACTATAATTTTGTAGATTAAGATATTCCCACCAAAAGTTAGTATACTCACCTCCATATTCTGGGTCAGGAAATGTTTCATGTAATCCAAATGATGTATAACCTGATTGTGTTGGTGACCTATATAATTCCATTTGAAATCCAGATATTTTAGATGACATTTTTTCTTGTAAATTAGGTAACACTATTGCATCAATTCTTTCATTCAAAGTATCTCCATATATCTCATAAGAAAATCCTGTTAATCCTGGTTGTGTAAATATTCTATTTAACATCTCTCTACCATAAATAGCAGGTCTATAATCATAAAGACTTGTAGATACAGTACCATTTAATGTTCCAGAGTAGGTATATCCATAATATCCATATCCATAAACATAACCACTACCAAGTTGAAATGGAGTATATGAATATCCTGTTGCAGTTATTCTTTCAGTTTGTTGACTCCAACTCTGTGTAATAGTAGTAATACCATAATTATGTGTGAGGTCAATAAAATCAATATCAGTAAGTAATCTATCCTTTGTGTATTTAATTAAATCAATAACTCCATCTGTAATAACACAAGAGTAATACATCACTCCTTTATTTCTTAATACTTCAATTAACCTAAAATTTCCTCTGAATATTAAATAACTATCCTTATAAATTAAACAATCAACAGGTCTCAGTGAATTATAATTAAAGAATAATTTATTAGATATACTTGTATCATTAGTTCTACCTAATCTATATATATGACCAAAGGCTTCATTATTTATAGAAGTTCCTTTTAGAACAATATCCTTAGTTCTATTCCCAGCTCTTAATGATAAATCTTGTAATGAGGATATTTTTAACTCCAGACCAAAATCTAAATCTTCTGTATCAAGTTCAATACTTGTTCCATCATAATCTATCAAATACATTTTATAACCGTTCATCTATTAATAATAATTTTTTAAAAACAATTTCCATCACCTACTGTGATTACCCCGTCTACTATTGAAAAAGATGCTCCAATAATAGAAAATGGAGAACCAACTTCAACATTCTGACAAAATGATTGGAAATTTATACTCTGTATAGTTCCAGTATATGAATAATATATATCCATATTATGAGTACCTAATTGATAATTTATACCCACACTATATTGAGATGCTGAAATAGGAAAATCAATTGTTAAAGCTGTTAATCCAACTGCATTAATCACCACATTATGTATAATAACATCTGTTGAATTATTATCTATTATTATGTTCTGATATGGTGTAACCATTTGAGATGAAGTTCCTCTAACAGTGATATTACCTATTGTAGAGAATGTATATCCAACTTGAGAATATGAAGCATTTGTGGATGTAGTTGAAAATTGTGTTCCATTATTATTTGAATACAAACTTGCAGATGCTGTACCTGATGAAGTTGCTGAATCAAATAATGTAATTATATCACCAATAAATGTAGTTGCACTACCTGTTCCAGTTGTGGTTCTATAAACTAAATCAACGCCATTCTTTTTAATATTAAATACACCACTATCAGCAGTATTAGTAAACTCCCAGAATATATTAGATGGTGGTAGTATTTGAGATGAAGTTCCTCTTATTGTGGTACTCCCTAAATATGAGAATGTATATCCAACTTGTGAATAAGTAAGACTTGAAGATGAAATAGAATATTGTGTTCCATTATTATCTGAATATAATTGTGATGATGCTGTACCTGATGAAGTTGCTGAATCAAATAATGTGATTATATCTCCTATAGATGCAGTTGCAGTACCTGTTCCTGATGCAGTTCTATAAACTAAATCAGTTCCATTCTTTTTAATATTAAACACACCACTATCAGCAGTATTTGTAAACTCCCAGAATATATTAGATATTGTAGTTGGTGTTATTATCTCAATTGGATTCCTCAAAAAAAAAAATTGCTCAACAGCATCACCAGTAATCTTAAAAGTAAACTGAGGTTGTATCAGTGAGTCCTTTTTATATCTACTACTCTGTATCTCATAAGATGATTCAACCAGTGAAACTGGATATAAACTCTTACCATCCTCTTCTATCTCAATAAATATTTGCTCACTTTCAAGTATTCCACCTAACCAATATAATTCATCATTACTCATTGGTCTAGTATACATCCTATATGTTGAATTTAAATTGAGATTTATATCTACAATATTTGGATTTAATATCCCATCTTCTCTGTCTGTATAGTTTAGATTAGAATCATAATTATAGGTATTCTTTTGAATATTACTTCTCTCTACATTCCTTGTTTCAACTGGATTTACAAATTGATAAGAATCTATACCACCTACTTGATTAATCCATATAATATTTTTTAACTCAAGAAAGCAAGGAACAGTATCAATTTTATAAGTTCTAGGATTAGATACTGTTGTTGTTCCATCTGATGATATTAATCTTACTCTATAAGAATCATAGTTACTATAAGTAAAGAACAATGGTAAGTCTCTTGGTGCAACAAGTAATCTATTTAAAGAATAAGTAGATGTAATTGTAGAACTTGAGTTTCCTATTTGAACATTGTTGTTATAAAATGTATAGTCATATTTAATAGAGTGGGCTGAATCTTTTAAGAAATATAGTTGTTCAAAGGATTCATTATTTAATCTTGTCCAATCTGGCTTATCAGTTAAGAAACTTATATTAGAAGTTGTATTCCCTGTATTAGCAACAAAATCATGGTAGCTAAATCTATTAAAACTATTGCGTCTCAATTTTGCATTCCATACATTCTTTATATCTGTAGATGCAGTTGAACTAAGTTGTTCCACAAGACCTGATGTTGGTCCCACTCCATATTCACTAACATTTAAATAGAATGAGTTTAATGGTTGTGTTAGTGGTTTAACTAATGAAGATGTTGCTGTATTAATTTCCCAATGTACTAAGCTCCTCATAACATCACTTATATTATATTCAGAACCAGTTACATTAATTGGAGTTACATAAGCTTTGTCAGTAATGATTAAATAGTTACTTGGAGATTGATACATCTGTATATTGAAATAAAGTGTATTGGAATATGTTGTACCAAATTGGAACAATACAGGATTCTTACTTGGAGTAAATAATTGTGGTTGTTGGATTATGTTAATCATTATATTTCATTAGTGGTATTTTAAGATTTCCATTTGTGTAATGGACAATCATTTTTCTCTGAATAAGTTTTTCCTATTGGTTTTTCATCATAAGAGATAGGGCAATTGCAGAGATTACATATATTCATCTTACCCATTCCTTTTTGTTTGGATGGACAAGTGTTACATATATCCAATCTTTCTTTTGCTAATTGAAGTTGTTCCTCTGTTGGGTTAATTGTTTTTATCCAACTCTTAAATATATCTTCTACATTCATTCATCTTTACTTAATTTTTCAAACATCTCTTTATACTTTTCAAAACAAGAATCACATACTTCAATCACTACTTTGTCTTTAGTAATGAAATTCTCATCACAGAATATACAGGTATATATTTCTTCTATCATTTTAGTATAATTCTATTCCCCCCGCCTTTTGAGGGATGTAAGTCTATTGCTTGATTAATATGTTGAACCATAAAATCAGCAATCTCTTTCTTTAATTCCTCTATCAATTGTGGTATCTCTTTCTCATATAAATCCTTTGGTGCAATACCATGTCTATAAATAGATTGGGCAATTGCGAACTTGGCTTCCTCTGGGATTCCGTTCTTCTTCATCCATGGAACTAATACATCTGGTGGTGGCATCTTATCGGTGTAAGAATGTGGAGTAGGATATTTAGTCTCTGTACCTGATACACCTCTTGATTGGTACACCAAATGTGCCGGGGCTACTATATCTATCCCATTATCTTTTGGAACCACTGTGATGTCTGTAATTGACCCTGTGTTGATTATTCCAGCACTATTGATGTTTGCTGCTATCCTTTCAATAAATTGTCCTATCACTAGTTGAATTGCGGAGAGTCCTTCTCCAGTTGTAAAAGAGACTTTATCATTACCCAGTCCATCTAACTTAGATACATTGGATTTATAGATTGCTTTCTTTGAAGCTTGTTTAAGTGATTGTGGCATTATTTCATATAGTCAATTTTTGCTTTCATAATTATAAGTGTTCCTAAAATATCAACTGCTGGTAAATTCAATATCTGATAGTAACTAGTATTAGTAAACTTTGATACTTCCTCCGCGTTGAATAGCCAACCATAATCACTATAAATATCTTTCTTTACTTGTCTGAACTCTTCTTGAAGTGGATTAATGATTTCATTTTCTTCTTTAGTTTGTCCTTCATCACTATCATTTGTAATGGAGTCTCTAAAGTCTTTAGATATTTTCTCAAAGACTTTCTTAGCAAAAAAAAACCCGTTTCTACTTCATCCATTGGCAATTGATTAATCTCTGTTAATGTCAATTTATCTAAACATATCTTTCTAATAAATAATGGTAGATTTTGATAAGCCATATCTTTAAATTCCTTTTCAGGTTTATATAACAACTCAGCCATCTTTGTATAAATAATGAAACTATCATAATCAGGTTCATCAATTTCTTTAACCCATTTATAAATAGTTACTTCTTTTGGTTCTGGTCTCTTAGATAGAAATGATAATTTATTATCCATCTTCTTAATTGTTTGTAATGGAAGTTGTTCAATTATCTCAGTATCTAATCCTATAAATACAGAAGAGATATTTATGGAGTTTTCTAGATTCAATAAGAACATATCTTCTCCATGTTCCTTTACTTCAACCTCAGTAATTATCTTTATAAATTTCTCAAGAGTAATATCATTCCATCCTGATGGTAACATATCTAATAACTCTTTCTCTGAATATTCTTTAACCATTCTTATTTATTTGTTTTATTAATACATTTAATACACTACATAGAATCACTACTGATAGTAATGTTATGCTTACTGTTGATACATATCTCATCAACATAGATGATAATCCAATTATTGTTATATCATTTATATTATTTGCTATAAATAATAAAGCCTTAGTTAAAAATGTCTTCATACTTATTTAGTGGTTTTTATTGTTCCGTCATCTTCATTAAAAATCTTAACTTCAACACTGTCTTTAATCATTTTTACAACTTCTTTAATACTTCCTGTTTTAACTAATTTTAATAATATTATTAAAATAACTGTTGGTATAGTAAATAGAATTGCCGGTACAGCAAATAGAAATATAATACATTTGTGTATAAACTTTAAAATCTTCATAGTAATATTTTTCTTTTATATATTAAGTGGTTTATCATTCATTAAAACACATATAAATCAGTACCTCTTACAAGCACTTTCTTTCTGTAATAGTTGCACATAGCAAGAGAAGCAATTGTATCATCATGGTAACCTGATGCAGCGTTATAAGATAGATTCCCTCCTGATGTGTATTTGAACTCATAGGTTGACATCTCTTGAGCTATCATATCATTTATTGTAATTGAACCTGTCTCCATATCTTTTATCAAATCATGGATGATAATGGGTTTACTCTTACCAGTAAATTCAAATCCTACTATGTTGTATATATCAACCTGTAATCTTTCAAGTAATACAGAACCAACACCAGTACTATCAACTACAATTAAAGTATATGGGTCTGAATCTCTCAGTTGTTTAACTCTAGATGTTGTTTGTTCCCATGGTAATTTGAATCTTTCAAAAAATGAGAGGTTACCATCTTCATCCTGACCAGTTATAACAGTATAATCATTCACTCTACCAAAGTCAATACCATATACTACACTGGGTTTAGTTGATAGTGATTGTCTGATTGCTCTATCTATGTTTTCTGTACCAAATGGATTAGATATATTTTCACCAGGCTCAGCTAATATCTCTTGTGAATATGCTGCTGATGGTAATGTTTCAATTAGTTCCAGTAACTCTTCTTTAGGGATATATGGATTGAAATGAGAAGAGAATTGCCATGACTTGAATCCATCTTCATCATTCTTACCTTTTTGAAATAATGAATAAAAGAAATTCTTACCTTTTGGAGTTGATATAAAAATAGCATCACCTCTTGTTTTCATTAATAGAGGTCTGAGTGATAAATCCCACTCTGATTTTAAATCATCTAGATAAGCAGCTTCATCACATATCAATATATCACATTCCCATCCTCTACTTCTATGTAGTGCTTCACCACTAAAAAACTTTATCTCACCACCTGTGATTAGTTTTATATGTAGTCTTGATTTATTTTGTTGTTTGATTACTTGTTGTGGGAGTAAGATGGATATATCATCATAGAATTTCTCTGCTAATCCATACTCAGGTACAATATATATTATCCTCTTACCTTTTAGAAGATTAGTGATAGATAATATCTTACATAGTGTTGACTTACCAACTCTTCGCCCAGCACATATTACCTTGAATCTTGAACCATCATTTATTATCTCTTGTTGTTTGGGAAATGGTCTAGGTAGTTTAATTATTACATCCAATTCATTCTACTATATTTTTATCTGAGCTTTCTCTTCTTAGTTGCTTCTTTAAACTATCACTCAACAAACATTTACAATCTGTATATCCTGTCCTTACTTCTAATAGTTTCCTAACTTCCCTAAAAGTATATTGATGTAATAACTCATTCTTACTGAAGTGATATTTATCACAATAATCACAGGGATATATTCCAATAGTCTTAACTTTTCCTGTACCTAGTAAAGACTTCGCCTGAATCAAAGCGTGCTCGATTGAATAAAATCCTTTCTTATAACATAAACTCATATTTCAAATAATTTTTATCTATCTGAGATATTGGGAATCTTGTTTAGTGTTCTATAAGACCCGAAATGATACATGAGAATCATCAGACATTCAAATCTTTTTCCTTCGGTCTTAGATTTAAACTTCCTGAGTGGTTCTAACTTGATTGTAGAGACTTTCTTCTTTCTCAGATAGTCATACACTTCTTTAGAAGTTCCCTTCTTTAAATGATAGTTGTGTTCTTTTTCTCTACGAGTTAAGTTATTTGTATATCCTATATAAATAGCTTTCTTCTTGTGGTTGATTCTATATACTGTAAACAATAAATTGAACTATATATTTTTAGTGGAGGCAGAGCTTCCGAGGTCTCTTGCTAATCAAAATATTTACTCTTGATTACTATCCGTGTTGCCCCCATTTAAATTATCATCTTCATATCTCACTGTGATATTTATATCCCCAGTAACATCAACATCATTCTTTGTTTGTGCTAATGTTGGAATATAATATTTAGCATACTTTTCTATTAACATCAATCTTGTACCGGGAGATAGTTTAGAAAAATCTTCTTCCATCCTATCAAGGTTTTTATCAATGATAACTTTGATATAATCTTTCATCTCTTGTGTAGTTCTGTTGGGTGTTCCTTTACCCCTACCATTTGGGTTAGCAATTTGTCCCTTCACAAAACTTGTTCTATTCTTAGCCATTTTCTGCCATTATCCTTTATTTACTTAGTGGTATTAATCTTTTTAAAATCTTATCTGATAGTTCATCCAACCTCACTAATCCTAATTTCCTATTGAATCTCTTTCTCATAAATGAATCTATCATTGAATCATAACCATAAACAAAAAT
>Ga0138256_10001172_pt1 | contig 28202 bp, 20 predicted proteins | sample KNB2016incub_MG_FD_105486 | JGI IMG/M metagenome (GOLD analysis project Ga0138256, IMG submission 105486) | Active sludge microbial communities from wastewater in Klosterneuburg, Austria - KNB2014incub_MG | ecosystem: Engineered > WWTP > Activated sludge > Unclassified | place: Austria...
ATTGTTCCGGTCATGACCCGATCCTTTTTCTGAAGGTTAAAGTCCCCTTTTACCTGCGCAAAATAATGTATCGCAATGTCCTTGGAACCGATTTTAAAGGTAATTGTGCCTTTATCAACTTCTTCTGAATTTTCAGTGTAGAGGACCTTACCTTCAGCGCTGGTATGCTTAATCGAGCACGTCAAAACATCGCCGGCATAGGTGCACGTCGAACTCTCCTCATACCGAAGAGTTCCCTCGGACGAAAATGACTTCCGTGTGTTTGAATAGTGCTTGCCAAGAACGCCTGGGATAACTTTTGTCCGTTCTGTCTCGATCATAGTGCTGTTTATAAGCTCTTGAGAAATAATTTCATCGTTGGCGTAGGTGACCGTTTCAACAACCTTGCCGTTTTCCTTCCGCTCACAGGACCTAGGCGAAAAACTAAACAGACTATCGCAATTGTCTTCTTTGACGCTTTGTTGTTCGCCATCTTTAAATGTGGTTGTGGTGGAGGAAACCGGGGCTTCATCGGCATCATATTGCTGAACTTCGACATATTTGTACTTATCATATGTTCGCGTTGATTCCGTTTTTGTTAATTTTCCAGCTTCGTTGTAAAAGACATTTAATTCCTCCTGAACAACAGCCTTCGTCGAGTCTTCCCAGGTTCGCGAAGAAACCGGTCGCCCGGATTCATTAAAAACAACTTCCTGATAGTCATCGTCCTTGAGGGCAGCGCCATCTGACGACCGTTTCTCAGAAATTGCCGCGGTGCGTGTGGAAGCGTCGTAAGAGCAGATTTTTTCGAAGACTACAGCGCCAGCGATATTTGTGGCGGTCTTTTTCAGAGACTTACCTCCCGAAAGGCATTCCATCTCTAACATTGTGTAAAACTGGGCAGGGTCATACGAGATCGCGTGAAGTATTTTCTTTGAGTCTCCACCCTCGTCGTCCTTCTTATCTCCAAGTAGCCCTCCACAGCCAGAAAAGAACATCAACGAACATCCCACGCTGATTGCTAAAATATTTTGACTCAAAGCAAATCCTCTCAGTAAAAGTCACTTTTCCGCTTCGTTCAGAGACGGGTGATATTGAGTCCTCTGGGGCAACTTCCATGAAGACTTTCTGAAGAACCAAGGCGCAACCAAAAATCCCACGGATGCCCACCCTCTGGCAAACCCGAAACCTCGAAATAAAGGCCCATGCGCGGTGCCTCTTTTTTGTCCTGCCGCAAGTTCCACCCCATTTGCTCGTCAAAAGCCCCAATATCTGAAACCAGCTGGGGGAAAAATCCAGCTTTCACCATATATATAGGAATTTCAAATTCCATCGCCAGTGCCTTGTCTCCCACCGAGGCGGCGAACCCGAAAGCACAATATTCGCCGCTGCAGTTTCGGAGTCCTATTTTGGAAAGTTCCTCATAGCCTTTGCCGGTGACAGCAGGGTCAAGAGTCGGCATTCGGAGTTTGTCCGAATTCATGCTCACCTCAGGAGAAAGCTTCCAGCTGTATAAGATGCCACTTTTTGGATGAAGGTACTTTTTGGCATCCACAGGCAACTGCACCACCATCGGAATGTGGCCAACGTCACGGTAAAAAGTCACATCAGTGGTCAGACTAAGCTTGATCTTAAAGAACAAAATCTTCAAATAGAAAGACACTCTGGCCAGTGTCCCGATAAGGCCGGGTCGGGTCTCCTCAAGGTATGATTCTATCTGACTCGAGTCAAAGCGCATCGTAAAAAAATTTTTAACATCCGATTTAATCAGAAGATCCGAATCCTCTGCGATTAATTGGGTATTTGCGGGCCCATCACCGATCGAAATGCGTTCGAACAACATCTGGTTCCGCTGACTAAACACATAGGTATATTGAGAGGTGCTTAGCGTGCGCTTGTCCTTCAAGTAGGCAACAGCCGGAGCAGAGTCATTTGTTTTTTCTTCGGGTGCTGACGGGCCGCGATCTCCGTCGCAAAGCGCCAGGTATGCATAGTTAAGAGGCGATTCCTTATCCTGGTATTGATAGACCGTGCGGCCCGCGCAAGGCGCAGCTTCACCGTATTTCTTTCGCCGACCAAAACCTGATGTGTTGAAAATCATTCGATCATGAAGCTCAATCTTGTCCTTCCGCCAGGATTCGTCTTTGAAAAAGATGAAACGTCCAACGTTATCGACGGGATCAAGTTGAAAGGGCATTTCCGTCCAGACGGTCTTATCACCCACCTCAGATTTGGCCTTTAGCGCGAACATGCGCAGCTGGTCTCGTTTTCCTACCAAAGCAACCGGTAACTCTATGTTCATCACCGCCGAGGGACAGGCGCTTGCGGGCGAGCTCCAAGAGGTACAAAATGTGATCGTTAGAAGCAAAATCGCTGTGCATAGCACACTGCAAACAGCTACCCTTTGCCAATCCGGCTTTATTGGGGTAATTGGTGGGCCCTGAACAGGGAGCATTACGAATTTTGGCACATCCCCCCCAACATGAACAATTAATGAGCCTTCAGGACTTTGACTATGAACTTAGTCCCAACCTCATCGCCCAAAGGCCATGCGACCACCGTGAGGACTCCCGACTCCTCATCCATTCAGGCGACGGAGGCATTCGACACAGTTTTATCAAAGATCTCCCGAAGGAAATCCCTAAAGAGTCCCTTATTATTGTAAACGACTCCCGGGTTATTGCCAGCCGCTTGATCGGTCGATTGGCAACCGGTGCACGAATTGAAGTTTTTCTCCTGGAGCCCCGACCCGGAACAAACATAAGCCAAACCTCCTGTCAGTGGAAGGCGATAGGGAAACCGATGCGTAAGCTGCACCTCGGTACGGAAATTCATTTCCCACCATTCCCAGGCAGCAGGATTCCTTTAATCGGAAAAGTAACGGACAGTCCCGACAGAACCCACACCCCACCCACCATGGCCATCGAGTTCCCGCTGAACCTGGACTCTTTCCATACCTGGCTTGAAATCGCTGGAATGACCCCTTTACCCCCCTATATTCACCGGGGTGAAGGGTCTGGGGACGATGCAAAGGACCAAATCGAATTCGACAGGGCTCGTTATCAGACAATCTTCGCGAACGAAAAGGGCAGCGTTGCTGCGCCCACTGCGGGGCTTCACTACACCGCAGAACTGATTGAACGACTCAAGAGCGAGCACCAAGTTGACTTCGCATCAGTCACTCTGCACGTGGGTGCTGGCACCTTCCTGCCGGTCAAAGACAACGATATAGCCCTGCACCATATGCACACCGAACGCTATAAAGTTTCCACCGACTGTTTGAATAGGATTTTTGCGGCGCAAGACGAAAGACGTTCCATTGTCGTTGTTGGCACAACGACTTTCCGGTGCCTCGAATCATTCTGGATGGCTGCTGGTCGGGACCGGGAACAAGCCTTACAAATAGCGGATAAGTGGTTGGGGACTGACCTATTTGTTTGGCCAAAGTCGCCGGAAGAAACCTTTAGCCCATGGTGTGCATCTGCTCTGCAGACGAATTTTCACCAGCCAATGTCGACACTCCTGATGTTGGTGTCGGCATTAGCTGGGGTCGAAACAATCCGTGACATCTACAAAGTCGCCATTGCGAAAAACTACCGTTTTTTCAGCTATGGCGACTCCATGCTGCTTTGGTTGAAGCCTACTGCTTTGTAAATGTCTGTGCTTCGTCTGTAAAACCTGACGGCATGGAAGCGTCGCACTCGAGTTTCAATTCCGTCGCAGAAATCACCTGGTAGATACAGTAATTCTTATCCCCGACGCTAACGTCTGCATCCGCTGATTTTTGCAATATATTCGTTACAGTCATGGTCAATTGCGCTGGCGACTTCTGAATATCTGTATCCACCGTCAATTCGAGATCCACATAAACAGATCCCTCCACGATAATTTTGTCACGCCCCTTACCGTCAGCGGCAAAAGTCATCGTGTCGCTAAAGACTCCGGTCATTTCTGTCCGCCAGGTCCCAACAAGCCTGGAATCAAACGCTGCCGGGGCGGGAGTGGGCGCAGGAGTTGGATCGGGGATAGGGGTGGGTGTCGGGGATGGCGTGGACGTCGGCACGGGCGTCGGACCAGGGGATGGAGTAGATGGCGAATCAGGCCCATCTGTGTCAGGGCTTGGATTTTGCGCGTCCACTGCCTCAAGCACGAGATTTGCTCCAATGATTTGGCACGGGGATCCGGAAAAATAAAGAATTGAAAGACTAAAGGTCCCCGATGGCAAGGCACCTGGGAACGAACCTTCCACATATTTGAAGCCTTCTATTTCTGCACTTGCCACCTTGATGGAACCATCGGCACTGCTGACCATAAAAATGGGCATCAGATCTCCATCGCCTTCGCATTTATAGACTGAAGATCGCTCCGCGATGCGAAGCACTTTCGAATCTTGAAGGCCAAAGGCGAAGTTTCTCTGGAGTGTATACCCCTCCCCGTCTCTGGCCAGGTCGCCGTTCAAAGAGAATTCTTTTCCCACTTCAACAGATTGTGCCGGACCGGCATCACCTGATCCGCTGCCTCCTTTTTTGTCATCGTCCTTCTTTCCACACGCGCCAAACACTAGGGCCGAAAGAATCAGTGCTGCTATCGTTCTATTGCCTATCATGATTTGTCCTCTCGTTACTTGGTGAAGTCAGTGACAATGACGATAGAGCCTCGAAGCGTTGCCAGACAAGATGCTGGAACGATGTGAGTGTTCGGTTGTGTTCGGTGTGTTAAGTCGTACGTGGCAAGAAACTAAAAGCCCAACACGAAGGTTGGGCTCAAGTGGCGGAAATATTCAGACAGGACCGAAGCGCAGTTTACACTCGTTTTTTCTCCAGAATCTGAACCAGGAGCTGCATGTCTTCAAGCTGCTGCTTCAGCGAATTGATCTCAAGATTTTTGTTATTCAGCTGTTGAGTTAGGGCTTCGAAACGAGTCCGATATAGCTCCTCCAGCTTTTTCTCTGCCGCATTGGAGCTACGCAAGCTACCATCGCAAAAAGCCAGCAACGCGCGTGAATCAACCATGCTCATGGAACGTTGCTCGATACCAGTCCTCAACGAATTTGGAATCGGAGTGTCCGGCGCTAAAATCGGAGCTGACATGCCGCCAATCCCAACCTCAACGTCATCGACCTGAGCGCTCAAGTGACTGGGACCAGTCTGCAATAGGTCCCCAGTGGAGCTGCTGGCGGGATAAGTTTTTTGTGCAAGAGGGTGGCTTTTTACAACAGATATTTCCGTTCTTCGTGGTGTTGCCTCCCGGGCTGCAGCACGGCTTGGTGCCTGCAATTGATCGCGCGAGGAAGTCCTCGCGGATCCGGCTCCATCTACGGGAACTGGAATGTAATATTTCCCCTCTTTCAAAACCGCGTGGAGTTTTCCGGTTTTGATCCGACGCCGCACCGTCATATCCGATACCGAATAGGTGCGCGCGTACTCGACTATTGACAACCACTGCTCGGCCATAACGTCCTCTATAAATGTTGCGGTTGGAAGGGCGCGAGTTTCCGATGATCCCGGGTGAGATACTCTTATTCTATCATCGAAATCAGCCGCAAAACACAGTGTGTCAATGGTTTGACCACGGCAATCTTTGCCGATAGTGGTCGTCTCTGCATTTTAGGAGTGCTAAAATATCTCTTCGCCATCCGGAAGGTTCGCAGGCAGCGGAGGAAGATTGGTCAAAGCATGATCATTTTCATAAATTCGCTTATAAAAGCTGTAGTTACGTAGCACTGACTTAACATATCTTCTCGTCTCCAGATAAGGAATCGACTCCACGAACTCATCCATCTCCTGGTCCTTACTTGCTTCGATCCAGTTGCGCACAGCGATTGGACCTGCATTATAGGACGCGATGGCAAGCATCGGATTGCCACCGAAGTAATTCAGCAGCTTCTTCAAGTAGTAAGCTCCGTATGGAATGCTTAGCTCGGGGCTCTTTAGCCCGCTTACTTCAAACTCGGAGTCTTTTAACAACTTCGCAATCCGAACGCCTGTAAAAGGCATAATCTGCATTAAACCTAACGCCCCTACGGGAGAGCGAGCCTCCGCGTTATAGTGACTCTCTGCGCGCATGATTGATAACACAAAATACTGACTGATATTTATTCTCTTGGAGCTAAGTCTCACAACTCTCTCGTGCGCCAACGGATAATACACTTTCCAATCAGCGCTATAGTCGCGTTGGTGGGTTACCAGGCCTTTCCAGCTTTTAGGTCGACTTCTAAGCGACGATCCCGCTCTATAAGGTGCCTGCAAATTGGCGCGGTAGTCGTTTAGCATCCAGGAAATTCGTGAGATGACAGGCATAGATTCAGCGCCGCTGTAATCGCGCCACGACATACCGCGGAGTTGGGTTCTGGCCTGATCCATCAATCCAGCTTCAATAAGATCATCAACCAGACGCAATTCCGGAGAGACAACATCGCGTTGCTGCATTTTGTTCTCCCCTTTTTTGCGATTGCCGGACCTCGGCCTCAATTTAGCTGAAAATGCGCCGAATTCTGGCTCGTCAATGATACTTGAGTCACCCTCCTGGGTCATTCCTGCCTCTTCCTCTTCCTCTCCCTCTAACTCTCTCACTTCCGCTACATTTTCCTTTTCATAGCTTTCAGCCTCGGGGTCCATAGAAGCGCCCATTTTTGCAGGCACAATCGCCGGAGCAGGCGGCGTCAATCCTTCAGGTGTTGAATCCACCGACTTTTCTGCCATTGCTGGGAATCGTGTGGCGACCAGCATGGCGTAGTAGCTTTCGCCATCGGTTTTTAATATGTGTTCATAGAGGCCTTGTGCTTCGTCTTTTTTTCCCAGTTTTTCGAGTATCCTTGCCCGCCAATAGGGCAACCCCGCCGGTTCGTTACGGTCTCTGGGAGGAACATATCCGGGTACATCCAGCATGGAAAGTGCCGCGGCATAGTCCCCGGACAGGTAGGTATTCCAGAAGTGGTGCCACATCAAAAGTGGGTTACCGTACCCTTTTGTTGCCGCTAATTTCTCATATTCAAATGCGGCGTCCTTAAAATGGCGCAAACGATTAAGTGAATCAGCCATTAACTCTCTCGCCCTGAACGTCTCAGTCAAACCAGGGAATTCCTCGATAAAAAGGCTAAAATACCGGGTAGCCATAACATGATCATTCATGCCGGCATGAGCACGCCCCAGCAATATAAGTCCTCTGGCCCGGTCAACGCCGCGAGGTTCTCTGTTATCCGGCATTTCGATGATGGCCTGTGCCTCAGCTGCTGCTTCTTCAAAAAACTTTGAGCGGAGAAAAAACTCTGCTTTTTCATGGCTAAGCAAGACCCGAATTTCGCGCTGAGATACGGCGATCGGTGCGCTCAGTCGCGCGATTATGAATTGTTTCAATCCACTTTCAAGTGTCGTGTTCCGGCTTAGCCTAAGGAGCATGTCGCGCGACCATACGTAGCGTTGCTTGCCCTTACCCGTCTCACACGAATAATCCAATAATTTTTCAAATGCCCACCTTGATGCGGCGGACATCGGGTAAAGCCCTGCCAGTTCCTCCAGAACATCTACGACGCGATTGAATTCGCCTTTTTTTTCGAGCACCATAGCAGTGTGTTGGGCGACGTCCTGTTCGCGACGTGATGGCGAGAATCGCTTGGTGTATTCGGTGTACGCATCGACAACTGCGCTATAATTTCCCGATCTGTGGAGGCTCTCAACATAAAGAGACCACGCTGCACGTTCCCATCCTGCACCGAGAGGCCCCTTTAGTAATTGACCCAATGTCATGGCTGCCTCACGAGAAGCTCCGCCCTTTAACCTTGCCGACGCACGATAGAAAGAGATGATTGGCACAACAAGATCACCCGGCTCGGATGATGCCTCCGCGATGGTCAGGTATTGTAATGCTGTTTTTAGAGACCTGGGTGTGTCTTTGTCGAGATAGTGAATACCCAGGCTAAGAGCGGACATCTGTCTCTCAACCCTGGACTCTGATTTTTCAAATCTCTGGTGCAGATCATCAAGGTTTGCACCCTGCGTAGCCTGCTTGACCCGTTTCAGGTCACTGACGACTTTTGACGCGTTGTCTTCTTTGGAATTGGCGAAACATGTACCTGCAAAGATACACAGTCCCAAAATGGTGACTGCGCAAAGTGCCAGGTTAGTACGAAGCGGCTTTCTCCGGAGACCATTGGACATCTTGAATTTGCGGAGAGTCACTGATGAACGTCCTCTGGAAAATGTGCGCGCGGAAGCAAGTCACCTGCGACTTATCGGGAGGTTCACGGTTGACTTGATTCACCAAGAGGCTTCTCAGCAAAGCACCAAGGGCATTATCGTTATCTGGCCGTATTTATTGGGTATTTTGTCGTGACAGCATCGCCCCCTCATTCGAAACCGACAATTGCCGATGACACAGGTGGGCGAAGTCGTGGCCCAGAGTTTTGGTCGGTTTGAATTTTCTGCGTTTTTTGGAGGAAACTCTCGCTTGAAAGAAAGCACCAGACAGTTTTTTCGACTTCGCTACCCTGTCCGCGAACGGCCGAGGCTGAGAATCCTTGCGGAGACTTTCACTGTAATCGATACAAGCGAGTCGGGTCTGCTGTTTTTCAGCTCGGCTTTGCCGAAATTTGACCTGGATCTTGAAGTGTCGGGTCAATTAGTGTTTCAAGACGGCCAGCGCATCAAAATCAGGGGGAAAGTTGTTCGTCGCAACAAAAATCATTATGCCATGGCCCTTGAAGACGGGATTCCACTTACGAAAATGATGGCAGAGCACTTAGCTCTCCTCGCCAAATATCCTTCCAATCGCATTCGGAAGTCGGAGTAGATTCTATTGCGCCAGATCTACTGTTACGTTCCCACCCGCAGTTGTCACAATTATTTTGCGAGACGATCCGGGATCTGCCATCAAAAGAGCAGAAATCCTGTTTTCAACGGACTGCTCCAGGCAGCGTCGTAGCGGCCTTGCCCCGTAAACAGCCGTTGCCGCGTCCTTTAAAATCTTCTCTTTGGCACTGCGATCCACATCTAATGAGAAACCAAGTCGCAAAAGGCGCCGGCCCAGGTTTTCAATCTGAAGTTCAAGAATTTTCCGGAAGTCGTCATCGGAAAGGCGGTTGAACACAATTAAGTCATCCAAGCGGTTAATAAATTCCGGGCGAAGAAAGCCCCTAACCTCCTTCATTACAGCCTCTCGCTCTTCCTCCCGGCCCCAATCTCCAGATTGAGCTCCGATTCCGACCGGGCGTTTCTTTTCCATCAATGCGTCGGAGCCAATATTTGAAGTTCCGATTATTACGCAGTTACGAAACGACACACGGTGTCCCTCGGAGTCGGTTAGCCACCCCTCGTCAAGAACCTGCAGAAGAAGATTGTAAATATCAGGATGTGCTTTTTCAAATTCATCGAGAAGCACGACTGAATAGGGGTTTCGCCGTACTTTTTCGGTAAGTTGTCCGCCCTCACCATACCCTACATATCCCGGAGGAGACCCAATCAGCTTCGCGACGGAATGCTTTTCCATGAACTCAGACATGTCGATGCGAACCATCCTGGATTCATCATCCATGAGTTGCTCTGCAATGGCTTTCGCTAATTCCGTCTTGCCTACACCGGTAGGTCCCAGAAACAAAAACGATGCAATGGGGCGGTTCTCCTGACGCAGGCCCGCGCGGTTCCGCCGGATCGCATCCGAAACGGCCCTTACCGCAGTGCTCTGGCCAATCACCCGTTTCTCGAAAAGACTCTCAATATTTTGAAGCTTCTCTGCTTCGCTCGCCACCATCTTCTTTACGGGTATGCCCGTCATGCGGCTAACTACTGCCGCAATCTCGTTGACCCCAACAACCCGGTCCTCCGCCTTGATTGTCGCACTGTGCTTATCTCGCACCGCCTGGGCTTCCGCATCCAAACGAGACAATTCCATTTGAAAATGAGCCATTTTTTCGAAGTTTTGTTCTACAAACGCCTGCGCTTTCTTTGCCAACAGATCGTTCTTCTTCTCTTCCATGGCGCGCAGTGACGAAGGTGTATAGATGACCTTCATGCGCTTTGCTGCGCCGGCTACGTCAATCAAATCGATAGCCTTATCAGGAAGAAAGCGCTCCGCGATATAGCGGTCGGAATATTCTGCCGCGGCCTTTAATGAACCGTCTGTATATTCTACGCCATGGAACTCTTCGTATTTTTTTCGAAGCCCCTTAAGAATCTGTTCAGTTTGTACAACAGTCGGTTGTTCGACACGAACAGGCTGGAATCTCCTCTCGAGAGCTTTATCTGATTCGATATACTGTTTGTACTCTTTCAGAGTCGTCGCACCCATGCACTGCAGAGTTCCACGAGCGAGAGCCGGCTTGAGCATATTTGATGCATCGAGTCCACCACCGGACCTCCCTGCACCTACTACCGTGTGCAGCTCATCGATAAAAAGAATGATGTCTCCAGAAGTAGCAACCACCTCGTCGACAACGGCCTTCAGTCTTTCCTCGAATTCGCCCTGCATTTTTGCACCGGCAATGAGAGCCCCCATTTCCAGGGACAGGACCCGCTTATTCAGGAGATATTCAGGAACGGCTGCGGAAGCGATTCTTTGAGCCAAACCCTCAACAATCACCGTCTTTCCGACTCCGGGTTCACCGATCAGCACCGGGTTGTTTTTCTTGCGCCTCGACAAGATCTCGATCACCTGAGAGATCTCTTCGTCGCGCCCGACCACCGGATCAAGCGCTCCTTTGCGTGCCTGAGCGGTGATATCGACGGTGTATTTGTCCAGAAAGCTCTGCCGGGACTCATCGTCTTTATGCGCGATCGTTGTTGTCCCTCGGATGGTTTTCAAGGCAGCCAAGCACTGATCCTGGCTGAGGGAATTATCAAGAAGTATCTGACGCGCGCCGCTCACCGAGGCATCAAAACACCCCAAAAAAATTGCGCCCGTGGAGATGTATGCATCACCAAGTGTCGTTCTGATTTTGTCGGCAGCTTCGAAAAGATTTTGGACCTCCTGCGAGATCCGAAGATTCGGTGCCCGACCTTGAACTATGTCCGGCAGCGTCTGGGCATGAACCAGAACCCGGTCATTCACGTTCCGGCGGATGTTTCCCGCATCCAACCTGAGCTCATCGATGATCTTGTTTACAACCGAATCTTTCTGTTCAAATAGAGATAACAGAATGAATTCCGCGGTTACGACTGACTTCTGGAGGTTCGCGACTTCCATGACTGCTGCCTGGAGCAGCTCGGCAACACGTTGCGTCGAATTTCGCAATAGAGCTTGAGACATCCTGCACCTGATTTCTTATTTTTTTGCTTTAAAATCGAAGATAATCATGTCGAGTAGAAGACACCCGACGCCCAGAGTGATTGCAACATCCGCTACATTAAAATTGGGAAAGTGATACTGCCAGCCCATCGCGCGCCAGTGGATATCAACGAAATCAACGACGTACCCGAGCCGAAGGCGATCGATGAAATTACCGATCGCACCCGACAAAATCAGCGCTATGCCATAACGCGCAACCCGATGATGCGGCGGTGTTGCCCTGAAATAGACCCCCAGTACGACAAGAGCTACAAAGGTCACACCAAAAAAGAAGGGGATCCTATAGTGGTCCCGCATGCCAGCCAGCGCGCCCCATGCTGCTCCTTGATTTCTGACATAGTTGAAATTGAGGGACACATAGGATCCAGGGCCAAATTCATCTCCAAGCCCGGTGATATTTAGTCGCTGCCCTTTATAAAGGTCGATATCCTCGTCGTGAGACCAGGTTTTCAAAGTGGTCGCCGAATGGTGCTTGGATGCCTGATCGAGTGCGACGCTGGCCAACACAACTAAAACCAGCGCATAAATCGCTGGCAGAGGTCCCAAAATTTGCCTGAGTGATCTATGCGTCAATCGGTGGTCTCCATTTGTGACTTGGAATATCGGCCTGCTAAAATATAGCATACAGCCGTAAGAGCTCGAACATCGATCTGTGATTCATCATCAAAGGGACTGACTATGCGTATCAAGGGCGTGATTTTTGATTTTGATGGTGTGATCGTGGATAGCATGGCCCTGCACCTCTGGGCATGGGACCGGGCTTCGCTAAAATTGTATGGAAAGAAAATTGATGACCCCACGCGGCTGGCTGGTCGCTCAACAGATGCAATCGCCTCAATTCTCGCGGGAGAGCAAGCGCAACCATCGACCGCATCTGAGCTGGCAGAAGCGAAACGAGATGAGCTGCGCGCATCCAGCGCTCCTGCCCCACTCTTTCCAGGTGTATCGGAATGCTTCGCTTTTTTACGCCAATCTGGATTGCCTTTTGGCATCGCCAGCAATGCCCCGCATAAATTCATCGAGGCCACACTCAGGGATTTCCACCTTAACGTGGACGTCGTGATGGGGATTGAAGACTCTGTCCGACCGAAGCCTTTTCCTGATCCATTTCTCCTCTGCGCCAAACACCTCGGAATACACCACGACGATCACAAGTCAGTGATCGTTTTTGAAGATAGCCGCCATGGACTTGGTGCTGCTGTAAAGGCTGGTATGATCGCCATCGGGGTCACTACACAACATCCGGCCCATGAGTTAAAGGAGTCAGGCGCGGTTTTAACCTGCTCTCATCTCCGTGATGCGCTTGATCGTGGGTTCTTTTCGAATCTTCCTCTTTAATCCACACTTCGCTTCAGCGCACTTCGCATCTTGCGACGCCTGATCGCGAGATCAACCAGGCGGTCAAGAAGTGCTGCAGGTGGTACCCCGCTCTCTTTCCAAAGCATCGGATATTGGGAAATCTCAGTAAATCCCGGAATGGTGTTCACTTCATTGAGGTAGAATTTGCCTGTACCTTTTTCAAGAAACAAATCAACGCGAGCCATTCCATATAGCTCCAGAGCCACGAATACCCTGCGACTCATTTCCTGGGCTTCTTTAGTCTGTTGCTCGGTAAGCTTGGCCGGGATTGCGATGCTTGCCGCATCGGCACTGATGTATTTTGCGTCATAGGAATAAAAATCAGTATGCGCAATCACTTCGCCAGGAACAGAGACATCTGGGTCGTAGTCGCCTAACATGGCGCACTCGATTTCACGAACCTCCAGTCCCTTTTCAATCAGTAGGCGATCGTCAAATTCCAACGCCGCCTCACAAGCAGGCATGAGATCTTCAACTTTTTTTACCTTAGAAACGCCAACCGAGCTGCCAAGTGTCGCGGGCTTTACAAATAGTGGCAGACCCAGATCAGCTATGGCGCGGCGACAGACATCCTGACCCTGTTTTTTCCAGTCCTGCTTGCGAATATCAACCCAGGGCACGACCGGAATTCCTGCTGTCGCGGCCAGCTTTTTGGCAACCACCTTGTCCATTCCGATCGCCGAGCCGAGCGTTCCCGGCCCGACATAGGCCATATCCGCCAGATCAAAAAAACCCTGTACACTTCCGTCTTCACCAAAAGTGCCATGCAACACGGGAAATACAACGGTCTCTGACACGGTGTCCTTGGTAACATTGCCATCACTGCCTTTGAAGGTGCTTTTCGACAGGTCACCGGCGGCGGCTCGCCGCATATTCTCCACCGGGTCAACAGTTGTTTGCAGTGAGCCACCTATTTTAGACACCGAAGAAGGCTGAATAATGGGGACAAATCTGTCTCCACGCTTGATTGCCACCAGAAGGTCTTCCGTCGGCTGCGGCAGCCAACGCCCTGATTTATCGATAGCAACCGCCATGATTTCGTATTTTGCGGGGTCGAGGTTGCGCAAAACAAACGCTGCGCTGCGACATGACACTTCATGCTCGGTGGACCGACCGCCGTACAATACAACCACACGCGTCTTGCTCATTTTGACTCCCTTCACATGCGACGCAAACGCAATGAATTTGCGACGACACTTACCGAGGAACACGCCATAGCACCCGCAGCGATCATAGGCGAAAGATATCCAAATGCAGCGATCGGTATGGCAATCACATTATACATAAACGCCCAAAATAAGTTCTGACGAATAACCCGCATGGTCGATCGGGCCAGATGGACGGCCACAGCAACATGCGCGAGGTCACCCCGCGGCAAAACCAAACCGGCGGTTTCTATCGCAATCTCAGTACCTGATCCCATGGCAATACCAACATCCGCCGCAGCCAGCGCTGGCGCATCATTAAGCCCATCACCAACCATCGCCACTCTTTGCCCGGCTGTTTGAAGCCTGTGTATCAGATCTAATTTCTCACCAGGAGTGAGGTTGGCATGAATCTCTGTGATGCCAGTGTCCCTGCCAACCGCTTCCGCAACAGACTTTCGGTCCCCAGTGGCCATGATAACGCGGAGGTTTTCCGCTTGCAGGCTGTCCACAGCGTTGCGCGAAGTCGGCCGCACAACATCGGTCACCAGAAAAAGCATCGCTGGCTCCCCCGCTACGGCCGTGAACACCAAGCTCTCAGGGCGTTCCTCGCAGGCGGTCCAACCGGTGGGAATTTTGACTTGATGCCGCTCAAGCAGTTTTCGCGAACCAGCCAGCACTTCCAGTTCTGTGTCACCCAAGGCCATTTTCGCCGCAATGCCAAGCCCAGCCAGCTCCTGCAGTTCAAGAATGCGAGGTCTTATACCAGCATCGATATCTGGCGAAGGGCGTTTGGACAACTCTTCTCTTATGGTTGTGTCGATATAGGTCGACACTGCTTTTGCGACAGGGTGACGAGAAGACGCCTCCACCGCACGCACCGCATCCAGATACAAACGAGCTTTCAAGCTTCCTGATTCTGCTCCGGGAGCGCGCAGAAGTTCCGTCACTGCAGGTTTTCCAGTGGTAATGGTTCCCGTTTTGTCGACGATCACCGCTGTGAGCTTTTCCGCGTTTTCAAAGGCCTGCGGCGAGCGAACCAGCACGCCCGATTGCGCCGCCCGTCCGGTGCCCGCCATCACTGCCGTCGGCGTTGCCAGACCAAGAGCGCAGGGACAAGCAATGACCAAAACTGCCACAGCGGGCATCAGCGCCGAGGACAGATCGGATCCGAGTATCCACCAGACAAAAAATGTAACAAGTGCAATGACCACTACCACTGGCACGAAAACTGACGCAACCCGGTCAGCAAGTTTTTGAATCGGGGGCTTCGCCGCCTGTGCACCCTCAACCATTCTGATAATACCGGCGAGCATGGTGTCTTTCCCGACCCCACTCGCGCGAGCAACCACGCGGCCAGCACCGACGTTGATTGTGGCACCAATCACGGTGTCTCCTGGACATCTTAGAATTGGCATCGACTCGCCACTGACCAACGCTTCATCAAATTCTGATCTGCCGTCGATGACCTCTCCGTCGGTCGCTACCGCATCTCCGGCAGCAACGAGGAATCGATCGCCTTTTTTTAACATGGTGATGCTGATTTGTTCTTCTGTGCCGTCATCTTTCAGGACTGTTGCAGTTCGTGGCTGCAGTTTGGCAAGCCCCTTGATAGCCGCCATCGCACTGCTTTTGGCTTTCTCTTCAAGAAATTTCCCAAGAATAATAAACCCGATGATCACCACCGCCGACTCAAAGTAGAGATGAACGCGCTCACCACGAGCCATCAGACCTATCGAGAATAGAAAAGCGGCACCCGCACCCAGAGCAATCAACGTATCCATATTCATGGAACGGTAACGCGCTAACTGAAACGCCCTCTGAAATATGTGCCGTGCCGGGCCAGCAAGAACCATGGCGCTGAGCACCAACTGCACCCATTCGCTTCCTGGGAAAGACATCATCAGCATGGAGATTACAAAAACCGGAAGCCCCAATACGACGGCGACGATCAGCTCCCGGCGGAGGCGCACCGTTTCCCCTTCCTGATCTGTGCCAACTTTGTATCCCGCCCTTTGTACCGCTGCTTTTAGTGCCTGCGGATCGGCCTGGCCGGTGATCGTCGCACGTTTGCTGAGAAGATTGACATCAGCTCGTTCCACTCCGGCAACCGCAGACAATGCAACCTGAACCCGTGCCGCGCAGGACCCACAACTCATACCCTCGATTGGCAGCTCCAGCTGAGCCATCGTCTGGCCTTTCTTTTTCCTCGGTAATACAATCACAGCCCGATACACTATAGAGCGACTTTTTCTTCAGGACAAGGTTGATATTGGTGAAGCATGTGCGCTTTATGCGGGAGGCAAACTCCCCAAGCCCCCTTATAGCTGGCTTGGCAACAGGCTTTTCTCTCGCCCTTCTGTTCTGGCTCCACCGGTTTCTCACGTTCACTTTTCTCGCCGACCTGGCACTGCCCAAGGACACGCCCCCGCGTTCGGTCGCAGAATTCTTCCTTGTCGGTATGATGAGCGACTGGTGGGTTGCCTCTGTTGGTTTCCTTTTAATTGCTGTATTAACGGGCAGTTATATTGTTTTTTGTTCCGGGCGATCACGCCTCATGCGTTTGCTTCCAACGGCCTTTGTTGGTTGCTGGGGGTTACTCCTTGGGATTCATCAAGCTTACGTGGAATTTTTTCATCATCAGATCATTCCTTTTCATCTGAGTTACCTGTTGGATTTGAGTTTTCTCTCAGCGAATACCTCTTCGGGATTTAATTCGCGCACATTGATCACCTATGGCACCACCTTGATATGCGGTGCCCTCACCTGGAGGGCTATGGCGCAAGAAAACGCATGGATTAAAAATACTCGCTGGCAGGTCCTGGTCGCGAGCATCGTCGTCTTGTCGGGGTTGGTGATACACGCCCTGAACATTCGCTACAGGGTCCAATGGTTTGTTCCCGAGCAATTGCAAATGAATCTGGTTGAGAAATTTTTTGCGACTCTTTCAAAGGCCCGCCCCGCTGCGCCACTCACTATGGCTGATCTTCGCTTTCTTGCATTTACGCCACAGTCTGAAGACACAAACCCCATGGATCGGGAAGTCCTCGAACAAATTGTTCTTCAGGGTCGGCAATCGTCACTGCCACCCATCGAGGAAGCTATAAAGAGCGCCGTTAGTGAGCGGCTTTCCGCAGGAAAACCCGTGCTGGCGCTCACCATTCTCATGGAATCCTTTCGACCGGTTGACATAGGAATCTACGGTGGGCATTCACGGTCAATCACTCCTAATTTTGATGCTCTGGCTCGCGAGGGAATCCTATTCCAGAATGCCTATGCCACCGGAGGTGTCACGCGAACGGGACAAGAAGCTGTTTGGTGTGGCTACCTTGGCGGCCAGGAAACTTCAACCATGCGCGGAAGGGAGGATGTTCGAATTAAATGCCTGCCCGCGCTGTTGAAGGCAAAGTACGGGCAAAAGGCTGACACAGCATGGCTCCACGGGGGCGATGGCGGATTCGACGGTCAACGGAATTATTGGCAACGCCAGGGTGTGAACAAGGTCACAAGCCGTGATGACTTTGACGCAGAGGCTCCACGAACCGGCTGGGGTGTCGGCGACCGAACCGTCTTCACCCACGCAGCCCGTCACCTTGCGGCCGCAGAGGCTCCTCTGATGTTTTCCATGCTCCTTTCAGTCTCTAACCACATCCCTTGGGACTTGCCTGGAGACGCCCCTCAAGACCCTCCTTTTTCTACTGTGGCCACGTCCATATCTGGACAACACCCGTCTTACCTGACGACTGCTTACAGTGATTTTGCTCTGGGCGAATTCATCGCCAGGTTGAAAAAAGAGGATTTATGGAACCGGAGTGTGATCGTGGTAGCCAGCGACCATGGAACACTCAATGAGGTTTACAATCAGTCGACATCCGGCCGTGCAGAATCTCCTGAACGTCAAGCCGCCGAAAACCTTTCCCACATCGCGCTCCTCGTCACGGGAGGCCTCGCCGAAACCGCATTGACACATGAATCGAATCAGAAATTGAAAGAGCGCCACATTAAAGAATACGTCAGTCAGGCCGGAATCGCGGCCTTCTGGGCGAATATTTTCGGGCTGGCTGGAGACTTCATGACTCCGTCCGTTTTCGCGCCGCAATCGTATCCGGTGTTTTCCGACCTTGGCCACGCACTCTACCTTCCTCGCAGCCGGAGCATTCTATTAAAGGATTCTATAAGCAATTCTGATGGGTCAGACATCTGGTCAGAGGATGAGCGACGCTCTATACTTTATTATCGCGCATTCACTCACCTCATCAACACCTGGGGATTGCAGCCGCAGAATTGATTCCGACGCAGCCCCCTTTTGTCAGGGAAAGAACATGCTAAAAGTCAGCCTCATTTTCGCTCTATTTACCTTTTTCCTTTTTGCTTCGGGTGGATTTGCCCAGACACTCGATCAAAGACTTGATTCCTATTTTTCTGACTACAATCGCCCCGACCTTCCGGGGGCAAGCGTAGCCATTTATCACAAAGGGCAGATAGTTATTGCAAAGGCTTATGGAAGCGCACGCCTGAGCAGCAGCGAGCAAGCCTCTACCAGCACAAATTACCGATTGGCTTCAGTTTCGAAGGCCTTTACGGCAATGGCCATCATGATCCTTCAGGAACGCGGACACCTCGCCTATGACGATGCCATCACAAAGCATCTCAAGGACTTCCCGGTCTACGGACAAAAAGTCACTATCCGGCACCTTCTTAATCATATTTCGGGGCTTCGCGATTACGAAGAATTGATCCCGGGCGGAACAACAACCCAGGTGACCGACGCCGATGTAGTGAGAATCCTGGCGGGGCAGAATTCGACTTATTTCACGCCTGGAACACAATATCGCTACAGCAATTCCGGCTACGCAACCCTGGCCCACCTTGTATCAGTAGTCTCGGGACAGAGTTTCGCGTCTTTCCTTAAGCAGGAAGTTTTTTTGCCCCTTGGTATGGAGAAGACAGTTGCCTACGAAAAAGGGGTTTCTGAAGTCCATCAAAGAGCCTACGGGCATGAACCTAATGGAAGCCGCTATCGGGAAGCGGATCAGAGCCTTACAAGTGCAGTCTTAGGCGACGGAGGAATTTACACCTCCGTTGAAGAGTACTTTTTTTGGGATCAGGCACTTTATACTGGTCAGTTGGTCTCGCTGGCGACACTGGAACAGGCATTTACTCCCGGGACTCTGGCAAATGGGAGCCGCACCAGCTATGGGTTCGGATGGCAAGTCGATACCTGGAGAGGCTTAAAGCGCGTCAGTCACACCGGGAGTACCATTGGCTTCAAGACTGCAGTGACTCGAATTCCAGGCCGGGAGTTGACGGTACTGGTGCTGGTTAATCGCGGTAATGCCGCGCCCTGGGATAAGGCAAAAAAAATACTTGAGATGTATGTCGACGAATTTAGCTCAACTTTTTGAGGAATTGAATGAGCCGCGCAGGGAGTCCCAGACTTTTTCCATCTGCATCCCACGGGAGCCTTTGATCAGGACCGCATCGTCGGGTCGAAGCCATTCTTTGAGGCGAATAGCCAGGTCTTCCTGTGTCTGAAAATGCTCAACGCTAATATCAAATCGCCTTCGCTTGAGCTCGTCAGCCAGCCATTTCATACGGTCGCCGTAAAGATAAGCGTAACCAACCGTCGCCGCTGCAAGCTTTTCGGCAAGCTTTCGGTGCAACGCTTCTTCCGTTTCACCGAGCTCCAGCATATCCCCAAGGCAAACCCAGGTAGTTCCTTTGCGCTTGCCAACCCTAACCCGCTCCGCAAGCAGATCCATGGCTGCAGCCATTGAAGCCGGGCTTGCATTGTAGTAGTCGCAAATGACCATCGCGCCGTTGGGCAGAGCCTCAATCTGCGACCGTCCTCCACTGGAAACAAAATGCTTTAACCCTTTCCGAATTTCGTCGGGCGTCGCATCGAGAGCCCGTGACACACAGATTGCGGTCATAAGGTTTGCTGCATTGTGCTTGCCGAATAAAGGGAGTTCAAATTTCTCGCGGGAGAGTTTTAGTCCACGCGATTCGCCGAAAACCTCAATCGACGCGCCATCCAATGCCAGACGCCCCTGAAGTACATCAGGTCGCGGTTTAATGAAATTGGCGAGGCTATATGCAATTTTCTGTTCCGCTTTGTAACCTGGATATTTAAGCTTGATCAATTCATCGTCGAGGTTGATCACTGCAATGCCACCGGCAACGACCGTGCCGTCCAGCGCTTTGAGTTCTTCCGCAGCAACTGTTTCAATATTTTTCAAAAACTCCAGATGCTCAGCAGCTATCGCAGTGACCGCCGCGACTGCGGGACGAACGAGATCAATGTGTTGCGCCATGGCGCCTACGGTGTCAATACCGATTTCAATGACCGCAGCCTGGTGTGTTTGCTTGATCGCCAGGAGGTTTTTGGGAATGCCAATGAACCCGTTTTCACTGCCTTTGGTCTTAAAAGTTCGTGGAAATTTCCCCTGGAGGGCTGCGGCAACCAAATCCTTTGTAGTGGTTTTCCCAACACTCCCCGCGATCGCAACAATGGGGATTGTCAACGTTGCGCGCCAGGCTGCGGCGACCGTTCTGAGGGCCTTCTCAGCATTGGGGACTTTAAAAATGGCAGCGGCGGATTTCTTTTCCAGCGATGGTGGTACCCGCTCGCAAATCACCCCCAACGCACCTTTCTTAACTGCTTCTTCGACAAAATCATTACCATCCAGATTAGCGCCTTTTAACGCAACGAAGAGGTGCTTAGCTTTGACGGTGCGGGAGTCAGTAGAAATTTCAGCAAAAACATTTTTTGAAGGATAAGCTGTGGATGTGGAACGGGGGCCAAGAAGCCCGAGAGCTCTGGCTACAAATTCAGCATTTAACTGCGGCGGGTCTTTCTTAGAATCTTTTGCCATAGTACCCCAAGCTAACTATTACCAATAGTATACATAATTTCGCACGCTTGTGCACCTTTAGGACCAACACATGGCAGCATACATGAAATTACCAATACCCCGAGCAGGCCGGCCCATCTCCTGGCGTTTTCTCTTGTTTTTGAGCTTGGGGAGTTTGCTGTGCCTTAGCGGGTGCTCCATGCGGCGGCTGGCGATCAGCAACGCGGAAATGGTCGCCGGGCACATGCTGGGAAGATATATCGATCTAACCGGCGAGCAGGAGCAGGCCTTTGTCCCACGGCTAAAAGAGCATGTACGCTGGATCAAGGAAACTCAGCTCCCAATCCTCCGCCGCGGGCTGCTTGAGGCCGAAAACCGTCTGAATGGCTCGGTCACCGAAACCGACGTGTCTCATCTGCTCGGGTTAACCTACACGATGCGTGAAGCGATCGGAAGTCGCATGGCTCACGACGCCGCAGAACTTGCCGCATCCATGAACGATCAGCAGATCGCCGACCTGGAGCAATACCTAAAAAAATCCAATGAGACGCTTTTGAAGCGCCTTAAACAGACGGACGAGGATTTAGTCAAAGAGCAGTCGCAGGAAACTGTCGATTTCGCAGAGAATCTCGCAGGAGAATTCTCCTCTGACCAGCAGCGACGCCTTCTTGAAATCTTTCCCCCGGGACGGGAAAGCCTGGAAACCTGGCTGCGAAGCCGTCAGCAACTCCACGGAACTATAATCGCCGTTTTGAAGCAGAAAAAAACTAAAGACGAGCTATCGGGGATTTTTCTTACCTGGGCAACAGAACCGTATCTCATACGTGGCGAACCCCGTGAAACATGGGAGGCGCGCGAAACTATGCGAAGCAAAAAAATTGCTGCGTTTATCGGCCTTTTGACGCCTCAGCAAACGTCGAAGCTCAAAGAAGAACTTGCTGACATCGCCAAGGACCTCGCTCAATAGTCAGGCATCCAATGAATTTCTGCGCTATTGTGGGGGTGTAAGCGCCTCCGCATAGGACGCAATCAGGGGGTATCGTCTCACAATCTCACGCCACGACTGTCGGTTGCTCTCGTTTTCATTCGACCAAAGGTTCTTGCTCGCACCCGGATCAGAATCAAAATCATGCAGTAATGCTGACATAGTTGAGGTGGTCTCGTCTTTCGTCACAACAAGTCCGAGATTTCGTCGAAAAACGCCCAGGTAACTTTTTTTGACACCGGTATCGACGAGGTTGTAAAGGATCACCGGGCGGTCTTCGGGAACCTCGGCCAGCAAACTCATCCCGGGATAGGCTTCTGTTTTGTAGGGAATGGCATATAAATCCAGCACTGTAGGGAACAGGTCCGCATTGGAAACCAATGCCTGCGAATTTTGCATAAGCGTCGAGAGCTTCTGTGGTCCGATATTTTTTTCTACGAGAGTTGGAACTGCTATCACCAGCGGAATATTCGCATTAAACATTGAAAACGCACCGAAATGCCCGGTTGTGCCATCCTCCCCGAAACTTTCACCATGATCTGATGTGAATACGATCAATGTACTCTCGAGAAGATCCCGGCGAGTCAACTCATCAAAAACCCGCCCTAGATTCGCATCTAAATAACGAATCGCATCATCGTACGCTCCGATCGAATGCTCCGGGGCACCTGACCTGTACTCAATGGGCACAGTGTATGGATAATGTGTCCCATTGGTGTGGAGGACCGCAAAAAACTTCTCGTTTTCGTCGACGGTCCTCATGAATTTTTCGAATTGGTCGGGAACGTGCCGATCATCCGCGCCGACGTTGTTGTAAGCTGGCAAATTGTCGGTTTCGCGACACCACAGGAAATCGATCGCTTCGGAGGCCAAAAAGGCGCGAAAATTCCCCGTAGCGTAGGAGTGTGACGAGATCAGGGCTGTGCGCAGCTTTCCGAGGCGCTTTGCCTGTTCAAAAATCAAATAGGATCTGTGTAAGGCATCAAATCCCTGAGCGGGTGATATACCGGTCAGCACAGACGGGATGCTGACGCTCGTCATCGTGGCATTCGATACTGCTCGCTCAAAGAATACGGCTTTGTATCGGGAGTCAGTGAGGACAGTACCCAGGCGCGGAGTCGTGCTTTTTTCTGACGCGGCATACCCATAAAACCCAAGATTTCGCCGGCGGAGGCTTTCATTGACGATCACTAAGACATTAAATGGGGCATCCCGCTGTAGTTGCTCCGGCAAATCGCCAACCAATCGCCTTTGAAGCCTCACCCAGCCTTGCTGGCCTTGTATTTGCCGCACAACAGCTGTTTTAAAGGCGAAAATCCCGTCAGTAAGCGGTGTCGCCACTCCCGGTGAAATGCGGGTGTTGTTTTGAAGAATCAAGACCAGACTGGCCAGAAGTAGCCCCGCTGCATATTTTCGTGGCTTAGCCCACGAACTCAGCTTTCTGCCGGCTTTCGCAGTAACCCTCATTTTTACTACAAAATAGGCCAAGCCAGCCCATAAGAATCCGGCGCCCAAGATCGCGGCGACTTTGTACCACTGTACGCCGCTGCCCATGATACTGAGAAAATCCTCCGGTTCAGAGAACAGGTACGAAAATGCAAACACTCCTGGCAAAGTTTTAAAGTAGGTAAAAAAGGACCAGCTGCTGAACAAACCAAATGAATAAACCAGCCCAAGCGCTAGAAGCCATGCCTTCAGACCCGTTTTCCGTACAAGATATTTTTCACGAGTGATCGAGGCGATGAGAACAATCAGCACAAGAAGTTCCAGAGCGATGGAACCGACGTAAACGGCAACTTGCGACGGAGTCAGGTCTGAAAGAAAAGTCCAGCGCACCGCGACGTCGGTACTGATCATTAAAAAAAATAGAGCAACGAGGAGATACATCAGCCATCAGTGTGCCGTTGCTGTATGGGGAACGCAAGCCTCGACAAAGGCAGCTATCTCCGAGTCGTTTAAATGACTGCCGGAAGCCGAACTCGCTGGATCTGTGACAGCCTTTGCCGCTGCTACAGCCTGACGCGCTTCAATGCAGTCACCAGCAGCGGCTGATGACAGGGCCCAATTGTAAAAAATACCTGGTGCCGGATGACTTTTTGCCGCATGCCGGTAGAGCAATCTGGAGGAGTCGAAAGCTCCGCGGCGGTGCTCGCCTTCCGCGACCTTCATCAGCCCAAGAGCGCTGGCGCCTCCGTCAATGCCGACACTAAGCCAGGTATTTATGGAATCAGATGAGGGAGCAACGACTGCCATAAACGGCCCCGTTTTGAGTAAAACGGCACCCATGAAAGCAATGAACATGGCAAGTATCACTGCCGTTTCACCGCGGCCACGAACAGGAGCCAACGGGCGCGGAAATTCTGGCTCCGCCCCAGCGGCGACCAGCCGGTCGTATAGGTCCGGATGGCCCTTTATTTTCTGACCGGTCACTGCGGGTATCAAATTGTGACGGTGCAGCTTCTCTAAAGCACTCGCATAAACAAATCTATTCCCGTCGACGCTACGCGCGACACTGTCGGCATTCTCCTCAGCACCGGTCAAATGACGCCCAACCTGGGCACCAAAAAGGGTCAGCAGAACGCTCGCAGCGGTAAGAGAGACCAGCAAGCTGTAGCCCTGACTCATCAGAAAAAATATTGCAACAACCACGAACTGGGGCATTGCCAGCATACCAAGCCGTGCCAGCCGGCGGTGGAGAGGTTCGCTGATGTGGCCAATTTCGTGGGCAAAAACCACTTCAATCTCATCCGGCGTCAGCCGTTCCGCTGCGGCTTGAGTCATTGCAACAGAATGAAGGTGAGGCCAGGCATAGGCATTTGCGAACCGGATCGGGACCAGGTAAACCCGCGGGAAAGGCACGCCAAGTTTCCTGGCTGCTTTTTCAGCCTGGATTCGGAGATGATCTGGAGCGGCATTCAACGTTCCAAGCAATCGCGCCAGGCGCAGCTCAGCGCCAAACACAATACATAACGTGCCAAAGGCCGCGAGCCCACTCAGAATAAATATATTCTCAATGACTCTGCTGGTAAGCAGAAGAACTAACAGGCCGCATAAAACAAGGTGAGGAGCTACAAATAGGAGCTTTGCAAGTAAGCTATGAATTTCGTGTTTCAGGCCTCCAACGGGCAAGCCGACATTGCGATGCACGTGATAGTAGACCGGTAGAATGCCGAAAGCTGCGCCAGCACTCCCAACAAACGCCATGAACCAAGAAGGTAACGGGCTAAGCGGACCCGAATTCATAACCCCGATCGCACCGAATAAAATGGGAAACAAGGCCATTGCAATCTGACCCGTTCGCCGCAACGGATCAACCCGCCTTGCGACCTCTGTCCAATGCATCGCCTGAGACGAAGACAAACGGGGAAACGTCACGACACATGCAACAAACATGGCAACGAATGAGGCCGCCGCCGCAACCGCAAACAGTGACCATGCATTGGCGAATGCAATCCATCCAGGGAGGCCAACGGATGAAACTGCATTCGGCGCGTAAAATGAGTCCAATGTTTTGTCCAACTGATTATTCGTGACTGAAATCCAACATCGCACTTGTCGGCAGATCGTCATCCTTATATAAGCCCACTAAAGAACGGGGGCTTGCATTGAAGAAGACAAACACCGGAAATACCAAACAAACCCATATTTTGGACGTGTCGACATCCGGCAAGCCTTCCAACGGTCGACCGCTGGTTTTTGGAATGGTTCATGTGCCTGCTTTGCCGGGATCGCCAAATTACTGTGGCGATATCGACCGCGTCACAGAATCCTGCTCCAGAGACGCACGAATTCTGGCGGATGGTGGTGTCGACGCCATCATGATTGAAAACTTTGGCGACGCGCCCTTCTTTAAAGACTCTGTTCCTGCACTAACAATCGCGCACATGACCGCCCTTGCCATTGCGGTTAAAGCAGCGGGCAACCTTCCCATTGGCATAAATGTTCTTCGAAATGACGGCATGGCAGCGATGTCCATCGCACATGCTTCAGGTGCAGACTTTATCCGAGTCAATGTATTGGCTGGCGCTCGGCTTTGCGACCAGGGAATTATCGAAGGAAAAGCTGCTGAAATCCTGCGACTTCGCGCAAGTATTCAAGGAACCAATATTAAGATACTGGCCGACGTTGATGTTAAACACTCTGCAGCGCTGGCTCCACGCCCCCTTATCGAAGAGGCTGAAGAGCTACTATGCCGTGCCGGAGCTGACGGACTGATTGTTTCTGGATCCGGTACAGGAAAAGAAACACCTTTAGATAAGGTCGCTGAGCTCCGACGAGCTTTTCCCGGAGCATTTATCGCCATCGGAAGCGGTGCAACCAGTGGCAACGTGTCGAAATATATTGCTCATGCGTCAGCAATCATTGTCGGCAGTTCAATCAAACAGGGAGGAGCTGTCGCTCCAGGAGTTCCTGTCGATTTAGCACTAACCCAGGCCTTTGTCGCAGCCACACACGGCAAATAGGGTCTCTTTGGTTACTCTTAATTTACTGTATTGACCGCCCAAAGGTATTTTTTTTGCCAATTCTTCAATTTGGCAAATCCCGCTGCAACGATGCTTTTCTCAAGGACTTCCCGAAGGTTCCGATATCGTTAACAGTGAAGTAAACAGCAGAGTCTATGGATATGACATGTTGATAGCGACCATTAAAAAGATGCGCTTACACATGAAAACAAATTCGCTTACTGCGGGTTTATTTTCCAGTTTGGCTTTGGCCACAGCCTCAGGACTGGTCTTCGACTTGCGTTCCATTGTATTGGCCAGCGATTACGCGAGCGAGATCAACGACTCCACTAATGATCTGGATGATCTTACAATTGCCTGTGGTAAGAAAAGAGCCATCTCTTGTGTGGAAGCAGCAAAAATCTATCAGTCAAAATCCGATACATCGATGGCGATGACATTGTTCAGGCGTGCCTGCTTTCTAAAGCACAAAGCGTCTTGCCTCACACTCGCTGAATTGGCGATTGCGGCACAACATCCTGGTCTTGCCAGGGAAGCTCTCGAAGAAAGCTGTCGCTATCAATCAAAGTGGGCCTGCGAAGAATTGACTAAGGTCGATCTGGCCAAAAAGAAACGCGATTTAGATGACCCTAAAAAATCATCCCTTGTCTGGTCCCTAGCGTGCTCAAAAGGATCGGCGTCTGGCTGCAGAAAGCAGGCTGAGTCAGAGCTGAGCCTGGGCCAACAGGACGCTGCCCGTGCGTCGTTCCTTCGCGCATGTTCGCTCGGAGACAAGCTTTCCTGTGCGAAGACGACTGCTCCAGCCCATTAAGCGGCACCAATATGACCCGCAACTTATTATAATCTCTAAAAGATTTAGGTTTTATTCAGGCCCGCTCCCCCCATGCCGATGGAGGATCATATCCTTAAACAGGGGGAATTGAGCGCCGCATGAGAACCGCAGCCAACCAGCTATTCACTATCCCCTTTAAAAGCGCGCTGAGGCTGTTTGAGGCTGTTTTAGCTCTTGCGCTGGCCACGTCCTGTGAAAAGCTTTTGCCGAGTGACACCGCGAAAATCGACTTCAACAAAGAGAATAGCCCTGCGCAGACGGACAGCACAGATGATGGGTACCGACAAGCTGAAATCGTAAGTGACTCCGAAGGTGCCGTGACGGGCAGGATCACAGAAAGTGCCTCCGGCCATCTGCTCAAAGCAAGCAGCGCGAGTAGCATACAGGGTGCGACGGTTCGATTTCCCGTTGGATCCCTTGGAATTGGCTCTGAGGTTACCTTAGAGCCAGGGGTTGACCTCGCAACTCCCGGTTCCGCTTCTGATCTGGGCTTGTCGGACATCACACTGACTAAGGCATCGAATCCCGTTGTTGTAACGACCACCTCCGACCCTTCCGCCCCGTTCACACTGTCAATTCCACTGCCTGACACGTCCTTGACCCTCGGCGATGATGACCGCTATGAATTCCTGGTCGTTCTTTTCAAAATTCAGCTGCCACGCACAAAAAAGTTCATAACCGGAATCATTCCCAGAATGTTTTTGGCAGTGAAAAACGGAGCGGTCGAATTCGAAACGGAACACAATGGATCTTTTCAGGCCGTATACACGTCCATCAAGGTCGCTGGTGCCGTTCAGTCGGATCCCAGCCCGATACCATTTCTAACGGTCAGAAGCGAATCAGCAATGCCGGCAATCGCCTGGAACATCAGCCAACATGCTGATCCGGTATCGCGATCCGTAACATTCAAATTCGACGTGAAAGGTCTTACTGACATTGAGCGTTGCTCCATCATTACTGATCGAGACAAGAAATTCCCATGGGACTCCCAAAAAAATATCGGAGTGACCCCAACGACCACCATCAACCCACAATCCAATAGCTCTCACTCTTTTTTTGCAGCCTTTACCTGTCGCGGCACCAATGGGCGCGAAACAGGCCTCAGTCCTTGGCAGGTGGCGATATTCTCAGCAGTCGGAGAGACTTCCTCAAGTCCTGCCCCAAGTCCTTCACCTTCACCGACCAGTTCTCCAACCGGGTCTCCGTCGCCAGAGCCTCCTTCAAATCACGCCCCAGTCCTGGACGTGATAGGAAACATCAGTGTGGCGGAAGCTTCGTCTATTTCGCCAGTCGACGCCGGCGAAGGCG
>Ga0138256_10001174_pt1 | contig 28181 bp, 23 predicted proteins | sample KNB2016incub_MG_FD_105486 | JGI IMG/M metagenome (GOLD analysis project Ga0138256, IMG submission 105486) | Active sludge microbial communities from wastewater in Klosterneuburg, Austria - KNB2014incub_MG | ecosystem: Engineered > WWTP > Activated sludge > Unclassified | place: Austria...
AATAATTAAGAGGAAAGTAAGTAAATATTTTTTCATGAGAATTAATTTTAGGGTTAACGGTAAAATATAAATTCAGCAAATGTGGCTATGAAAATAAGAAAAGTTCTTGAGATTCAAAAGTGGTTGGAAGGAAAGCGATTTTTAGAGCGAATACCGTTTATGAAAGAATAAAAATTGGCAGAAATTGAAGTTTTCTATGGCTCTTCCTAAGAATTTGATTAGGTTAACAAGTTGTCAAGTTAACAAATTTAAGGTCCCTAATTTGTAAACCCGCAACTGGAAACCTGCAAAATACCAACACTAATCTCCCTTTTTAAAATCCTTTCCACAATTGAAGCAATGAAATGTACTGCTAAGAAATGGTATTGGAAAACCTAACAACAAAAATGATATCGCAAACATTCTTCCGGACAATTTATTTTTCACAATATCGGTGGATCCACAATTGGTACATTTTAATAAGGAATTATCGCTCTTTACTTCGAATTGTTTTTCTGCAAGAGGTGCACTTCCTTCATTTATGTATCCTCCAACTCTAAGTATTTCGGTAGCCTCTTGAAAATCGCTTTCTTTCACTTGAAGTTTTACTCCGCCAAAAGCATTAGAATAAAATGGATTAACTTGTACTGTTAACTCATTCAGAACTCTGCATTCAATTTCGTCATTTTCCAATCGTACTTTTAAAACAGCAAGTTCTGTGGGATGCGTAAAGGTCATAATTGTTACAAAAGCGTCCATATGATTTATTAGATAGTTTCCTTCTATCGGAAAGTTGATGGTAAACCTACACCTAATTTTTATTATATCAAATTGAATTCAAATAGTTAAACATATTCCGGCTCATTTCGAAATCAGGAATAGAATCTGAACCTGCATGAAAATTTTCTGCTGCATGGTGTACATCAGAAGTTGCCGGAATAACGCATGTAACACTAGAATCAGCAAGAATAAATTTCAGAAAGAATGAACTCCAGTTTTTAATTCCGAATTCAGTACACCATTCCGGTAATTTTTTTGCTTTTACTTTTTCAAACAATCTTCCTTCACCAAATGGTCTGTTGATCAAAGTTGCAACACCTTTTTCTTTAGCAACTTTTAATAATTTTTTTTCTGCGTGTAATGAATCAATGGAATAATTGAACTGAACGAAATCTATTCTTTCTGTAGAAATAATTTTCGCAAGTTCATCGTGCATTGCATCCTGGTAATGTGTGATGCCAATATATTTTATAATGCCGGCTTCCTTCCATTCTTTCAAAACAGGAAGATGCGTTTTCCAATCGAGCAGATTATGAATTTGCATAAGATCGATTGTATCTCTTTGCATTTTTTTCATCGACGATTTCATCTGATCGATTCCGGCTTGTTTACCGGTAGTCCAAACTTTAGTTGCATAGAAAAAATTGTTTCGTGATTTCAATTTCGAAGTAAGATTTCCGATTACCATTTCAGATTTTCCGTACATCGGGGAACTGTCGATTAATTTTCCTCCGCTTCGATGCAATTCTTCTAGGACAGGAATTAAAGTTGATTGATTATTTTCATCGACATCGAAACTTTGCCAGGTGCCGAGGCCGATGGCTGGGAGAGATTCGCCGGTTGAAGGAATGATTCGGGTTAACATGGTTGAGTACAAAATGTATAAGTGAAGCGGGGTTAAAATTTATAATTAATATCAAAAAAGTACGCAAGTCCCAATCGACCACCTGACGGATATTGGTATTGAAATAAATACTTACTACTCCCATTAACACCATACGAATATCCTATTTGAAGTAGAATTCCAAAATCGACATTTTTACAAATTGGTATTTTCAGATTTGGTCCAAACTCCATTTCAGCAGAATACACATTATTCAATCTTTTATGTTCATTACTTATTATTGCATGTGCTGTGGTCAAGGCAAGAGTAACATTCGTCTCGAATCGCAATTTTATTCTATTTGAATTTTTTACATTATTAATATAACCCAACCTAATACCATAACTTTTCATTGGAGATATGACTCTTTTAAAAAAAACTAAATAACGATATTGCCTATCTCGGTAGAAAACACCAAATGAGTATTCATGTTGTTTGGAAATTACACAGTAATTAGGGTTGATATAAAATTGCCAATACTCATCCCCAAAAGTGGTTCTTAATTTTATGGATCTACTAAAGTCTTCCGGTCTATTTTTATTCTTTTGAGAATAGATGGTTTGATTTGCTCCAAATATCAAAATTATTACAAATAAGAAAATCTTGTTTTTTTTCATCCGTATTCAGCGAAGTCTTCAAATATAAACTTTCCCTTTTAAGTTGTTTACTTCTATAACGATTTAATTTACAATTGCACTTCGTGACAAGCAATATTGAGAAGAAACTCAAATAAGTAGTATCTTGAACAGCCAATGTAATTAAAATTGGGTGCGAAGTAGTGCAACGCTCGAATTGATTAGTACTTGGAAACAAATGTATGTCCCGCAACTCAAAGTGGTCGAATTTGACCACTTTAAAACACAAGCCGATTTGCAAACTTTGTCTTACTACTGGGGACAATTCTTTTGATCATTTTTATATTCAACTAGATCATAAATTGATCCGAAAACGTTCTAATAATTCTACCTTTATTATCAAAAACAATTATATCTGTTGAGAAATAATTCATTTTAATAACTGTACTTTCAATTATGCAAATAGTAAAATTGTCAAACTTCAATAATTTATAGATAGAAATAAATATTCCTTCGGTAATTGGTTTGGTCTCGTCTATTTCTTTAGGGTAATAGAGAACAGTGTTTTTGGTAAACGTTCTTTTAAATTCCTTAAAAACATTTTTAATTTCCAAATTCTGGTGATCAAATTGTTCTACAGAATCACAAAATACAGAAAGGCCTTTCAATCTATATTCAGAACCACCATTCCATTTTTTCATTTTTTGCAGATCTACTTCATATTCATTAAAATTCACATAAATTGGAAGTGTACTGTTCTTATCTGCAATATGAACAACAGAATTAGTAATAGGATTATTATAAAATCTAAAAAGGTTGTCAATCATTTCATCTTTTTGAACTCTACATCCAATGCTGAAACAAATACAAACGATTGTGAAATAGATTTTCATTTTATCTGTCATGTTCTGAATCCCACCCATTAAGCGAAGTCCTCTAATGTACGCTTTCCCTTTCAAGTTGATTACTTCTAAATTATTTAATTTACAAAAACAATGAGTTCTGCCCCTATTAGTAGTAAGTCAATTTTAGATTCTAAAATCTTGTTCCGAAAAATAACCATCATTTATGCGGTTACAAATGTCATTTAGAATAAAGTCATTTGTGTATTTATTATTGCTGTGCGCCGCGGCGCATAGTCATGCGGAAGGGGAAAACTTGGGGCCTGTCCGCATGGCGTCAGCCATTTCTATTTACTAATTGATTTCTGTTTACTGCTAAATGTAATGGGACGGTGTAATTTCAAAATCGCCGCCCCCGGGGTTAAATATGTATTGGAATTAAAAAGTTACTTCTGCTGAATCACAATCTTCTTAAACACCCTTTCAGTAGCACCGCTATTCACCACAACATAATAAATACCTGCAGTGAAATCGTCATTCTTAATTGCAACGGATGCGACTCCGTCACGAAGAATTACTGACTCAGCATATTGTTGTTTACCCAAGAGGTCGATAACGCTGACTTTTACTTCTTCATTACGGCTACCGGAGATTGTAACATTGATGAATGCACCGGTTACCGGGTTAGGGAAAACCTCTAAACTTAATTCTGTTGATTTATTAAGATCTACAGAAACAGAGCGTGAAAATTCTTCATTACCATTGAAGTCGGTTTGCTTCAAGCGATAATAAGATGTGCCGGGATATGGACGAGGATCAACGAATGAATACGTTCTGTACTGAGTTGAGTTGCCTTTGCCTTGTACGATACCAACTTTTTCATAGATGAAGAAGTCAATTGTTTTTTCTACCGTGAAATAATCGTTATTCATTTCACTGGCTGTTGCCCAAGTACAAAGTACATTTGGTGTTGTTTCTGCATCGACCAGTTGGGCGTTGAAGTATAATAATTCAACCGGCAATGGATAAACACAACCGGTACTTGCAACTGAAGCACCATCTTTAATTCCTCCTGACACAAAACTAAAGATGGAAGCACAATCTACATGAGCACCACGAGAGTTTCCATCGAATGGTCCGCCACTATAAATAGAACCTGCCGGTGTTGGACAAGCATCTTGAATCATCGAGAATCCGCTATACGATCCACCTGTATAAACCATTGTTGAAACAGCACATGAAGCATTATTCATTGAAAATCCATCATAAGGTCCGCCTTTAAATATTAATCCAACAGGCAAACATGAAGTATTGCTCAAAGAAAATCCATCATACGAACCGCCTTTATAAATTGTAGGTGCAACGGCACATGAGGTACCAACGGATGAGGCGCCATTATAAGGTCCTCCCTTGAAGATTATACTAAGTGGCCCGCAAGTTAAACTACCCATAGAAGAACCATGATAAGATCCGCCATGAAACAATGTTACGATTGGTGCAGGGCAAGAAGTACCAACCATAGAATATCCGTTGTAAGAACCTCCTGTAAAAATATTTGTTGCGACCAGACAAGAAACTTTTCCAACAGAAGCTCCATCGTAAGGGCCACCTTTATAAAAAGATGTAATCGATGGCGGGCAAGAAATTGAATTTACTGCATGCCCATTGTAAGATCCTCCCTTATAAATATCAGCAAGACATGAAGTAGAGCTATTCAATGAACTTCCATCAAATGGTCCACCGGAATAAATTGTAGACACACAAGACGTATAGTTACTGCTATATCCATTATAAGAACCACCTGTATAAATATTTGGGGCAACAGTACAAGCAGAAACACTACTTATAGAAAATCCACTGTACGAACCACCGGTAAAAACAGAAACAGAAACACAGGAAATATTATCGATACCAAATCCATCGTAAGGACCACCGTTATAAATATTAATTGGACTTGGACAACTTACGTATGGATTCAAAGTTCCGCCATCATATGATCCACCGACAAATATATTATCAGCAACTGCGCAACTTTCTTTACTTAAAGAGAAGCCATCAAAGGGTCCACCACGATAAATTAAATTTGAATATGAACAAGCAATTCCGTTAAATGAAAAACCATCGTAAGGTCCACCATTAAATATATTTGCAGCAGTCGCACAACTTGCACTGTTTAAACTGAAACCATCGTAAGAACCTCCATGATAAATAGCAGTAATTGGTGCCGGGCATGAAAAGGAATTTGCTGAGAACCCATCGTATGAACCGCCTTGATAAATAGAAAATGCTGTGGAACAAGGTGCATATTTATTCACAGCAGATCCATCGTTTGGCCCTCCGAAGAATATATTCATTGAAGAGAAAAAACAATTAGAAACAGTGTTTGCCGAAAAACCACTATAAGAACCCCCGCTGAAAATTGATGCTGAAACCACACAAGTCGATTTATTAACAGAAAAGCCGTCATACGACCCACCGGTATAAATTGCTGGAACAGAAGTAACACATGCTCCGCCATTTAAAACAAATCCATCGTACGAACCTCCGGTAAAAATAGAAGGCGCGACTGCACAAGAAAAACTATAAACTGTTGATCCGGAACTTTGACCACCTTTATAAATATAATCCTGACAAGTATTTGCTGAGTTTACTGCTGAACCACTGAAAGCCCCACCACTGTAGATGGTAGAAGCACATGAAACAGTACTGACTGAAAATCCATTGTAAGATCCACCTTTAAAGATCTCAACAAAAGTACAAGTGGTTGAATTGACAACAAAACCATCGTACGAACCACCTTTGTAAATGTTGGCAACGGTAGCACAGGAAATATTTGTGTTTTGTGAAGTCCCATCGTATGCACCTCCACTAAATGGTGAATAAGTTGAAATACAAATACTGATGCCCACAGAAGCGCCACTATAATCTCCACCCCTGTATTGTGAAAATACAGGCAGCCTGAATAAAATAAATAAAGCAAGGATCACATAGGTCCGCATAACTTCAATTTATCATCGCAACCATTCAAACACATCATCAAAAGCGATATCGAAAAGACAACGCGACGAGATGAAATGTGTTTAATACGACGACGATTAAACATCACTCTTGATAAATTTTTATTGGATGAATTAAACAAGTATTAGGATGTGGCAATGCCACTATCCTAATACTTATTCATTTGCTCTTTACTTGAAGGATCATCCAGAATCCCGGAAGAGAAATAAAATTTTAGCTGAACTATCTGATACCGCGACCACCATTAGCAGCAGCTCTACCTGCTTGATTCGGGTTGACGTACATATAGTTTCTATCAGAGACCTGCAGCTGAGCAACAGCATTACTATATGCACCGCCGCGTAATCCGATAAAATTAGCAGCACTGGCATTGGCAGTAGCGACGTTATATGCCGGCCATCCACCAACGTTTTGTTGTCCGGCAGCATCAAGAGTACCATCTCCCCATGTACGGGTCAAGAGATTATTTGCACCGGTTGAGTGAATACCAACATAGTATTCCATAACGTTACCGCTCATGTCCATGATACCAAAATAAGATGCACCTGCTGTTTGGCGAGTACTGCTTGATGTTGCATAAATACCAACACGAGCCGGGCCGGTTGCACCATCACCATTTGTATATGTACCGTTACCGTAAGTACAATTACCTGCGATAAAAGTTTCTGTTCCGTTTTCAGTTGCAGCACCGGCGAAAGTTGTTCCGGGAGCGATCACTAGATTTCCCCAGGCATATTCACCTAATGTAGATCCGTTTCCACGGCACGCTTTTTCAAATTCAGTTTCTGAACCCGGTCTTAAACAAGCCCAATCAAGATAAGCAGTTACATCCGCCCAGCCTAAGAAGTTTTGTGCTCTGTCAGGTCGTGTTGTAGAATATGGGAGTACAGCTTGCTGAAGTTGATTTCTGTTTGTACCAAAACTACCCGGAGCACGTGTTGTTTGTTGTGCTGTTCCAAGTGTATTCAGGAATTCCATGTACTGACCTTCAGTGATCTCATACTTTGTCATATAGAAACCATAGTTACCTTTAGGGAAAGCAGCAGGAACGTTATTTACCGTTAATACAGAACCAACCGGTTCGTTATTCATATAGAAAGTTGAAGCTCCTGTTTCAAATGCACCGGTTACAGTCATTGAAGCAGAGTTCAGAACGTTTGATCCCAGGAAACTATTTACAGCAGCAGTTACACCACTACCGTCACCAATAGTAAAATCACCTTGAGGAACATAAACCATTTCAATTCCAAAAACATTGACACTTAAATTTGTACCAACACCGGGTAAAGCCGGGATATTAAGCACTACAGTTGAAGCAGCAAGTGTTCCCGTTCCGGTAACTTTCGGACGTAACATAATGCCATCAGTAAAATCGAGTGTTGCACCTTGAGCTACACTTTCAGTAATACCTGAAGTACCATTCCAGTTTACAGAAGTCATTGCTTCCAAGGTTGCAGGAATAGTATGATTCGCCAGTACATTACTTAGTGAACCATGGGTAAATGGAATCGCCGATGTAGCATTACAATCTTTGTATTTAACAAAGATCCATACTGCATCCCAGTTGTTTGGAACGCCGGTACCGGCTATATTCCAGCTGTTATCCCATGATACAGAGAACGAAACTGTTTTTGCAGTCTGGTTCACAGAGATACCTGTGATCTGCAGATTATTTGCAAAAAGGTTTCCACTCAACAATAGAATGGATAAGGTTAGAAATAATTTTGCTTTTGTTCGTTTAACAAAGCTCATGGCTTCATTAACGGATTTCACCTCATTAGAGATGTTGTTTGGATGGGTTTTCATAATGGATATAAGTGGTATTATTTAATTTACTTGAAATATGCCACCGCAAATCTTATTTCTAAAATTTGTGACAACAGAATAAGTCAGTGGATATCTGGTCTTATCTGGATTGTCTAACAGCATCATTGAAATTAATGTTCCGTCACTTTAAGTCAAATTCAGTCTATTGCTTACAGTTCAGATAAATTTTAAAAAAAATAAATTGTAAGATTTTACTTGAAATTCATTAGAAGAAATGCAGATAAAAATCCATTCAATGTTAAAAAATCAAAATAATGGTCTTATAGCTTCAAATGATAATTTAAAATTCTGTATTAAGTTAAAGAATTGCTATTTCAAGAAATTAACTTTTGTAATAAATTGAGAATATTAACAAGTAAAAAGAGTGCGTTATTTTTAAAAATCCACACCAAAACTTCAAAGAAAGTACAACAAAAAGTAGAAAAAGCACACTATTGAAGAGCCCATTATGACAATAATCCAACTTCATATTGATTTTTATCACCTCAAAAAGGGCCTTCATAGTACTACCTTCGTATAACAAAACCATATAACATGAAACACGAACACAGTAAAAAATTATCGGGCGTTTGGTTAGATCATCAGGAAGCCTTAATAGTAACAACAGAAGATCACAAAGATCATGGCGAATTTGCAATCCGTGAAAAAGTAAAATCGGGACATACCGGGAATCCAAGTCGTGAAAGTAATCTTCACAGTGGAGTAAATGAACATTTACATCACTATTATAAAGCAGTATCGGATAAATTGAAAGAGTTTGATGAAATATTGCTTATGGGACCCGGAAAAGCTCATGAGGAATTAAAAAACATTCTTCATACAGACAAACATTTCAGCAACAAAAAAATCATCAATGAATCAGCCGATCATTTAAGCGAAAATCAATTAGTGGCTAAAGTAAAACATCACTATCAACCAAAAATGCACAACAGCTAGATCAAAATCTTTAATATTCATTATAATACCCAACCTCATTCTAAATATAAGGTTGGGTATTTTTTTGTATTGACTTTAAAATTCAATGACCTTAAATAACTCTGTAGGACCAAGTACTGATGATCGTGCAAATACATTTAAACTAATTGAGTCAACGCTCAAATAAAGTCCATTCGCAGCTTTGAAAGCAATTGTAGTATTGTTCAATTCTACGATGCGAAACGTCTCCCCTTCGCCAGCCTCTGATTTAGACGCTACCACTATTCCTTCCTTACCAATTTCGGCACTCCACAAAAAATTAGTTGACGCCTTAATAAAGCAGTCTCCATTTTCAAAACGTACCATAATAAAATTCTCCCACGCCGCTGCTTTTTCTCTATTTGCATATACCAAAGGCTCAGCATCTTGAACAGCCGTCAGAAATTTATTGTTATGAGCAACTAGATTTATCTTCTTTCTGCTTACTTCCTTTTTACCAAGATCATTGATGTGTTGAATCTGAGAGCTTTTGTATTGATTGAATTCGCACCATTCATCCAGTGTTTTGTCACGGGGATCAAAGAAAAAATTCAGATAATTTCCGGGATCAAAGCCTGTATATGAATTTACACAAGGAACATTCAACTCCTGAGCGGCAGTCATGGCATCCAATTGTATAGCAACTGTGTGCAGATAACCATCTGACTCATTTTCCACATGGGTAAGAAATGGCATATAAGCAATTGCAGTGTATTTCGAATCATACTGATCTTTGATTCTGTTTTTTACGTCCGCGATTCGTTGCTGAGACATCTGCTTGTCGAACCGTTTGACTTTATTAGCATCAAATAAATTATCAACAACCACTAAAACTGGCAAGACGAAAATAAAATACTTTACACGTGGGAAAACTTCCTGTAATTTAGCAAAAGAAAATACAAATAATATTATAAACAAAAGTACTTCCAAATTGATAATTCTATCGATTGCTCGCATCGATGAAAATCCCGGAAGCAAGAAAATGAACTTATAAAGTGTTACTCCATTAAAATTCAAACAAAAAATAACTGCTAAGAAAACTGCACTCAACAGGAAATAAATATATTTTCTACTCTCAAAAGAAGCTCTCTTTGAAATTACCAAATATACTCCGACAATTAATCCCAGCCACAAGGTTGCACCAAAGAATAAACGATGGCCCCACCATTCCGAAATTTTACCGATTGCATGATTTGAAAGAAAACGCCATACACTTGAGGCATCTGAAGAAAAGAAATAGGAACGGAATGTTGGAATAGAGTTAATAGCAGCATCAAATTTTCTCATTCCCATCGATCCTGCAACTTCCAGATAAGGTCTTATTAATGGTAAAAGTAGAAAAACAGATAAGATGACAATTGATGATAAATAAGCAATTGATCTTTTATTCCAAAACTTATTGTGCCATGATTGTCTTCCGTAAATTCCAAAATACGCAATTCCAAAAAACAATAATACATAAGTAAGCATAAATGCCAGATACATTCCACAATAAAACTGGTAAATAAGTCCGAGTGAAGCAAACAAGAAGTACTTTATTTTCGTCTCGGAAATAAATTTCCAAAACCAATAAATAACAAGTGGAGCAATAAATTTTGGAAACACTTGTACATGGTCTAATTGCCCGAGGTTATAAATTGAAAATGCAAAAATGTATGCTCCAACAGAAGATAATATCACATTTGCCGACCATTTATTCAAAGCAATAAAACAGAAAATAAAGTTAAGTGTAAAAAGTGTGAGGAGCCAGAATTGGAAAGCTGTTTCTCTGTCTGCGCCGATGCCTCTGAAAAATGAATAGATTGGTAATGTCCCAAGTAAATTATCAGATAAAGCAGTTACGTTCTTGTAAGGATATAAAAAAGGAGCATCCCAGTAATTATCAATTTTTCCGGTTAAATATTTATGACCATGTTCTAATATGTAATTATTAAACCGAGTATCACCTAGATCGCCGGGCATTTTCGAGAGGTTGCTTTCAAAAACTGCTATTGGCATGAAGTATAATCCAACTAAGAGAAGCAAAAAGGGAATTACATAAATTAATTTGTGCTTCATCTTTTAAAATATCAATATGGTTTTCGCTATTACAAAATTCATAGTTAATATAGCTATTCGAAATAAGTTAACGCAAGATAATTAAAATACTTATCTTTATATCATGAACAAAATACCACTTCTCATAATAATATTAGCTGTTATTTCTGCCTGTTCAACTCCGAAACCAGAGGCTACGACTACAACACCAATTGTCGACAGTACAGCTTCAGAGACAGTTTCAAAACCCGGCTCAATTAAAATTCATGACATCAGTCGTTTTCCGGATATACAGAAGCAAAATAATTTGGGGAAAATCGTCAAGGAGCTAGAGAATGCAGATTGTGTAAACGAAAAGGGAATTGGATTCGCTGCAGAATATACTCGCACGTATGCATTGTATGAAAGGATGAGCCAACTTGCTACAGAACCACAATTATATAGTTTACTAAAAAATAAAAGTGCAGTAGTCAGAGTTTATGCTTTCCGTGCTTTGAAAGAATTAAAGTATGCTTCTGCAAATGAAGGGAAAACAATTCTTGATTCAGATACCAGTCGTGTTTGTTGGTTTGTTGGGTGTATTAAAACGGATACGTTGGTTTCGTTTTTTTCGCACTCTGAAGAATGAAATTCAATTAATGATTAATAATGTGTTTTGCTGAAAAGAATCAGCTGAAGTTCTGCATTTGAAAATAAAACACTAATATCATTAAGAATTTAGCCACGAATGCTCGAATAAAAAAATAATTCATTCGTGAATTCGTGGCTAAATTCTTAGTGGTCTTAGTGTTAAAATTAATACATCAAATTAGTTTTTCCAATTCGTTTTTTATCTCGGGCAATGCATCATACAATTGATCAAATGATTCGATCACGAAATATTTATCCTGGAGGATGTCGGTTCGGAAATCTGTTGTGAGCATTGTTTTGACATCGAAATTTATTTTCTCGGAAGCATCACTAAGGCAATGTTTAGTTTCGCCGTTAGATGAAATAATTCCGGCGCCATAAATTTTCAAGGCATTATTCTCTCTTATCAATCCGAATTCTATAGTGAACCAATAAATTCTGCCAAGTAATTCAATTGCCTTCGGATCGTTTATGTGCTCCAAAGCGATATCACTGATTCCTTTGAAAAAGTTGCAGTATGCTTCATTACTCAACAAAGGAACATGAGCAAAGACATCGTGAAACATGTCGGGCTCTTCGATGTAATCGAGTTGATTAAAAGTTCTTAGCCAGCAGGTAGCAGTAAATTTTTTCACTGAAAGAAATTCGAAGAATTCTTTCTGCGGACTGATATTTGGAACAACGTGCAGATTCCATCCTGTGATGTTCTTTAACGTTGAATTGACATCATTAAAATCAGGGATTCTGTCATTTGTGAAATTCACAGTTTTCAAAGCGTCCAGGTAATTTTTCGAAACGATTGGAATCAAAATTTCCATCTGACGATCGAACAGTGTTTTCCAGACCTGAAAATCTTCTATTGTATAATTACTATAAATCTGTGTAGTCGGGCGAATCATTACTCATGCAATTAAAAATCGAACAACTTTGTACGTCATTAAATCAGTGATTGTTCCCTTGCTTCTCTTCTTTCTAATAGTCTAAAGCCCAATGCAGTGACTAAGAACAATCCACCCATAACCCACCACATGGCAGTAAAACCAAAATTGTATGCAATTTGACTTCCTGTAGCAGGACCTAATACTTGCGCCACTGCCCATGCCATTGTAAACAATCCGGCATACTGTCCGCGGTTGTGAACATTAGTTCGGTTCATTGCATGAGAATTCATAAACGGAAGAGAGAAAATTTCGCCGGCAACACAAATAAGTGTTGAGACCAATGCGATGAAAAATCCGCCCGGGAAGAAATTAAAGATGAGATAGGAAAGTCCGAGCAAAGCAGAGCCTATAGAAATAAATCGCAAGGTGTTTCGCTTTCCATCTATGGAGTGTACAACAACCATTTCGAATGCAGTAATTACAAGTCCGTTCAGCGCCATTAAAATTCCGATATAGCTTTCTGACAAATGAAAATCTGTTTTGAAGAAAACCGGTTGAGTAGTGAAGAGCTGAAAGAATGTGAATGCATAAAGAAACACACAGAATATATAGATAAGATAATTCTTATCTGTATAAGCAGATCTAACGAAATCAGGTTTCGGCTCAGCAACCTTTTGTGTTGCTTTATTTTTTGAAGGCGCGAGTGCAAAATAAAGAAATATTGCAGCAAGAATATTTGTTGTGCCATCGATCCAAAAGAGCAGGTGATAATTTTTTGATGCGATCAATCCGCCTAGCGCTCCGCCAAATGCCCAGCCTACATTAATTGCAAGTCTGTTCAAGGCAAACGAACGTGTTCTGTTTTCAACAGTGCTATAATGAGTAATAGCCGAAGAATTAGCGGGTCGGAAAGCTTCATTTACAGAAGCAAGAACAAAGCTTGCAATACAGATATGCGAAAATTCTGTTAGCTGACCGATCACAAAGAACATCAATCCACCGCCAATTAATGCAAACAACTGAATAAAGTAAAATCCGAATTTATCGGTAAGCTTCCCTCCTAACCAACCTCCGCATACAGCTCCGCAACCAAAGCAAGCCATTACCCATCCGGCTTTCCCTATTGTATAACCCAATGCGGTAGTAAGGTACAATGTCATGAAAGGCATAACCATTGTTCCGGCCCGATTCACGAACATTACCATTGACAAAAGCCAGGCAGAAGTCGATAGACCACTGTAGGCATCTTTATATAAATTTTTTATTTTTTCCACTGCGATGAAGGTACTATTTCAATTTTGATCTTATTTAAATTTCAAATAAATGCCACGAATGATTGCCACGAATACACGAATAATAACGAATAATTGCCACGGATGCACGAATAATAACTAATAATTGCCACGAATGCACGAATAAGAATGAATGATTGGCACGAATAATAACTAATAATTACTACGAATTATAACCAAGAATCACTATTCGTGCATTCGTGGCAATCATTCGTGCAATCGTGCATTCGTGGCAATCATCCGTTCATTCGAGGCATTTATCCCAAAAACAAAAAAGGGACACGCGTGAACGTGTCCCTTTTTGAAATCGAGTACTTTTAATTTTTAATTAAAAGTAATGATTGCAAACTGCTCCATTTTTTTACGTTCACCAAAAAGGAGCATGTGGTCGTCATCGAATTGTTCACAGACCTTTGGACGAATGATGACTTCTGTTTCTGTATTGTCTAACAATATTTCACGAGTTAGTTTTCCTGAGTCATCCATCGTAGCTAAAACAACAACGCCATTACGATCAGAAAGATTAAAGTTTTTCAATCGTTTTGTTTTTTCCATATCCATATTGTCTTTGTGATCATTATAGATAAAAGAAAGTCTGTCTCTGTTTACAGCCATTGCAAATGATGAATAAAATCCACCATCATTTGTAGAGATTTGACGTTTAGGTATTTTCTTCGCCCATTCAATCTTACCGGTTGGGTCAATATTTACAACGATGATGTCATTATAATAGTAATCTGTTCGAGTACAATAACTGTTACCACAACGATACTGAATGTAGTTGATAAAAAACTGTTCACCAATAAGCATTACACCGCCATCTTCTCTCTTAACCAAAGTTCTAAGATCGTATTGGTACAATTCGTCATCCTTTCCCTTTTCTTCTCTTTTCTTTGCTTTCTTTTCGTCCTTTTCGCTCATATATTCAGTCATGAATTCCATATCGAACTCTTTCATGTTAGAGGCTTTCACAGCTTTTGTTATTGGATCAAGAGTAAGGAAGAAGCTTCCATCAACAGAGCTCAACCCCTTTTTACTGTAAAAACCTGCACTGATAATGTCTCCATTTGAATTTCTTGAAAACGTAATGTCAGTGATATAATTGTCGCCAAGTTTTATCTCATAATCAATCTTCGAATCTCCATTATCACCATATGCAATCACATGGTACATATAATTAACCATGCCTTTCACTCTTGTTTTCACTTTATCTTTATAAAGTTTACCAAGCACATAAAAATTTCCATCATCACCTACAATAAATTTTTGTCTAAAAAACAACGTATTCAAATAAGGCAATTCAAGGTTTTTTCTCCAAATCAAGTTTAGAGAGCTATCAAGAATTGCAACATTGAATTGCTCGTTCTCTTCCTTATCGGTTGGGATACTTTCAATAACCATCATATAGGTTTCAGAAGGCGAATAAACAATACTGAATCCTCCTTTGTCACGACGTTTTTCATAAGTGATCTCAGAAAGTTTTTTAAGCTTTCCTTTAGAAGTCATATTTTTAGAATTGACTTCTTCAGCATATAACGTAGTAGTTTTTGTATCCTTGTCTACGTTTGTTTTAAACATATAAAGTTTATTTGCAAAATAGCCTCTTGAGTGAAGTTCATATTTTTCTTTAGTGGCTTTGTCTTTCTCTTCAAAAGTAATGGTAAGTGGGTTGCTTAGATTTTTATCAATCTTTTCGATCATGGCATCTGACTTCTCATACGCTGACAAATAAAAAGCATTGTCATCATATCCCAAAAAATCAGTGATCGATCCCTTTTTTGAGCCTTCAAGTTCCGGGCCCCATTTTACTGAAGCAAATTTGGATTTGTGCTGCGCTTCAACGGCTGTCGAACAGATAGCTACGAGTACAACTAGTAATTTAAGTTTCATTTTTTTTGTGGTTAGAGGATGCAATTAAATAAAGATTATGTTATAAATCAATAAATATTACATTTGTCGCCCTACCCTAAATCTACACAGGAATGAAACATCCAAAAAGCCTGATTTATTGCTCTTTCATCGTTATTTCAATATTTTTAACCAGTTGTGCAACGATATTAAGTCCGGAAAAAGGCACCTATACTCTAGACAGTAATCCGACAGGTGCACAAGTCTTTGACGAAAATGAGAATCAATTGGGAACAACACCATTTGATCTTAAGAAAGTGAACAAGAAAGTAAAAGTCTTGACCATTAAGAAAGAAGGTTATGTAAGTAAGGATGTCGCCATTTATAGAAAAACTAAAAATGGCTATCTATTTCTTGATGCAATGTTGTTGTGTATTCCATGCATCATCGATTTGCCAAGCGAAAATATTACAACCATAGAACCCCGTAATACTACAGTTGAACTGAAGAAATCACCTAAAGAATACGAACAATCTGTTATGCTTGCAATTGATAAAGTATCATATGAGAATCAAGATAAGATTAAAGGAAAGATCAATGGGGCTACAAAAACTCCGGATACAAAAGGAGTATCACGGACAATTGGTGAAATTGATTATCTGGAGAGCACAATAATTGAGAAATTGCAGAAAACATACATTGATCCTGTGAGTGTTTCAACAAACAACAATAGTAAATCAGGAATGGGGAAAGCGAAGCTGAGAGTGAAGCCTACGATTAACAATTTAGATTTTACTTTGAAGGGTAAATATTTGAAGATCTACGAAGGTCCGGAATCGATGAAGTGTACATGGAATTTCTATCGCACATCTGATTCAAAAGAAATACTGGGAAGTATTGTCACTAACATCAATATTACAAGAAGCAAAGGTAGTAACTATACAATTTTAGATGAGTTAATGAATGAAGCAGTTGCAGATCTTTTATCGGTTGACACGCTTTACGATTTTTTAACTAAGAATGAAAAAACGTACATGTCTGAATCGAAGGGTAAAGAGATCAAACTTGTAGGTGCACCAAAACAAAATTTTGAATCATCTAAGGAAATGCTAAAGTACAGTAAAGAAGGAGTTGTTACAGTCATTACGAAAGATGGATTTGGAAGTGGATTCATTGTTTCTCAGGATGGGTATATCGTAACTAATTATCATGTTGCCGATGGTCAGAAAAACAACATACAGGTCAAAATGAATTCCAATATTAAACTCAAGGCAACTGTTGTAAAGAGTAATGAAGAATATGATCTGTTGTTATTGAAAATTGATGTAGACGAACTGAAACCGCTTTACATAGGAAAAAGTGAAGACATGGAAACAGGAGATGATGTGTATGCAATTGGAACACCATTGGAAACAAGTCTAGGGCAATCAATAACAAAAGGTATCATTTCCGGAGTACGTGAAATTGGCGGAATGAATTATTTGCAGACAGATGTTAGTATTAATTCTGGAAATAGTGGCGGTCCACTTATTAATGATAAAGGAGAGGTCATTGGCGTAACCACGATGAAGCTTTCAGGAAAAGGGATTGAAGGAATCGGATTTTGTATTCCTTCAAAAACTGTATTAGAAATGTTGAATATCAAATTTTAAACATGAAAAAAACATCCGCAGGAGTACTTTTGGTAATAGTATTGCTCCTAAATTATACAAATGCTTATTCACAAGGTATCAAAGTTGACTTCCTTGGGTACACAGGAATAGCGGATTGGTATGGAACACAAATGTTCTATGGATTCGGATATGATCATAATCTGGGTGAAAAATTATCAGTTGGATTAACCTATAAGAACGGGTATACCCTCGACGACAATTCGAGTTCAGTTCAAGTTGACTACGGTTTCCCTTCTTCTGATGGCGATGTGCTTTTTTCTGTTTATCATACTAATGAATGGCATGAGTTTGCATTCACGTCAAAATATTTCTTTACCGATAATTTAGATGGCAGTTATTTTGTGTCCAGTGGCATATCGTTAGTTAAAGTAAAAAATGGATATAATATTCCGAGCATTGATGTGGAAAACTTGGGAACTGTTTCGGTTTATCAGGATCTTAGAACGGGCTACAACGAACAAGACATTACTTTGATTCCGTTTTCTCTTGACCTTGGTCATCGTGGCGATTTTGATGGATTGTATTATGAAATCTATACTGGTATCGCTTTCACTCCATTCGGAGCACACCCTGATGTAGAACCAGCATTTCTCGCCAATCATGGAGTAGAAACAAGTTTCAGTCCGATATCCTTTCACGTTGGTATGAGCTTTGGCTTCGGCTGGGCAGACTAATTTATAATAAGGGAGGTCAGAATAGAATGAAAATATTATCACAACCAATAATATTAGTTTTGATCATCCTCCTAAACTCAGCGAATGTAAATTCACAAGGGATTAAAGCAGGAGTTGGCTTTTCTGGCATTACACAGAGGTATACGAATCCGAATTACTTTACGATAGGATATGATCAAAATCTAGGTGAAAAAATTTCTATTTCGCTGACATATAATTTGGGATTCCCACCGAGCAACGACGTTGAACTGACATACGGTTTTCCATCGGCTGATGGCAATGTACAATTCAGTGTTAATCACATTTGCACATGGAATGAATTTTCATTCACTTCGAAATATTTCTTTCGTGATAATTCAGACGGCAGTTTTTATTCTTCCAGTGGCGTAAGTTTATTGAAAGCAAAAAACGAGTACGAAGTCACTTCTCTTTCTGTTGATGGAAATTCAACCTATACAAATTATGGGGATCTGAGCGAAGGGACTTATGATCAGGATATCACATTGATTCCACTATTTCTTAACATTGGATATCGCGGTGAATTTGAAGGATGGTACTTTGATGTTTATGCCGGCATGGGAATTTTACCATTCGGAGCAAACCCCGATGTAGAACCCGCGGCTTTAGCAAATCGTGGAGTAGAAACAAGATTTGCACCAGTATCCTTTCAGTTTGGAATTACATACGGAATCAGCTGGGCTAACTAAAAGAACATCAATCTAACCCTAATATAACATTCAAATGAAAATATTTTTAACAAGAGCTATTCTGGTAATCTCTCTGCTTCTTAATTATACTAATGTAAATTCACAAGGGATCAGACTTGATGGTATTTGTTATTCAGGCATCAATAATCACTATTCAAGCGCAGGATATTGGGGATTGAGTTATGATCAGAACTTTGGCGAAAAACTCTCCCTTAGTCTATCTTTTAGAACACCGTTCTCTTCTAACGAGGGTCTTTATGTGAATGAAGTACAATATGGTTTTCCTTCTATCGATGGAGATGTGCACTTTACTGTCTATCACATAAACGACTGGCAGGAATTTGCATATACTTCAAAATATTTCTTCAGTGATAATAGTGACGGAAGTTATTTTGTTTCAAGTGGGATTAGTCTGATGTTAGCGACAAATACCTATAATCTTAATTACTTGGATGTCGATGGAAATTCACAATCAAGTTACGGTGATCTTGCGGTGGGAGAATATGAGCAATCAATTACTCTAATCCCATTTGCTTTAGACCTTGGTCATCGCAGTGAATTCGACGGATTTTACCTTGAATATTATGTGGGGGCGCAGTTTCTTTTATCCGGAGCAAATACTGAAGTTGAACCGGCGTCATTAGCAAATCATGGAGTTGAAACCAGATATTCATCCGCTTCTATCCATGCGGGGTTATGTTTAGGATTTAGCTGGGTTAAATAATTCTTAAAACGCCTTCCAACCTTGTGCTTCGAGTTTCACCTGATTGCCGGACTTGTCAACAAGATGTAATCCTTCTTCCTTTGCAACCATGTGTCCGACAATTGAAATGTCAAGATGCATTCTGATTTTCTCGTAGTCATCTTGCTTGATCGTGAAAAGTAATTCATAGTCTTCTCCACCACTTAAAGCGCATACAGTAGGATCAAGATGAAACTCTCTTGCTTTTTCAAATGTTTGAGGATCGATCGGGAATTTGTCTTCGTACAAAGTGCAACCGGTTCCGGATTGTTTACATAGATGCATTACTTCTGACGACAATCCATCAGAAACATCGATCATTGAAGTTGGATGTACTTTTGCTTGTTTTAATTTCTCAATAATATCACGACGCGGTTCCGGTTTAAGTTGTCGCTCCAGAATATAATCCGCATTACTTAAGTCCGGCTGAATTTTTGGATTCTCCAGAAAAATTCTTTTTTCTCTTTCAAGTAATTGTAGTCCGACATAAGCTCCACCCAAATCACCGGAAACACATATTAAATCGCCAACATTTGCACCACTACGATAAACGATATCTTCTTTCTTTGCTCTTCCAATTGCAGTAATTGAAATTACCAATCCGGCAGTAGATGTTGTTGTATCGCCACCGACCAGGTCGACAGAATATTTATCGCATGCCATTTGAATTCCTTCGTAAAGTTCTTCGATGGCTTCGAGTGAAAAGCGATTTGAAAGCGCAACAGCCACAACAATTTGCTTTGGAATTGCATTCATTGCATAGATATCGCTCAGATTTACTGCGACGGCTTTGAAGCCAAGATGTTTTAAAGGCTGAAAAGTAAGATCGAAATGAACACCTTCAACGAGCATATCTGTAGAAACGACAGTTGCATCACCTTCGTTATTGATTACAGCGGCATCATCACCAATGCCCTTTACCGATTCCGAATTTTTCAATTCGACAAATGATGCCAAATGATCGATCAATCCGAACTCCCCGAGAGAGCTCAATTCAGTGCGGTTTTCTTTGTTTTCAAACATCCGGCAAAAGTACAAAGAATGCCTGAATAATTGCCACGAATGCACGAATGAATGCTAGGAATAATTGCCACGAATGCACGAATGATTTATAAGAATCATTATTCGTGCATTCGTGGCTTTAATTAAAGTTTAGGTTTAAAGAAATGTCAGGCTAAACTAAATGTCGCTTCTTGATCATTCCGCCTTTAGTATCCTTTATACCATGGGTAATTAAAAAAGCCTGATTGTCGATTTTTTCAATCTCGGATTTCAATGTCGACATTTCCAAACGTGTGACGACAGAAAAAATAATATCAACTTCATTCAATCTGTGCCCATGCGAACCGTAGCCGCGTTTACCTCTATAAATAGTTACACCGCGACCTAATTGTTCAGTGATCATTTTACGGATAGCTTCACTTTTTTCGGAGATGATAGTAACACCCGTATATTCTTCAATACCTGAAATTAGATAATCGACCGTTCTGGATGCTGAAATATAAGTAAGTATAGAATATAACGCTTGTTCAATTGAAAGCACAAAAGCTGCGACACAAAAGATCACAATATTTATAATGAGAATGACATCACCAATAGAGAGCACTGATTTACGGGTAATTGACAACGCAAGAATTTCAGTACCGTCAATAACACTTCCGCCTCGCATTGCTAATCCAATTCCAACACCTAGAAAAAATCCGCCAAAAACGGAAACCAGTAATTTATCTGTTGTAAGGATCGGATAAGGAATAAAAACCAGACAAAGTGCAAGTCCAATAATTGCAGTAAGTGTTTTAAGTGCAAAAAATTTATGAATTTGTTTATAGCCCATGTAAATAAATGGAAGATTAATTACAACAATTAACCACGCTAAACTAAAACCGGTCACTTCAGAAACCAACAAACTGATTCCCATTACACCGCCATCGATAAAACCATTCGGGAGTAAAAAACTTTTTAGTCCTAATCCCGCACTGAGCATTCCGACAACAATTAAAAATCCGTCGCTGAATTGCGTTCGTGCATGAATTTTAAAAGACTTGTAATCCTGTTTACCTGCTCTACGAAAAACCTGTCCATTTTTCTTTGCACGATTTTTAGCATAAGTAATAAAAAGAGATTGATAAATTGGATTCATATATTCAAAATTAATGAGAGTTGCATTGATTGAATTAAAAAAACAATGCAACTCTCAGGATAAGTACTATCAGACGGCAACTTTTTGTTTTGCCATCAACGCTTCGATTTCATCGACTTCAACAGGAATGTTTGCCATCAGATCGATCGGTCCTTTTTCTGTAAGGAGAATATCATTTTCTATTCTTATTCCAAGATTTTCTTCAGGAATATAAATGCCGGGTTCGCAAGTGAAGATCATTCCGGCTTGCATTGGGAGATAACGATTTCCGATATCATGCACATCTAATCCAAGGAAGTGAGAAGTACCATGCATAAAATATTTTTTGTACAATGGCATTTTCGGATCTTGCTTGGCAACATCAGCAGCACTCAACAATCCAAGTCCGATCAATTCTTTTTCCATGATGCGACCGACCTCTTCATGATATTTTGGAATTGTATTTCCGACAACCAGCATGGCTGTTGCGGCACGTAACACACGAAGTACAGCATTATAAACGTCTTTCTGACGAGGCGTGAATTTACCGTTAACAGGAATACTTCTTGTAAGATCGGCTGCATAATTTGCATACTCTGCACCGAAATCAAGTAGGATCACCTCACCATCTTTACATTCTTTATTGTTGTCATTATAATGCAAAACGTTTGCGCTCGCACCGCTTGCGATGATCGGATAATAAGCATGACCATTTGCACGATTACGAATGAAGGTTGCAGTTATTTCTGCTTCGATTTCATACTCCATTACACCGGGACGAAGAGTTGCGAGAACACGACGAAAAGCTTTGTTTGTAATTTCAATTGCTTCGCTAAGCAAAGCGACTTCAACATCACTTTTTATAATTCGCAAACGGCCCATGATTGGTCCGGAACGTTCATAGTGATGGTTTGGATATTTACTTTTTAATTCACGTGCATAACGTTCATCTCTGTATTCTACTTCAGAAACGAAGCGATCATTCTCATTCAAATTGATATATACATTTACTGAATGATGCATTAAAAGTGGGAGAATGGAAGCATAATCATCGACCCAGAAAACAGTCTGTACACCACTTACATTTCGGGCTTCTTCTTTGGTATACTTATGACCTTCCCAAACGGCAATATGTTCATTGGTCTTACGAAGGAAAAGCATTTCCCGGTATTCAACTATTGGATGATTCGGTGCAATAACTAAAATAGATTGTTCCTGATCTATTCCTGACAACCAAAAAAGGTCTGAGTTCTGGCGAAAGGGAAAATTACAATCTCCATTGCGTGGCATTTCATCGTTAGAATGAAAAATGGCAATTGAATCTTTTTGTAATTCCGTTACAAATTTCTTTCTGTTTTCAACAAAAAGCTTGCTATCGATCGGGGTGTACTTCATAGAAAATAGGTTTGTTGTAAAATTAATGATTTTTTCACAATTTTAATAAATAAAATCAGAATTTACGAGGCATTTTGGGATATTCCATTTACCAAAAAAAACTTTTCTATCAACGATTTTTCCGTCACAATCTAAATCGTTTCTATTCACATCCTTATAAACTATCTTCAACTTTCCTTCCGTTAAGGATTTGATAACATAATTATATATTTCATCATTTGAAGCAGATTTAAAATTACAACCTATTGAGAATCCAACCTGATTATTGAAAAGGTCCATCACAGATGATATCGAATCCGGCAAAACTCCTTCTTCGTCACCTTTCATTTTTTTGAATGAAATTAGATTCGCTTTTTCATGAGCTATACCCAATTTTACGGCCTTTTTCCACTTCATATTCTGAGCTAATCGCGCCATCCAATAAGCGTGTCGGAATGCATCCACTTTTCCTCCGAAGGAATCTGCATCCAAAAGTGAATTTTTTACAAGGCTATCACTCTTTGCTCGTGCTTCTAAGGTTACCTTGAAAGCCTTACCGGCGACGAAAGGATGACCGATTACCCACCATTTCTCAGGGCACGATAATTTCCAAAACGAACCGACGGAAGACTTTTGCCCGGAAGCATTCAAAGTGAATGAAAATAAAATCAATAGAAGTGCCTTACTTTTCAATGTATAAACTTAGAATTTTGTCTGATTGCGATCTAACGAAGATAAGATTTTTGTACAAGTCAAGTGATTCTCCTCAAATTTCACAATTCATTCCATACTTTTCCTAAATTGCGCCTATGAAGTTAAGTATTCGCAAACTAATCTACGTCGCACTTTTTTTAAGTGCATGTTCCGCTCCAAAGTTACTGCCGCTGTCAAACGATCAGGTAAAGGCAAATTTGAAGAAACACATTACCACTCTTTCTTCTGATGAATACGAAGGAAGAGAAACCGGAACGGAAGGCGAAACAAAAGCCGCTGCATATATAACTAAGGAATTTAAATCAATCGGTTTAAAACCCAAAGGTGAAAAAGGGTTTATTCAAAAATTCAAATTCAATTCAGGAGCAACATTCGGTGGCAGCACTCAATTGGTGGTGAATAATTACATTTTCAAAAACGGAGAAGATTTTTATCCACTGCCGTATTCGGGAAATGCAGTTGTGACGAATTACATTTCACGTGTGGGGTATGGAATTTCAGATACCGGATTGAAACAGGACGACTATCGTTCAAAGATGAATATTGCCAAAAGAATTTTCCTGATTGAAACCGGCACACCAGATGGCAGCCAACCACATGGAAAATTTACTGATTGGAGTGATCTGCGCAAAAAAATAGATCTGGCAATTGTGAAAGGTGCAGCTGCGATCATCTTTATAAATTCCGACACTTCATTGAGTGATCCGAAGGCAGATTGGTTGAATCATACAACACCGGTTGCAATTCCTGTTTTATTTGCAAAAGGAAAAGCTGCTCGTTTACTTCATGATAGTGTGATTACTAATTGTACAGTAGGTGCAGAAATCATTCACATCGAAAAGGAAGGAAGTAACATTATCGGATATGTAGACAATAAAGCGACATCTACGATTATCGTTGGTGCGCATTACGATCATTTAGGTTTTGGTGATGAAGGATCACTTTACAGAGGCGAAAAAGCGATTCACAATGGTGCAGATGATAATGCAAGTGGTACTGCGGCATTGATTGAGCTTGCTAAATTTGTTCGTGCTCATGGATTAAAAAACAAAAACTATTTATTCCTGGCATTCAGTGGTGAAGAAAAAGGATTACTGGGATCGAACTATTTTGTAAAACATCCGACAATCGATATCAAACAAGTGAGCTGCATGATCAATATGGATATGCTTGGCAGATTAAAGACAGATGACAAAGCGTTGATCATAAACGGAACAGGGACATCACCGCAATGGAAAGCATGGCTTGATTCGATTCCAACCGGTGATATGCGTTTGAAAACTACGGAATCGGGAGTGGGTCCGAGTGATCACACCTCTTTCTATTTGCAAAATATTCCGGTACTGCACTTTTTCAGTGGCACACACAGTGATTATCATAAACCAACTGATGATGAATCGAAGATCAATTACGATGGTGAAATGCAAATTATAGAGTTGATTGAAACACTTTTGAGAAAAGCAAATGCTGCCGACAAAATGGTTTTCACAAAAACGAAAGATGATGAAAACGAAGATGCACCAAAATTCAAAGTAACATTGGGTGTAGTTCCGGATTATGCATTTGAAGGTGAAGGAATGAGAATCGACGGAGTAACTGATGGAAAGCCGGCATCTAAAGCCGGACTTCAAGCAGGCGACATTGTCATTCAACTTGGCGAGAATAAAGTTTTGGACATGATGAGTTACATGAAAGCATTAGGAAAATTCACAAAAGGTGAGACTACAAAAGTAAAATTCATCCGTGACAAAACAGAGATTGAAAAAGACATTACTTTTTAATTTTGCGAAGCAATTATTAGTTCGTTGAATAGGATTAAAACTATGGAGCATAAAATTTCAGTTATTGGTGGTGGAAGCTGGGCAACAGCGATCGTAAAGATTCTTTCCAACAATGTAAATAAAATTCATTGGTGGGTAAGAAGTAATGAGACAGCTGAATTCATCAGAAAATACAAACACAATCCGAATTACCTGAGTGATGTTGAGATCGATTTGAATAAAATTGAAATTGAGACCGATCTTAGAAAAGCTATCCACTCATCTGATATTATTATTCTAGCTATTCCATCGGCGTTTCTAAAAAGCACACTAGAAAAAATTACCGTTGAAGACTTTAAAGGTCGTGCTGTTTTTTCAGCTATCAAAGGAATTATACCGGATGACCTCTTGATCATTGGTGATTTTCTACACAAAAAGATTGGAATACCTGTAAGTCAGATAGGAGTAATCACTGGACCGTGTCACGCAGAAGAAGTTGCAATGGAACGATTATCTTATTTGACCATTGCATCACAGAATAAAGAGACAGCAACAAAACTCGCTACATTGATGGCTTGTCGTTACATCAAGACAAGTGTTAGTGACGACATATACGGAACGGAATATTCAGCGGTACTTAAAAATGTAATTGCAATTGCCAGCGGAATTTGTCATGGTGTTGGATATGGCGACAACTTTCAGGCTGTTTTGATCAGCAATGCAATTCAGGAAATCGAACGGTTTGTGAAAGCTGTTCATCCTGTTGAAAGGGACATAAAAGATTCTGCTTATTTAGGTGACTTGCTTGTTACTGCATATTCTTCATTTAGTCGAAACAGAATGTTTGGGACAATGGTTGGGAAAGGTTATTCAGTGAAGTTTGCCCAATTGGAAATGAATATGATCGCTGAAGGATTTTATGCAACAAAATGTATTTACGAATTGAATAAAAAATACAACGTACATATGCCAATTACAAATGCAGTGTATCATGTGTTATATGAAAAAATTGCACCGCGGATCGAGATGAAATTGTTGAGTGATCAGTTTTCGTAAAATCTTTTAACACTAAGTTCATCAAGTGTTTAATTTTTAAGCCCTATTCTTTTTAAATTATTTAATGCTCTTGGGTTCTCCGGTCGCAATGCAAGGGCTGTTCTATAACATTTGATTGCTTCGGGATTATTCTTCTTTAATTCATAGACTTCACCGAGTTCGTTCCAACCGACAACTAATTCAGGGTATTTTTCCGTAAAATATTTAAACAGGCAAAACGCTGCATCAGCATTTCCATTATCAACAAACCTTCTTCCAACTTCATATAATTCCATGTCGTCGTTAACAGTAATTTTTGCTTTAAGAAGAGTGTCTTCTAAATCAACTTTGTCATTTGCCTTTATAATGCTAAATATTTTTTCGCTTATTGGCGATTCAAATCCAGACTGCATTTCAAAAGCATCCTGAACGATCTTGCCTTGAAAATATAATTGCGTAACATTTGGAAGAACTTTGTTCGTGTTTGCAGATTTTTCATTTGTGACCATATAAAACACGACACCTTCTTCCGGCAGGCGAATCAATCGTGCATAATAAATTCCATTGCTTCCTCCATTGTCAATCATTTCAGTATTTCTTCTACTCTTTGAAATGTTGCAACCATATCCAAAATAATAATTCCCATCCATCCCCTCTTCTACAATATGCCTTTTAAACATGGTTTGCAAAGTAGATTCACTTAAAACTTTCGCTTCAGAAATTGCATTCACCCAAGTGTACATATCATTCAATGAAGCCTCCAGTCCACCATTACCTTTCAGATTCCAATAAGGTCCGCCGCCTGCATTTTTGAAATGCGACTGATGAGTACCCCAATCTGTCCCATTGTTATAACCATGTGCAATAGTATCAGTCTGCAATTCAGGATAGCAATAACTGATTCTTCTCACACCAATTGGATCGAACAATGCCTTTTTCAAATATTCTTCATAATCCATTCCTGAAACTTTTTCGACGATGATAGCAAGAATACTCATGCCTACATTGGTATATATTGCTTTTTCTCCGGGATTAAATGCTAAAGGTTGTTCAAAAGCGCGTTTCAGATATTCCGTCGTTTCAACTCTTTCATAGTCCCCGCCATCATTTTCTAAAAACTCACTAAATCCTGAGGAGTGAGTTAATAGTTGATGAATGGTTATTCCTGATTTATCAACCGGTACATCAGGAAAATATTTTTTCAAATTATCGTTAACTGAAACTTTTCTCTCTTCAACTAGTTTCATGATTGCACTCGCAGTAAAAGCTTTTGTGATGCTTCCCATTGAAGCGAGTGTGTTAGATGAAAAAGGAATTTTCATTTCCTTATTAGCCCAACCATAACCTTTACTAAATATTTTCCGGCCGTCCTTTACAATTAAAAGTCCACCGGAAAAGTTTTTCTCTGCTGCAAGTTTTGAAAGATACAGGTCTATGTTTATACAAGTATCGTTTGAAGAAACGATTTCTCCATTCTCTGCTTGTGCATAATTTAAGGAAATGTGCACCAACAAAATAAAGATTAACAACTTTTTCATTTTTGCGTTTTTAAGTTCAATCAACGCTAAAATAGACTAATCAGGTTAAGCAATATGTCAACAGAGTGTTAAAATTTGATCCCCGCATTCTTTACCCTGATCAATTTTGCAATTTCAAAGACCAAAAGCATACTAAAGGCTCCAACAAATGGTGGAATAAAATGACGATAACCAGTAAATTCGAAACTAAAGACAACTTGCAAAGAAGGCACTGTAATGATCAGAAATAACATTATCAAAGCAATCGCTAAAATTATAAGTATAGTAGAATTTTTTTCAAGAAGTACGGAAATGAAACT
>Ga0138256_10001177_pt1 | contig 28159 bp, 15 predicted proteins | sample KNB2016incub_MG_FD_105486 | JGI IMG/M metagenome (GOLD analysis project Ga0138256, IMG submission 105486) | Active sludge microbial communities from wastewater in Klosterneuburg, Austria - KNB2014incub_MG | ecosystem: Engineered > WWTP > Activated sludge > Unclassified | place: Austria...
AAGGATGTGATTCGAGAGGTCGAGCGCATCCTGAACGAGCGCTCGGAGAACCCCGACCGCACCGTCATCTTCCTGGGGCGCGCCGGCGCCCTCTATCCGTTCTTCCGCACGTCCGCGCTGCTCAAGCACGTGGCAGGACACACGAAGAACGTTCCGGTCGTGTTGCTGTATCCTGGCACCCTCGTCGGCGAGACGGGACTGTCGTTCATGGGGGTTCTGCCGGCCGACCGCGACTACCGCCCCCGGATCTATCGGTGACGCGATGTTGATAGGCGATTTGTTCGAACGCGACGTGACCCGGACCATCCCTCCGGTCGTGTACTTCCACGAGCAGGAGCCGGCCGAGCTCAAGCGAGAGGTCGAGGAGTACATCATCACGGGCGGGTATCCCGCCGACGACCCTCGAGCCACCGAAGGCGGCATCCACGAGCAGTTCGTGCGCATCCTGTCCGGCATCCGCAGGGAGCTCGACCGCACGGACGCCAAAGACAACCCCGCGTGCTGGATCTCGGGCTTCTATGGCTCCGGCAAGTCGAGCTTCGCCAAACTGCTCGGGCTCGCACTCGACGGCCGAAAGCTCCCGGACGGCAAGCCCCTCGCAGACGCTCTTCTCGCGCAAGATCATTCGCACGACGCGGCGAAGCTAGGGCTGGCCTGGCAGAACCTGGTCCGCGGCATCCAACCGATGGCTGTGGTCTTCGACGTCGGCAGCAAGGCCCGCGATGACGAGCACATCCACGCCGTCGCCGTGCGTGAGATGCAGCACCGGCTCGGCTATTCGACGACGAGCAATCTGGTAGCGGAGTACGAGCTCAAGCTGGAGCTCGAAGGTCTGCACGACGCGTTCATGGACAAGGTGAACGCGGTACACGGCAAGCCCTGGAGCCAGCTAAAGGACAGCCAACTTGCGGAGGACTATTTCTCCGCGGCGATGCATGCGCTGCAGCCAGAGCTGTTCCGTGACCCCATGTCGTGGGTGGACAGTCGAAGCGGCTCCCGATTCGAAGGCAAGCGCTCTGCCGACGAAGCCGTCCAGGCGATCGAGCAGATGATGAACCAGCGTTGCCCCGGCCGAACGCTGTTCATCGTCGTCGACGAAGTGAGTCAGTACGTCCACGACGACAACGACCGCATGCTGGCGCTGCAGTCCTTCGTCGAGGCGCTCAAGCAACGGATGAAGGGCAAGATCTGGCTGCTCGCGACAGGGCAGCAGAAGCTCGAGGAAGGGACGGGCGTGGCTTCGCCCATCCTCAAGCTCAAGGATCGCTTTCCCCCAGCGCTCCGCGTGCACCTCGGCATCGCAAACATCCGCGATGTCGTGCACAAGCGCCTGCTGCGCAAGAAGAAGCTCCTCGAGTCCGATCTGAAGGAGCTATTCCACGCTCATCGCTCCGAGCTTTCGCTGTACGCCTACCGCGGCGACGAAATCTCGGAGACGGACTTCGTCGAGGTGTACCCGATGCTGCCCGGTCACATCGGCCTGCTCCTCGACATCACCACCGGCCTACGCTCGCGCTCGACGCGGACGCAGGGCGACTCGCATGCGATTCGCGGCCTGCTTCAGCTTTTGGGTGATCTGTTTCGCGAGAGGAAGCTCGCCAGCTACGAAGTCGGCCGGCTGATCACTATCGATCTCATCTACGACGTGCTCCACAGCGCCCTCGACGCCGACGTGCAAATGACGATCGCGCGAGCGCTCGAGCTGTGCGCCACGCAAGAAAACCCGCTGATGGCACGCGTCGTCAAGGCGGTGGCGATGCTCGAGCTGGTCCAGGACCATCAAAAGACCTCCGCGGAGCTGATCGCGCGTTGCCTGTACGGGCACCTGGGGCAACCCAACCAGCAACCCGAGATCCAACAGGCCCTGGACACGTTGGTCGGCGAGAGCTTGCTCGGCAGCTCGGAGAAGAACGGGTACAAGATCGAGAGCTCCGCGGGGCAGGAGTGGCAGCGCGAGCGCGACGCCTACGTCCCCGACGCCGAGAAGCGCTCGGAAAAAGTCGCTGAAGTCCTCGGACTCCTGTTGGGAGATGCGGAACGCCCCTCGCTCCAAGGCGTGTCCATCCCCTGGCTGGCGCTCTTCTCCGACGACCTTCGCTCCAAGGACATCCACATCAAGGACGAGCGCAAGCACACCGTCGTCACGATCGACTTCCAGCTCACGAAAGGCGCGGGCACCGACCAGTGGGTCCCGAAGAGCGACTCATCTGCGTACCGGGACCGCATCGTCTGGGTCGTCGGAGATACGGACGCACTCCGCACCGCGGCGGACAAGTTGCTGCGGGCCGCGCGGATGATCGAGCGCTACGGCGACCGGCCGAGCTCATTGGGCGACGAGAAGCAGCGCCTGCTCATCGAAGAGCGGAACCGCTTCGATACCGCCCAGCGCGAGCTGAGAGACGCCGTGATGGCGGCCTTCATGGGCGGCCGGCTCTACTTCCGCGGGCGAGAGAGAGCGACTCGCGACCTGGGCGCCAGCTTCACGGCCGCCCTGTCCGCGATCGGGAACCAGGTCATCGGCGAGCTGTACCCGCACCCGACGACCTTCTCCGTTGCGGAGAAGGACATCCTCTACCTGATCGAGAACACCGAGCTGACTGCACCGCCGCCCGTTCTCGGGCACGACCGGCTGGGGATCCTCAGCCTGGACGCCGGACGCTACGAGGTCACCTGCAACGGCCGCGTGCCCACCGACATCCTCGCCTACGTGAAGGAGCACGGTGGCATCACTGGGTCGTCTCTGCTCGCATACTTCGGGGCGCCCCCGCACGGCGTACCGCCCGATGTGCTCCGGGCGGCCATCGTCGGACTCTTGCGAGGAGGCAGGATCCGCATCGAGCTGACGGGGGTCGGCGAGATCACCAGCGTGCGCGACGAGGGAACCCGCGAGCTGCTCAAGGACACGGGCCTGCGCAAGGCGAAGCTCACGGAAAACACGGTTGAGACCCTGGCGCCCCGGGACCGCAACGCCATCTGCGCGGTGTTCAAGGATCTGCTCGGAAAGGACGTCGCTCGCGACAACGATGCGATCGCGGACGCAGTCACGGAGAAGTTCGCGGCAGTGCGCGAGCGACTGACCGGGCTCGGCGAACGCTTCCGCCGTCTCCCAAAGGACACCGCCTATCCAGAAGCGCTCACCAAGCTCGAGCGGGCGCTCGAAGCCTGCCGGCGCGACCGTAAGGTCGAGCCCACGGTGCTCGCGGTGAGGCGCTCGCTCAACGTGCTGCGCGACGGGCTCACGTTGCTTCGACGCATGGAGACCGACTTGTCGGACCAGGCCATCGATCTGCTCCGACAGGCCGAGGACGTTCGGAATCTCACCTGGCCCAGCCTCGACGCAGTGGGTGCGTCGGACGAGGCGCGCGCCGCCGCGAGTGCCCTCGCAGCCCACCTCACCACCGAGCGCCCGTGGGAAGACGCGGCAGAGCTCGTGCCGCGCCTCGAGCTGCTCCGCAACGAATATCGGGCGCGCCGTCGCGCCGTGCTCGACGCTCACGCGAACGAGGTCGACGTCGCGATCGATCGGCTCAAACGCCGAACGGGATTCGAGCGGCTTGACCCCGACCAGCGGCACCAAGTGCTCCGGCATTTGCGCGAAGGCGCCGCTCCGACCACGGACGAACGCGCCATTGTGCCAGCCCTGGAGGCGCTCGAAACCCTGCTCGCGACCCGACGCGAGGTGGCCGAGGGCAAGGCTCGCGCGCAGCTCGATGCTCTGCTCGAAGCGCTCGGTGAGACGCCCGTCGTCGAGGTGGCGCTCAACGTCAGCGGACGCGAGGTCGAGAGCGAAGCGGAGCTGGAGAGGCTGCTCGACGAGATCCGGCGTCGAATCCTCCACGAGCTCGCCGCACATCACCGAGTGCGCGTGCGTTGACGATGACGCCGACTGTTCTCACCAGCGATGCGAAGGAAGCCCTGCGCCGGGCCGTGCGCGGGCTTCGCGCCCGCTTGATCGAGCAGCTGACCGAAGCTGCGAAAGGCGAGTACCGGCTCGACGTCGCGCTCGACAAGGCCCAGCTCCCAGAGGCCCGCCGCTGCAGGCGGCAGCGACTGGAGGCCTGGCTCGAGGAGCAGGCCCGGAGCATGCGCGGGCCCACGGCCACGAAGCCGAGCAAGACGGAGGAGGCCGAGGAGCGCCAGCGCTTTCTGCAGCAGGCGGTCAAGGAAGCGGCCCACACACTACTGAACCGGCTGCTGGTCGTGCGGATCCTGGAGCACCACGGGGTGCTAGCGCCGGCCGTCGTGACCGGCGGCTGGAGCAGCCCGGCGTACGAGCAAGAGTTCGTGCACTACGCCGGTCCGCTCGCGGCGGACGACACGCGCGGCTACCGCGCCCTGCTGGACGCGGTGTTCGCGGAGCTCGCCGTCGAGCTGCCAGGTCTCTTCGGCCCCGTCGGTCTGACCCCGCTGTTCCCGGTGCCCGTCACGATGCTGCGTGAGGTGATCGAGGCCGTGAACGATCCCGCTCTGGCCTCTGCCTGGGGCGACGACACGACACTCGGCTGGGTCTACCAGTACTGGAACGACCCCGAGCGCGAGCAGCTCGACGCGAAGATCGCCGGAGGCGGCAAGATCGAGCCGCAGGAGATTGCCAGCAAGACGCAGATGTTCACGGAGCGCTACATGGTCGAGTGGCTGCTCCAGAACTGTCTCGGCCTCACCTGGCTCGCGATCTGCAAGAAGAACGGCTGGACACCGGACGCGGACAGCGTGCTGCCTGTACTCGAGGCGCGTCGGGCCGCGTGGCGAGCGAAACGCGAAGCCGGTGAAGTCGCCCTGGACGAGTTGATGCCCGTGGAGCCGGGGCTCGAAAGCGCTTGGAAGTACTACGTGCCGCAGCCCATTCCCGAGGACGCAGTCGCGAAGGCACCTGCGTCGATTCGCGAGCTCAGGCTGCTCGACCCCGCGTGCGGCTCCGGACACTTCCTGGTGATCGCCTTCGGCCTGCTCGCCGACCTCTACCGCGAAGAGGCAAAGCATCGGGGCGAGGCGTGGTCGAGCTCCGAAATCGCCGAAAGCATCCTCGCCAACAACCTTCACGGCATCGACATCGATCCGCGCGCCATCCAGATCGCAGCCGCAGCGCTCGCGCTGCGAGCCAAGCTCTTCGCGCCCGAGGCCCGCGTCACTCGGATGAACCTGGTCGCGCCGTGCCTTCGGCTCGGAGACTTGCCCGCCGAGGATCCCGCGCTCGCGGAGCTCTGCCTCGAGCTGGAGCGCGAAGCCGGGATTTCTCAAGCGCTCACGCGTGACCTGGTCAACGCCTTCGCGGGCGTGGACTACCTGGGCTCGCTCTTCAAGATCGACGACGCCATCCGGGACGCGCTGAGCGAGGCGACGCTCCAGATCGAGCGCGGCAAGGCGGGTCAGGGGGATCTGTTCCGGGGATTCCCGATGCAACAGACGACGCTGTCTCTGGACCAGGCGAAACAGACCGTGCTGGAGAAGCTCGAACAGTTCCTGGCGGCGCACTCCGCGTCCGAGGATCTCGGCCTGCGCCTGCACGGCGAGCAGCTCGCTTCTGGCGTGCGTTTCGTGCGCCTGGCGAAGGAGGGAAGCTACGACATCGTCGTGGGCAACCCGCCGTATCAAGGCTTGAGCAAGACGGCGCGGTTCGACTACGTGGTGAAGCACTATCCGCGCGGGAAGGCGGACTTGTACGCGGCGTTTCTGGAGCGGGGACTCGAGTTCGTGCGGGAGGGTGGGGTCTTGGCGCTCGTCACGATGCGCGGGTGGATGTTCCTCGGCCAGTTCACGGATCTTCGACAGGAAATCCTGCGACAGGATGATCTGCGAGCGCTCGCTGACCTCGGAACGGGCGCTTTCAGTAGTCGTTCGATGGACGACGTCATCAGTACGGCGCTCGTGACCATACGCCGTGCACCTTCGGACGAACACGCTTGCGCCGTGCAGGCCGCTCCGCTCGCAGACTTGCGCAGGGACGCGGGCAAACCCTTGCGCAGAACGACGGCGCTTCTCTGTCAGGAGAGCGTGTACGAGTTCGACCCCAAGAGCTTCGAGGTTATCGCGGGCCAGCCCATCGTCTACTTTTGGACGCAGGAGTTCCTTGACCAGTACGCGAAAGCACCGAAACTTGGCCAGGTAAGCCCCGCGAGGGCGACCCAAGGCCTGTACAGCAATACCCGGTTCACCCGCTGGTGGCACGAAGTGGATCGCTCCCGAGTCAGCTCAGCTCCTACGCGAGCGAGTCCTTGGACGCCCTTCGCGAACGGCAGCAACGGGGCTTCATGGTTCGAACCACTGCGCCTCGTAGCGCTGTGGGGTGACGGCGGAACAGAAGCCAAGTCGCACGTTTCGGTGAAGGTCCGAGCCGACCTGTTCAGATTCGCGAACGAACAGTTCTTCTTCAGAGACGACGGCGTCGCTTTTTCAATGATCGGAGCACGGTTTGGCGCACGTCACGTGGGCTTCCGAGGGACGTTTGGCGACAAGGGACGTTGCGTGTTTCCCGAGTCCGTTGCGCAGTGCGTCTGCTTGATGAACTCCACGAAGGCTCGCTTCATGATGGAGTCGATCAATCCGAGCATCAGTTTTCAAGCGGGTGATGTGAATCGACTCGCGGTGATTCAGATTCCCGACGCCGAAGCAGTATTCGCGACGGTCTGTGAAGCGGCGTCGCTACACGAGGCCTCCCGGGAGCCGTCCATCAAGTTCAAACTCCCCGGGACGTCCCCCTGGCGCTACGCCCAGGACTGGGCGCAACGTGCCGTGGATCGCCCGGACGGCGCGCCACTCCCGATCTACGAGCCCGAACTCGACCCCCCCGCGCCGGAGTCCCATGTGTCCTTCGCCATCGGCGTCGCGCTCGGCCGCTTCGGCGCGAACGGCGACGGCGTGCTCGACCAGGCGCCCGCGGACGCCTTGCCCGCCGGCATTCTCTTCGTCGGCCCGAACGAGCATTTTCTCGACTCGCTGCGGCACCCCGCATCCGAGCGCATCGCACGCGCCTGGGAAGAGCACGAGCTGGCGATCTGCGGGGACAAGAAGCCAAGTTTGCGCGACTGGCTCCGCAAGGACTTCTTCGCGTACCACAAGGACCAGTACGAGAATCGGCCAATCTACTTCCCGCTGAGCAGCGAGAGGAAGAGCTTCGTCGCGTGGGTCAGCATCCACAGATGGGCGGACAACACGCTTCAGGTCTTGCTCGCCGATCACCTCCTGCCGCTCGCCCGGCAGCTCGACGGGGAGATCTCTGATCTCACCCGGACGCGCGCCAGCAGCGACAAGAAGACCGCAACCGCCGCCGAGAAGCGCTACGCCACCGTCAAGCGCCTCCGCGACGAGCTCGGCGCGTTCAGCGACGCCGTGAGCCAATGTGCGGAGCGCGGCGCGCCGCCCACGGACCCAGAGTGCCCGCCCCGCGCCGCGAACGCGCCCTTCCACATGGACCTGGACGACGGCGTGATGATCAACAGCGCCGCCGTCTGGCCGCTGCTCGCGCCGCAATGGAACGACCCGAAGAAGTGGTGGAAGCAACTCTGCCAGGCAAGAGCCAAGGACTACGACTGGTCCCACCTCGCCCGTCGCTACTTCCCCGCGCGCGTCGAAGAGAAGTGCCAGACCGACCCGAGCCTGGCCGTTGCCCACGGCTGCTTCTGGAAGTACCACCCCGCCAAGGCCTACGCCTGGGAGCTCCGCCTCCAAGACGAGATCCGCCCCGACTTCACCATCGACGAAGCCGACTCCAACGAGTGCCGCGCGCGCTTCCTCCGAGACAGCGCGGCGGAAGCGCGCGCGCTCCAGGCCGCGGAGCACAAGCGCCGGGAGCGAAAGGCGGCGAAGCAGGAAGGAGAAGAAGCGCCCGACGCCGAGCTTCCCGACGCCGATGCCGACGCCTCGTGAGGCGTTCGACGCGTGATGTTCACGGGTGTGACTGCCGGGACAGGTCGACCTCGATCATCTCGGTGCTCGACCGATACTCGTACACTTTGCGCTTCTCGTAGTCGAACACGTGCGCGCTCTCGAGAGGCGGCGCGCCAGCGATGAGAAACGGCCCTCGGCTCAAGAATACCTGGTAGCGGATTCGGAAGAACGGCAGTACTTCGGCGGTCACCCACCCGGTGTTGTCGTGCTTCTTCACGAGAACGCCGTGCGCAGCATACCGCTGCCCTTCGAAGACGGATGGCCGGACGAACTCGTGCCAGTCGCCTCGGTCGTAGCGGATGAACTCCCTCACGCCGTCGAACTGCGGTAGCAGAACGAAGCCCACCCCAGCAATCTTCGCGAGGTAGTTGAAGGCGATCTTGGCCATGAAGCGCCCTGTGTTCCGATCGATTCTGGAGCGCACCTCGCCCGACGCCATCGGGTGATGGATCTCGTCGCCGATCTCCAGCTGATAGCCACGGGCGGCCATCGCTGCTCTCAGCTTTTCGTGATCCACGCCGGGTGGGATCTTCCAGTCGTACGTGCGTCCGGCCACGAGCGCCCTTGCGTCGTCCCGGGTCGGGATCTCGGAGAGCTCGAACCACCGGGCCGGCTCGCCTACGACCCTCAGTAGTACCCCGTCGATCGGCGCGTCTTGTAGGCCCTGCGCCGTGCCCACCCAGCGGAAATGGGCACCGGCGAACGGCCCGTTCTCGTACACGCCGCGTAACGTGCCATCACGCTTGCCCTGATACCGCGCAGGCGGCAACACGCCGTACCTCACGCGGTCAAGCGCCTCAATCGAGTCGCGGCCAATTCCGTCCTCGAAACTTTGGTCAAAAGCGCCGTTGCATTCTCCGCACACCGCGCCGAGCAGCGTGATCAGCGTGCTTTCGAAGGTGCCGAACTGTCGCGGGACGACGTGCTCCTTCGTGAACTCCTTCCGGGGCTTCTTCTGCCTGCAGTAGATGCAGGTCGCCGTACGTGACTGGCGGGTCATTCGTACCTCCGTCGGACGCCGACCTCTCACGTCAACGCCGCCCCCCCGCCGCGATTCGCTGCCACCTCGCGCGCAGCCTATCTTCGCCCTCGGCGCCCGAGTCCATGTCGGTCGCGGGCCGGACGTTCTCCTGAGTGCAGAGCGCGACGTATCCGTCCACCGCCGCGCGGAGCCAACCCGCCGCGACACCGATCCCAAACCCGATCGTCGTCCCGCGCTCGACAGGAAGGTAGAAGACTTCATCGCCTCGCGTGAATCCATGCGTCCGGCGCGCGCCGGTGCCATGGTGGACCAGCGCCGAGCGGACGAACCGATAGAACAGGGCCGGGTATTCGTACTCTTCGAGAATCGCCTGAAGCATGGGGTTGCCAGATATTGCTGGGCATTCCCGCATGACCTCCTGCGCGGAGACGTCCATATGCGCGTGCGGCAACTGGCCCCGCATCTGCGGCCGACGAGGCGCGAGCAGAACCTCCGCGTCGGCAGCTGCCGCGGGGACATGCGTCGCCCAGTCCTCGGCGAAGAGGAACACCGCGACCTTGGCGTGGTGCGGCGCGCCCGCGGCGAAGAGTCTTACCAAGCGCGCCATGCGTAGCGCGGGCGAAATGGTTCCGCCCAACTCCTTTTCCAGAGCGGCTCGGTCGGCGGGAAAATCGTGCAACCAGATCTCCCCAAGCGCATCTAGCGCGGTTGAAACGACGATCTTGGCGTCAACAGTGAATCCGCGTTGGTGGAGCTCTTCACCGAGAGCGGCCCGATCGTGGAAGTGGCCTGCAAGGTATTCGATATCCGATGTGGTGTTCAAGACAGCCCCTCAGCCGCAGGCGCTTCCTCGCGAAGAACTCACCACCGCCCCCGAAAGCCGGGGAACGCCGATCAGTGCTCTCCGCACTGCCGCGTCGGCGGGCGCGTACACGCTCCAGAAGCGAGAGAGAAACGTTTGCAGACGCCGGTCAAGCTGGCGATCGATGTCGACGAACACGCAAGCCTGTTCGCAGAACTCGAAGCTCTCTCGCCAGCCATGCACAATGTGGCCAATGTCCGCGACGACGCGAAAGACGCTGGCGCGCCGGTCGCCTTGCCTTCCCCGTTCGTCGATGTGTCCAAGACCGATTCGGATCCTCTGATCAACCTTCTCGAAGAGGCGCTCGCGGGACTTTGCGCTCGGCCCGACAAGTCCCGGTTGGACTGAGCATCCAAGGAATTCGAAGGCGCTCCTCGTCGTGCCCCGGTCTGCCTTTTCCGAGTCAACGCGGGGGTCGTAGGCATCGAGTCCAAGGTCATCGAGCAACCGCGTGGCGCTGTCGAAAGCCTTCATGGCACGCCACTCGGTATCCGCGAGAATCAGGAAGTCGTCAACGTAGCGCAGGCAGCGAACGCCGCGGTCATTCATTCGCCGGTCGAAGTCCGCCAACAACACGTTCCCGAGGAGCGATGAGAGGCAGAAGCCCTGCGCGACGCCACGTTCCTCGCCCGGGAAAGCGTCTCGGAATTCGGCCAAATCCGCGGCGTTCTCGAGCTCGACGCACACCGCGGCGCGCAGCAACTGCTGAGTTGGTTCGTCAACCATCTTCAGAATCACAGCCAGCGCGCGCTCTCGCGGGATGCGGGTGAAGAACTCCTTGATGTCAGATCGTACGAAGTACCTCGCGCCGCTTCGCATGGCCTCGAGAGCAGCTCGGATAGCGTCACCGCGTCCCTTCCTCTGAACGCCGCCGAAGCTGTTGTCGTTGAGAAAGTAGGGGCGAAGGGCAGCCAAGTCCTGGAGCTCGTCCAAGATCGCGCGCTGTACGATGCGCGCGTCCAGAGACGCCATCACGATCGGTCTCGGGGACTTGCCTGGGCGCGTGATGAGAATGCCCCTGGCGGCTCCGAAGCTGAACTTCCCTTGCTGAAGCTGGCGTTGAATTCGGCGAAGGTGCCGACGCTCCTCGGCAGCGAATTCGCGAACGTGCCTCTGCGTGTCCGCAGACTCGGAGCGAAAACCGCTCGACTTCACGGAGGCCCAGGCTCGCCAGAGGCTGGCCTCTTTCCTGATGCGGTCGTAATTGGATTGATGGACGAGTGCTCGCGACACGCGGTTGCTCTCTCCGGCGAGCCCCATCGACGACACCTCGCCCGACCGTGTGAACCTCAGTTGCATTCCGCGGGAAGACTCCGAGGAGTCCCGCCCCGACCGGTCCCACAAACTCGGGTCCCGGCGCTCCCAGCGACTGCGTCAGCGCCCATTGTGGACCCGAGCAGCCTGGTTGCCAGCGCAATCAAAACGACGACAAGGAGCTCATGCCCGCCGAAGGGCCTGGCACGTTTTTGCACGCTCGAGGGACCACGCTCAACCTCCTGTGATTCCGTCCCACTTCGTCCCGCTCAGCGTGCCGCTCCGCCGCCGCGCGAAAACAATGTCTGCTAGCCGTCCGATGGGTGCCTCTCAGCAGAGATGTACCGGCTTCCTTCACTGTTTCCTCACGGCGGGTGCATTCCGCGGGAAGACTCCGAGGAGTCCCGCCCCGACCGGTCCCACAAACTCGGGTCCCGGCGCTCCCAGCGACTGCGTCAGCGCCCATGACGGACCCGAGCAGCCTGGTTGCCGAAGCCAGCCAAAGATGAGCCCTATGTTCAGTAAGTCAAGGCCAGGTTCGCCGAAATATGTGCCATCTACTGCTCAGGCACTCAGGCACTTGACGCCCGTCAAATAGCTGACATAGCGTTCAGTCTCGGTACCCGGAAAGCCGCGGCCCGCAGACTCGCCGGTGCGCTATGTCTTACCGAGCATGCCCGACCGCTTGGCACTCGACGACGCGACGAGCGCGGCGCTGCTCGGCTCGCCCACTCAGGCGGAGGCCGGATAGTGGCGGGCAGAGTCCCGCCGAACCCGGCCATCTACCACATCACTCACGTGGCGAACCTGGTGAGCATCGTCGGGCATGGATGCTTGTTCTCCGATTCCGAGCGCATTGCTCGTGGCCTTCAGCCGCAGAACATCGGCTACACGCACATCAAGCAGCGCCGGTTGCGGCGCAGCGTTCCGGTGGCCGCCCAGGGGATGTTGGGCGACTACGTCCCCTTCAACTTCTGCAATCGATCCGTAATGCTGTACGCGTTGCGCGCGGGACACCAAGACTACGCTGGCACGCAAGACGAGATCGTCCACCTGGTCTCGAGTGTCCAAACCGCCGTCTCGGCCAACCGCCCGTGGGCGTTCACCGATCGCCACGCGGAATTGGGGTACACGCAGTACTTCGAGTCCCTGTCCGAGTTGAGCGAAGTGGACTGGACGGTGATGCCGCTGGTCTATTGGAGCAATACCGACGACACGAAGGAGAAGCGACAGGCGGAGTTCCTCGTCCACAAGAGCTTCCCCTGGTCCGCCATCGAGCGCATCGGCGTTCACGATCAGACCATCGCGGCAAAGGTCCAAGCGGCTCTTGGTCGGGACACATTGCCCATAGAGATCCAACCGAGCTGGTACTATTGAGGAAGGGCGTATGGTCAGAGTAGTCACCGGCAACATACTCGACGCAAAAGTCGAGGCCCTCGTCAACACGGTCAACACGGCCGGCGTGATGGGCAAAGGGCTCGCGCTCCAGTTCAAGAAGGCCTTCCCAGAGAACTGGCGGGCGTACGAAGCCGCGTGCAAGCGGGGGGAGCTCGAAGTCGGGAAGATGTTCGTGTTCGAAGCCGGGGGAATTGTGCTGCCCCGGTACATCATCAACTTTCCCACGAAGCGCCATTGGCGCGGGCCTTCGAAGCTCGAGTACGTCGAGCTCGGGTTGCGCGATCTGGTGCAGGTGCTCCGCGATCGCAAGATCCGGTCGGTCGCCGTACCTCCCCTCGGGGCCGGGCTTGGCGGGCTGGACTGGGCTGACGTTCGTCCATTGATCGAAGTCGCGCTCAGCGACCTGAGCAACGTGGATGTGCTCGTCTACGAGCCGAAAGGCGCACCGCCTGCTGCCGCGATGCGAAACGAGACAGTGAAGCCCAACATGACACCGGGGCGCGCAGCTGTGCTCGCGTTGATGAACCGGTACTTGGTGCCAGGCTACGCCTACCGCCTGTCGCTGCTGGAAGTTCAGAAGCTGGCCTACTTCCTCCAGCAGGCGGGGCAGCCGCTCCGGCTCGAATACAAGGCAGGGTACTACGGCCCGTATGCGGACAACCTCCGGCACGTGCTGAACCGAATCGAAGGGCATTTTGTTCGCGGGTTTGGCGACGGACAGAACAAACCAGAGACTCCGCTCGAGCTTCTCCCCGGCGCCGCGGACGAAGCCGAAAAAGTACTTTCGTCGCAGAGCGACACCCAACACCGACTCGAGCGGGTCGCCGCACTCATCGAGGGTTACGAGACACCATTCGGGATGGAGCTTCTGTCAACCGTTCACTGGGTTACAGCCCATGATGCCGACGCTGCGAAGTCCAGCCGTGAAGCAGCGCGAGCGGTGCAGGCCTGGAATGAACGGAAAGCGACAATAATGAAGCCGGAGCAAATCCAGGCAGCTTGGACACACCTCAACCAGCGCGAGTGGGTCGAGCAACACGCCCGCTGATTCCCTCGTCCGACTCCCGAATGCAGGCGTGGTACTTTGGTACCCGCCGATCATGCCCACCGCGGCCGCCCACCCCCGCACCGCGAGCCGCGCCCTCGCCGCTGAGGTCGCGAAGAAGGTCCGCGAGCGCGGATTGGTGGTGTGGGTCGACGCGGAGCGAAAGTACGACGCTTTCGTCGATGCCATTCGCGACCACCAGCTCGGGTTCTCGTATCCGGTGGTGGCGTACCGCGGGAGCTACCTGGAGCTCATGCTCGCGCTCAAGAACTACGGGAACGGGCTCTACCCAGAGCACGTCCTGATCCATCTGCCAGGCATCAACAAGGACACCGTCAAGGAAACACCGGTGTTCGAGCTCTTCAAGGCCGGCACTGTCTTCGAGAAGAGCCTGAGCACGCTCGTCCGCGAGGCCGCGCTCGGCACTGCGCGACCAGAGGAGGTGGACACCTTCGTCCGCGGCGCTGACTTGAGCCTGGAGAAAGCTGACGCTTGGCTCGAGAACCTCTGCGCGCAGCCAGCGGATGGGACTGCACAGCTGCTCGACAGCCTCGGGCACGAAGCAGTCGCACTCGGGCTCGTTGCCGATGACCCTCGGCTGCGCAGTCGCTTGCCCGAGGCGGGGGAGCAGATGCTGTCTTTCCTGGAGAAGGGGCTGGGACTCGGGCCCGCTTGGCGAAAGTACCGCATTGGTGATGCGGAGCTCACCGCGGGCGCCATGGGGACGCTCGTTGCGAGCTGGCTCATGGCAGTCGAGTTCGTACACGACCTGACAGAAGCGCCCGTCACGCCAGAGCTTCAGGCCCTGACCAAGCTCGGACCTCTCGCGAAGGAGTGCCGGCGCCTCGCGACACGATTCCGCGAGCTGCAACCGGACGCTTACGAGCTCTTCGCGACCGAGCTGCAGGACCAGCTCGAGCAAGAGCGCACGAGCCACCACGCCAGCGCCTTGGGTTCCATCGACACGTTTCGCTTCGAAGAGGCCACCATGCGCGCCGCCGCATTGGGCGCGCTCCGCCGCGGCGAGTGGGACAGCGCCGGCGAGCTCGCCGACGAGCGGACCCCGGAGAAGTGCTTCTGGGTGCAGCGCTCGCCATCGCTCCAGCGCACGTGGGAGATCCTGCGCCTTGCCGCGAGCACCGGCCGCGCACTGGCGGCGACCGCGAAGGCTCTCGACAAGAGCGGCTCCCTCGACGAAGCCGTCGAGCGCTATGCCGACAAGCTCGCACCGGTCGATCGCAAGCATCGACTCTTCGAGCAGCGAGCGCACGCCTTGCTCGCCTCCGATCTCGAAGATCACGACGCCCTGCTGGAAGTCCGGAACGCCGTTCGCCGCGCCTACCGCGACTGGGCTGACGCGACGAATCGCGCGTTCTTCCGGTTGTGCGTCGCACACGGACCCTTGCCCGGGCGAGGCCTCCGGCAGCGCGGTGTCTACGAGGAGGTCGTCCACCCGCTCGTCGAGGGCGGCGGGCGAGTCGCGTTCTTGTTGGTCGATGCGCTCCGTTTCGAGATGGCCCAGGGCCTCGCCGAAGATCTGCGGGCCGAGAAGTACCGCGTCACCCTCGGCGCGCGTCTGGCTGAGCTTCCGACCGTGACTGCGATTGGCATGAACGCCCTGGCCCCGGTCGAGCGAAACGGGCGGCTGCGACCCGTGGTGCGGGACGACAAGATGGTCGGCTTCACGGCAGGCGAGTTCAGTGTGCTCGATCCGGAGACGCGCGTGCGCGCCATGACCCAGCGCAGCCTGGCCAGTCCCGCGGAAGACATCGAGCTCGAGCAGTTTCAGGAGCTGACCGTCACGCAGCTCAAGCGACGCCTCAGCGGCAAGCCGCCGCTTGTCGTGGTGCGGAGCCGGGAGCTGGACACGGCGGGTGAGAGTGGCCTGCACCTGGGTACGTTCGACCACACGCTTGCCTTGCTCAAGTCTGCCATCTCGCTGCTGTCGCAGGCGGGTGTCGAACGCTTCGTCATCGCGTCGGATCACGGTTTCTTGCTTCAGGACGGAACCGCGAGCAATGTGCCCTTCGGAATCAGCATGCGCGTGCCCGAGCGGCGGCACGCGCTCCTCCGCGAGCCGTCAGGAATGCCCGACGTGCTCGAGGTCCGACTCTCCGCGCTCGAGTATGACGTTGAGCAGGATCTCTACTTGGTGCTCAGGCCGGACACCGCGCTCTGGCAGACCAGGAATCGAATCGAGCCGTTCGCGCACGGCGGCAACAGCCTGCAGGAACGCGTGATCCCCGTGCTGGTGCTCGAGCGCCAGATGGCGCGCGGCAAGACCACCTCGAAATACGAGGTCGTGGCGCGCCCTGAACCGGCGCACCTCGGGCGGCAGCGCCTGCGCGTGGCCGTGCGGCTGCAGAGCCGGGAGACCGCATCGCTCGGTTTCGCTGCGCCCAAGGCGATCAGCCTCGCGCTTCGCGTGCCGGGCCGCCCAGACGTGATGATCAGCCTGCTCGACGCGGGGCCACCGGCCACTCTCTCGGACGGCCGGGTCCTCGTCCCGCCCAATCGTGACGAAGCGCTCATAGAGTTCGAGCTCGAGGCGCTGGCTGACGAGAAGGTGCGCGTCGAGATCTACCATCCGGATGCGCGAGAAGACGTAACGCCGAAGGTGGTCGACGGGTTCTTCGATGCCGGCCGGAACCGGCGCATTCCGAAGCCGCCTGCTGCCGGGAGCTCACCGCCGTCGGCGCCGGCACCACCCAGCGTCCGGCCGCCAGCCACGCCCGAGCCACCGACGCCCGAGTGGGGAGCGTTGGTCGCCGATGAATCCTACCGGCGCGTTCTGGAGATCATCGCCGAGCGCCGGAGCATCAACGAGGCCGAGCTGGAGCAGGTGCTCGGCTCTCCGCGGCGTGTGCGCGCGTTTGCGCGCCACTTCGACCAGATCGTGCGCGTCCTGCCGTTCGAGGTCGAGGTGCTCACGGTTCATGGCATGAAGGCCTACGCGAGGAAGGACTGAGGATGGCATTCCGCGACGCTCGCCACATCTTCCAGCGACTGCGCAACGGCACGGTGCCCGATCGCGGACTGGAGGCCTTCGCCGTCGGGGTCGAGCGGCACCGCAAAGAGCTCCAACGCAAACTCGAAGAGGTCAAGGGCGGCGAAGGGGACGTCAAGTTCCTCCGCGGCGGCTACGGCTGCGGGAAGACGTTCATGGCGAACCTGGTCGTGCACGACGCGCAGCAGCGTGGGTTCGCAACGAGCTTCGTCGTCGTCTCCGACAACGACCTTCACTTTCACAAGTTCGACGAGCTCTACCGCAAGGTGGTCAGCGGACTGAGCACGCCGGCATGCGCCCAGGGCGCGCTTGGCGACATCCTCGATCGTTGGATCGGAGGAGTCGAAGAGGGGCTGACGAACCTCGGCGTGAGCGATGACGACCCGAACTTCGATGCGCGAGTGCTCCAGAAGCTCGACGAGCAACTCGTTGCTTTGACGGGCGGTCGCGCACCCGCCGACATGATTCGTGTCGTCCGGAGGGTTTTCGAGCTGAAGCAGTCCGGCCGACTGCAGGACGCATCGGCGCTGGTATCCTGGCTCTCGGGCAGCTCGAACGTCGCGGCGAGCATCAAGAACCTGGCCGCCGTGAAGGGCGACATCTCGAGCACTGATGCCATGGCCTACCTCCGCGGCATCCTCGAGATCGTCAAGAGCGCCGGATATCAGGGGCTGGTCGTCATCATAGACGAAGCCGAGACCATCCTGCGGATGCGGGGCGACGTGCGCGGCAAGTCGCTCAACGCCATTCGTCAGATCGTGGATGCTGCGAGCAGCTACCCCGGGATGCTGTGGGTGTTCACGGGCACGCCCACGTTCTTCGACGACCGACAGGGCGTGAAGGGCGTCGAGGCGCTTCACGCTCGCATCAAGTACGAGGAATTCAACGGCGTGCCCAGCCTGCGCCAGCCACAGCTCGCCCTCAAGCCCTTCGACCGTGAACGCCTGCTGAAGGTGGCGCTCAAGCTCAGGACACTCCATCCCGACCTTGCCCCCGAGGACGCGGAGCGCCGCATGCCCCGAGAGCTGGTGGAGCAGCTCGTCGATGCCGTTACGGCAGGCTTTCGCGGCGACGTCGGCGTCGTACCCCGCCAGTTCTTGAGGACGTTCGTGAACGTGCTCGACGTGCTTGCAGACGATCCCGACCAAAACGCGCACGGGCTGCTCGGCTTCGAGCCCGCGGCGTTGACCGCAGAGGAAGAGGCAGTCCTCGCAGGGCGAAAGCTCGAGGAGCCGCCCGCCGGTGACGACTTCGGCGGTGCGGGCGTGGACATGTGAGCCCAAGATGAGCGTGTTTTCCCGTCTCCCGGAGCGACTCCAGCACGCCATTGCGCACCAGCTCGGCTTCACGTCGCTCAGGCCGGTTCAGGAGCTCGCCGGTGAGGCGATCCTCGACGGAGACAACGCGGTCGTCCTGGCGCCGACGGCCGGCGGCAAGACCGAAGCCGCGATATTCCCCATTCTGGCTGGGCTGATGACGACGCCGCCGTCCGGCGTCGGTGCGATCTACGTGGCGCCGATCAAGGCCCTGCTGAACAACCAGGAGATCCGCCTCGGCGAGTACACCGAGATGGTCGGGATGCGCCGCTTCGTTTGGCACGGTGACGCCGCCCAGAGCCAGAAGGAAGCCTTCTGCCGCGAGCCCGCGGAGCTCTTGATGACAACGCCGGAGTCGCTCGAAGTGATGCTCATGTCACCTCGGGTCCCGGTGCAGCGGCTGTTCCAGGACCTGCGCTACGTGGTCGTGGATGAAGTTCACGCCTTCGCCGGAACGGACCGGGGCGCGCACCTGATGAGCGTGCTCGAACGCATCGCCGCCATCTCCCGACATGACGTGCAGCGCATCGGCCTGAGCGCCACGATCGGGAATCCGGAGCAGATCGGCCACTGGATGGCCGGCACTTCAAAGCGGCGAACCGTCGTAGTCGATCCACCCAGGCCCAAGGCCCAGCGGCTGATCAAAGTCTACCTCCGCGAGGACTCCAGCGACTTCGCGCGCGAAGCGGTCCGTGAAGGCCGGGGCAAGAAGAGCCTGTTCTTCTGCCAGTCCCGCTCCCTGACCGAGGCCGTGGCCGACGACATGCGGGACGACTCCATCGAGGTGTTCGTCCACCACGGCTCCGTCTCCAAAGAGGAACGCCTGGCTGCGGAGGAGCGCTTCGCCCGCGGGACGAACGCTTGCATCGTCGCCACATCGACGCTGGAGCTGGGCATCGACGTGGGCGGGCTCGATCTCACTTTCCAGGCGAACGCGCCGAGCACCGTCTCGTCGTTCCTGCAGCGCATGGGTCGCACGGGCCGGCGCCCGGACACCGTGGCCAACATGACCTTCTTGTGCGAGGACGCCGTGTCGGTCGTGCAGAGCACGGCCCTCGTGCTGCTCGCCGCGCGGGGGTGGGTCGAGAGCGTCAAAGACGAGACGCGCGCCTGGCCCGTTCTGGTGCACCAGATCCTGGCGATGACCCAGCAGCACGGAGGCATCAGCGCCGAGCGCTGCTGGCAGATGATCGAGCGAGTCCCGGACTTCCGTGGCATTCAGCGCGAGGAGTATCTCCAGCTGGTCGAGCACATGAAGGCCGAGGGCTACCTGTTCGAGTCCGGAGGTCTCCTCGCCATGGGACCGACCGCCGAACGGGTCTTCGGCAAGAAGAACTTCCTCGAGCTCTACGCCGTGTTCTCGACCCCGGTGCTCTACAAGGTGCAGACCGAGTCGAAACGCGACCTCGGCAACCTGGAGCAGAACTTCGTCGACCGCCTGGTGGAGGAGATGAGCACCTTCCTCCTCGGCGGGCGCGCGTGGCTCGTCGTGTCGGTCAACCACGGCGAGCGCCTCGTGCGCGTCCGCAGCGCGCCGCGCGGCAAGAAGCCGAGCTGGGGCGGTTTCGTCCCCCAATTCCTCGGCTTCGAGGTCTGCCAGGCGATGCGCGACGTCCTCACGGGCGACGAGGACTACCCGTTCCTCGACGCCACGGCCAAGGCCGCCGTCACCGAGTGGCGCGGCGACCTCGGCGAGCTCCTGCGCCGCGCGGCCGACGCGCTCCAATTCGACGGCACGACGGTCACCTGGTGGACCTTCGCCGGCGGACGCATCAACCAGACCCTGAAGTACGCGATCGAGTGGAAGGGCGGCTGGAAGGTCGTCCCCGACAACTTCACGATCAAGATCCAGGGCGACGGCGTCAGTCTCGACGCCGTGAGCCGGCTGCTCGACGAGATGCGCTCAGCAGCTTTTTGGGAAACGGATGAGACCCGAAAGCGCCTGCTCGCGATGGTGCCGGAGTACCGGCTCAGCAAGTTCCAGCGGGTGTTGCCGGAAAGGTGGCAAGTGGAGATGGTGGGGGGGTATTTGTTGGATTTCGAGGGGACGGCGAGGTGGCTGGTGGGGAGCTGCTGATGGCGCGGCGCCCATCCACAGATGACAGCGGGCACGACGTGTGGCGAAGCCAGTTCCCCGGACCGGAGGTTGACGGGCGACTCCGCTTCACCGTGGGGGGTGATTTCCTCGAAGAATTCGTGGCTGGCCACACTCCGTCGGACATGCTGCGCGAGCTTGTCCAGAACGAGTACGACGCGGGGGGCTCTCGCCTGGAAGCAGTCTTTGACGACGAGGGGCTGCGCGTCCGCGGCAACGGCAACCCAATCGACTCGGCTGGCTGGCGGCGCCTGAGCGTCATGTTCTCCACTGGGCACGTGGCCGGCGGCGTCGCAGGGCTTGGCGACGTTCAGCCGAAGTTGAATGGCATCGGCTCAAAAAATGCCGGACTGCGAACGCTCTTCCTCGTGGGTGATCGCATCCATGTTCGGTCGAGCGGGGAGTTTACGCTGCTCGACCTGCGACGCGGCGCGCTTCCCTCCCCGGAGCCCGATCCGACGAGTCGTAGATCGCGGGGAGTCGAAATCTCCGTACCCTATCGGCACTCGAACAGTCGATTGCTCGAAGCATTCACCGCGGAATCCGAACTGGAGGCGCTGGAGTCGTTCTCGAACGACTTGTCCCAGGTTCTTCTGAAGCTGGCCCAACCGGGCGCCGGCCGGAACCTCACTCACCTGGCAGTCAGCTCGAAGCGCCACAACCGCCGCGTTTCGTGGACCCAGACAGTGGAGAAGGTCACCACCCGCGTCCGTGACGTCACGGCACTGCGGCGCCAAGTCCGACGATACGACGAGCGCGAAAGCGGCCGCGCCATGCGGAGCCAGATCGAAGAGATGGACTTTCAGCGCTCGGTGGTCGTTCCACCCGAGCACGTCGGACAGTCAACGCCGGGTTACTTTCGAACCACGAAAGGCCGAGTCCGCCTGAGCGTGTCCATGCGACTGCGCGGCCAAAAACCCGACCCCAAGACTGGTGGCCTGTTCTACTACCCGATCGGAGTCAGGGACTCGTGCACAGGCAACGCGCTGAGCGTCTGCGCGCCGTTCCTCATGAACACAGAGCGGACGTTGATCCTCGATCACCCCTGGAACGCGTGGCTGCAGCATGCTGCGAGCCAGCTGGCTGTCGAACTGCTAACGGCCGACTGGATCACGCGTTTCGGTCCAGACGCCCTCCGCGTCTTCTTGAGCGAGGACGGAACAGCGAGCTCACAGTTCAAGAACGCTACCGACGCAGCGCTTCGAAGTCATGCCTGCTGGCCGACGCGAGCCAGCAAGGGCCGGTCACGGCACTTCGCGCGTGCTGCGGACCTGGTCGTTCCAGCGAATGTACATCTGGACGGCTACGTCACGAGCGCGGAGCAAGTTCTTGGCGATGTCTTTGCGGGCTGTGAAGACCTGGTGGACGCGGCCAAGCACTTTGGCGCGAAGACGTTCACTCTCAACTCACTCGTTCGACTCCGGTGCGCTCCCGAAGCGGGGGTGGTCCTGAGAACAAAGCTATCGGAAACGGAAGCCGAGTTTTGGTACCCAGAGTTTCCAAACGTCTACGACGGAGAGCGCGGCCTGGCGTTGCAGAAGCAGATGGGGCGAACGCTCGACCACGAGCATCACCACTTGTCGAGCCCGAACCGGGCCGACTTGCGCGATCTGCCGGCGACGCTCGCGGCGGACTGCTCGCTCGCCGCGCCCAAGGACCTTTGGCTCGTTCCGCCGGCAATGGCGAACACGACCCAGGTGCCGGCCTCGGGTCGGCTCCACCCGGAGCTTGGCGAATCGAGGACGCTCTCGCGGCTGTGCAAGCGTTTCAGCGCCGCAAACTGGCTCCTCGAATTGTGCGAGGCGGCACGAGCCGGCCAGGCCGGCGAAGACGATCTCCAGGCGGGTTTCGCCTACATCAGAGCCGTCCACGGACGGCTGCCAAGCAAGGTTCGAGGTGCCGTCCGTCGGTCCCCGGTGGTGCTGGATCATCGAGGTGCCTGGGTTGAGCCGGCGTCGCTGACCTCGCCCGCTGCGCCGGGCGCGAGCCTTCTCGAGCCGGTCTTGCACTTCCCGAGCTCCGAGGTGACGCGGGATCCGCAGCTGATGAGTCAGCTCGCCGTTCGACGGAAGATTGCTGATGATGACCTCGTCACGTTCGCCGGTTTGCACGTCACGGCGGTTGACGTAGCAGAACGGTTCGAAGCCATCCTGTGGGAGCGCCGAAAGCATTTGACAGCGCGGACGGTCGGTCGCCTCGCACACGCCAAATTCTTGCGCTCCACCACGGGGGAAATTGAATCTCCCGGCGCGCTATACATTTCGAACCGCGCGACGATCGCGTCGGTCGGAGGCCAGGCGGGCTTTGTTGCCGGTAGCCACATCCAGCTCTACCGGAGGCTTGGCTGTGCCGACCAACCGCGAGCCGCTGACATCGTCGCCAACTTGGCAACGATGTCGAATCGCGGCGAAGCGCCGGCGGAGCCAGACATCCTCTACCCAGCGCTCGTCAACGCGCTGCGGGCCGAGAGAGCAAAGCTGACCCAACTTTCGGAAGAGCCGGTCGTGTGGACGAATGGCCGCTACTCCGCACCGGCCGACGTTCTCGTCGGGAGCCGCTTCCCCAGCGTCCTTGGCGTGCTGCCTCAGGTGCGAGGAAGTGAGGTTCTGCACAGCGCACTCAAGGACCTGGGCGCCGCAGCGCAACCGACGGATCGACATTGGAGAACCTTCTTCGAGCTGCTCGGCGCAAAGTATCGCTCGGGAAGCCGGGTGTCGGAGGCTGACGCCAGGCGTCTTCGCGATGCATACACGCGGCGAGGACGCCAAGGGTTGCCGGCGGACCTCCGGACGAACGTCGCCTGCATTCTCGGGCGCGATGGTGCTGTGTACTCGCAAGACGACGTTGCCGCTGGAAGATTGGTTCTCAACGATCACCCGGATCTCGCCGGCGCAGCAACGAACCAGCGCGCTCCCATCGCTTTTCCAGATCGCGAGGAACGCGTCCAGGAGTTCTTTGGCGCCCTCGGCCTCAAGAGTCTCACGGAGATTTCCGGAACACCGAAAGCCCTGGTCGGCTCGGAACGAAGCGCGCCGGCGTTTCTCCGCGAAGCCGACCTACTTGCACAGATCCACTCGGACGATTTCGCGTCGGCGCTGGCAGCCCTCGCACGACATGAACTACGAGGCGCCTTACAACACGACGCTCACTCCACTCCGCGACTGCGGCGGCGGTTGCGTGAGCTCACTCGCCTTGTCGTCGTCGAAAGCGTAACGCTCTCGTACCCGGTTGGCAGGTCTCGGGTTTCCGTCCCCGCTGAGGTCTGGCTAGCGGAGACCACCATCTATGTAACGCAAGCCCGCAGTGTCGACGGCGTCCGCGGGCTCGTCGCGATGGCCGTCGCGGAGGTCATGCGCTCGCCGCTCGCCTACCGTCAGCGAATCGCGGACTCAATCTATCGCCTGCTGTCGGCACGGCGGACGGGAGACATGGCTGACTACTTGCGGCGGCGCGGCATCGACTGGGTCAGTTGCTCCGCGCCTGAGCCAGCGGACGAAGGCCAAGAGGGAGAGGACTTGGGCGAAGCGCTCGGGGATCTCGCACGGTCTCTGCTCGATCAAGCTCGTTCGCGTGCCTCCTCGTCGCCCGTTCAATCGACACCTGACCGCCCGGCGCCGACGCCGCCCGCCGCGCCCAAACCAATTCCTCTCCCGCCCCTCGATCAGGTCAAGCTCCACGAAGCGCCGGCCGACCCCGATTGGACGCGGCCCGACCGCTCCGGGAGCGGTGGTGGTCGTAGTGGCGGCCAGTGGCACCCGAGGAGCGCCTCGGAGGTCGCGCGCGACCAGGCCACCGGTCGCCGGGCCGAGGAGCTCGTCTTCCGGAACGAGCGCCAGCGGGTTAGGCGCCTCGGCCTGGACGAGAACCTCGTGGTCTGGACCTCCGACCTCAACCCCGGCGCAGACCATGACATCAAGTCCGTGGACGATGACGGCGGTGATCTCTGGCTCGAGGTGAAGGGTACGGTCGGCACCGACGGCCGCTTCGTGTGGTCGGTTGGCGAATTCACGAAAGCGCTGCGGGAGCGATCTCGATACGTCCTCTGGCGTGTCTACGAGGCCGACACGGAGCACCCCACCGCAAGGCAGTTTCGAGATCCCATCGCCATGCTCGGGTCAGCGCAGGTCCGTGTCGGCATCTCGAGCCTCACAATGGAGGTGGAGCCGCTGGAGCCGCGGTGACATTCCAGGCGTTTCGCATGCACGTGCTCTCCACGCCGATGCGGAGAGCACCTGGCTCCAAAGGGCGCGTTGCCTAGTGGCGGTCGCGATTGGGACTTTGCCTGCGCGCGCCCAGCCGCGCATCGGCCGCAAAACGGCGATCAGGTTCATGCTCGTCGCGCGACTTGGTCTTCGTGAGTACGTGCAGAGTCACTCGCGGCCAACCTGGCTCGTCCTCGGGCCAAAGAGTCATCTGTCGAGCAGAAAAAACCTCGATCCTTGCGTGAGGATCAAGGCGGTGAGCCTCAGCGATCCGCTCGAGCGCTGCACGCATCATCGTGACGCTTTGGCGAATCTGGCTGTAGTGGCGCAGCTGAACATGTTCGAGGTCCTGGTCGGAAACCCTGCGATGATGGAACGAGAGGTACTCAGCAAGGCGCGGCCCCACCGCGAAGCCCGTTGCTGAAGCCATGACGATTGCGCGAACGACGCACAGAGCGGGGAATGGGTTCTCTTCCTTGTTGATTTCCAATGTTCGAGACAGGACGCCGTCAAAAAATTGATCATCACCCGAGTAGATTCGTCGGGGGTGCCCCGGCAACGGCCACACATCCACAGCGATGGCTTCCAGGTTGAAGAATGTGGTGGCCGGGAGCGCGGAGAACTCTCGCTCAAGTCGATTCTCTCGTTGAAACGCCCACGTCTGATCCACCGGCCAGACGTCGAACTGCCAATTCTCGCGCTGCAAGTGCAGCCCACCAAACCGCGTCTCACGTTCGACCAGACCGTGAAACGTCTCGCGCAACGAACCAACGCTTGCTCCCGCGACAACGATATCGACGTCACGCGGCCGCCCTAGGCGGCCATGCTCTAGACGAGACAACAGGAGCGAACGCAAAACTCCGCCAAAGAACACCGCGGGAAGGTTCGCGGAGCGGATGTCGTGAAGCGTGCGAACGATCGGCGTGCTCCAGCGAACATCTTTCCGGCGGCACAGGTACGCAACGTCGTGCAGCAGCAAGGCCCTAAGCTGCGCCTTTGTGCTTTCCCTATCCATTGGTCAGCTCACGGTGGAGCCGCTGCGCGAAGGAATCCGTCATGCCGCAAACGTAGTCCGTGACAAGTTGGAATCGGTGGTAGGCCTCGGGCAGGTCAGTTCTGGTCCGCACAGCGGTCCGGAAAGCCCGACGGTAGTTCTCGGAGAGTAGAGCACCTATCTTGCCAGGGAACTTCTTGGTCTTCGGCGGGTCCACCGTCGGCAAAACGCTTGCACCTTCCCAGAAGACATCCATGAGATCGAGGATGACGCGTCGACCCATGAGCTCCAACTTCAGGTTTGACGGCGTGCAGTAGACGCGTGTCCTCCCAAGCGTCTTCAACTGCTCCAGAAGCCCGGCCGCTTTGCACTTCTCTGCGATGTCATGGTCATAGTTGCCACCCATGATCTCGTCGTAGGCACGCTGATACTCTTCCGTTGCCGAGCGGACCAACAGCGATATCGCTGCCGTGCGAAACGCGGATGCATATGCATCGTCGGGCAGTTTGGGCTGGCTCGATGATTGCCCCGCTTTCAGGATCGTGTCCATCAGCTCGAGTGCCTCAGTCACGTCGGGATCCTTGGCACTCCGGAGGAAGTCGTGTACTTCCCGCCACCGCAGCACACCCTTCTTTACGGCATCCTCAACGTCCGCCGCCGAATAGACGATGTCGTCGGCGGCCTCGACGATGAATGTTATCGGATTTCGCGCGGGGCCAGTTCCAGTTCGACTTCTGATTTCCTCGACGAGACTCTGTTCCGACTTGAAATATCCAGGCTTCGACCAAGCGTGGCCCGCTTCCCCGGACTCATCAGCCTCAACGGAACTCGCCAGGTACTTGCAGGACGCCGAAAGCGTGCCGTAGGTCAGGTTTAGTCCGTTGGCGTCGGCGAGAATCTGAAGTTTCGCGATCAATCGAAGAGACTGAGCGTTCCCCTCGAACTTGAGGAAGTCTTGAACGAGCTGCTCATCTTCGCGCAACATGGCGCTCAATTCCTTCGGCTTGAACCGAGTTCGAAACCACTCGCGTATCGCGTCCTCTCCACTGTGCCCGAACGGCGGGTTGCCCAAGTCGTGAATGAGCCCGCAGACAGCAGCGATGGCTTCAATCCAGCGGTCCATCCCCGGGTCTATTCTGCCCTCGTCAAGCAACCACTTCGACACCGCCATCGCGATTCCACGAGCAACCGACGAAACTTCCAGCGAATGCGTCAGGCGGGTCCGTACCGCATCATGCGGCTCGAGCGGAAAGACCTGGGCCTTGTCTTGCAGGCGCTTCACGGGCGTGGAGAAGATCGTACGGTCCCAGTCCCGCTCGAACTCGGTCCGATGGTCACGCTGCATCGTTGAAGGTCGCGGGCGCTCCCGGCAGAGAAGATTCGACCATTCCATCGGCGTGCGCTTCTCCCTGGTGGGCATTCGTATCAGGTGCCAGCGGTACAGTCGCTCACACCAATGCTTGAAGACGTGAAGGTAGGTCATCTAACGAGCGTTGCCGAAATCCAATGCTACCCCCACGAAGAGGTATCTGCACCGGCCAAATCCGCCACGTCGGCGCTGTTGCCGTGCTTACGGCTCCGGGGGGCTCGTCCCGCGCGCGCGGCGCCGTGTGGGGACAAGCGCCGCGGCCAGGCAGGCCGACGACGCGGCCGAACCTGAGCTCGGCCCGCGTCACGGCCCGTCGCGCTTCTGGTCCGCTCACTCCTCGTCGAGTTCGTCGTCGTCTTCGTCCTCGTCGAGTTCGTCGTCGTCCTCGTCCTCGTCGAGTTCGTCGTCGTCCTCGTCGAGCTCGCCTTCGTCTTCGTCTTCGTCTTCTTCCTCGTCCTCGTCGAGCTGGCCATCGCCTTCGTCTTCGTCTTCTTCCTCGTCTAGTTCGTCTTCGTCTTCGTCGTCTTCGTCCAGCTCCTCCTCCAGCTCTTCTTCTTCCTCCCTGGGCACCTGCGCCATCGCGCTGCCCGCAGCACCGAACACGCTGAGAGACCCGTCGACCAACACTTCCAACTGCTTCATTTCTTCTTCTCCTTGATCCCCCCACGTCTGTTCGAGCGCGTGCTTCACCGCGCCTGCGAGACCCATGGCCACCACCGGCCCTGGCCGTCCGGCCACCACCAGCCGGCGCCGTCGAACCAGAGCAGGCCGCCCGGCGCATCCGGCCAAAGGAGCCACCCCGGTACGGGGCGCGGTGCAGCCTGGGCGGGCTCAGCGCGCTGGGTCGCTGCGGCAGCCGCCGGAACCTGGGCCTGCACCAGGTAGGTCCTGCCGGCCTCGGTGACGTACCAGCGACCATTGGTTCGCCCGACGAGCCCCATGGCGCGCAGGCGCCCAGCTACGCCGGCAGCCGATGCCACGATCTTCCGGGACCGGCTCCAGGCCTTGGAGTCGCCGTACACCTTGAGCGCTAGCTGCTCGCTGGTGCACGGCTCCTGGAACGACAAGAGCGCGCTCAGGATCTTCCGAATCGTTTCTGGCTTCATCACGTCATGCCCTTTCTGCGACCGCACTTGGTGCGGGCTTGGTGTTCTCCGTGGTGCGGAGCTGGTGCGGCGTTGGTGCGCGGTTCGGTCCACCAAAGGGGGCACCAGCGGGACACCAACCCCGCACCGCGCCCGCACCTCGGCCGCACCAAACAGCGCAGGATCCCCGCAGGTTTGGTCGCTGCATCACCCGCCCCTCCTCGCGATGAAGGCGCTGAGGGCACGGGGAGCCACTCGGATCGCGTTGCCGACCCGCACGTGCTCGAGCTTGCCCTCGGCGCACAGCGTGTAGATGGTGGCGGTGCAGACCCCGAGCTGGGTGGCGACCTCGCGCACCGTGAGCAGCCGCTGCTCCAGCGCCGGCACCACGGTCAAGGCCGGGCGGCCCTGCAGCACCGGTGCAGCAAACGGTGAGCTACTCGCTGCGAACGGCTGGGATGCTTGGACTCGGATGCTCGGCGGGACTCGAACGATTCCGCCAGCCTGCGAACCGCTGTGACTCGTTGCTAATGGGCTCCGGTCGCCTCCGGAGCCGTAGGTCAGAGGTTCGAATCCTCTCGGGCGCGCCACTCGAGCGTCAGTGCGACGGTCGAAGCGCTTCCCTTGCCCATGAAGGCGCATCCGCTTCGACTTGAAGAACACCCG
>Ga0138256_10001179_pt1 | contig 28144 bp, 20 predicted proteins | sample KNB2016incub_MG_FD_105486 | JGI IMG/M metagenome (GOLD analysis project Ga0138256, IMG submission 105486) | Active sludge microbial communities from wastewater in Klosterneuburg, Austria - KNB2014incub_MG | ecosystem: Engineered > WWTP > Activated sludge > Unclassified | place: Austria...
CTCAATGATATACGTTCCATACATATTGAAATCTCCCGCAGTATTGATATCCATCCGGATACTTCCTGTTCCGGATCCGGAAATAACGTCACCAATTTTTTCATCGAAAATGATATTGATTACGGCATTAGGATTCATATCCAGATTCATGTTCAGTCGAACGCCGGATAAATTTACCAGACGCTGTACATCCACTTCCTCGTCATCAGATTTCCTTGATTTATCAATGAAAGTGATAAAATCACTTTGACTCACATCACTGGTGCTATTGAGCGGGATATTTAGTATTGTTCCTTTTTCCGGACTTAAATTAATATCCATGTTCATGTTCTCGATGGCTCCGTAGAAATGTGCATAACCGGAAACATAAGCGTTCCCGTAATACAGAGAGTTCTGTGCCGCATTGGTGTGGAGCATTTGTAACTTTCGTGGCCTGATCACTACATCAAAGAGAAATTTCGAAAAATAATCGTGGGTGATTTTACCACTAACGTCTGCTTCATTGTTATATGTATCAACAATTTTCATTCCGGAAAGATCGAATACATTTTTTCTCACTTTCACCTGACTGGTGAAACTGTATCGCGTATTAAGATAATCCACAATGCAGGAAGCCCTGGAGAAATCGACTGTTCCTTCGAAAACAGGTTTGGCTAAAGTTCCGGTTAAGGTTAAGTCTGTCGACACTTTCCCATTAAGTTCAGACATAATTCCTGAGAGGTATCTTTCCAGAGTGTGCAGGTAAAAATTGTTGAGCTTCACTGTAAAATCAAGATTATCATTTTCGCGGGATGCATAATAATTTCCACGGATATCGATCACTTTAGCCGAACCTCTGGTGACTCCAATATTCGCTACAACAATTTTTTGCTCTGAATTGTATCTCGAAATGATGGCAGCAACACCCAAGGTATCGGAATTAACACTTAAATCAGTGATGTGCAAATCTGTTTCCATTTGAGCATTTTTTCTGACATTACTGAGGTATGCATTTCCATCGATTACACCACCCAAAACCAGATTGCTCTGGTGAAGAAATGGATTCAGATTGTCCAGCTTGAAGGAAGAAAATTCTATTGCAAGGTTTTGTGAGATGGAATCTCCAATCACTCCTTCTATCTTAATCGCTTCTCCCCTGTTGCTGAAATTTAAATGGTGAATAGTGATAGCAGAACTGTCAAAAGTGATTTTGTTTTCAGGGTCCAATGACCAGGGCTGATTTTGAATAATGATCTGAGACGAATCAAAATGCATATCAAAATGTGATGCAGAATAAAAATCAAATGATCCTTTGAACTTTCCTCTATTGTGCAAAGTATCATTGTCGGCCAAACGCAAGAGATAAGAAATATGGTTGTTGCTTGTTTTCGAACTCAGATTTAATCCAAGAATATAACTGCTATCGGCAAGATTAACTCGTCCTGCATTGACGTCCATTGATAAAGTTTGTGCATCTCCATTCAGATTGATTCCATTTTGAAGGAAATGTATTCCACCGTAACGAATATCCGGGCTCGAGAAATCAAGTCGAAAAGTTCCATTCATCGTGTTCAAACTGCCGCTCAAAATGGTTTGGGGATCAATCGTCCACGATGGAAGAAAATTTTCAGTGATCACCGATGTATTTTTCAATTTCAAGTCAAAAGTGAAATTCTGAGTATCTGGTCCTTTTTTCAGAGGTAGAATTACAGAAGGTAAATAGCGTGGCAGGATCTGTTTAAAAGCATCTCCGATGGTTGCAAGCTCATATTTTCCTGCAATTTCCGCATCCAGGAAATCGGAGGTCAGATCAATTTTCTTTTCTCCATTTGGAGTTTTCTGCGCATTCAGGTAAATGTTTCCGATACGATACATCTTTTTATCAACCAACAGGAAGGTGTTTTTAATTTCCAACTGACCTTCCAGATTGTCGAGCTTGTTGCCAACAAAATGTGAATTGATACTTGTTTGTAAAATATTTTCGCCGGGGAAATTAACAAGATGAAGTGTATCCAGACTCGCATGACGGATGTCTGCATTGAAATTAAAAGCAGGTAATTTACCTCTGAAATCAATCGCGCCTGTAAAACTTAATTCCACATTTGGATCAGTAACAGTAACAGCACCATTGAAAAGTTTTTTCGCAATTTCTCCATCTACTTTAATCGAATGGTATTGGTAGTTTTTATATTCGAGTGATTCAACCATACCTGTCATCCGCGCATCCACATCATTCAATTTTAGGCCCTTTCCTTTTATATCCGCGTTGAAGGTAATTTTGCCCATATCTTTAATCATCGCAACTCTGCCTACATCGAAATCATGTGCTGCCAGATGACCGCTGTACACTGACACTTTCGATTTAGGATCATATTTTAGATTAATATCGGAATTGATATACCCAAGTGCGGTAGTGATATTACCGTATGCAACAAAGTCGCTGAAGAACCCGGTAAATTTTCCTTTGAAGACTACTTCTCCAAGTTCTTTCAAATTATCCGGAACATCAACGGTATGATTTTCATTAAATGGAGGGAGCGGAATTGATGCGATATCTTGCTGGTTGGTTTGTATAGCGTCAGCCTGAATATCCATATAGGTATCTTCGATGTACGGCAGCCCTGTCATGGATAAGTTTCCTTTAAAATAAGAACTCTTACCCCAGCGCAGTGTTGCGTTTTTTCCTTTGAAGCGATTCACACTACCCTTAAAGTTTCCATCAATTTTTACAGAGTCGTCCATTCCCCATAGATCGTGGGCAAAGTATGCAATGTCAGAAAAGGAAACTGTTGAGTTTTCAAAGTTTGATTTCCACTGGATCTGTTTGGTGAACTCTTCGAAACAAGGGAAGCTGTCGTAATCAAAAGTCAAATTTCCTTTGATATTCGTGTGCGGCGACCTGATCACCAGATTTTCAGCCCTTATTTGATTGGAAGATACTTTTGCAATTGCCGAAAACTCATCAACTGTAAATCCACTGTGATCATGAAATTTAAGTTGATTGATTGTCGCAAAAATGGAATCATTGACAAATGAGATTTTGTTGAGCTGTCCGGTGATGCCATCAAGTGCTAGATTCGAAAATTCAAGACCCACCGGTGAAACAGTATCGTTTTCATTCAAATTTTTGAACCGTACATTTTTCAAGGACAGTGAAGAAATACTCAGTTTCCAGGGAACAAGGGAAGTGTCGCTCACAACGGGTGTTGGTGAGGAAAAATAAGACAGCAGAAAATACAAGTTGTCGTGTTCCTTTCCTTTGTAATGAACAAGGCGAAAAAAAGTATTGTCCAGACTCAATTTGTCAATTGCAAGAATGCGTTTTTCTGTGCTGAGGTCTTTAAACGTCAGGCTTATTTTTTTTGCATATAATAAAGTGTCTTGCTGTTGGTCTTCAATATATACCCCTTCCAGGTTCACACTTTGAACGAATTGAATACTTACCCGATCGATGGTAATTTTCGTATGCAATTCTCCTGACAGATAAGAAGCCAGGCGACGCGCAATCCATGTTTGAGAAGAATCAAATTGTAAAGCAAGGAACAAGCCGCCGAGGAATAAAAGTATTATTCCAAAAATCCATAATAAGATGCGACCGGCTTTTTTGATATTTTTGAAGATTGAAAAGATTCCTATTTCTGCAACATTCGTACCGTGAAATCAACCCCAGTGTATATTCTTGGCATAGAATCGTCTTGTGACGAGACCTCAGCTGCTGTACTTATGAACGACATTGAACTTTCAAATGTTGTTGCAAATCAAACACTTGTACACAAATATTACGGTGGTGTTGTCCCTGAACTTGCTTCCCGGGCCCATCAGCAAAAGATCATTCCGGTTGTACAGGAAGCTCTCCGACAGGCAAATATAACCAAAAAGCAACTGAATGCGGTTGCTTTTACCCGAGGACCGGGTTTGATGGGGGCATTACTCGTAGGTGTTTCATTTGCAAAATCTTTCGCCCTTGGGATGGACATTCCATTGATTGATGTGAATCATATGCAAGGCCATGTTCTCGCCCACTTTATTCAAGCCGCCGGTTCCGAAAAACCGGTCCCGACATTCCCATTTCTATGTCTGACAGTTTCCGGTGGTCATACACAAATCCTGCTAGTAAAGAATTTCCTCGACATGAAAATTCTTGGGGAAACGCAAGATGATGCTGCCGGTGAAGCTTTTGATAAAGCTGCAAAAATTATAGGACTGCCCTATCCGGGTGGGCCACTTATTGATCAACTTGCAGGTGAAGGAGATCCGAAGAGATTCGCATTTCCCCATCCACAGGTTCCGGGCCTGAACTTTAGTTTTAGTGGATTAAAGACCGCGTTTCTGTATTTTATTCGGGATCATGTGAAAAGTGAACCGGATTTTATTGAGAATAATAAAAAAGATATTGCAGCAGGAATTCAACACACCATTGTTCAGATTCTTATTGAAAAACTTAAGCGTGCTTCTTCCGAAACAGGAATTAAACAAATTGCAATTGCAGGAGGAGTAAGTGCAAATAAAGGCTTGAGAAAAGAGCTTCTTTTGCAGGAGGAGAAATTGAATTGGAAGGTATTCATCCCTCCTTTCAGTTATTGCACTGACAATGCAGCGATGATTGCAATGGCTGGTTACCATAAGTTTTTGAATAAAGAATTTTCGAATCAGGGAATTTCTCCTCTTACCCGAATGCCATTTTAAATTTGCAGAAATTTCGTTGCAATATAAAGTAGAATAACAATTCACAAATACAGAAATCGTATGCGTTCAATTTTATCAATTGTACTAAGTTCAATGATATTTTTTTCTTGTGATCAGCCTAAAACATCTGAACAGAAATTGACAGTCCCGGTCACAGAAGCAAAGAATCCGGCTCTTGACTTTATTTATGGTCTGTGGAGCCTGGATATTGACAATAATCTGAATAATGCAGGTTATTATTTTATGAATGATGGCACCTTTCACATTGTTGCAAGTGAAGTGAATGGCAATTGGGAATTGGCCGGAATGGATTCTATTCTTTTGACATATGCATCCATCAATTCAAAGCCTGAAAAAATTGCGCTGCACATCGACACACTTCTAGTTGAAAGAATGGTTCTGAGCGGTAATTCCGGGACAAGTGTTTTTCGGAAAGTTCCTTTTGGGAAAAACACAGAAGGCACAGTATTGTCAGGGTTTATGGGAACGCTGGCTCCCGGAATAGAGAAAGAGTATACATTCAATTTACCCGCAACAAAGGAAATTAAAATTGAACTTGTGACTGATGAGCCGGGCATCACCTTTCGGTTTTTCGATGGTGAGAAAGAAATCACATCAACCAGCTTGCGTTCCTGGGAAGGAATAATCATTCGTGGTGGATCGTATCGTGTTTTGCTTTCCCGCAGCACCAAGGGTGCTTTATCGGATGAGGCTACAGATTTTAATCTGAAAATTATAGGATATTGATTTCAAATAGCATCAAATAAAAAGTTCCTGTCCACGGACAGGAACTCATTATTTACTCCCTAAAACTATTTTATTGTAGAACTGCATCCACTACATGCACCAATCCATTGGAAGCAGGTACAGATGCAAGTATTGCCGAATTTCCGAGGTATACTTTTCCATCTTTTAAGGACACTTTCACTTTAGCCCCTCCAAACATTGTTATAGTTTGTCCATCCTGTAAACTCTCTGCTTTAAAAACACCAACCAAAACATGATTGTAAAGAACATTTTGCAATTTGTCTTTGTTTTCAGGTTTCAAGAGTGTTTCTACGGTTCCCGGAGGCAATGCATCAAAGGCTGCATTGGTTGGAGCAAATACGGTGAATGGGCCGTTGTTGGATAAGGCATCAACCAATTCCGCAGCCTGAACAGCTTTTACGAGTGTCGTATGATCCTTTGATCCGATCGCTACTTTCACAACATTCGGTTGAGAAACATCGTCGGAAATCGCTGATTGACCACCACCGGCAGGTGCTTGTTCTGTCGATTCTGCCGGACTTTGAGCATTTTCACCTTCAGGGGCATTTTGACAAGCACCAAAAAGTGAGATAAATCCTGCTATAGTCAAGACTTGGAGAAGCTGTTTTTTCATAATGGGTTAGTTTAAATTTCTTGAAGAATTACCCGAAGGTATTTTGAACACTGCAATTGAACTATGATCTTGCTCAATTAAAGGCCGTATTTTTGTCATAAATAAAAATGAGAAATCGTATTTTTCTCTTGTTTTTTTCTTTATAATTTTCAAATTGCGATATGTTTCTTAAAAATGAGAAGTGTACTATTCGAAACTGGCGGGAATCAGATGCTGAGGCGCTTGCCCGATATGCCAATAATGAAAAAATTGAAATGCATTTGCGCGATGGATTCCCTTCTCCCTACACGCTCGAAGATGCTCAGCTGTTTATCAATACTGTTTCAAGTTCAGATCCTGTCACCATATTTGCTATTGAAATAAATGAAGAAGCTGTAGGCAGTATCGGCTTTTTTCCGAAAGAAAATATTTACAGATACAATGCTGAAATTGGGTACTGGCTTGCGGAACCTTACTGGGGTCAGGGAATAATCCCGAGTGTTTTGGAAACAATATGTGAGTATATTTTTGAAACGACGAAACTCACCAGAATTTATGCGGAAGTCTTCGGAAAAAATAAAGCTTCAGCAAGAGCATTGGAAAAAGCAGGGTTTACAAAAGAGGCCATAATCGTTCAGAATATTTATAAAAATCATGAGGTAGATGATACGCAAATATATTCAATGCGGAAATCGGATTTTCTAAATCGACTCTAGCGTCCCTGAAAACAAACAGGGTTGAAAGCTTTGCTCTCAACCCTGTTGTAAATTCAGTGTAATATATTCCTACCAGATTTTCACTCTCAGACTATCCGGACGCCACATTGGATCGCCTTCTTTAATTCCGAATGCCTCATAGAATTCCGGTAAATTACTGAAAGGACCATTTACGCGCAGGAAATTCGGTGCATGTACATCTGTCATCACTTGCATAGCCAGTGATGCTTCACGGGAATGGCCGAGCCATCCGAGAGTATATCCAAGAAAATACCTTTGTACAGGGGTAAGTCCATCGGTCTTCTCCCCTTTTTTGTATTGATCAGTTTTCTTGAATGCTTCCAATCCAATGACCACACCACCAAGATCCGCAATATTTTCACCGAGGGATGCATCTCCATTCACATGCAAACTATCCAACACGACATAATCGCTAAATTGTTTGACAAGGATATTTGCCTGTTTCATGAACTTAATCGAGTCCTCTGCAGTCCACCAGTTTTCCAGATTTCCTTTTGCATCAAATTGGCGTCCCTGATCATCGAATCCATGCGTGAGTTCATGTCCGATTGTTGATGCGGCAGCATACCCGTAAATGATTGCATCATCAGCCAAAGAATCCGGAAGTCCCGGGATCAGAAACTGTGCTGCAGGCAAAACGATTTCATTATTCGAAGGGTTGTAATAGGCATTGTAAGTTTGAGGTGTCATTTCCCATTCCGTGCGATCCACAGGCTTGTATAATTTCTCCACTTCGTAAGCATAAGACCATGCTCTGCAATTCATCACATTTTGCACAAATGAAGATCTGGAAATTTCGAGTTTGGAATAATCTTTCCATTTATCCGGAAAGCAAACCTTGCTGTTAATTTTGGAAAGTTTGTTGAGGGCTTTTTGTTTTGTACTATCACCCATCCAGGCAAGACCTTTAATCCGCTCTTCATAGGTGTCCAGCATACTTTTCACCAGAATTTTGTATCGTTCACGCATACTTTCCGGAACATATTTCGCTACATACAATTGTCCAAGAGCATCCCCCAAAAATCCTTCCTGCTCATCAAGAACACGTTTCCAGCGAGGACGTTGAGCTTTAACTCCGGAAAGAACAGTTCCATAAAAATTAAAATTCTGCTTCACAAAAGCGGAACTCAGTTGATCAGCAAAACTATTTACCAGATTCCAACGGAGGTAAGTTTTCCAGTCCTGAATGGATACTGACTTGAGACTCTTTTCAACCTGGGCATAAAATTCCGGTTGACCAATAATAACGGTATCGATATTTTTCAGATTCATTCTTTCGAAAAGGTCCTTCCAGGGAATTGATGGAGTCAATTTTGTAAAATCTGCAACAGACATTTTATTGTAATTACCGTAGGGATCGCGAAGAGCTTCAAGTTTCCGTGAAGATTTTGCAAGATCTGTTTCCAGCTTCATGACAGCCGCAGCACTCCGGTTGGCTGTAACGCCGTCTTCACCAAGGAGTAAAAACATTTTGGTAACATGCTGAATGTATTCATTTCGGATATTGGTAGTTCTGCTGTCTGTATTGAAATAATAATCGCGGTCAGGCAATCCGATACCACCTTGATAAAAATGCAAAGCATAGCGTTCGCTATTCATTTCATCCTGGAAAATCGCAGGAGAATAAAGTGGCGAACCAACATTTATTTGAAAATCAGCAATTAAATTCACAACATCCTGGATTGTTTTCAATGCATTGATTTTATCCAGGTTCTCTTGCAAGGGAGCAATGCCCTGTGCTTCGATACTTGCTGAATCCATTCCGGTTGCCCAGAAATCACCGATCTTTTGTGCATTGGATCCTTTGGCTGCGGATTTATCTGCAGCAGCTTCATCGCTTAGTTGACGTAATTTCGAATAGTTATCATCCCTCACGAGATTAGCAATGCCCCATCTTCTTTCGCTTTCAGGAATCGGATTTTGTTTCATCCAGTTTCCTGTGGCGTATTTAAAAAAATCAGTTCCCGGTTGAACAGTTGTATCAATCCATTGCCAGAGAAAATCATCCTGTGTGACATTTGTCTGATTTTCACTTTTCTTCGAGGAGCAAGACCAGATGAGAAGGACTGCAACTGGTAGTAATGCCAATTTTTTCATTTGTAGATTTTTTGTTTGATCAATTAAGAAATTCTATTGGTAGGAATTTTTCGGGAGACAAAGCTAATGAAATGCTCTGTTTCTCAACAGGATTAACGATTGTTAACTAATCTGCTTTGTTTGAGCTGAATGGCTGATTGTCAGTATTCTATAGTCAGACATCTTTCTTAAAATCTTGCAAGAGTATGACAGTAGCAATTGGGTGGATTTCTTAGCTTCGCAAAAAACATGAATATGGGAAGGATATTGACAGTATCTACTATTGCTTTCGTTCTGATCTTTGGACAAAACGGTCTAACGCAAGATCCTCATTCTAAAGCATCAGCCCCACCGGATACAACAGTTCACTTCCAATCTGAGAAACATTTTAAGAGTGTTCGTCAACTAACTTTTGGAGGCGATAATGCAGAAGCGTATTTCAGTTTCGACAATTCCAAAATTGTATTCCAGGCTACAAATCCGGCATGGAATGTCTCCTGTGATCAGATTTATTTTTCAGAACTCAGCAATTTTGCACCTGCACGCGTCAGCACCGGTAAAGGAAGAACAACTTGTGCGTACTTCCTTCCCGGAGATTCTACGGTACTGTATGCATCCACACATATAGGCTCGACGGAATGCCCTCCAAAACCTGCTCCTCGTGCAGATCATAAATATGTATGGGCGCTGTATGATTCCTTTGACATTTTTGTTGCTGACTTGAAGGGAAATATTGTTCGTCAACTTACTGAAACTCCCGGTTACGATGCAGAAGCAACGGTAAGTCCGACAGGAGATAAAATCGTATTCACATCCACGCGAAATGGTGACATCGATTTGTACACAATGAATATTGATGGCAGTGATGTACGACAAATCACCAATGAATTGGGTTACGACGGAGGAGCATTCTTTTCTCAGGATGGAAAGCAATTGGTGTTTCGTGCCAGTCGTCCAAAATCGGAGGATGAAATCAGTACTTACAAAACATTGTTATCTCAGGGATTGGTGATGCCAACCAATATGGAGATCATGATTTGTAATGTAGATGGAACCGGATTGAAGCAAGTTACGAAGCTTGGTGGTGCAAATTGGGCGCCGTACTTCAGTCCTGATGGCAAGCGCGTTATCTTTTCGAGTAACCATGTTTCGAAAGGCTATCATTTTAATTTGTGGATGTGTGATCTCGATGGAACACATCTTGAACAGATTTCTTTTGATCCAATATTTGATGCTTTTCCGGTGTTTTCCAGAGATGGGAAAAGGCTGGTTTTTTCAAGCAATCGGAACAATGGAGGATCGCATGATACAAATCTCTTCCTCGCGGAATGGAAATAATTCTAAACGATTAATCCGTATTGGTTTAATTGGCAGTGTGAAACAATTTCGAGATCATTTTTGTATTAATTAACATTCACTGGAATGAAATATTTTTATCCTCCGGTCTTTCCTTTTTCGTAAATTTACAACAATAAAATTCTGAGGGTTCAGAGGCTTTTCCTTTACCTTTATTCGAAGTATGAAACCAGGTCGCATTCTAATTCTACTCGCCTTACTTCTTATTGCTGTTGTCATTTATGTCAATAAATGTTCTTCAGGAAATTCGCGTCAAAAGAATGTTGCAGGAAATTCCAAATCCGGAGCTCCCTTACAAGTTTCAGGAATCATTGTTAGTCCACAGACAGTAAGTGATCAGATTTATGCTTCCGGTACATTGATGGCAAATAATGAAGTTGAAATCAGGAATGAAATTGGCGGACGTCTTACACATCTTGGGTTTCAGGAAGGCACCTTTGTAAAGAAAGGTGAGTTGTTGGTGAAAATTGATGATGATGATTTGCAAGCTCAACTAAAGAAATTGCAGGCCGACAAGGATCTTGCTGATAAAAATGCAGGGCGGCAAAAAGATTTGCTGGACATCAGTGGAATCAGTCAGCAGGAATACGATCTTGCACTAAATGCATTGAACAGAATTAAAGCAGATGTCGATCTACTTCAGGTTCAGATCGGGAAAACAGAAATTCGTGCACCATTTTCAGGAATCATTGGATTGCGAAGTATTGGCGAAGGCTCCTATTTGCCAGCCAATACGCGTATTGCAACTTTGCAACAAGTAGATCCAATGAAACTGGAATTCTCAATTCCCGAAAAATATTTTTCATTGCTTGGAAAGAATGATGAAATTCAATTTACTGTAGAATCTGCCAAAGGTTCATTCAAAGGGAAAGTGTATGCCTACGAACCCAAGATTGATCTTGCAACACGATCACTCACACTTCGTGCTTTGTGTGCAAATCCAAAGAATGAGCTGTTACCGGGAGCGTTTGCAAAAATAATAGTACCTCTTGCTAAAATGGAAAATGCCCTGATGATTCCTTCACAAAGTGTGATTCCGGAATTGAAGGGACATAAAGTTTTCATCGCGAAAGACGGAAATGCAAGTGCTGTAAAAGTGAAATTGGGTTTGAGAAATGACACTACTGTTCAGATCGTGGATGGATTGAATGCAGGAGATACAGTTCTGATCACCGGAATTATGCAAATGCGACCACAAATGCCGGTAAAAGTAAATATCCAATAAGTCTGAATATTATTTCCATTTCAGGAGATGAAATTCATTAAGCTGCGTATTTTTAATTTCTATGAGCCTCTCTTCCATCAGTCTGAAACGCCCTGTACTTGCACTGGTGATGTCCATCATCATCACGCTGTTTGGCTTGATTGGATTTAATTTTCTTGGTGTACGAGAGTATCCTTCAATTGATCCACCTGTAATTACAGTTCGTACCTCCTATGCCGGTGCAAATGCAGAGGTAATTGAATCGCAAATTACCGAACCACTCGAAAAAGCAATCAATGGAATTGCCGGCATTCGATCCATCGCTTCTTCCAGTAATCTCGGAACAAGTAACATCACTGTGGAATTTACGCTGGATGTGGATCTGGAAGCAGCAGCAAATGATGTGCGGGATAAAGTTGCACAGGCGCTACGTCAATTGCCACAAGATATTGACGCACCACCGGTAGTTACGAAATCCGATGCGAACAGTGATGCCATCATTTCCATGACGGTAGAAAGCAATACGAGGAATCATTTGCAGGTAAGTGATTATGCATCCAATGTGATCCTTGAACGCTTGCAGACCATTCCGGGGGTGAGTACTGTTCAGATCTGGGGCGAGAAAAAGTATGCGATGCGGATATGGATGGATCCCGCAAAGCTGACGGCTTATTCCCTCACACCACTCGACATAGAAAATGCATTGAACAGGGAGAACGTAGAATTGCCTGCAGGAAAGTTAGCCGGAACGTCAACGGAATTGACTGTGAATACCAAAGGCCGGCTAAGTTCGGAAGATGATTTCAATAATCTGATCATTGCTTCTTCCGGTACTCAAACGATTCGATTACGTGATGTAGGTGCTGCCAGACTTGGTCCTGAAAACGAAGAGACGATCCTTAAGCAAAGCGGAACACCGATGATAGGACTTGCCCTGGTTCCGCAGCCGGGTTCGAACTACATTGAAATTGCTGATGAATTCTACAAACGTTACGATCAACTGAAGACAGAATTACCAAAGGATCTCATCCTGAATATTGCACTTGACAATACAAAATTCGTGAGGTCATCCATTTTGGAAGTGGAAGAAACCCTTTTGATTGCATTCCTTCTCGTCGTATTGATTATTTATCTTTTCTTCCGGGAATGGTTGATCGCCGTTCGACCATTGATCGATATTCCTGTTTCTTTGATAGGTGCTTTCTTCATCATGTATGTTGCAGGATTTTCGATCAATATTCTCACCTTACTTGCAATTGTGCTTGCTACCGGATTGGTGGTGGATGACGGAATTGTTGTTACGGAAAATATTTACAAGAAACTGGAAGCAGGAATGAAACCTGCGGATGCTGCACGGGAAGGGTCGAACGAAATTTTCTTTGCAGTAGTCTCTACCTCACTCACACTAGCGGTTGTTTTTCTACCCATCATTTTTCTTCAGGGATTTGTTGGGAGGCTTTTCCGTGAATTTGGAATAGTCATGGCCGGGGCCATTCTGATTTCCGCATTTGTTTCCTTATCTCTGACACCCGTTCTGAATGTGAAGTTGTCGAGAAAAACACACAAACATTCAAAATTCTATCTGGCGACAGAACCTTTTTTCAGTGGAATGATCGAACGCTACCGCCGTTCGCTTACTACTTTTATGTTGCACAGACGTTGGGCACTTGTAATATTACTTGGTACAGTTGGCATCATCTGGGGTGTTGGGTCCTTGCTACAATCCGAATTATCTCCACTCGAAGACAGAAGCTGGTTACGCCTCGCTGTAAGTGCACCGGAAGGAACGGCGTATCAATACATGGATAATTACATGGACGAGGTTGGAACTTTTCTGGTGGATTCAATTCCAGAGAAAAGGGTTGTGCTCACGGTTACTGCACCCGGATTTACAGGATCCGGTTCCGTTAATTCGGGAATGGTTCGACTGGCTCTGGTGACACCGGATCAAAGGGATCGATCACAGCAGGAAATTGCCGATTACATTACAAAGAATCTTAAGAATTTCCCGGAAGGCAAGGCATTCGTTATTCAGGAACAAACGATCAGTGCAGGTGGTGGTGGTGCAAGAAACGGGCTGCCTGTACAATATGTCATTCAGAATTCTTCATTCGATAAAATCAAAACCAATCTTCCAAAATTTATTGAGGAAGTCGGCAAAAATCCTGTTTTTCAAGGCGTCGATGTAAATTTGAAATTCAACAAACCTGAATTGAATATTTCGATTGATCGGGAAAGAGCAAATGCCATGGGTGTTTCCGTAAATGATATTGCACAGACATTGCAACTCGCCTATAGCGGAAAGCGCATGTCTTATTTCACGATGAGTGGCAAGCAATACCAGGTGATCGGACAGATGGATCGTACGGACAGGGATGAGCCTTTGGATTTGAAAACACTGAATGTTCGAAATCGCTCCGGGGAAATGATCCCATTGGACAATGTGATGAAAATTGTGGAAACGAGCAGTCCTCCTCAACTCTACCATTTCAATCGTTATAAATCGGCTACGGTTCAGGCAGGACTAGCACCTGGAAAAACAATAGGTGATGGAATTAAGGCCATGGATGAAATTGGCAAGAAAGTTTTGGATGAATCTTTTTCAACCGCTCTCACCGGACCGTCCCGGGATTATTCTGAAAGTAGCTCGAATATACTTTTTGCATTTTTATTGGCTCTGGTGCTTATCTACTTAATTCTGGCCGCGCAATTCGAGAGTTTTATTGATCCTTTCATCATTATGCTTACAGTGCCACTTGCACTGGGAGGAGCAGTCTTGAGTTTGTGGCTTTTCAATCAAACCCTGAACATTTTCAGTCAGATCGGAATTATCATGTTGATAGGACTGGTCACAAAAAATGGTATCCTGATAGTTGAATTTGCAAATAAACAAAGGGAGAATGGATTGGAGAAAAAAGACGCTGTTATTGAAGCCTCAGTACTGCGTTTGCGGCCCATCCTGATGACAAGTATAGCTACTATTCTGGGAGCACTTCCAATTGCCATTGGTCTTGGGAACGGCGCTCAAAGCCGTATTCCAATGGGAATCGTTGTTGTCGGAGGATTGTTGTTTTCATTGATCCTTACCTTGTATGTGATTCCGGTAATGTATACTTATATTTCAAGCAGAAGAAAGCATCATGAAGAGTAACAGGAAATTTTGGAATAATCCATTATTTATATTCAATGTGTGCATTCGAAAAGAAATATTTCCAGCGTTGCCAATCATTTTATTTTGGTGTTTACTATTCTTCCCTCCTATTCTTAAATGTCAGGATTCTTTGCTTACACTTAGCAAAGCGATTGAATTGTCTTTGATCAATAATTATGATATACGAATTGCAAACGTCGAGACTGAGCAGAATAAAAACAACAATCATCCGGGAAATGCGGGGATGTTGCCACGGCTGGATCTGAATGGATCACTTTCAAATTCTACGCAGACTACGCATCAGTTGTATTCAAGTGGTCAGGAGATTAATCGTGATAACGTAAGTTCAGACAACCTGAGTGCGAATGCAACATTGAGCTGGACTGTTTTTGACGGATTAAAAATGTTTGCAACCAAACAAAAGCTCGGAGAATTGTATGTTCAGAGTGAAGAGAAGTTAAAAATTCAGATGGAATCAACTCTCCAGTCTGTGATTTTAGCCTACTATTCTATCGTTCAACAAAAGCAATTGCTCAAATCAACGAAGGAAGAAATTAAATTTGCAGAAGAGCGTGTCCGTCTCACAGAGCGCCGTTTAAACAATGGATCCGGTTCACGATTGGAATTCCTGCAGACAAAAACCGATCTGAATGCTTTGCGCTCCACAGAGTTAAACCAGTTATCAGCTCTCGAATCAGCACGGATCCAGTTAAATCAATTCATCACACGGGATTTGAACACAGTGTTTGAAGTTGAGGATACGATTATTATTTCTTACAATCCAAGTTATAATGATTTGCAAAAAAACCTGACTGAACAGAATCACACACTTAAATATTTCGAGAAAAATGAGCTCATTTCATCCTTTGGACTGAAAGAAATCCAGGCTTCCCGCCTTCCTAAGATTATGTTGAATGGTGCCTATCAATTTACCAAAGTCAACAATGAAGTAGGATTGGTTTTGCTAAATCAGAATGCAGGGTTCAACTATGGTATAACAGCAACTCTTCCACTCTTCAATGGTTTTATTCTTTCCACTCAGGTAAAAAATGCGCGATTAAATCTGAAAAGTAGTCAGCTGGCTTATCTTCAGGCAAAACAGGAAATATCCGCGGAATTAATGAATGCTTTTCGGGAATTCAGCACAGCTCAAACGATTCTGAAACTGGAAGAAGAAAATAGTGTATACGCTCGTGAAGTATTGGTAGTCGCACAAGAAAAATACCGAATTGGTTCGAGTAACCTTGTCGAAGTGAAAAATGCACAATCGACTTTTGAAGCTGCCAATTTCAGGTTGGTCACCGCTCGATACAATGCAAAAAAAACAGAAACAGTATTACAGAAAGTAAACGGTGATCTCATTCATTGAACATATTTTTTACATGCTTTTGCATATCTTTAAAGCAAATATTCTATAGGATCTAGAGAAATCCTTTCTTTCAGCTATGAGATTTACAATTACTGCGACGTTAAAGGAATTTATACAAAGTCAGAAATTTTCCGGTGTACTGCTGATTGTGTGCACAATTGTTTCTCTTCTACTGGCCAATAGTTTCATTTCAGACAGTTACTTAAAATTCTATCATTTTAAACCTGATTTATTTTCTGGTTCAGCGAATACTTCGATGAGCATTGAACATTTCATCAATGATGGATTGATGGCTATATTTTTTCTTCTTGTTGGATTGGAAATCAAAAGAGAAGTGATGGGCGGTGAACTTTCTACCATTCGAAAAGCAATTATTCCAGTTGCAGCAGCTATTGGTGGGATGATTTTTCCGGCGCTGTTTTATTTGTTTTTCAACACAGGTACAGAAACGGCTTCCGGTTGGGGAATTCCAATGGCGACAGACATTGCATTTGCCATTGGTGTACTTTCTTTGTTGGGAAACAGAATTCCTGATTCCTTAAAAATTTTACTTACCGCACTTGCAGTTGTTGATGATCTGGGTGCTGTGATTGTAATCGCATTGTTTTATTCTTCCGGAATTTCTATGTTCTATTTGCTTTCAGCAGCCGGAGTTCTTGTTCTACTTTCTGTCTTCAATTTCCTGAGAGTAAAGTCACTTCTCTTTTATCTTATTCCCGGTCTTTTTCTGTGGTATTTTATGTATTCTTCAGGGGTTCATTCGGCCATTGCCGGAGTGTTGCTGGCCATGACGATCCCGTATCGCAAGGAAGACGAAAAATCACCTCTCCTGAAATTGGAACACTCACTCCACTTTCCTGTCAATTTTATTATCATGCCATTGTTTGCTCTGGCAAATACAGCAATTGTTCTAAATTCAGGATTCATGGACCAGATTTTGTCACCTGAAAGTCTCGGTATCGGTGTAGGATTAATATTTGGAAAACCAATTGGCATTGTTTCATTCATTAGTTTGGTTTTGTTGTTTAAGATTGGAAAACTCCCTTATGGAATGAATATGAAACAAGTTATTGGACTTGGGTTTCTTGGAGGCATTGGATTCACCATGTCGATATTCATATCATTGTTAGCATTCTCGGAACCTGATCATATACTGAATGCAAAAATTGTTATTTTAATATCATCCTGTATTGCCGGACTGACGGGTTATTTTTTGCTCCGAAAAACAAATCATGCTTCCTCTGGAAAATAGAGAAATCGCAAAGCAGCTGCGTACGCCTCATGGACCTCATGCGATGCAAATCGGGGAATTCATGGAGCGTAGCAACAAGCACATGTATACTATGTGTTTAAAGCATGCATCATTGAAATCAAAAGAGAATGTGTTGGAGATTGGTCCGGGCAATGGTTGTTTTGTTTCGGAATTCTTTCGTGAGACCAACGACATTTCCTACACAGGAGTTGAATTGAGTCAGGAGATGTTACAAGTCTGTAAGAACAGGAACTCCGCGTTTATTCATGACAGGAAGGCTAGTTTTTTAAAAGGAGATATTATGGATTTGAAATTGCCGGACAATTCCTATGATGTTATTATCGCTATCAATGTGATTTATTTTTTGAATCCAGTAGAAGTTTATCTCAATGATTTGATCAGAATAATAAAACCCGGAGGGCGAATGGTTCTTGGATTCAGGGATATTTCATCTATGCAGAAATTGCCTTTTGTCGATGAGAATTTCTCATTGTACGATGCAAACCGATTATCTGAAATTTTAGTGAATTCCGGCTTTGAACAGGTGGATACAAAATTCGGTACCGAAGTAATAAAGCTTCCGGATGGTAGACAAGCGGAGCTTTTGAATTGTTCATGCCTTGCCTTGAAAGGAAAAATGGCTTAAACTTGTATTTCGTTGGAATTCCAGATCATCAAGAGCATCAATCAATATCTCAAGTGTATGCGAGGAATTAGAAATATTCTCATTTTTTCACTCTTTTTTGGAGCTCAGTCTGTGTTTTCGCAGTCTGTAGCTAAATTGACAATAACTGATAACCTGGCAGCATCCAGTAAATTTGGATATGGGAAGCCCAAACCGGCAGCACCCAAAGACATTTTCACCATGCTCCCGGAGAAAGGAACCCAAGTCTTGTTTTATGCAGAATTGATTCCTTCAGATGCTTTGCCTGATGAATTCAGATTAAAATTTACAGCTTACAAAGAAAATTCAGGTAAAGAAGAATGGGTTGATGACAGGGAATTAAAAGTAAAAAAGACCTCCACCTATTCATTGGCGGCTATCAATTTTTTCAATGAAGGAAATTACAAGATAGTGATAACAAATGCTGATGATCAGACGAAAATACTTGCCACAGGTACTTTTACAATCAATAAATAATTTTCGAATCAATAACCTGAAGGGATGAAGATGGATCAACAGAAAATTCAGAAAATTGTTGCTGCTGAATTGGAGGAACGATACAGTTATGGTTTTCCGGAACAGTTTCAGGATACCATTGACGAATATCTGGTGGAACCCTTCGAAGCAAGTTTTCTCAATGAAAGTACGCGTGACTTCGACCGTTTTTGGGTTGTGGGTGATTTAATTCCGGAAAGTCCGGGGGAAGGTCATTTGCTAATTTATAGTCCGGAGGAAGATTTATTCGGACTCGCATTCAAAGGCAATTTATCAGATGATGGTGCTGGAATTTTTCTGGGTCTCTTTGGGTCCCTGGCGCAGGCACTTGAGAATGCCTGAATTTCTCATGAACATATTTAGTTAAGAATTGTTATTGTCCTTGATTTGAGAATCCGGATGAGAATTGGCCCCGTATCTTTGTATATTCAGAAAGTTAATGGGTTATTAAGTTATTAAGTTATTAGCCCAAAGATTGCCAATTATCTCTTTGTAGAATAACAGGTTATTAAGTTATTGAGTTATTGAGTTATTAAGTTATTCGCTGAAAGATTGCCAATTATCTCTTTGTAGAATACCAGGTTATTAAGTTATTGAGTTATTAAGTTACTAGCCGAAAGTTGCTAATTATCTCTTTGTAGAATAACAGGTTATTAAGTTATGGAGTTATTAAGTTATTCGCTGAAAGATTGCCAATTATCTCTTTGTAGCAAAATAGGTTATTTAGTTATTGGGTTATTAAGTTATTAGACGAAAGATTGCCAATTATCTCTTTGTAGCAAAATAGGTTATTAAGTTATTGGGTTATTAAGTTATTAGACGAAAGATTGCCAATTATCTCTTTGTAGCAAAATAGGTTATTAAGTTATTGAGTTATTAAGTTATTAGACGAAAGATTGCCAATTATCTCTTTGTAGCAAAATAGGTTATTAAGTTATTGAGTTATTAAGTTATTCGCTGAAAGATTGCCAATTATCATTTTGTAGTAAAAATAAAGGATGGAAATATTAATCAAGCCAATAACTTAATAACTTAATAACTCAATAACTCAATAACCCCATATAGTTCAAGGAAAAAACCTCAAACAAATGAAAATGCTCTCCCTATTTGCGTGCATCATGCTAACTTTGCCCGGATGTTCGCAACCACAATCTACTAATCAACAAACTCCTCCTATGACTCAAAACACACCTTCCTCTCAAATCGACACTGCAACATTTGGTGGTGGTTGTTTCTGGTGCATTGAAGCTCAATTTCAATTGTTGGATGGTGTGCTAAGCGTTCAGTCAGGATTTTCTGGCGGATCCGTAAAGAATCCTTCTTACAAAGAAGTTTGTACCGGGCAGACAGGACATGCTGAAGTAATTCAGGTTACCTATGATACCACGAAACTTAGTTATGATGAATTGCTCGAAGCTTTCTGGACTTCACACGATCCAACACAATTAAATCGACAAGGAAATGATATCGGAACACAATACCGTTCAGTTATATTTTACCACAACGAAAATCAACACCAGCTTGCAGAATCGTACAAGAAAAAGCTGAATGATTCAGGAGCTTATGAAAAATCCGTTGTTACTGAAATCTCTCCAAGCTCGGTTTTTTATAAAGCGGATGACTCCCATCAAAACTATTTCAATGAAAATGGCGATCAACCTTACTGCCAGTTTGTAGTTGCACCGAAAGTTGAAAAATTCCGAAAGGTTTTTAAGGAACATTTGCGGAAGTGAGTTATTAGTTATTAGGTTATTAAGTTATTAGGCTGAAGTTGTTTTCATTTTAATTCGGGAGGCAGGTAATTAACTTATTGAGTTGATAGGACAAATCCATAAGGAGCCCGGTGGCTTAATAACTTAATAACTTAATAACTCAATAACTTAATAACTAACTACTAGCAAAAAACTCATTTCTTCCCAATCTCCAACACAACAACTACAGCGTTCTCTCCTTTAGTTTCAGTAGAAAAACGAACCATTCCATTTTCACTGGTAAAATGGATGTTACGAACTTCCTGTCCACTCAAAGCTTCATGAATCTTGTCGGAATAACCGGATTGTTTACTCTTGTTTATTTGTTCGTTCAATGCAGCGTAATCAATAGGTTTTTTTGTGACGACTACAGCCATGAAATCTTTGGTTCCGATACTGTCCGGTAATAATGAATAATCCTTGGGAAACAATCGTGTTCCTGTGATTCCACAATAGGGAGAATGTTTCGGCGTGTATGGAAAGAGTATATAACTTGATCCATCCGTTTCTTGTCCGAAAACATATGTGTAACACTCTATAGAATTTGTTGTTTCAATTTTAAATTTCGTTCCTTTTGAAATGGCTTGTGTTGTTTGAAAAATATCGTTTTGTGATGGAGTCAATGGGATCGTTTTTTGAGTTTCATTTTCAATCAAACCGATTGTCATCTCAAATTCTGAAGGAGAAAATTCTTTTCCCGACCCCATAGGATACAACCCATATGCTTCCTTCGTAAAGAAATCAAAATCTTTATAACGAATCCAGCCGATTCCGTTTTTTCCCCATTCAGGACCCCAGCTATTCATTATTTGAAATGCACCGCCTTCAAGATAATCATCGTAACCAATCACGCACATGCAATGTCCGCCAAATCCATTCATGGCGTAATCGGTGCGCGTAGGAAACCATACCTCTTGTCCCATCATATCCTGCATGAAGCTTCCTCCGATCATCATTCCAACGACAACAGGCGCTCCCTGGGCAAGATTCTGTTTCATGGCCAGCATATCCACTTTGTAATCGTCTCCGCTTTTTGTGAGTCGCTGTGATCCTTTGATTCTATATTGTGAAGCATCCTGGATTTGCTGTGCATCGGGTTGGAGTGAGCAGTCTTCATCCGTGTATTGAAACTGACTTAATGGAAGTGCGCCAACATCTTTCATATTCTCCATTGCCTTCTCAATGTATGAGCCCTGGCAACCCTGGAGATGGATCTGATTGTATGTAAAAGCCGGACTGAAAGCAATTTCATTGGCATTTTGTTGTGAGGATCTGGCATAGAGAATACTGCGCGCTGCATACCCACTGCCCCAGCCTACACAAGATCCCTGCTGACCCTGATTCAGTCTTGGGGGTGCATATTGCTCAAGGGATACCCGTTCCGGTAAAGGATTCTTTTTGTTATCAGCAAGTGGTTCGTATACCTCAACAGCATCGTATTTCTCCTGATCAAAACTCGCTCCAAGTGAAAATAGGTTAGCCAACTGATTGTTTCCACCACCTCCACCACTGCAATTCCCTCCGAAAAAATACCAAGCTCCTGCAAGTGCAAGTACAAGCAAGCCTAGTTTTGGATTTCGGAACAACAAGGCGATTATAATTCCGATAATATTTCCGCCAGGACCACGTCCCCCACCACCACTTCCACCACCTGGATAATTATCCGGACCAGAAGGTCCTGTGTCGTCTTTTGAAATACGTATGGGCATGGAAGAGAGGTTGTAGAGTAGAGATTAGAAATTAGAGATTAGAGATTTGAATTGAGTGGTTGGTGCTTGGTGGTTAGTATGGGATTGCAGTGTCAAGTTTACACGCAACATTCATAATTCTTAATTCTCAATTCTTAATTGATGCGTGGTTGCTGGAAAAAGAATTTCAGCTTTGAACGGGTCAAGCGGTCTCACTTTCCCAGGTATCGAAAAGTAATTTCAGATAGACATTTTCTACAGGGGATATTACATTGTCTGCTTTTACAAGTTGAACGGCAAAATTTAAAAATTGCGTTCTTTCATCCGGTGTGGAATCTTCGTAAAAGTCATCCATGCATTTTTGAAAATGCAAAATGTAGTCCTCCTGTTTTAACATGCTCAGATGTTCAATTGCACCATCCAAATTCACATGGAATGGATAGTTTTCAACCAGGTATTTCCGAATAACCAGATCTTCATCCACACTGAATGTCTGGTCAACAAAAGCGAGTAATTGAAGCATGTGATACCCGGCTTCTGCCTTATTTAATTTTCTGTTCATCATTTTTTAAACGTGTAATGTGCTAATGTAATAAAATCAAAGAGCTAATGTATTGTACCGACAATGACAATCACATGAGAAAAATCGGATTCTTTTGAAGCCGATGAGTTTCAGGCAAATATTCGTAAATTCGCATCATTGGCACAAAATAATATAATGTGCTGATAATCAGTTTATGTCAGATATTATTCGATTATTGCCAGATGCTGTAGCGAACCAGATAGCTGCCGGAGAAGTAATTCAAAGGCCGGCATCTGCTGTTAAGGAGTTGTTGGAAAATGCAGTTGATGCAGGAAGCAGCAAGATCGAATTGTATGTAAAAGATTCCGGCAAGACACTTCTTCAAATTACAGATGACGGTTGTGGCATGAGTCCAACAGATGCGCGACTCTCGTTCACCCGTCATGCTACATCGAAGATCAGAACTGCAGATGATTTGTTTTCAATACGTACGAAAGGATTCCGTGGGGAAGCTCTTGCTTCCATAGCTGCCATTGCTCAGGTAGAGTTAAAAACCAAACAACACGATGCTGAAATAGGGACTCTTGTTATTATTGAAGGAAACGAAGTAAAAAATCAAGAGCCTGTTAGTGTGCCAAGCGGGACAACCATATCCGTCAAGAATCTGTTCTACAACATTCCGGCACGGAGGAATTTCCTTAAATCCAACCCCGTTGAAGCACGACACATCATCGACGAATTTGAAAGGGTTGCCCTCGCCCATCCGGATATTTTTATGTCGCTGCATCAGAATGGCCTGGAAATATTCAAGCTATCATCAACAAATTTACGCCAGCGAATTGTTGGTGTTTATGGAAGTCATTACAACGAGCGATTGGTACCGGTCCAGGAAGAAACTACCTTATTATCCATCGCCGGCTTTATCGGGAAACCGGAGTTTTCCAAAAAGACCCGGGGAGAACAATTTTTCTTTGTGAACAAACGCTTTATCAAGGATCATTACCTGCATCATGCTGTATCCAGTGCCTTTCAAGAATTACTTCCACGAGAAAGTTATGCTTCGTATTGGCTTTACATTGATATTGATCCTTCTAAAATTGATGTCAATATACACCCAACCAAAACAGAAATTAAATTTGAGGACGAACGATCAGTGTACGCGATTGTGAGAGCTGCTGTGAAACGATCTTTGGGACAGTACAGTGTATCACCGGCTCTTGACTTCGAACAGGAAAATTCTTTTACTGTTCCGCACTCCTTGCGAAATCAACCTGTGCAAAGGCCAATGGTGACTGTAAACACCGGATACAATCCTTTTCAAAGCGATCGTTCGAAATCCATTTCCGGTGCAGGTTGGGAAAAATTGTACGATGGTCTGCATGAAGTTCAGGTAGCTCCTTCTCAAGCGAATCCAATTATTCCGGAAGGAGAAATTGAGTCTGCAGAACTAACAGCACAAGCTCAAAATATCCGATTTCAATTAAATCAGGAATTTATTGTTCACAGAATACCGGAAGGTTTATTGATTATTGACCAACAAGCTGCGCATGAAAGGATATTGTTTGAACGGTTTTTAAACCAGTTGGATAAGGAAAACAGTAGTTCACAGCAAGATTTATTCCCGCAAACCCTCAACTTCTCCTCTTCGGATTTTCTACTGCTAAAGGAATTGGAGCCGGATATCCGTGCTCTAGGCTTTGATATCCGTGAATTTGGAGGGAATAGCTTCGTACTTCATGGAACTCCTGCCGGAATTGAAAAAGGAAGAGAAAAAGAGATCCTTGAACAGGTTCTTGAACAATATAAGAACTATCATTCCGTCTTTTCTACAGGTATTCGTGAGAGTCTTGCCAAATCCATGGCGCGTAGCCTTTCCATCAAAAAGGGGAAATTACTCACGGATTCCGAGATGCGTTCACTGACTGAGGACCTTCTGCTTTGTGAAAAACCCTCCTCCGGACTGGATGGGAAACCGTGTATGAGTCTGTTGAAAACAGAAGATCTGAGGGAGCGATTCAAATAAAATCATTCCGAAATTCAACCCATGGAAAAACCTGCAGGCTTGCTGTCTTGTTGACAGTAAACACGGAATTCCAAATATCCTTAGCGTATGAATTACGAACCTTTCCGTCCCCGGTCTTCCAACTTCCTTCCGGAAGTGGTGAAGAACATTCTCATCATAAACGGGATCATGTTTCTCGCTACAGTGTTGATGAACAACCGTGGTGCTGACCTTGTGGACATGTTAGGACTTCATTATTTTCAGTCCGATAAATTCAGAGTCTATCAATTAATTACGTACATGTTCATGCATGGAAGTTTCATGCATATTTTCTTTAATATGTTCGCTGTTTGGATGTTTGGATCTTCCATCGAAAATGTGTGGGGACCTCGCCGTTTTCTCACTTTTTACATTCTTACAGGACTTGGAGCAGCTGTTGCACATTATGGGATCTTTTATTTTGAGATGCAACCCGCAATGGCATTTTTCAACGATTATATTTCGAATCCCAGTCATGAAAAGCTCCAGGCACTCGTCAACTCAGAAGCGTTTCAGAGCTTTTCTTCCAGAGACATGATGGAACATTATAATGCCTTTGTACACGATTATACTGTAATGGCTGCCTCGAATTCACAAGAAGCACTCAATCTCAGCGTGGAATACATGAGTCAGTTCAAAGCCGACATCCTGAATGCACCGGTCGTAGTTGGGGCTTCCGGTTCGGTATTTGGTTTGCTTCTGGCTTATGGAATGCTGTTTCCGAATAACCTTTTGTTCATGTTATTTTTACCAATTCCAATTAAAGCAAAATATTTTGTAATCATTTACGGGGCGATAGAATTGTTCAGCGGTATTGCACAGATTCCGGGAGATAACGTCGCTCATTTTGCCCATCTCGGTGGTTTGTTCACAGGACTACTTCTGATACTTTTTTGGAGAAGAAACAAACCGCGGAATGATAATTTTTTCTAAAGAAACCTGACAAATTAATAGCCTCAATAGATTCGAATTTAAAGCAATTATGGCAACATCTTTTTCAGATAATCTCAAACGACAACTCACGACTGCAGACACTTTGCAACGTTTGTTGATTGTGAATGTTGTATTGTTTATTGTGATTCGTCTGGTGAACAGTCTCACCCAATTGTACAACACTCCCCTTCTTGATTTTGAATTTGTAAGCAAATGGCTGGCAGTTCCGGCTGCTCCTCTGGTTTTGCTTACAAAACCATGGACCCTGATCACCTATATGTTTTACCATTGGGACTTCATGCATTTACTATTCAATATGCTTTGGTTGTTTTGGATGGGACGAATTTTTCAAGAGTACCTGGGTTCCAAGAAATTATTGAACACATACATTCTTGGAGGAATTAGTGGTGGAATCATGTACATCCTTGCATACAATGTTTTTCCATTGTTTGCCAATTCTGTTGGGGCAGCGTATGCACTTGGAGCATCTGCAAGCGTTCTCGCAATAACAGTTGCCACAGCGACATTGCTTCCGGATTATGCGATATCATTGCTCTTCTTTGGACCTGTAAAATTAAAATGGATTGCACTTGTAACAATAGTTCTGGATCTGATTAATGTAAGTGGCAGTAATGCCGGAGGACACATCGCACATCTTGGAGGCGCACTTTTTGGTTTTGTATATATTCGTCAATTGCAAAAAGGAACAGACATATCCGCATGGCTGACTAAATTCATCGATATTTTTGCTCGGAGTAAAAAGTCCAAAATGAAGGTGAGTCATTCACGCAAAAGAAGTGATGAAGATTTCGCTGCAACAAAAAGAGGACGTCAGGAACGGCTGGACCTGATTCTCGATAAAATCAGCAAGTCGGGCTATGGGAGCCTGTCTTCTGAAGAGAGAGATTTTTTATTTAATGCAAGTAAGGATAAGTAATGAAGAAACCGTTTATCGACCGGCTTTTTTGGGTACTGAACATAATTGTTTTGGTTGCCTTGATCTTGTCCTATCTGGCAGCTTATATCAGTCCGGCTCAACTTTGGTGGCTCGCTTTGTTTGGTTTAGCTTATGGCACACTGCTAGTGATCAATCTATGTTTTGTAATCTTTTGGATACTTCGTAAAAATAAGAAGTACCGTTATTCGCTTTTTATTTCAATTCTTGGGATTGGTAAAATTTTCGGAATGTATCAACCTTCTTTCAGTGAGAAACTAAACGACATTGATCAAAAGGAAAAAGGCAGATTAAAAGTGATGAGTTTTAATGTCAGACTGTTTGATTTGTACAATTGGTTTCACAGCGATGATACGCGATCAAGGATTTTTTCATTCCTCAAAAGTGAGCAACCGGATGTAATTTGTTTTCAGGAGTTTTTTACTTCCGATCGGGGAACACCATTTTTTAAAAATGATGACACGCTCCGAAAGATGCTCTCTGCCTATACTCATATTGAATACACATTGTCCCTCCATGCAGCGGATCATTTTGGAATTGCAACATACAGCAAGTATCCAATTGTCAATAAACAAGCGGTTCATTTTCAAAAAAGAGGTGGAAATATTTTCATCTACACAGACATTAAAGTTGGCGAAGACACAATTCGGGTTTTTAATACACATCTTGAAAGCATTCGCTTTCATTGGGAAGATTATAAATTCATTCAAAATCTTGGAAATGATGAAGTCGAACAAGACGAAGTGAAAGGCGGACTTACGATTCTTCGGAGGCTGAAGAAAGCCTTTGTAAAGCGAGCCATTCAAGTGCAGATATTGCATGATACAATGGACGCCAGTCCGTATCCAATCATTCTGTGCGGAGACTTTAACGATACACCTCCCTCCTATACCTATCACATTTTAGCGGATGATTTGAAGGATGCATACCGTGAAAGCGGCAGTGGATTTGGAAAGACTTATTCAGGACCTTTTCCTTCCTTCCGAATCGATTACATCTTCCACGACAAGCGAATAAAGTCTTTTGGGTATAAAACTATTCGTGAAAAACTGTCGGACCATTATCCAATAAGCTGTTGGGTAGAATTGCCTTAAAATTTTTATTCTCTTGCTTTTTGTACCTTCGGCTTTCCAATGAACAATGCTTCAACAGTTTCTTTCTATACCCTGGGTTGCAAACTCAATTTTGCAGAGACTTCAACCATTGGGCGCACGTTAAAAGATGCCGGATTTTCCAAAGTGGAATTCGAATTTGGAGCGGAAGTGGTAGTTATCAATACCTGTTCAGTTACTGAGAATGCTGACCGTGAATGCAGAAGCATTGTAAAAAAGGCGCTTCAGTACAATCCGGGCTCTTTTATAGCCGTAATCGGTTGTTATGCTCAATTAAAACCAAAGGAAATAGCATTGATCCCGGGGGTTGATCTTGTCTTAGGGGCAACAGAGAAATTTAATATTACTGAATACCTGGATTCTTTTTCTAAGAAGGAACAGACAGAAATACACTCCTGTGAAGTTACCGATGCGAATTCATTTGTAAGTTCCTATTCGATCGGTGACCGTACCCGTGCTTTTTTAAAAGTGCAGGATGGTTGCGATTATACATGTTCTTATTGCACCATACCGCTGGCCAGAGGGTCCAGCAGAAGTGATTCCATTGCAAATATTGTGGCTCAATCGAATAGTATAGCAAAAAGTGGTGTGAAAGAAATCGTACTCACCGGAGTAAATATTGGAGATTTCGGAATTGATCTGAAAAAAGAGGGAGAACGATCAGAGGATTTTCTTTCCTTGATAGAATCTCTCGATGCCATACAGGGTATTGAACGTTTCAGGATTTCTTCGATAGAACCAAATTTGTTGAAGGATGAGATTATTCAATTTGTAGCGCGATCAAAAAAGTTTGTGCCTCATTTTCATATCCC
>Ga0138256_10001180_pt1 | contig 28139 bp, 26 predicted proteins | sample KNB2016incub_MG_FD_105486 | JGI IMG/M metagenome (GOLD analysis project Ga0138256, IMG submission 105486) | Active sludge microbial communities from wastewater in Klosterneuburg, Austria - KNB2014incub_MG | ecosystem: Engineered > WWTP > Activated sludge > Unclassified | place: Austria...
AAATTTGAAGACCCCTGGGGAAAAGTAATCGCCCTCCTGCATGATGTCCTGGAGAACTCAAATCTCGTTGCTGAATTTCTCCGGCATAAGGACTTTGACTTCCCGAAAGATGTTGTGAATGACATTCAACTGCTGACCCACGACAAAAACATGCCCTATCTGGATTATATCCGCAAAATAGGCACCAGCCTGCGCGCAGGCCGCATCAAGATCGAGGATCTTAAACACAACATGGATTCTTCGCGCGCCATACCGGGCATACGCAAGGAACATGACATGTACAAGCGTGGTGAATGTTACGACATAGCTTTGGCTTACTTACGCGCGATACAGGATGGAAAAATCAGGCGTGGCAGCAGCGTCGTGGAATTTTTGGCGGCATTTCCCGAAGATTATCTTCTCGCGGAAAGGGAAGACATGAAGCTCCTGTCACCGGAAAAGAAAGTACAATACAGGGCTGAACAACTTTATGTCGCGCGCAGGGCGCTCATGTATATGTCTACTGAATATGGCGCTATACAAAACCTGTGGGATCCTGCGGTTAAAAACCTGATAAAAGAAAAACGCCTGCCTCCTCCGCAGCAGCCTGTCCAGACATCTGCCGACGATATGTTGCTCCACCCCGCCTGATACCAGAATTTCCGCTCTTGTTCTTTTCCCCGGTCCTTCCTAGACTCTTTGTGTGAAGGACAGCAATAAATCCTCGTTTTTAAGGAAACTCACCGGTGGCGGTGCGGAAGCCAATGACGCCGCGCGGCTCGAGGCCTTTCTTTCAGCATTCCCGGGCGAATATTGCGGCTGGTCGGAACGCGGCGAGGTCATCGCCAGCCCTGGCCTTCCCGCCCTGCTCGGTGCCGAATCCATCCGCAGCCTTGCCGATATCCAGTCGCGTTTGGACCCCGGCGATGCCGCCGCGCTCGAAGGCCTCATGGACCGCCTGCGGCGCAGCGGCACGAATTTCGCCATCGCAGCCCGGACGCATGATGGTAAAAAATCGTTGCGCATTTCCGGCGCGAAGGGCGCGGGCCCGGATAACAAACACGTCTTCCACGTTCTCTGGATCGAGGACACCGAAAGCGCCGCGCCGATGCAAAACGCGTCGCTTTCAAACGCCATGCAGTCGCACAAAAACGAACTGGTCAAATCCCGCGCCGCGCTGAACGCCATTCCACGTCCTTTGTGGCTCCGCGATTCCGGCCAGAAAATCATCTGGTGCAACACGACCTACGCCGACTTCCTCAACACCACTGTCGAAACCGTTCTGAAAGATCAAAAGGAAATCGCCGCGCAGGCGCTCAAGAAAAAATCCGCCAGCCGCGATGAACTCGCGCCCGGTAAAACCCTCGCGACGCTTGCGCTGAAAGAAGGCAAAACGCTCGACACCACCGCGCACGCCGTCGTCAAGGGCGCGCGTATCCTGATGCGCATTTCTGAAATTCCGCTGGCGCCGCTTCCCGTCACGCTCGGCATCGCGTTCAATATCACGCGCGAGGAAGAGTTAGAGACCAACATGAAGCGCTACCAGTCCTCGAACAAAGAATTGCTCGAGCAGCTGCGCAGCGCTATCGCCATCTACGGCGCCGATGAAAAACTGGAATTCTACAACTCCGCCTTCTCCCAGCTCTGGGGCCTCGAGGATCAATGGCTTAACACCGGGCCGAAGCTCGGCGACATCATGGAAAAACTGCGCCAGACGCGCAGGCTACCCGAGCAGGCCGACTTCAAACGCTTCAAGCAAAGCTGGGTCGGCATGTTCACCGGCCTGATCGGCCCCTACGAAGACATGATGCACCTGCCCGATGGCTCGACGCTGCGCGTGCTCGTTGTGCCGCATTCACTCGGCGGCCTGATGATGACGTTTGAAGACGTCACCTCGCGCCTGCAGCTTGAATCCTCCTACAACACCTTGATCGCCGTGCAGAAGGAAACGCTCGACAACCTCGCCGAAGCCGTCGCGGTGTTCGGCGGCGATGGGCGTTTGAAACTCTGGAATCCGTCGTATGGCCGCCTCTGGGGCCTGCACCCCGAAGATCTCGAGGGCGAGCCGCACATCACCAAAATCGTCGAGAAAATGCAGAACAACTTCCAGAACGACGACTGGCCCACACGCCGTGACGAACTGATCGCCAGCGGTTTAGATCGCCTGATGCACGAAGGAAGACTCACAAGAGGTGACGGCGCACTGGTCGATTTCGTCACCGTACCGCTGCCCGACGGCGGCGTCCTCATCACCTACACCGACGTCACCGACAAGATGCGCGTGGAAAATGCCCTGCGCGAGAAAAACGCCGCGCTCGAAGCCGCCGAACAACTGAAACTCGATTTCCTCGCCAACGTTTCCTACCAGCTCCGCACGCCGCTCAACGCCATCATGGGATTCAACGAAATCCTCGAGCAGCAATATTTTGGACCCCTGAACGATCGGCAGAAGGAATACACGCGCGACATCAAGGACGCCAGCGAACGCCTGCTCGGCCTCATCAACGACATTCTCGATCTCTCGACGCTTGAGGCCGGTTACATGAAGCTTTCGCGCGCCGACATGAAGGTCCGCGCCATGCTGCAGAGCGTCTTCGATCTCGTACAGGACTGGGCGCGCAAGGAAGACATCAAAATCGTTTTCGAATGCCCGAAGGATGTCGGCGTTGTAGCGGGCGACGAGCGCCGCCTGCAACAGGCCATCATCAATTTGATCCGCAACGCCATCACCTTCACCCCGGCGGGCGGCCAGATCACGCTCGGTGCCGAACGCCGCAAGGACGACATCGCCATTTTCGTGAAAGATACCGGCATCGGCATCTCGAAAGAGGACCGCACGCGGATTTTCGAACCCTTCCAGCGCGCAGGCGGCGGCGGCAGGCGGAAAACATCACGCACCGGTGCCGGTCTCGGCCTTCCGCTGGTCCGCAGCATCGTCGCCCTGCATGGCGGCAAGGTGGAACTCGACAGCGAACAGGGCAAAGGCACAACCGTGACGCTGGTCCTGCCCCTTACCTCCACCAAAACATCTTTGAAAATTCCTGCGGCTGCTGCCGGGTAACCAATTACTTACTCGAAACACTCCGCCCAGGTTTCCGCGCCGCCCTCAGGCTTGCGGTGGCCTTTAATCACGATCTCGCCCTGGTCGATGCGGGTCTTGCAGCTGAACACCGGCACCAGCGTCCGCAGCACAATCTCAAGCTTCCGATCCGGATAGAACGGGCCGTAGGAACAGAACTCCGCGCGGTCGGAAGGATACCCCTCATCGTCGACCGACCCCGGCTCCTCCAGCCTGAAGTTCGACCGGTGGCGCGCCTTGGTGCCGCCTTCGGCCACGTAATAATCCGTACCGAAATTGCCGTAGACCTTGTAGGGCGCTTCGTTCCGCACGCCAAAGCAAAGCGGCTCCTGCACGATTTCCTGCGCCTGCGCGGGAAACGCAAACAGCATCAGGGCCAATGTTGCGACTACGGCTCTCATATCTCCATTTTACCAACTCCCCGGCCCCATAGCCACAGGCGGTTTGGCGTAATATAGTGCACCGCATGAAACTTCCCGCTGAGATTCAGGCCGATTCCGAAGAGGCCACAGCCCGCCTTGCGGCGGATATCGCACCCCTGCTACGCCCCGGTCAGGTCGTTTTGCTGCGCGGGCCCCTTGGCGGCGGCAAGACGGTTTTTGCCCGGGCCCTCATCCGCATCTTAACCGGGGAAAAAGACCTCGAAGTCCCGAGCCCGACCTTCACTCTGGTCCAGACCTACGACACCCCGAGAGCCCCAATCTGGCATTTCGACCTCTACCGTTTAAAAGCGCCCGAAGAAATCTACGAACTCGGTTGGGAGGACGCATTCTCAGGAATCACGCTTGTCGAATGGCCGGAACGGATCGACTCTGGCCTTTTACCCTCTGGCGGGCTGGACATCCTGTTCGCACCCGTCAAAAATAAGGCCGGTTCAAGAACGATTCACGTGACGGAGCGCCCATGCCTCAAAGAGACATAGCTACCCCGGATAAAGCATTCATCCTCGCCGCCGGGCTTGGCACCCGCATGCGCCCTTTGACTGACAGCATCCCGAAACCCCTGGCGCAGGTCGGCGGGCGCACTCTGCTCAGCCGGACAATTCATCGGCTGCAGCAAACCGGGGTCAAAAAGATCGTCATCAACACCCACCACCTGGCGCAGCAAATTACCGACCATCTGAAAGACTGGCCCGGGCCGGAAATCGTCCTGGTAAACGAACCCGTATTACTCGACACCGCGGGGGGCATCAAAAACGCCTTGCCGCATTTCGGTGGCGAGCCCTTCTTTGTGCTCAGCGGCGACGGCCTCTGGACCGATGCGAACACCGCCCCGGCCCTGCCCACCCTTGCAGCAAAATGGGACCCCGCGACAATGGATATCCTGATTTTGCTGCAGCCCATCTCTAACATGAAACTCACCCACGGCGTCGGCGATTATGACATCCTGCCGGATGGCCGCGCCACCCGTTCGCACGGTCAAAAAGGCACCCATATGTTCACGAGCATGCGCATCAACCACCCGAAGATTTTCGACGGTGTCCCAGACGGCGCCTCCTCCTATCTGCCCCTCCTCGACAAGGCCGAAAAAGCGGGCCGCCTCTTTGCCATTGAACATAAGGGCGACTGGCACCATATCAGCACCCCCGCCGACCTGCAGGCGGTGAACGAAGCTTTCGCAGGTAAAAATGGTGCAGCATGAGCGCAGCAATAATAACCCCCGGAATCTACAATATTCATGCGGGAACAGGCTTTGCGCGTAGTCTTGCTGCACAATTAATTGCCGAGGCCGGCGGCAAACCCGAGACCCTAGCAACCTATAAAATCATCCTCCCCACGCGCCGCGCCTTGCGTGTTTTGCGGGAGGCTTTTCTGGACGAGACGGGTGGCAAGCCACTCCTTTTGCCGCAGATGCATGCCCTCGGCGACATCGACGAGGAGGAGCTTTCCCTCGCCCTGATGGCAGATGAAAATGCTCCCGGCCTGCTCGAAATTCCCCCCGCTCTACCGCCCCTGAAACGCCAGGTCCTGCTCGCTAAAACCATCCTGAAACTGCCGGATTATGCCAAAAGCTTCGACCAGGCCTTATTGCTTGCCGCAGCCCTCGGGCGCCTCATGGACCATGTCTATACGGAAGGGCTGGACCTTCAAAAATTGCCCTCGCTGGTCAGCGCCGAACGCCTCGCCGAACACTGGCAGGTGACCCTCACTTTCATGGAAATCCTCAGCCAGCGCTGGCCCGAAATTCTGGCGGCAGAAGGCGTCATCGACGGGGCCGACCGCCGGAGCCGTTTGCTGCGCGCGCTGGCCGGTCACTGGCTTAAATCGCCGCCTAAGGATCCCGTTATTGCTGCAGGCACCACCGGCACCATTCCGGCCACGGCGGAATTGCTGCGCGTGATTGCTGCGCTCCCGCAGGGCCGCGTTGTGCTGCCCGGTATGGACCCCGACATCGATCCCGCAAGCTGGGATGTGCTTACGGAGTCCCATCCGCAACATGCGATCAAACATCTATTAGAACGTCTCGATGTGCCGCGCGAAAAGGTAATGCTCTGGCCGGACAACGATGCAGCAAAACACGCTGACCGACGCTGGCTTGCCTCGGAAATCATGCGCCCCGCCGAAACCACCGAAAGCTGGGCCAACGAACTGCCCGGCAACAACGCCTCAAAACAAAAAATCACTAACGCATTGAAAAACATCAATATTTTAACCTGTGCGAACGAACGCGAGGAAGCCGCCGCCATCGCCATTTTGCTGCGCCAGGCACTCCAGATTCCCGGCCGCACCGCCGCCCTCATTACGCCCCGCCGCAGCCTTGCACGCCGCGTAGCCGCTACCTGCCGCCGCTGGGGCATCATGCTGGACGACACCGCCGGACGGCCTTTAGGCGAAACCCCGGCGGGCAGCTATATCCGCCTCTCCGCCGATGCCGCCGCCGCGAATTTCAGCCCCGTCACCCTGCTGGCTTTTCTCAAACATCCCTTTTGCAAACATGAAGGCCTCCAATCCCTCGATCTCACCTTGCGCGGTCCCAGACCCGTTCCCGGCCTGAATGGCCTGAAAGAACGCGCGCCGCAGGAAATCACCCGGATCATTGAGCCGGTTCTGGCCCGGTTCATGGATGGTTCACTCCCCGAAAAGCCCCGCCAATTCAGCAAAATCGTGAAGTCGCACATCGCAATGCTCGAGACGCTCAGCTTTACCCCCGAAACACCTTGGCAGGGCGAGGACGGCGAAAAAGCCGCGTCCTTTTTCGCCTCCCTTCTCGACCATGCCGAAGACTTCCCCGATATGAACCTCCCGGTCTACGCCCATGTCCTAACCGCACTTATGAAGGACATCGTCGTCCGGCCCGCCTACGGCACTCACCCGCGCCTTCGCATCCTCGGTCAGCTGGAAGCCCGGATGACCGACGCCGACCTCGTCATCATGGCCGGGCTCAATGAAAAAACCTGGCCGCCGGAAGCGAGTCATGACCCGTGGATGTCCCGGCCCATGCGCGCTGAATTCGGCCTGCCGCCGCCCGAGCGCCAGATCGGCCTCGCCGCCCATGACTTCGTACAGGGTTTTTGCGCCCCCCATGTCGTGCTCACCCGTTCGCAACGTCAGGATGGTGGCCCCGCCGTCCCGGCCCGCTGGCTCCAGAGGCTCGGGGCCGTCCTCAATGCTGCAGCAATCAAACCCGAAACCATAACCGCGTCTCCCGTCATCGGCTGGGCCAATGCCATGGACGAGGCAACCTCCGTCACCCCGACCCAGCGGCCCGAACCGCGCCCTCCGGTCAACGCCCGCCCGCGCGCCCTCTCTGTCACCCGCATCGAAAAATGGCGGCAGGACCCTTACGGTATTTATGCGGAATATGTGCTGCGCCTCCGAAAGACCGAGCCGCTCGAAAAAGACATCGACGCCGCCGAGCGCGGCGAATTGCTGCACGAGACCATGAAGAGCTTTGGGGAAAAGACCAAAGACTCGTTGCCTGAAAATGCTGCAGCAATCCTGATCGAAATCGCCGCCGAAGAAATCTCCAAAAGGCACGAAGACATCGCCGTCTGGAGCTTCTGGCAGCGCCGCTTTGAAAAATCCGCAGAGGCCCTCGCACAGCATGAACGCGATTGGCGGCAGCAAGCCGAACCCATCGGCATCGAAATCCGAGGTGAAATCCCGGTTGCAGCAAAAGGCGGCGAATTCCTCCTCTCCGCCCGCGCCGACCGCATCGATTCCGTCCCCGGCGGCGCAGCGATTATCGATTACAAATCCTCCGGCCAGTCCGCGCCCGGCGTCCGCCTGCCCCAATTGCCATTGGAAGGCCTCATCCTCGCACGCGGTGGCTTCAAGGAAATCGGCAAACTTGAACCCGTTTCGCTGCAATACTGGTCCATCACCGGCGGCGCGCCACCCGTCAAAATCATTAAAGCCGAGCGCGACCTCAAGGACATGATCGATGACGCCGAATCCGGCCTCAAAACCCTGATCAACATCTTCGACAATGAATCCACGCCCTATTACAGCGTCCCGCGCGCGGACAACGCGCCCCGCTTCAGCGATTACGGCCACCTCGCGCGTATCGCCGAATGGGCCGCGCTCGGCGATGACGAGAGCGAGGCCGCATGAGTCAGCAGGTTCAGAAAAAGGTTCAAGGTGCGGCTTCTGACACCGTCCGCGAAACCGACCCCAACGTCCAGCAGGGCAAAGCCTCGCGTCCTGACTATTCCGTCTGGGTCACTGCCTCGGCAGGCACCGGCAAAACGAAAGTCCTCACCGACCGGATTCTGCGCCTGCTCCTGCCGGGTGCCGATGGCCGCCCGGGCACGAACGCCGCCAAAATCCTCTGCCTCACCTACACCAAGGCGGGTGCGGGCGAGATGGCCATTCGTTTGAGCAACACGCTCACCAGATGGGCCATCGCGCCGGAGGAAGAGCTCCGCGCCGAACTCAAAAAACTCCAGAACCGCGAACCCGGCCAGCCAGACCTCGACAAGGCCCGCCAGCTCTTCGCCGAGGTCGCCGACACACCGGGCGGCATTAAGATCCTCACCATCCATTCCTTCTGCCAGTCGGTGCTGGGGCGCTTCCCGCTCGAGGCGGGCATCCCGCCTTACTTCCGTCCGCTGCAGGAAACCGATGCCGCCGCGCTGCTCCAGCAGGCGCGCGACACCATTCTCAAAAAAGCTGAAGAGGATAAAAACTCACCGCTGGCGAGCGCCCTCGACCGCGTCGCCCGCGCCGTTAACGAGGAGCAATTCTTCGAACTCATCCGCTCCATCGCAAAAGAACGCGGCCAGTTAGAGCGCGTCATGCAAAATGGCGCGGACGGCGTTTACAAAAAACTCTGCGAGCGCTTAAGCCTGCCGCCGGAACGCGAACCCAAAGACATGCTGCGCGACGCCTGCCATTCCGCCGCCTTCGACGAACCCAGCCTGCGCGCCGCCTGTAAAGCACTCGCCGACCACGGCAACAAAACCGATAACGACAACGCCGCCATCATCCAGTCATGGCTGGATTCCGAAGACCGCGCCACGTCATTCCGGGATTATTCGTTCGCCTATCTCAAGAAAACAGACGGCCAGATCCGCGCCAAACTCGCGGGCGTCGATGTCGAACGCGGCGCACCCGGCACTGCCGTAATAATGCAGGCCGAAGCCGAACGCCTCTTCAAACTTTTCGACCGCATGAACGCCGCTGCATCCGCGCTTCTCACCCGCGACCTTCTCATCCTCGGTGGCGAAATCGTCACGCACTATCAATCCCTGAAACTCTCTCAAGCCGCGCTTGATTTCGACGACCTCATTTTCATGACCTGCGCCCTGCTCGAGGGCCGCGCCGAATGGGTGCTCTACAAACTCGACGGCGGCATCGACCACATCCTCGTCGACGAGGCGCAGGACACCAACCCCGAGCAATGGCGCGTCGTCGAAGCACTCGCAAAAGAATTCACGGCAGGCGCCGGAGCGTCCGAAACCGAACGCACCATCTTCGTCGTCGGCGATGAAAAACAATCCATCTACAGCTTCCAGCGCGCCGCACCGCAGGAATTCCACCGCATGCGCGGCTGGCTGCGTGAAAAAATCACCGACGCGCAAAAAAACTGGGACGACGTGCCCATGAGCATTTCCTTCCGCTCAACCAAATCCGTGCTGCAGGCCGTCGACGCCACCTTCGCCGCGCCCGCCATGCAGGACGGCGTGTCCGAATCCGCCATCGAACACATCTCGCACCGCCGTGGCCAGGCCGGCCTCGTCGAACTCTGGCCGCTCTTCGAAACGCCGGAGGCCGAGGACATCGCGCCATGGGCGCCACCCATAGAAGTCACAGGCTTTGAAACCGGCGCGGCCAAACTCGCCGCTCACATTGCGAAAACAATTCGCGACTGGCTGGATGATCCGAACGCTATCCTGCCCGCCCGTAACCGCCGTATCCGGGCTGGCGACGTCATGATTCTTTTCCGCACGCGCAACGCGCTATTCCGTCAGGTTGCGAAAGCGCTTAAAGACCAGAAAATCCCGATCAGCGGTGCCGACCGCATGATCCTGAACGAACAGATTTCAGTGCAGGATCTCTTCGCCTGCGCTGAATTCGCGCTGCAGCCGATGGACGATCTCAACCTCGCCTGTCTTCTGAAATCACCGCTCATCGGTATGAGTGAAGAAGAACTGTTCCAACTCGCGCACCCGCGCACCGATAAACTCTGGACCGCGCTGCAATCAAGCAAACACAAAAATATCTTGGCTTACCTGAATACGATCCTGCAAAACGCCGCGCTCGGCCCGTTCGATTTTCTCACTTCCATTTTGCAAAATCCATGCCCTGCGGATGAGCGCAGCGGCCTCCGCGCCATGCAAAAACGCCTTGGCCGCGACATCATGGAACCGCTCGATGAACTCATGAACGCCGCGCTTGATTTTGAATCGGATAATACGCCCTCCCTGCAACTTTTCCTCCACCGTCAGTCGCGCGGGAGCACCGAAGTAAAACGCGAAATGGATGAAAGCGGCGATTTCGTCCGCCTGATGACCATCCACGGCGCAAAAGGCCTGCAGGCGCCCATCGTCATTCTTCCCGACACCACCCGCGCCGTGCGCGGCGGCAACAGCAAGGCCGAACGCCGCCTGCTCTGGCCCGATAAAACCGGTTTTGATACGCCGCTCTGGTCGCCGCGCGCGCCGGAAGGTTACGAAGAATACGACGCCGCACTGGACGCCATCGAACTTGAACAGGACCGGGAATATCGCCGCCTGCTTTACGTCGCCATGACGCGCGCCGAAGACCGCCTCTACCTCGCGGGCTGCAGCGGCACCCGGCAACCGCTCCCTGATTCATGGTTTTTCGCGATGCGCACCGGACTGGAATCGCTGTCCGATACCGAACTGCTCGCCGACGGCACGTTGCGCCTCGAAAACAAACAGCTTGCGGGCAAGGAACCAGACCGCACAGATGATAAATCTGAAAAAACTGCCAACGCCGAAGCACCGCCATCCTGGCTGTTCACGCCCGCCGAACCCGAACGCCCCCCGGCGCCGCCGCTCCGTCCGTCAAAATCCGAAGAGCCCGAGCAAACCATCAATTCACCGCTGCAGCCAGAAAATATTCACCGTTTCCGCCGCGGCACGCTCACACATAAATTGCTACAGTTCCTTCCGGCACATTCAAAAGAAAAACGCGAACATGCCGCGCGTGAATTTCTGAATCGTTTCGCGCAGGACCTTCCTGAAAACATCCGCGAAGGCATCGCAGATGAGACTCTCAAAATTCTCAGCCATCCCGATTTCGCCGCCGTCTTCGCTCCCGGCTCGCTCGCCGAGGTCCCCGTCACGGGTCTTCTTGATGACGACCGCGTCGTCAGCGGCCAGATCGACCGCCTGCTCATCACCGACAACGAAATCCTGATCGTCGATTATAAGACCAACCGCCCGCCGCCCGCGCGCGCCGAAGATGTCCCCGTACTTTATCGGAACCAGATGAACGCCTACGCCGCTGTCCTGGCAAAGATTTACCCCGGCAGAACAATCTCTTGCGCACTGCTCTGGACCGACGGCCCCGCGCTCATGAAGCTGCCACCCACTTGACCCGCGCGGCGAAAATCCCATAGTTATTGGCAGAGATTCACATTAAAGGGGAAGTTCATATGAGTATCGCAGTCACTGACAAGGATTTTGACACCGAAGTTCTGAAAGCCGGGGAGCCTGTGCTTGTCGATTTCTGGGCTGAATGGTGCGGCCCCTGTAAGGTGCTCTCTCCGGTCATCGACCAGCTCGCCGACGAATTGCAAGGCAAAGTAAAAGTCGTGAAGGTTAATATCGATCAAGCACCCGAAGCGCCCGCCAAATATGGCGTGCGCGGTATTCCCACGCTCATGATTTTCAAGGGCGGCCAGGTTGTCGACACACGTGTCGGCGGCATGCCGAAGGCGCAGCTCGCCGAGTGGATCGACGGCAACGTCTAGTCCGTCTTAATCCGTTTTCTTTAAGCGCATATCGTTGAGATAATTTGCCATCATATGGCCGATGGCGCGCGGGCCTGTCGTCGTCAGGTCGGCATTCTGGCTGATAAAGTAATTCCGCTCTTCTTCATTGTGCGCACGCACCAGGATTTTCAGCGATGGCTTTAAGGCCCGTGCCGATTCCACAATACGCCGCGCTTCGAACGGATCCGGCACCGACACCACCAGCGCCACCGCCTTGTGAATCGCCGCTTCTTTCAGCGTCTCCTGCTGACTCGCATCCCCTGCAATCGCGTGAAATCCGTTTTCGCGCAAAGCCTCGACCCGCTCGCGGTTGTTGTCGATGACAACCAGGTCGATATGCGAGTCGTGAATATTCTTTGAAATCTGCCGCCCGACGCGGCCATGACCCGCTAGAATAACCAGATCCTTCAGCACATATTTTTCATCCGACCGCAGGAACGCCAGACTGTCGCCACGCATATTGAATAAATTGGAGAGTCTCGGCGTGCGCTCGGCAAATTCATAAAGCTTCCGCGAGATAAAAAACGCCACCGGGTTCAGTGCAATCGACGCCATCGCGCCTGCCAAAATCAAATCGCGCCCGTCCTCAGGCAGCAATCCATAAGCCAGCCCCACCGTCACAAGGATGAACGAAAATTCACCGATCTGCGCAAGGCCGGAAGAAACCAGCAGCGCGGTCTTGAGCTGGTACCCGAACAGCATGACGATAGAAAATGAAACGAGGAAGTTCCCCAGCATGATAATCGCCGTCACCGTCAGCACATGCAGCGGCTGCTCCAGCAGGATATGCGGGTTGAATAACATTCCGATCGATACGAAGAACAGAACCGCGAATGCGTCCTGGAACGGCAGCGCGCGGTTCGCGACTTCATGGTTCATGTCAGATTCGCGGATCATCATACCGGCAAAAAATGCGCCCAGCGCGAACGAAACGCCAAAAAGTTTTGAGGCGCCGAATGCAACCCCGATCGCCATGGCGAAGACCGCCAGCGTGAATAATTCCCGCGATCGCGTCTTGTTGACCGCCGTCAGCAGCCACGGCAGGATCCGCTTGCCCGCAACCAGCATAATGAGAATGAAAAGGCCGATCTTCCCCAAAGCTATGAACAGTTGTTGTAATGGCGAACCCGCCGTTGACACGCCCGCATCATCGGCCGCTAGCGCCGGGATCAAAACGAGCGCCAAAATCATCGCCAGATCTTCGATCACCAGCCAACCAATCGCGATATGCCCGTGCATGGTCTGAACAAGATTTCGCTCCTCGAACGCGCGCAAGAGAACAACGGTCGATGCAACCGAAAGCGACAGGCCGAAGAGAATGCTGCTTTCCCAAGGCCAGCCCCACAGATGCGAAATCCCCGCGCCGAGCGTCGTCACGATGGCGATCTGCGACAGCGCGCCCGTCAGCGCGATTTTTTTCACTTCCATAAAATCATTCAGCGAGAAATGAAGCCCGACGCCGAACATGAGGAGGACGATGCCGATCTCCGACAATTCTTCGGCAATGCCGACATCGACATGGAAGCCCGGCGTATAGGGCCCGACCAGGATGCCCGCGATCAAATAGCCCACAATCGGGGGGATTCGCAGCTTCGAAGCAATCAACCCGCACACGAAAGCCGCGCTCATGCCGATGGCGAGCGTGGTAACGAGCGGTAAATCGTGCCGGACAGCCATGAAACCCTGAACTTTTGAATGTTTATCGGCTTTATTGTGACATGAAATGGCCCGGAATTAAACCCGCGCAGGCCCAAAACCCACGTCTTGACAAGCAATGGCACCAGACTAGATAGTTAGGACTACTAACTTTAACAAAAAAGGAAAAATCCCATGTCTGCTAAAGCCGTATTTTACCATGCCGGTTGCCCCGTCTGCGTGTCCGCCGAGCAAAAAGTCCTGAACCTCGTCGACCAGGACAAATATAAACTCGAAGTCGTGCATTTCGGCAATGCAAAAAACCGCATCGCCGAAGCCGAGAGCGCAGGCGTTAAATCCGTCCCCGCCCTCTTGATCGACGGCGAGGTTCTTCACATCAATTTCGGCGCCAGCCTTGATGACGTAAAGAAAATTGTAGGATAAAAAACGGGCGTGAAGTAGGCTGGCCTCTTCACGCTCAATTTTTTCGGCCCCGTAATTTGTGCATGATTGTTGAGGAAAAAATATTATCGGCGCTCGAGCGCCTTCACACCGTCACCCGCTCCTCGCTGCAAAAAGCGGGGCAGCAGCAGGGCCTTTCGCCTTTGCATGCGCGCATCCTGCACCGCCTTCAATCAGGCCCGCAGACAATTTCCGCTCTCGCTCTGGCATTCCGCATTTCCAAACCGACGGTCAGCGATTCCGTCGCCGTGCTGCTCGAACGTAAATTTGTCAAAAAATATGCCGATGAAAAAGACGGCCGCAGCCATAAAATCGGCCTGACCGCTGCCGGTGAAAAGCAGGCGTTATTGCTGAGCGCCTATGCCGCGCCGTTCCTGCAATCCGTCGGGCAGATGGATGATCTGCAAAAACAAGCCTTGTGGGCGGCATTACTGAATCTTTTGAAAATCATGCAGGGCCAGGGACTCATCCCGCACGACCGCATGTGCTCCACCTGCAACCATTTTCAGGAAACCGGCGATGGCGGCTTTTGCCGCCTCATGCAGGTTCCGCTCGCCATAGCCGATCTGCGCATCGATTGCCCCGAGCACGAACGCGCCGCGTGATATTGGATTAAATTTTTTCTGGATTTAAAATCGACGTCAGGAGCTCTTCGAGCTTGCCCATTTCCACCGGCTTGATCAGGTGATGATCGAATCCGGCTTCCTTCGACTGGCGCTTGTGTTTTTCCTGGCCCCAGCCCGTCTGCGCGATAAACACCGCGTCTTTCATGCCCGGAATTTCGCGCATCAAAGGGCACAGCTCATAACCCGTTATCCCGGGCAGGCCGATATCCGTCATCACGATACGCGGCTGAAATTTCTCCGCCGCTGCCATAGCCTCTTTTCCATTGAAGGCTAGCTGAACATCATGGCCCTGCAATTCCAGCATCCAGCCCAGCGTGCGCGCTGAATCGACATTATCATCGATCACCAGCACGCGCGTGCCGGCTGGCTTCTCCTCTGGCTTGCTTTTATCGTTACTCTCCTCGCTAACCTGCGCGGAAGAACCCGGGAGCGTAACGACAAAATCGCTGCCTTTATTTTCACCTTCGCTGAAGGCCTCAACCCGCCCGCCATGCATCTCGACGAGCTTTTTCACCAGCGTTAAACCAATGCCAAGCCCGCTCTGCGAACGCTCGATCGTGCTGTCGACCTGCAGGAACATGTCGAATATACGCGGCATCATGTCCGGAGGAATGCCGATGCCGTTATCGGCGACATGAATGACGACATTCTCGCCTTCCTTGCGACCGGAAACTGAAATTTTCCCGCCGCGCCTTGTATATTTTGCGGCATTATTCAGCAGGTTCGCAAACACCTGCGACAAACGCACCATATCGCCATCGATATAAACCGGCTCCGGAGGCAGATCAAGCTTTAGATAATGGTCAAAAGAATTGATAACCGGTCGCGATGTTTCCATTGCATTGTTCAGGAGAGACTCCAGCGTAATGCGTTCCTTTTGCAGCGTAATTTTATCGCGCGTGATGCGCGACACATCCATCAAATCATCAACCAGCCGCACCATCTGGTTGATCTGGCGCTCCATCATTTCGCGCGCTTGGGCCTTTATGCTTTCACTCGCCTTGTCCGAACGGAAAATCGCCAGCGCATTGCGCAAGGGCGCCAGCGGATTGCGAAGTTCGTGCGCCAAAATCGCCAGGAATTCATCCTTGCGCCGCTCGCCTTCACGAAGCGCGTTTTGAATTTCGATCCGTTCGGTGATATCGCGCGCGACTTTCGACGCGCCGACAATCTGGCCGCTCTCATCGCGGATCGGTGAAACAGTAATCGACAAATTCACCAGCTTGCCACTCTTGGTAAGACGCACGGTTTCGAAGTGATCGACGCGCCGCCCGCCACGGATGCTTGAAATAATGTGGTTTTCTTCCTCGAATCTGTCTTTAGGAATGATCAGGGAAATATGCTGGCCGATTGCCTCTTCGGCGGTATAACCGAAAATGCGCTCCGCGGAATTATTCCACGTTGTGATGACACCGTTGAAATCCTTACTGACAATGGCGTCATCGCTTGACTGGATAATCGCGGCAAGCCGCGCGCGGGAAAGATCCGCGCCTGACTCCGGGGCAACGTTATTTTTCAGCACGGGCACTGACATGCGGGGCCATAATCCCTCTTCGTTCTATTTTGCAGAAGCGCCCACTTTATTGAAAACCCGAACTATTGCCAGCTTTTATTATTTGGAAAGCGCCGGAACTGTATTGATACCACGGGCCTTTTTACTACCAATGCTTGTAAAAAAGCACGGCATTGCATGAATGAGTATAAGATTGTGGTTTGTTACGGAAATATGATATATGTCCGCCATGACTGATCTTTCAAAGATGGCAAACACAATTTTCCCGGACCCCAAACGTGGCCCGTTCCGCGTCGGCGTCATTGCCTTCGACCGGGCGGGAAATTGCCTCGCTTTGCTCAGATCGGACTCGCAAAAAAATTTTCCACGCACATGGGGAACGCCGGGCGGAAAAATAAAGCCGGGCGAAACGCCAACCCAGGCCGTCATCCGCGAATTCAGGGAAGAAACCGACGGCGACCTGATATCCCTCACGCCCATATTTTGTGAAGAGCAAAATAAACTGAAATTTCTTACATATCTGGGACTTTGCGCCGGGCAGTTCACGCCTGTTCTGAATGAGGAGCACATATCTTTCCGGTGGCAGCCTTTTTCAGACTGGCCGAAACCGGCATCACCCGGCATGCAATCGATAGTCGATCATGAACAATTGCCCGAAATCATCCGGCAATATGACGAGACGAATATATCCGGCCCCGTCACAAAGCCCTCGCCTGAAAACAACCGCCCTTAAGCAGCCATTCTTGCATAGCGCGGACGCTCTTTAAAACGGCGCTTTTTCGATCCGCCCCTTTTTCCGTACGGCTTATGATTATGGCGATCCTGCTCTTTACGACCTTGCTCTTTTCGCTCGGGGCCCGCAGCCGAAGGATTAAGCAATCTTTCAATCGCCCGCCATTTATCGGCTTCCTGCGGCGAGATAAAGCACAACGCCGAACCTTCCGCGCCCGCGCGCGCCGTGCGGCCCATGCGGTGGATGTAATCTTCCGCGACCTGCGGCAGATCGTAATTGATCACATGCTCAATATGCGGAACGTCAAGACCGCGCGCGGCGATATCCGTCGCAACCAGGATCCTGAAATTTTTCCTGCGGAAATTATTCATGACCTTCGTGCGCTGGTTTTGCCTCAGATCGCCATGCAGCGCATCGGCTTCGAAACCGTCGCGGCATAATTTGGTCGCCATTTTTTCGGAGCCGTATTTGGTCTTCGAAAAAATAATGACGGACCCTTCGCGCTTGTAAAGCTGCTGAACCAGCTCCTCATATTTCTTTTCATGCGCGATATGAACGATTTCCTGCTTGATTTTCGGCGCGACGACATTCGTCTCGCCAACAGCAACGCGCTCCGGCTTGGTCAGGTATTTTGCCGACATCTGGACAATCGCGTTCGGCAAGGTCGCCGAAAACATCAATGTCTGACGTTGCGCGGGAAGATATTTTAAAATCCGGTCCAACTGAACGCCGAAACCCATATCGAGCATGCGGTCCGTCTCGTCGAGAACGAGGAAATTCGTATTGATCAGCTTGAGCCCGCGCTCCAGGTGATCGTTGATCCTGCCGGGCGTGCCCACGATAATGCGCGGGCGCTGGCGTAATTGCTGAAACTGCTTGCCCATGGGCTCGCCGCCGATAATAAAGGCGGTCTTGATCGGGCTTTGCGGCCCGAGCAGCTGGTGAATGACATCCATAACTTGTTTGGCCAGCTCGCGCGTCGGCGTCAGCACAAGCGCGTTGCCGTGCGGATTGCGAAGCACCGCTTCAACCAGCGGAATGCTGAATGCAGCCGTCTTGCCGGTACCCGTCTGGGCCGAACCCAGTATGTCCCTGCCCTGCAACGCGAACGGAATTGCTTTTTCCTGAACGGGCGTGGGCACGGTGTAATTCATTTTCGCCAGGGAAGCGTTCAGCTCTTGCGATAGGCCGAAGCCTTCAAAATTTTTCATTATTTTTCTTTCTGAAATGACGCTGTACCGCATCCGGTTTAGAACCCGGACACGGCACATGCGCTGATTTTTATTATTGAGTTAGTTAGGCGGCTTCTTTCAGATTAACCGCGCTGTTTTTGCCCTTTTTCGGGTCAAGCTGCAGTTCGTAGCTGATTTTCTGGCCTTCGCGCAGTGTGCGCATACCTGCTTTTTCAACGGCGCTGATGTGAACGAATACGTCTTCGCCACCACCTGCAGGCTGGATAAATCCAAAGCCTTTTTGCTCGTTAAACCATTTTACTGTACCTGTGCTAGTCGACATGTTTCTTCCTTTATTCAACTATGGTGTTATGCGCTCCGCACTATGCGAAAACGCTATTCAGCCTCTATGAGGCTTCAGCCTATAAATTGAACTTTGCGGAAAAAAAGTGAGAATTCTAATTTCACGTACCCTTAAATGGCGGATACTTTTCTGTAAGCTCGGCCCTCAATTAGGAGGACATTTATCAACTGCGCGGGTTTTATGACAGGTTTAGGGTTATCTGTCAAACATTTGCAAAATAGAGGCTTTTTGCCCCCTTGCGGACTTTTGGCGCTCTGAAGCTGAACTCAGGCCCTCAGCCTTGCTATGTCGTTGATATTGTTGATTATAATTTGAAAATATTCTGGATCGTCTCGCGCAGCGCCGCATCGCTTGGCGGGCCGCTGGAGACCACTTTTCCCTGCCGCAGCACATAGGCATGATCGACGATATCGAGCAGCGATTTGAGATTATGCTCGACGATAACGAACGCGGTGCCGAGGCGCTGATTGATCTCTTTCACCTTCAGAAACACTTCCTTCACCAGCTTCGGCGCAAGGCCGAGCGACGGCTCATCGAGTAACAGCAACCGCGGCCGCGTCATCAACCCGCGCGCCAGCACAACCATCTGCTGCTGACCGCCGGATAAAGTCCCCGCTTCGGCATTCCATTTGCCTTCCAGCGCCGGGAACAGGCTGACGACTTCATCGAGGCGATTTTGAATATCCTTGCGGTCTCTGATGAAATGCACGGCGGTCTCTAGATTTTCTTTCACGCTTAAAGTCGGGAACACGCTTTTGCCCTGCGGTGTGAAGGACAGGCCGCTCTGCACCATGTCCGGCGGTGCAGGCTTTACCGTTTCACCCTGCCACTGAACCGTGCCCTGCGAAATCGGCAGCAACCCGAAAGCCGCTTTCAGGATCGTGGATTTGCCCGCGCCGTTCGGCCCGAGAAGCGCAATAATCTGCTTCTCGCCGCACGCAAGATCAATCCCGCACAACGCGCGGAAGCGGTTATATTCGACATAGACGTTAGAGAGCTGAAGCAACGGCTGCATCGTCATTTCCCAAGATACGCTTCAAGAACGTCCGCGTTATGCAGAACCTCCTGCGGCTTGCCCTGCGCCAGCAGCTTCCCCGCATCCATCACGATGACATGATCGCAAAGCCGCGTGATCAGATCCATGCTGTGCTCGATCAGGACGATGGTCTTCCCTTTTTTCTTCATGTCCTCGATCAGGCCCGCGATGATTTCAATCGCTTCGGGAAACAGGCCGGAAAACGGCTCGTCCAGTAAATACGTATCCGCGCCTGTCGCCATCGCGCGCGTGATTTCCAGCAGCTTGCGCTGACCGTAGGAAAGCCCGTTTGCGAGCACGTCTTTCTTGTCCCACAGGCTGACTCGGCGCAGCATCTCTTCGGCGCGGGCGAGATCTTCGTTCTTCCTGAACTGGAACAGGGCGCGGAACGGTTTGCGCTCTGCCATGGCCAGCAGCAAATTGTCGAGAACGCTCATCTGTCCGATCAATCGTCCATCCTGGAACGTCCGCGACATGCCGTATTTGAGAATCTGATGGGGCTTGATGCAATGAAGGCGCTGCTTGCTCAGAATAATCGCGCCGTCGCTCATGGGAACCAGGCCGCTTGCCACATGCAGCAACGTGGATTTGCCCGAACCGTTCGGCCCGATCAGGCCGGTGCACTGCCCTTCCGCGAACTCAATGGAAAGCTCCCTGAGCGCCTGCACTCCCAGAAAATTTTTGCACAGGCAATCGGTCGCAAGGGCGCTCATTGATTATTGCGCAGCCGCAGGCTCAACAGCTTCCGGCGCGTTTTCGGAAACGGGCTTGCCGTCCTTCATGACGATCACGGCGGCAGGTGAAAGAACAACGCCCTTTTCGTCCACCGTCAGGCTGCCCAGCACGCCGTCGTAATCCTTGATCTCATGAAGCTTCTTCACGACATCTTCATGCGATGGCTTTACGTTCGAATCCGTGCCTGCCGCTTCATACGCGTTAACCAGCATATTGAAGACATCATAGGAATTCGGCGTGCCGAAGGTCGGCGCTTTTGAGTATTTCGCCGTAAATTTTTCGTTGAAATCGCTCTCCGCAATCGCCGCGTCGACATACCACATCCCGTTAAACAGGGCGGGCTCCGAAGACAGGCCGAAAGCCTCGATCGAGGTGATATTGTCCTTAATGCCCGCTTCACGCATCTGCTTGGTCACGATTTCAATTTCAGGCGAGAAGAAAGTCACAACATACAGGTCAGGATTGTCGGCTTTCGCTTTTGCAATTGCCGTTCTGAAATCTTTTTCACCCGGGTTGATAATCTGGTCGCTGGTTACTTTTATATTTTTTCCTTCGATCTGCTTTAAAATTTCATCGCGGATCGCCATGAAACCCTGCTGGTTCAGCCCCAGCAATGCGATGGTCTTGATTCCTTTTTTCTCTAATGTGGAAACCAGCGTGCGCACTTCTTCCGAAGGCGGCGTCCAGTGAATGAAATTATAATCACCGTCGGCAACGCTTTGCGCGGATGCCAGGCCGAAATGGATCACTTTGCTGCTTTCCGCAATCGGCGAGACAACGCCGCCGGTGCCCGAGCTGATCGACATGATCGCATCGACCTTGTCGACATTGATCAGCTTGCCCGTCGTCGCGGCCGTGCGCTTGGCTTCCATGCCGTCATCTTCGAATACGAGCTGGTAATCATATTTGGTATCGGCTCTTAAATCTTCCTTGGCCATGCTCATGCCGTTTTTCAGGCCATCGCCCAGATGAGCATTGTCACCCGTGAGAGGGGCGGTGACGCCGATTTTTACGACGGGCTTGTCGGCGGCGAAGGCCGGGAAAGTAAGAACGGCTAACGCCGCAACAAAAATAACGGGAAACTGTTTCATGAATATCCTCTCCTATATACGGAATTTGCCTAAAATACCCTGCGGACGCAGAAACATCAACACGATCAATAAAAGGCCGTAAATCACCTTCTGCATCTGCGCGGCTATTTCCGTAGGAAAGCCTGTAAAACGGAGCAATTCAGGCAGGCCTATCAATATAAGTGTCCCGAGCAGGGCCCCCCGGTTATCGGCCAGCCCGCCAAGTATGATAATCGCCAGCAGGAACACATTCTCCACGAGCTTGAAAGTCGACGGATCGATGAACATCAGGTAAACGGCGAACAGGCTGCCCGCCATCGACGCCATCATCGCCGAAATCACAAATATCAGCATCTTGTAATGCAGGGGACGATAGCCAAAAATCCGGGCCACATCTTCATCCTCGCGGATGGTTTTAAGAACGCGTCCGAAAGACGAACTCGCAATCAAATGCGCGGCGAGCATAACGAGAACCAGGAACGCGGCAGCCAGGCCGAGGAACGCAAGGTTGGATGTAAATACAAAATCCCCGATGGCGGGACGCGGCACGCCGAAGATTCCGATGGCGCCATTCGTCACTTCGCGCCAGCTCATCAGGACGTTGTAGACGATCATGGTACACCCTGCCGATGCGATCATGTAATAATCACCCCGGAATTTACTGAGCACCATCCCGATCACCAGCGCCGCGCAAGCCGATAATCCCATGCCGCACAGCATCGCCGGGAAAAATCCCATATGCGCTTTCGTCATCAGCAGCGCCGCGGCGTAGGCGCCGATGCCGTAGAATGCCGCCTGCGCCAGCGAGACAAGCCCCGTATAACCGATCAATAAATTAAGGCTGATGGCGAGAATGCCGTAGATGCTGAACAGGATGGAAAGATTGATGAGATAATCCATTTACTCCTTCCCCTTCCCCAGAATGCCTTGCGGCCTGAACGCCAGGAAGACGAGCAGCAACACGAAAGCGATGGCGTCCCGCCACTCGCTGCCGATGGTAAACACGCCCGCGTTCTCGACAACGGCCAGCAGGAAACCGCCGAGCAACGCGCCGGGAATGCTGCCGACACCGCCGATGATGCTCGCGACGATGCCTTTCAGCAGCAGGTAAAAACCCATGGTCGGCTGCAATCCCGTATCCAGCCCGTTCAGGATGCCGACAAATCCGGCAAGCGCGGCGGCGATAAAAAATACGATGCCGATATAATAATCCGTACGGATGCCGAGCGTGCGTGCGACATCGCAATCATCGGCAATCGCCCGGATCATCCTGCCGAATTTGCTTTTATAGAGGAGCGCGATCAACCCGACGAAAATCAAAAGATTGACCGCGATGATCCAGACTTGCACTTGCGTAATGAAAACCGGGCCGATCTGAAAGCTGCTGATATGCTCGGCAGTGACAAGTGGCCTGAACTGCGGGCCGAACACCATCGACAGCACCGCCTCGATCACCGTCACAACACCGAGCGACACAACCAGCAGCACCGTGCTGGACGCCTTGCGCTGGCGTTGCGGCGCATAGATAAAACGGTCGATCAGGAACCCGGCCACTCCCGCTACTAAAATCCCGACCGGCAGGCTGATGATAAAATCGGCACCGAGACTGTCCCGCATCCAGAAAAAAGTGTAGCCGCCAATCGCAGCCATCGATCCGTGCGCGAGATTGAAAAACCGAGTCGTCCGGTACGCCAATGCAAAACTCATCGCGATCGCCCCGTAGAGGGAGCCGATGACGAGGCTGTTGACGAATACCTGGAAAAACAAGTCCATGGGAAGGGACTATAAATTTTAAAAGCCGGGAAAGAAAGACGGCTGATCGCCGGACAGGGGCGGAAATCCGGAAAAAATGGCACTGCTGAGAAGCATTGAACCTACGACCCCCGCATTACAAATAATTTACAGAATAGTTTTGTATTCTTTTAAGAAGCTTTTGTTCTCAACCTTATCTGCGATTTTTATCTACTAAGGTGTTTTACCCAGTTAGCTGATGTTTTAGCTGCAAACCTTACTATTTATCCGCCATGAGCTCTCTTAGAACCTGGGGTATTTGGCCAATAATATTCGGCGCAGTTAGTCCGGGCCCGAATTCAATCGCGGCTTCGCCATGAATCCACGTCGCCGCTGCACATGCTTTTAAGACAGGCATGCCCTCAGCAAGCAGCCCACCAATCATCCCGGCAAGCACATCACCCGCCCCCGCCGTTGCCAGCCATGGTGTTGCGTGATCATTAATGATCATATCTCCAGTGGGGTTGCATATGATTGTCTCAGGGCCTTTAAGCAATATCACCGCGCCGGTAAGCTGGACTGCTTTCTGAACGCGCTCTTCCCGTGTTCCATCCAAAAATGGGAACAGCCGGGAAAATTCTCCTTCATGCGGTGTCAGAACACAATTTTCATGAAGCACATATGATAGGTCGGGATGCCGATCATCAAAAACGTTAAGGGCATCAGCATCAACGACTGTAGGCTTTTTAAACCTTAAAACATGTTCGATACAATGCCTTAATTCTTCGGCATCGCCCTTCCCTGCACCCGGACCGATCACACAGGCATTACGCCTCGGATCCGCCAAGTGAGAGGGAAAATCAGGAAGCGATGTATAGGCCTCAAACATGATATGAGGCGGACCGGACAAATAAATATCTTTGGTTTCTTTGGCGGAGACAATCGTGCAAAGTCCGCAACCCACTTGCATGGCAGCCTCCGATGCCAGACGCGCTGCCCCTGTCATATCGGTTCCACCCAGAATAACAAGATGGCCGCGATCATATTTGTTCCCATCGGGCTTGGGTTTAGGCAAATCAGAAAGCCATAGGCTCGTATTATTTTTTATCGGCTTCATTTGCTTCAGTTCTTTTGACTCTCAAGTTTTTTCAAAACACGATGAATAAACGGAATAAGAAGATATCCCGTCACAGCTATTAAAAATAAACCGCTATAAAGCGCATAAATACTTGCAAACATTTTGCCCGCAACCGTGTGAAGCTCATTCGCAGGCCCCATTCCGCCCATAATCATGGACGCATTAAAGAGAGCATCAATCCAATTTAGGCCTTCAATAAAATGATAGCCGCAAACTCCTGCCCCCAACGATAAAGCAAGCAAAGGGACAGCAACACGTAAATGCCTGCCGAAATGCAGCCAGAAAGATTTAGGCAAAATATGACTGCGAGCATGTGTATAATTTTCCATTTACAACTCCTTCGCTTCTTCTTCGTATAGCTGCGCAATAACTTCAAAAATGAAGGCTGTCGTCCAGCCAAACAGCAAAAAGCCATTTGCACCTTCGATTGCGCTCAACATACGAAAAGATGGATTTAAAGTAACGTCGCCATACCCCAAGGTGGTGTAAGTCACGGTTGCGAAATATAAAGTCTCAGAAAAATTCGTGAGTGACTGCGCATCGACGGTTACATAAAGAAACGCCCAGAGCCATATTTGCACAATATGGGAGACGAAAACGCTGACAACGATCACGCTGGCCATAACCGGACGCCATAAGGATTTAAAGACAACGCGTATAATGGCTTCGGCAAATCGCGCATGCTTCATAATAAAGTCGAGTGCGATGGCGTGAATCATGACCGTGAGTCCGATCATCATTCCACCAAGAAAAAGCTGCATAAAAAGACTCACAAAATCCTCACGGACATTCAAAAGGCGTTTGAATAATCCGCACGACTTCATGAGGATCATTCGTGATTTTTACGAAATTTAAATCGCTTTCACTGATAGTCTTGTGATCGATCATCGTCTTTCTAAGGAAAGGCCCGATTTCTTTCCAGTAATCACTGCCCATGACGATCACAGGGAAATTGCAGACCTTTTTTGTCTGGATGAGCGTGGCCACTTCAAATATTTCGTCCATCGTTCCAAAACCGCCAGGCATCAGGATAAATGCACTGGAATATTTCAGCAGCATGACCTTGCGAACAAAGAAATGCTGAAAACGGATAGTAATATCTGCATAAGGATTGGGCATTTGCTCTACCGGTAATTCAATATTGCAGCCTATTGATAAGGCGCCTGCGTCTTGAGCGCCTTTGTTGGCAGCCTCCATAATTCCCGGCCCGCCGCCCGTCATGATCGCATATCCGGCTTTGCCGAGTTCATAGGCGGTTTGATAGGCCAGTTTGTAATAAGGATTATTTTCATCAAACCGTGCTGAGCCGAATATAGTAACGCACTTCCCTACCTTGTTAAGCTGGGTAAACCCGCGCCGGAATTCCTTCCAGATGCGGATCGTGCGCATCAAGTCAGTAAAATAATTTTCCCTGCCTCGTAATAATTGATAATCGTGATCGTTGCGCACAAGGCTCATAAAGCCTCGCTTTGCTTATATTCAGGAATAACAACATTCCATTTGAATTTCTCTTCGATTCTTTTTTTCATGCCTAGCGCTGCTGCCGGCTCTCCGTGGGTGATAAAAACTTTACGCGGCGGCGTATGAAAATTTTCGAGCCATGTCAGTATTTCTTCGTAATCAGCATGGGCAGAAACATTGTGGAGGTTTTCAATCTGTGCTTTGACAGGCCACATCTGACCATGAATTTTTATTTCCTGTTCGCCTGATACCAATCTATCACCGCGCGTCCCTGGAGCCTGAAAGCCTGCAAATAAAACTGTGTTACGCGCATCGCCCAGATAATGCTTTAAGTGATGCAGAACACGACCGCCTGTCGCCATCCCGCTAGCCGAGATGATAACTTTCGGCATCGTGTTAGTGTTTAAGCTCTTGGAATCCTGGGCTGTATGAAGATAACGTGCGATGCTGCATACTTCGGCGCATTCTTCCTCTGATAGTCTATGATCATTTATGTATTTATGCATAAGTCCTGTCGCATTAATTGCCATCGGACTATCAAGATAAATGGGAATGTTAGGAATACGTTTTTCACTTTTTAAAATGTGAAGGTAATAAAGAATTTCCTGTGTGCGCCCTACAGCAAAGGCAGGAATTACAACCGTTCCGCCTCTTGCCGCTGTATCGCGGATAATCCGGCCAATATCTTCTGTGGGATCATCTTTATGATGCAGCTTGTTGCCATAGGTTGACTCAATGACCAGATAATCAGCCTCTTGGATTTTCACAGGTGGCTTCATAACGGGGTTATGAAGGCGTCCAATATCACCGGAAAAAAGAATAGAGCGATCACTATTGCTGATACGGATCGCTGCAGCGCCCAGAATATGGCCCATACGGTAAAGCTCGAATCCGACTTCTTCTGTCAGAAAATGAGGCTTTCCGAATGGAAGGGGTTGGAAATATTGCAGCGATTTTCTTGCCTGCGCTTCCGTGTAAAGAGGCAAGGCCGGATGATGTTTTGTATATCCATACCGATTGGCACGCTCGGCATCTTCTTCCTGAATGTGACCACTATCAGGAAGCAATATTTTACAAAGATCATATGTTGCCTCTGAGCAATAAATCGGCCCTTCATAACCTCTCGCGACCATTTTTGGGATATAACCGCTATGATCCAGATGGGCATGGGTCAGTAAAATGGCATCAATCTTCCCCGGATCGACTGGCGGATGATCCCAGTTCCTGAGCCGCAATTCTTTCTTTCCCTGAAACAGCCCGCAATCAATCAGGAATTTCTTCTTCTCATGTTCGATTAAATATTTTGAGCCTGTAACTGTTTGAGTCGCGCCCAAGAATGTTAGTTTCATGACACGCCTCCGGCAGTCGAAACTGCAAACCACAAAGCAACGCAAATAAGCATAAGCGACAAAACACGACGTACAATTATAATTTGCTCAGGATTTTCAAAAAATTGACGTGCTGTTCCGGCAAGAAGCACAATAAATGAATGTATGAATGTAGCGATGCAAACATATACGATTGTTAGAGTAATGGTCTGATTGAGCAATGAGGCAGAAGCATTTACAAAACTTGGAAGCACGGCAATGTAGAATATTGCTGCCTTTGGATTGAGCAAATTTGTAACCAGGCCGCGTTTGAAGAATTTTTCTCCATAGGCATGCCCGTTCGTTCGCTCAGGCGCGGTCTCCTTTTCTGTATTCCACCCCTCCCAAGCCAGCCAGAGTAAATAAAATACCCCGCCCCAACGAAGCGTCTGATAAGCGATGTTTGAGCTTGCAACCAGCGCAGCAACGCCGAAAGCTGCCGCAATACCAATCGTAAAAAGCCCCAAGGCAATACCTGCAACCGCCGCAAAACCCGCTCGCCTTCCTTCGCCCAGGCTAAGAATTGCAAGATAAGCCATATTAGGCCCCGGCGTTATTTCAATGATTGAAGCCGTAATTATGAACGATAAAAGCGATTCCAAAGAACTCCCCGTTTAGTTCCAAAAGCATTTTTTTCTTCATCCTTTATGGCAGAAAGCAAAACCCGCTTTCTTGATTTTTATCAAATGCTTAAAAATCCACCTATGTTCTTATTCTCTTATGAAAGACCGCTTAAGTTTACGCCCACCCCAACTCCCTGCAACTCGCTGGAAAGGTGGCCCCCTCCTTTCCAGCCTTTTCCCAAAGGAACACATCAATGAAACTGCAAGGCAAAATTACAAAAGAACCACTATTTAAAGTTACTGAAGGCCATCATAAAACGCCGCGCGTTCTTATCGTCGTCGCAGATGAGCGCGTTGCCCGGATATTCAAAAAAACTGACGCGCATCTTGAATGTGTTGGAGAGGCACTCCCAACGCATGGCTCTAGCCATCACAAATTAAAGCCTCACCAAAAACCCACTCGCAATGAGACAGAAAATTTTACAAAAGATCTATGTGTATGGTTGGAGGACGCGGTTAAAAATGATTCTTTTGACAGGGTGATTTTGGCGGCAGATCCCAAAACATTAGGTGCCATTCGCCCGCGCCTGCATCAATCTGTTCAGGACCGAATTGCAGCTGAAATCAACAAAGATCTTACAAAAATGAATGAAGCGGCGCTTCAGGAAGAATTAAGAAAAATCGTCTGGTTCTAGCCGCAGGTTCCGGTTTTATTACTTGAGCATCCTGTGTCTGCACATCGTCCGCGCGAACCGGGGCATTCACCAGGAAGCGAAGAGCAATGCCCGCAGCAATAATCGATTAGACATGCAAAGCTTTCAATTTTAACTTCAGGGCCGCTAACCGTAACGCCCAAGGGTTTAAGCAGTGCCAAAGCGCGTGAAAATGTTTCCGGCTTCATACCCAAACGCGTAGCGGCAAGAGACTTATCGTAAGGAAATGCAAAAGTGCCGCCTGACCCGCCCCCTATAAAGGAGTCCAGATCTGGAGTGAATCCGGATAGATTTTGGACAATTTACAGGAGGTTTATAAATGGCACGGAAGCGTTATACGGCGGAACAGATTATAGGTT
>Ga0138256_10001181_pt1 | contig 28139 bp, 26 predicted proteins | sample KNB2016incub_MG_FD_105486 | JGI IMG/M metagenome (GOLD analysis project Ga0138256, IMG submission 105486) | Active sludge microbial communities from wastewater in Klosterneuburg, Austria - KNB2014incub_MG | ecosystem: Engineered > WWTP > Activated sludge > Unclassified | place: Austria...
GGATCCCCTCGATGCGTCCGTCGCCGCAGATCATCTCCTTGGCGAGGTTGGGCTGGAACTCGTCGAGTTCCCCGTCGTCGAGGATGGCCCGCAGGACCGTGTGCATGTCGTACGACATGCGGTGGTCGGCGGGGAGGAGGTCGTAGAGCGCGTGTCCCTGTGCCGCGGATTCGGTACGGGCGGCAACGGAATGATGACGGTCGGCCGCGGAGGCGGTGACATCGTGTTGTTGGGGGGGGCCCCCCGCGCCCCCCCTCGGCAACCGCTCCACCAACTCCCGGATCTTCGCCAGGCACGCCGCATCATCGTCCAGCGCATAGTGCGCCACGCCGCTCACTTCCGTGTGCGCCGTCGCGCCGCCTAACGTCTCCCCGTCAATCGTCTGCCCCGTCGCCCCCTTGACCAGGTTCGGCCCGCCCAGTCCCATGAACGACGTCCCCTTCACCATCAGGATCACGTCACTCAGCGCCGGCAGATACGCCCCGCCCGCAATGCATGGCCCCATCACCGCGGCGATCTGCGGCACGCGGAGGTACCGGCGCATGATCGAGTTGTAGTAGAACAGGCGCGCCGCGCCATACTGACCGGGGAAGACGCCTCCCTGGTACGGCAGGTTCACCCCCGCCGAGTCGACGAGATAGATGATCGGGATGTGGCAGCGCATCGCGATCTCCTGCGCGCGCAGCATCTTCTTGATCGTTTCCGGCCACCACGAGCCGGCCTTCACCGTCGCATCGTTGGCAATGATCACCACTTCGCGGCCGTGCACGATCCCGATCCCCGTCACGACCCCTGCCCCGGGGGCCTGCCCCTCGTAGTCGTCGTACGCGACCAGCAACCCGATCTCGACGAAGGGCGCCCCAGTGTCGCACAGCAGCGCGATGCGCTCCCGCGCCGTCAGCTTTCCCTGTTTGTGCTGCCTGGCGATCTTGTCGGCGCCGCCGCCCGCTCGCAATGTCGCCTCGAGCTCGCGGACCTGCGCGCTCAGCGCGCGAAGTCGAGACGTCATGCGACCGGCTGCTTGGCCTGGAACCACCGCCGGATGTACTCCACCAGCGCCGACGTCGGCGTCCCGGGCCCGAACAGCTCCCCGATGCCGAGCGCGCGCAGCGACTCCATGTCTTCCTTCGGGATGATCCCGCCGCCCGTGATCAGGATGTCCTCGCGCCCTGCATCGACGAGCAGTTGGCGCACGCGCGGGAAGAGCGTCATGTGGGCGCCACTCAGGATCGACAGTCCCACCACGTCGACGTCTTCCTGGATGGCAGCGGTGGAGATCATCTCCGGGGTCTGGTGCAGTCCGGTGTAGATCACTTCCATGCCAGCGTCACGGAGCGAGGCGGCCACCACCTTGGCACCGCGATCGTGGCCGTCGAGGCCCGGCTTGGCAATCAGGACGCGAATGGGTCGGGACATGTCGGAAACGCCGCGCAGGGCGCAGGCGCGTGAAGGGGACGAAAGGCGCGCGACCACTCGCCGCGCCGCAGGGATGACCACTCGGAAAGGACGCCCCGCGACGCAACGGGTAAGCTAGCCGTCGCGTTGGAGCCCCGGCAGGGCGTGCGTGTGCCGCTCATTCCTTCCGCGCGACCAGGAGCATCTCGCTCGACCGGCGCCGCAGCGGGCGCTCCGAGAACGCGTCGAACGCCTGCTCCACGATCAACCCGGCGGCGGCACACAACTCGGCCAGTCGTGTCGCCGTGTACAGGCGGATCCGGTGCTCGCGTTCGCCCTTCACCTTGGGGCCACGAAAGGTCGACCGAATGGAGAGGATGCCCGAGAGCGCGTCGAACGACCGTTCGTGCGCGACCATCGTTCCATCGTTCGACATCCACCAGTCCTTGGACAGGAAACGCGCCATCACGCCGTCGCGGCTCCCTCCGTGCCAGATCAGCACCCCGCCAGGCGTGAGCACCCGCGCGAATTCCCGGATGACCGCGGCGTCGTCGTTAGGATCGGTGAAGAAGCCAAACGAGGTGAACAGGTTGAGCACCGCGTCGAAGCGCCCGCTCCAGCGCGCCGGAAGCGCGCGCATGTCGCCGCGGGTGTAGCGCAGCGTCTTGCCGGTCCCTCGAGCCTTGGCACGGTCGAGCAGGTGCGCCGAGTAGTCGAGTCCGTCCACGTTGTAGCCCGCCTCGGCCAGCAGGTGCGCGTGTCGCCCCTGCCCGCATGGCACGTCGAGGATGCGCGCGCCCACCGGCAGCTGCAACACGTCCACCAATCGCGCGACCTCCTGCCGGTCCTTCTGCAACGTGAAGATCGGCTCGTACTCGAGCAGGTACTGCGCATCGAAGTACGACGCCCACCACTCTTGCGAAGACGGGGGGACGGGAAGACGGGAAGACGAGATGGAACCGCGTCGCTCGCCTCCACGCCGTCCTTCGGCCCCCGACTGACCGTTATCTCGTCTTCTCGTCTTCCCGTCTTCCCGTCTTCCGCGGTCGCTCAAAAGAACACCGGCTCGCGATACGCCCCGAAGATCTCTTCCATCGCGGCGCGAATCTCGTAGAGCGTGCAGTACGCGCGCGCGCAGTCCAGGATGTACGGAATCATGTTGGCGTTCGATCGCGCAGCCTCGCGCAGTGCGGCGAGCCGCGACTCGACCAGGGCGTTGTCGCGCCTGGCGCGCAGCTCGGCCAGTCGCACGCGCTGCGTCTCGTCGGCTTCCTTCCCCACGCGCAGCACCGGGATCGACAGCTCGGGTTCCTGGGTGACGAACTCGTTGACGCCGACCACGAGGCGCCGATGCTGCTCGATCTCCCACTGCTGGCGCATCGCGCTCTCGGCGATCTTGCGCTGGAACCACCCCTGCTCGATCCCCTTCACCACCCCGCCTTGGCTCTCGATCTCGGCGAAGATCGCCTCCGCCGCCTGCTCCAGCTGGTCGGTCAACGCCTCGACGTAGTAGGAGCCGCCCAGCGGGTCGCTCACGTTAGGCACGCCCGTCTCGTAGGCCAGCACCTGCTGCGTGCGCAGCGCCACCTGCACCGCCTCCTCGGTCGGGAGCGCCAGCGTCTCATCCATCGAGTTGGTGTGCAGCGACTGCGTCCCGCCCAGCACCGCGGCCATGGCCTGGTAGGCCACGCGCACGACGTTGTTCATCGGTTGCTGGGCCGTGAGCGTCACCCCCGCAGTCTGGCTGTGGAAGCGCAGCATCCACGAGCGCGGGTCCTTCGCGCCGTACTGCTGCTTGAGGCGCTTGGCCCAGATGCGGCGCGCCGCGCGAAGCTTGGCGATCTCCTCGAAGAAGTCGTTGTGGATGTCGAAGAAGAACGACAACCGCGGGGCGAAGGCATCGACGTCCAGCCCGCGCGCCATCCCGCGCTCCACATACGTGAAGCCGTTGGCCAGCGTGAACGCCAGCTCCTGCGCTGCCGTTGCCCCCGCCTCACGGATGTGGTAGCCGCTGATGGAGACGGTGTTCCACTTGGGGGTGTTGGTGGCGCCCCACTCGAACAGGTCGACGATCAGGCGCAACGCCGGCTCGATGGGATAGACCCACGCGTGCTGCGCCATGTACTCCTTGAGGATGTCGTTCTGGACCGTCCCCATGATCTGGTCGGGCGCGCCCCCTGCTTCTCCGCCGCCGCCACGTAGAAGCAGAAGAGGATCACCGCCGGGCCGTTGATCGTCATCGACGTCGAGACCTGGTCGAGCGGGATCCCCTCGAACAGCGTCTCCATGTCGGCGAGCGACGAGATCGCGACCCCGGTCTTCCCCACTTCGCCCTCCGACCGCGCGTGGTCGGAGTCGTACCCCATCAACGTCGGGAAGTCGAAGGCGGTGGAGAGCCCCGTCTGCCCGTGCTCGAGGAGGAACTTGAAGCGCTGGTTGGTCTCCTTCGCGGTCCCGAAGCCCGCGAACTGGCGCATCGTCCAGAGTCGCCCGCGGTAGCCGGTCGGATGGATGCCACGCGTGTACGGAAAGTCGCCCGGCAGCGGGAGCGCCAGGGGGTCGCCGGGCAGGACGTCGAGCAGGGTATAGACCGGGTCGACTTCCTTGTCCGAGTTCACGAACGCGAGCTCGCGCTTCTCGCCCTTCTCATAGCGCGCTCGCCAGCGTTCTACCTCGGCGCGCAGGCGATCGAGCTCGTCCTGCTGCTCGCGTACCGTTTCCGTCAGGTCGCGCGTCGATGTCATGTGACCGTCCTCGTTAGGATGCCGGCACCGCGCCGCAACAGCTCGTCGGCGATGCCAAACGGCGTGCTGGTTCCTGCCTCGACGTCCGGGAGCGCCGCCTCGATGAACGCCTGGATGCCCGCGTCGCCCCATACACGACGACGGAGCCGCTGCTCCGCGACTTCGAGGATCTGCTCCCGCCACCGCGCGCGACGTCGCCTCGTCAACTCCCCGCTGGCCCCAAGATAGCGGAAGTGCCGGTCGAGCGCGTCGATCAGCTCGGCGATCCCCTCGCCCTTCGACGCCACCGTCCGCAGGACCGGCGGCACCCAGTGCTCCTCCTGCTCACCGGTGGCCGCGGCGCGTGCCGCACGCCCGGGGTTGTTGATCGCGCCCAGGTCGACGCCGTGATGCGCGGTGGCGTGCGTGAGCGCGAGCCCCGAGCGCATGCCCAGCATCAGCTCGATGTCGTTTCGCACCCGATCGGCCCCGGGACGGTCGGCCTTGTTCACCGCGAACAGGTCGGCGATCTCCATCAGCCCCGCCTTGAGCGTCTGGATCGAGTCGCCCGATTCGGGGACCAGGACCACCAGCGTGCTCTCCGCGGCGCGCGCGATGTCGAGTTCACTCTGGCCGACCCCCACGGTCTCGAGGAGGATGCGATCGAAGCCGAAGGCGTCGAGCACGTCGGCCACGACGCGCGTGGACGACGACAGGCCGCCTAACGACCCCCGGGTGGCCAGCGATCGGATGAAGACCCCGGGGTCGAGCGCCACCTCTTCCATGCGAATGCGGTCGCCGAGCAGCGCCCCGCCCGTGAAGGGCGACGTGGGGTCGACGGCCACGATCCCGACCGTCAGCCCGGCCTCGCGAAAGGCGCGCGTCAGCCGCGTGGTGAGCGTGCTCTTCCCGGCCCCCGGGGGACCGGTGATCCCGATGCGACGGGCGCGCCCGATGCGCGGATGCAGCGCGGCGAGCAGCGCGTCGAAGCCGTCGCGCTGGTTCTCGACCATGCTGACGACGCGCGCGAGCGCCGCCGGCTTGCGCGCGTCGAAATCGGCCAGGAGCCGTTCGAGTACGGGAGTGAGGGGAGGCGCGACGGGGGGCACGAGGAAGGCGGGAGGCAGGTCGTCAGGCGCGCGGCGCGCGCGGCTGTTCAGGAGACGGGAGCGGCACGGCCGGCGTCACGGGCTCGTCATGCTCGTCGCGAATGTCACCCACGAGTTCTTCCAGCAGGTCCTCGAGCGTCACGATCCCGACCGTCGCGCCACTGTCGTCGCGCACCACCGCCAGGTGCGATCGCCCGCGAATCATCGTGAAGAGGAAGTCGTTGCACGGCATCCCGTCGGTCGCGAAGGTCACCGGGCGCAAGGGCGGCAGGATGTCACCCTCCATCTCGAGCAGGGAGAAGGCGTGCAGCATCCCCTTCACGTCGTCGAGCGACTCCCCGTACATCGGGACGCGCGAGTACCGCGACTGCGCGACCTGTCGCGCCACCTCGATCGCCGGCGTCGCGACGCTGAGCGCGAAGACGTCCTTTCGCGGCGTCATCACCTCTCGCAGCGTCTTCTCACCAAACTGCACGACCCCTTCGATGATGGCGATCTCGGTGTGCTCCCCGACCCCCTCCAGCTCCCCCTCGCGTAGCAACTCCTCGAGCGCCTCGGCGTCGGTATGCTGCTGTTCCGACGCATCGCGGCGCGACTCGCCGGTCAGCGTCCGGGCGAGCAGCAGGAGCGGCATGAAGACGAACTCCGCCACGCGCAGCAGCGGCAGGAGCACCGGGATGAGGACGCTCGACCAGCGCCGAGCGACCGCGCGCGGTACGAGCTGCCCGAGCAGGAGCAAGGCGAGCGCGTAGAGCACGATGGCTCGCGCATGGGCCAGCACGCCTCCCTGCACCGCCGTGGCGATGAAGGTGCCGGCCACGAACACGACCATCGCCACCCCGGTGGACGCCGCCAGGAGCAATCGCTGGGGGCGCTCGAGGTAGAGTGCGGCCGTCTGCGCGCCGCTCAGGCGGCGCTCCACCCAGTGCCGGAGCCAGATGCGGCTCACCGAGCGCACCGCGGTGGCCGCCGCGGTGAGGCACGCCACGATGCCGATCGTCACGATCAGGAGCGAGGCGTTGCTCATGCGTCCGCGTCCTCGCCCGTCCACTCGGCCGGCTCGGCCTCCGTCAGGCGTTCCAGGTAGACCCGTTGCACGCGACGGCGCACCACGCGCTCGACCACCACGCGAAAGCCCGGCAGCGTCAGCTGCTCGCCAGCGCGCGGCACGCGCCCCAGCACCTCGTATACCAGCCCGCCTAACGTCGACACCTGCTCGTGCCGCAGGTCGGCGCCCAGCACCTCCGACACCTCGTCGAGCGTCAGGCGTGCCGACATCCAGAAGCGTGTGTCACCGTCGCGCTCGATCGGCGCCTCCTCCTCGTCCGATTCGTCGCGAATGTCACCGACGATCTCCTCGAGCACGTCCTCGATCGTGATGAGCCCCGCCGTCCCCCCGAACTCGTCGGCGACGATGGCGATGTGCATGCCACTCGACTGGAAGTCGCGCAGCTGCGCGTCGGCCTTCTTGGCCCCCGGGATGAAGACGGGTGGGCGCAGCAATGTCGTCCAGTCGTCCGGGACCTCGTCGGCCAGGATGGCCGGGAGGAGGTCCTTGGCGAAGAGGATGCCGACCACGTCGTCGATCGTCTCGCGGTACACGGGGATGCGCGCGTGCTCCGAGCTGCGCACGCGGTCCACCACCTCCGACCACGGCGTCTCCCGGTCGAGCCCCACCATGTCGACGCGCGGGACCATGAGTTCGTGCACTTCGGTCTCGCCCAGGCGAAAGACGCTGTTGAGGAGCCCGCGTTCCTCCTTGGTGACCTCCGCTTCCGCCGCCACGACCTGCATGAACTGCTCGGCGGTCGCCTCGCGTTCCTCATCGGCGTCATGCGGTGGCGGCATGAGCCGGTGCAACGTCGCGTCGATCCACCCGCCGAGCGCGGCAATCGGCTGCAACAGCCGCTCGACGGCGCGAATGAAGCCATGGAGGCGAGCCGCCGTTCGCTCGCCCCCTACACTCCCCGTGCTGCGCGCCAGCGACTCGGTGAGGCCCACGAGAAGGAGCGCGGCCAGCAACCCGAGCAGCAGCGCGTCGCGTCGCGAGCGCGCGGCCAGGTCGAGGGCGATGGCGACGCTCACGCCCCCCGTGAGCTGCGCCATCACGCGCGCGAACGCCACCGCCCGGTGCGTGCGTTCGCGGCGGTCGTACAGCGCGCGCAAGGCGGGCGACAGCGACGACTCCGGGTCGAGGGCGAGCATCGCCCCGTCCGCCGCCGCGCACAGCGCCGCCACCAGCGCCGCCAAGAACGCGGTCCCCCAGGCGACGAGCGTCACCATGCGCCGCCCCGCCTGAGGCGCGCCACCCATTGCTCCTGACGGCGCCACATCGGGGCGCGCAGCCGCTCCTCACCCGCCGGGTGGTCCCATCCAAGCGTGTGCAGCACGCCGTGCACGACCAGCCGCGCCACTTCCTCGCGCCACGGGCAGCCGGCGTCGGCGGCATTCTGCCGTGCCACCGCTGCGGAGATGTAGACGTCTCCCACCACCGGCGCCCCGGGGGCCACGGCCGCGTGCTGGAAGGTGATGATGTCGGTCGTCCCGCGGTGCCCGAGGTGGCGCTGGTTGAGCCGCGCCATCTCCCGGTCACTCACGAAGGTGACGGTGAGCAGGGCGTGACGCGTGCGCTCGCCCCGCAACACCTCGTTGGCGATCGCCGCCACCCGGTCACGGGACAGCGGCAGCCGCCCGATCGTGCTCGAGACGCGGACATCGCGCCCCGCGTGTCGCGGCGCACGCGCCCGTCCGGCCGTTGTTGCAGGAGAAGGGTCGTCGTCCATGCGCCTCAGGCGCCCAAGTCTTCGGCGTACGCCCGGATGATCTCGCGCACCAGGCGATGCCGCACCACGTCCACGTCGGTGAGGTAGTGCATCGCGATCCCGTCGATGTGAGACAGGATGCGTTCGATCTGCAGCAGCCCCGACTCCTCCCGCTTGGGCAGGTCGATCTGCGTCTTGTCGCCGGTGATGACTGTCTTGGAATTCGCTCCCAGGCGCGTGAGGAACATCTTCATCTGCGCGTTGGTGGCGTTCTGTGACTCGTCGAGGATGACGAAGGCGTCGTTGAGCGTGCGCCCGCGCATGTACGCCAGCGGGGCGATCTCGATGACGCGCGTCTCCAGCGCCTTCTGCATGCGCTCCATCGGCATCATGTCCTCGAGCGCGTCGTACAGCGGTCGCAGGTACGGGTCGACCTTGGCCTGCAGGTCGCCCGGCAGGAAGCCGAGGCTCTCCCCCGCCTCCACGGCTGGCCGGGCAAGGATGATGCGCTTGACCCGCTTGCGCGAGAGGGCGTCGACGGCCGCGGCAACGGCGAGGTAGGTCTTCCCCGTCCCCGCCGGTCCGATCCCGATGACGATGTCGTTCTCGGCGATCGCCTTGAGGTACGCCGCCTGTCCCGGCGTCTTGGGCTGGATGAGGCGGCGCACGCCGGGCAGGGCGATGCGAACGTCCGCCTCCTCCCCGTCGCGCGACGCATCCAGCGTCATGCGCAGCACGTCGTCGGCGTCGAGCGCCCCGCGCTGGCGCGCCGTGTCGATCATCCGCGTGGCGACCGCGACGGCACGCTCCACCGTGTCGGCCCCCCCGCTGATGGTCAGGATGTCCCCGCGCATGGCCACGCGCGCGCCGGTGACCCGTTGCAGCTCCACGAGGTTGACGTCGTTGACGCCGGCCAGCGTGAGCGGGTCGGCCCCTTCGGCATTGAGGCGGTGCGTGATCGTCTCGTCAGGCACGAATCGTCGCGGTCAGTCGGTGAGGTGAGGCGGGGGCGATGTGGCGGCGGCGTCAGTCGGCGATCGACAGGTGCAGCGCCGTCAGGTCTTCCGGCTTGACCTGCGTCGGCGCCCCCTCGAACAGCGCACGCGCCGCCGTCGTCTTGGGGAAGGCGATCACGTCGCGCAGCGACGGCGCCCCGGCCAGCAGCATGGCGATGCGGTCGAAACCCAGCGCGAAGCCGCCGTGCGGCGGCGCGCCGGCCGCCAGCCCGTCGAGCAGGAAGCCGAATCGGCGCGCCTGCTCCTCTTCACCAATCCCCAGCAGGCGGAAGATGAGCGCCTGGATGGCCGGGTCGGTGATGCGGATCGAGCCGCTGCCCAGTTCGTTGCCGTTGTACACCGCGTCGTAGTGCTGCGCGCGACACCGCCCCGGATCGCTCTCGAGGAAGGCGAAGTCGTCGGCATGCGGCGAAGTGAACGGATGGTGCGCCGGGACGTGCTGTCCCGTCTCGGCATCGTGCTCGAACAGCGGGAAGTCGACGACCCAGCAGAACGCATGCGCCGTGAGCATCGGAACGCCGGGGCGCTTGACCACCGCCGAGCGCACCGCGTGCAGCGCGGGCGACGTCACCTCGTCCTGGCCCACGACCGCCAGCAGCAAGTCGCCAACCGCACCGCCGAGCTTCTCCAGCGCACTGGCGCCGATCGCCTTGACACCCTGCCCTTCCCACCCCGCCTCGGTGCGCTTGGCCCAGATGAGCCCCCCCGCCTTGGCGTCCTTGGCCGCCGCTGCGAAGCCGTCGATCTCCTTGCGCGACGCGTCCGCGCCCGCCGCCACGCGCAACCCGCGCACGCGACCGCCGGCGCCTAACGCCTCCGTGACGAAGGGGGCCGCGTCGCTCCCCACGTGCGACGTCAGGTCCTCGATCTCCAGGGCAAAGCGGAGGTCCGGCTTGTCGACGCCGAAACGCTCCATCGCCTCCTTCCACGTCAGGCGCGGGAAGGGACGCGCGATCGCGTGCCCGCCGTCCTGCCAGAGCGCCACCAGCACCTCCTCCACCACGTCCTGCACGTCCTGCGCACTCACGAAGCTCGCCTCGAGGTCGATCTGCGTGAATTCGAGCTGGCGATCGGCGCGCAGGTCCTCGTCGCGGAAGCAGCGGGCGATCTGGAAGTAGCGATCATACCCGGCCACCATCAGCAGTTGCTTGTAGATCTGCGGCGACTGCGGCAGTGCGTAGAACTCGCCACGATGCACGCGGCTCGGCACCAGGAAGTCGCGCGCCCCTTCGGGCGTCGGCTTGGTGAGGATCGGCGTCTCGATTTCGAGGAAGCCCAGGTCGCTCATGACCCGCCGCGACGTCTGCAGCAGGCGGTGGCGCATGACCAGATTGGCCTGCAGCTCCGGGCGCCGCAGGTCGAGCACACGATACTTCAGGCGCAACTCCTCGGCGGCGAGCTTCTCACCCTTGCCGCGCGCCACCGGGATCTGCGGCGTCAGCGCCGGCCCTACCACGCGCGCTGACGTGGCGCGCAGTTCGACGGCCCCCGTCTCGAGCTCCGGATTGTGTCCTTCCGGCGGACGCGCGACGACCTCCCCCTCGATGAGCACGACCGTCTCCGGCGTCAGGCGCTCCGCCACCTGCAACGCGTCGGCGGTCGCCGTCCCCGGCGCGAACGAGACCTGCAACAGTCCGGCGCGGTCGCGCAGGTCCACGAAGACGAGTCCCCCGAGATTGCGCGTGCGGTGCACCCACCCTCCAACGCGCACGCGTTGCCCCACGTGCGCCTCACGAAGGGCGCCGCACAGGTGGGTCCGTAAGGCAGTGGCCATCGGGTTCGAACTCGTCACGACCTGGTCTCCCGGCGCACCTGCGCCGCTCGCGAAAGTGAGGCGCCGAGCGTGACCCCTGCCACGTCGGCCACCCAGTCCAGCGCATCGGCGCCGCGACCGGGAATCCACTGCTGATGCCACTCGTCTGCCGCCGCCAAACCCGTCATCACTACCACCGCCCGCCCCCACACCTGCCACGACCGACGACCGCGCCCCTCGGTCAACGCGCGCCCCACCACCCACCCCAAGACGCCGTACAGCAGCCCGTGCACCACCTTGTCGATGCCGGGAATGCTCGGCCCCTCGGGAATCGCACTGCCTGGGATCGACGTGGCGAGGAGGATGACCATCCCCCAGACCGCGCTCGGCGCCCAGCGGCGGGCATCGCTCATTCCGGGTGTGCCCAGCGTGACGTCCGGCGCCCACCGCGACGCGCGGCACAACGACGACGGCACGAGGTCACGGACTGATGGACGCGAGAGGGTGGCATGGGCGAAAGCGGACGCGCCCTCGTCTCGACGGAACGAGACGGCGGCTGGACGTCGGAAGTGCAGGCGGAATCTACGTTTCGGCCCGCCACCGTGGTAGGCGACGAGTTGACCCGGCCACCCTCGACCCGATAAGCTCAACCACATGTCACACCTTGTCTTGGACAACGCGGAGGGGCGGATCAACCTCCTCGACCTCACCCCCGCGAAGTCCGCCGACGCCTTGGCCGCCTTTCTGGCCGCCCGCGGCGAGCCGGCGTATCGCCTCAAGCAGCTCGTCCCGGTGCTGTGGCAGGCCCCCGTTCGCTCGTTTCAGGAGGTGACCACCCTCCCACAGGCGCTGCGCACCGCGCTGGACGAGGCGTTCGTGCTTCCCGGCCTCACGCTGTCCACGCGCCAGTCGTCGAGCGATGGGACGGAGAAGTTCCTCTTCACGCTCACCGACGGGCAGTCGATCGAGACGGTCGCCATCCCCGACGGCGATCGCATGACGTTCTGCATCTCGTCCCAGGCCGGCTGCGCGCTGCAGTGCGCCTTCTGCGCGACCGGGGTGATGGGCTTTGCCCGCAACCTGGCGGTTCACGAGATCGCCGGGCAGGTGCGCGAACTGGCGCTCCTCGATCCCCCCATTCGCCCCACGAACATCGTCTTCATGGGGATGGGGGAGCCGCTGATGAACTGGGAGGCGGTCGACAAGACGCTCACCATCCTCAACGCCCCGGACGGGTTCGGGATCGGGGCGCGCCACATCACCGTCTCCACGGTTGGCGTCCTCCCCGGGATCATCGCCCTCTCGCAACGCCCCGAGCAGTTCCGCCTCGCGATCTCCATCCACGCCCCGAGCGACGCGCTCCGCCGATCGCTCATGCCGATCAACGTGAAGTACCCGCTCGACGACGTGGTGAAGGCCGCCGCGGATTTCGACCGACGCGTGACCTTCGAGTACGTGATGCTCGGCGGGGTCAACGACGCACCGCAGCACGCCGACCTGCTGGCGACGCTGGCGCGGCGCTGCGGTGCCTTCGTCAACCTGATCCCGCTGCACCCGGGAGGGGCCGGCGACTTCACCCCCACCACGGCGGCCGGCATTCGGGCGTTTGCCGCACAGCTCAAGCGCCACCAGGTGGAGGTCGCCATTCGCAAGAGTCGCGGGAAGGACATCGCCGCGGCGTGCGGACAGCTACGGGTAGAACGCCTCCGGCGGCGTGCGCACCACGCGGCCGACCAGCACGGTAATGTCGACGTAGCGTGAACTGTCGGGGCGCGCCTCGATCGCGGCCCCGCCTAACGACTTGCTCACGAGCTGCGCCCATTCGGGGTGCCCGGTGCGATCCAGCACGAGGGTGGAGTCGCGCGCCGGCCCCTCGCCCGCATAGCGGACCACGTCGAAACCCGCATCACGCAGGTACAGCGAGACGCGTCGCGCCACGCCGCGCGTGCTGGTCGTGTTGAGCACTTCCACGCGGATCCGCGTCTCCACCGGGACGAGGCGCTGGACCGGGGCCCCCTGCACGGGGCGCGTCGCCTCGCCGCCCGCGGGTCCTCGCGCGAACATCCACCAGGCACCGGCAGCCACTGCCACGAGGGCCACCCCTCCCAGCACCACGGGGCCGCGCTTCATCGCACGCGATTCCACAGGGCGGCGGTCTCGGGGAAGATCGTCTTCCCCTCGCGCAGCGTCCACTCAATGCGCTGCCGCACGACCTGCCGAAAGACCCCATCGAAGTCGAGCGGCACGTGCGACGCCAGGAAGGCGCGATCGGCCTGCGAGAACGGGCGCCCCGGTTCGAGATAGTCGGCCATGAAGAGCGCCCGCCCCACGCGCCCCCACTCGGGATTGCCGAGCGTGTGCCAGCGAATCGCCTCGAGCAGCTCGGGACGCGACTCCCCCTCAGCCGCCAGCCGCAGCGCCGCCGCCGGCCCGTGCAGCACGCTGTCGGGGAGCGAGGGATCGGGAACCGCCAGCCGCAACTGCTCGAGCGGGGCGTCGCGCAGCGCATCGTGGTACCGCCCCGCATCGTGCCACACCTGCCGCTCGGCGGGCGTCAGGTGCAGCGCATCGCTCCAGCGATCGAGCAGCGACGTCACCCGCGCGATGTGCGCGCGACGTCGCTCACCGACCTGGGCCCAGGGCGGAAGCAAGGGGTCGCTCGACGCGACCTCGCGTGAGGTGGGATCAGCGGCAGTAGGCACGACGTCGCAACCTACCGGTGGCGTGAAAGGCGGTCAATTTCAGCCCTGCGTGAGTCGCGTGAGGCGCCGGGCCAGGTCGGCGAGATAGGTGGCGAGTTCGCGCAACTCCCGCGTCGACTCTTCCACTTCGTGCACCGAGCGCGCCTGCGACTCGGCCGTTCCCGCCACCTGGGCCGCCCCCTCCCGGTTGCGCCCCGAGATCTCGGCGATGCGGGCGATGCGGTCGCGCACCCCGCCCACCGCATCTTCCTGCGCGCGCGAGACCTCCGCGATGCGCTTGGCCCAGGTCGCGGCCGAACGCGACGAGTCGACGACCTGCGCCATCGCATCCCGCGCCGACTCAGAGAGCCCTTCCACGTCGGCCACCATTGAGCGCCCGCGATCCATCTGGCGCGTGGCCCGTTCCATCTGCCCGGCCAGCGTGGCCACCAGCACCGACGCCTCCTCCGACGCTTTCCCGCTCTGTTCGGCCAGCTTGCGGATCTCTTCCGCCACGACCGCGAAGCCGCGTCCCTCCTCGCCAGCCCGTGCCGCTTCGATCGCGGCGTTGAGCGCCAGGAGGTTTGTTTGCTCCGCCAGGTCCTTGATCACGCCGATGAACGACGTCACGCGGCGCGTTTCGTCGCCCAGATCGCCCATGATCATCCCGCTCTCACCGACGAACCCCTTCGCGCTCACCAGCCGTTCGATCGCGGTCCCGATCGTGCCGCGATGCTCGGTGGCGATCTGCACCGCGCGATCGCTGGCCGACGCCGCCTCGCGCGCGTCGCGGGCGATGGACGACGTCGTCGCGTGCACCTCGGCCGCCGCATCGTGTCCTCGTGCGGCCTGATCGCTCGCCTCGGCCACCGAGCGCGAGATCTCAGCGGCCAGTCGCGCGACCGTCTCGGCCCCGCTGCGCAGCTGGTGCGCCGACTCGCTCATCGTCTCCACCTGCCGTTCGAGTCGCGACACCGACTCGGCGAGCGGGCGCCGCAGATCCTGGATGTGGATCGTCGTCGCCAGCTGCGAGGCGAAGCGCTGCACCACGCCGAGCTGCTTGGCCCCGTAGGTTCCGCGCTTGTGGTGCTCCAGCTCCAGCAACCCCACCGTGCGTTCGCCGAAGCGCAGCGGAACGACGACGGCGCTGCGCACGGTGTCGCGTGCGCCGGCGAGGCGTGGGTCGGTCAGCGCGTCGACGACGATCACCGGACGCCCAGTGACCAGCGCCTCGTCGCGCAGCTGGCGCCCTTCGTCTGGCGGGACGATCGGCGGTTCGATGAGCCCATCACGCCCGGTGAAGAGCAGGCGCGGCTCCCCCTCCTGCAGGCGATGGATCCGGAAGTCACGCCAGTCGACGAGGCGATTGGCCAGTCCGGCGATGCGCTGGAAGGCATCGGCGAGCGAGGCGTCGCTCGCCACGACCAGCTCCATCTGGTGAATCTTGTTCAGCTCCTCGGCGGCGATCGCCTCCTCGATGATGCGCTGGAAGAGGAGCGCCCCGAAGCCTAACGCCACCGTGACCACCACCCATCCGGCCAGGCCGACGTTGGTCACGGTGAGCACGACCAGGAGCACCGCGGCGGAGGAGGCGCCGAACGCAATGACCTCGTAGCGGAGGATCAGCGACCGTTCGTCGGGGAGGAGCTTGTCGCGGACGAGGAGCGAGAAGTACTGCAGCGCCCGCGAGGCGATGAAGTAGGCGAAGACGAGCGTCGACATCGCCGGGACCCCCTCGGCCGAGAGCGTCCCCGTCAGCTGCACATTGAGCACCGCCGCGGCGGCGGCGTAGGCGCCGCACGCGGCCACCAGCGCGAGCGACTCGCGCCCGGCGTTGACCCAGGCCCACGCCAGCGCCTTGCGCTGCAGCAGCCAGTCGGCGACCAGCACTCCCGCAAAGACGGCCATCGCCGCCCCGCTGGCGCCGAGGATCAGCGCCCCGGCCATCGCCGACACCGGCAACCCGGTGAGCGTGGAGTACTTCGTCAGCGCGATCGGTCGGGCGCGCAGCAGGATCGTGGCGATGAAGGCGATCGCCAATCCGATCGGGTGCGCCGCCCACCGGGGATCGACCACGACGAGCGCGGCGACCGACGCCGTGCCAGCGACGGCGACGCCGCGCGTGATCAGGTCGACGCGCAGTCGCACGTCAGATGGAGTCGAGTGCCCGGCGCAATTCGACGGTAAGGGCGTGCGCCGCGTCCACCCCCGCTTCGGCCGCCTTCACGATCGCGCTCCCGACGACGATGCCATCGGCCAGGCGCCCGATGGCCTGCGCCTGCGCGCCGGTCGAGACGCCGAAGCCGACGCAGATCGGGAGGTCGGTGGCCCCGCGCAGGCGGGCGATGGTCTCCGGGAGGTCGCTGGCGACGTCGTGTTGCATCCCGGTCACCCCTAACCGCGAAATGAGGTACACGAAGCCGCGTCCGTGGTGGGCGATCTCGCGCATGCGGTCAGCCGGCGTCGTCGGCGCGACAAGTCGCACGAAGGCGAGCGGTCCCGCACCGACCCACGCCTCGCGCACCGGGTCGGCCCCCACCGGGAGATCCGTCAGCAGCAACCCGTGCACGCCCGCCTGCGCGGCGCGCTCGAGCACGTCCTGCCCCGCCGCCATGATCGGGTTGAGGTAACTGAACAGGACGACCGGGACGGAGAGCCCGGCCTCGCGCACGAGGTCCAAGACCTGGGTAAGCCCGGTGCCGTGCTCGAGCGCGACCTGGGAGCTGCGCTGGATCACCGGTCCATCGGCCATCGGATCGGAGAACGGGACCCCGACCTCGATGATGTCGGCGCCGCCGGCCTCGAGCGCGCGCATGAGCGCGACCGATTGCGCCGGATCGGGGTGCCCCGCCGTCATGTACGTCACGAGCGCCCGCCGTCCCTCGCGGGCCAGCGAAGCGAAACGAAGGGACAGCGCGTCAGACGAAGTAGTCACCGACATTGATGCCGTAGCGATCCGGATTCTCGGTCTTGATGATGGTGCGGAGGTACGTCCCGTCGGGCTTCTGCTCGGTCAGGTCGGCCAGGTTCCCCGGGAAGAGGACGTTGCCGCGATCGTCGCTCACGATGCGCACGACCGGGCGCGAGATCGCCGACGGGTTCGGATTCACCGCGTGCACGACGGCGAGCTCGAACGTGTCGAGCACGACGAGCGTCCCCACCGGGAAGACGCCTAACAAGTTGATGAACCCCTTCACCACCACCGGGTCCATCCCGCGGCGCGGGTTGTCGCGCATCCCGGCCAGCACCGCCGCCGGCGACATCGGGACCGTCTGGTAGGCGCGCCGCGTGGTGGCGGCGTCGAAGCCGTCGGCGACCGCCACGATGCGGCTGAAGATGCTCTGCGCGCGCGGCCGGATCGTCTTGGGGTATCCCGTCAGGTCCTGCTTCATGTGATGCTCGTACGCCACCACCATCGCGCGATAGGGCAACTCCTGTTGCCCGCGCATGTGGAACAGCGCCAGCACCCCGAGCCACGGGTGCGCCGCCAGCCAGCGCCAGTCGTCGTCGGAGAGCCCGTCGGTCTTGTTCAGCACCGAGAGCGGGACGCGCGACTTGCCGATGTCGTGGAACAGCGCCGCCAGCCCCAGGTCGTAGAGCTGCATCTTGCTCAGCCCCAGTCGTCGGCCCAGCGCCACCGAGAAGATGCAGACGTTCACCGAGTGCGTGAACGTGTACTCGTCGTAGTCGCGGATGGTGGTGAGCCCCACCAGCGACGTCTCCTCGTTGAGGATCTGGTCGACGATGGTCTGCACCACGCGCTTGATCTTCTTGATGTTCGGTGACGCCCCCATGCGCACCGAGTTCATCACTTCCTTGGTCACGGCCACCGACTGCGAATAGGTCCGCTTGGCCGCTTCCTTGGCGCGCTGGCGAAAGTCGGTGTCGTCCTCGGTGACGAGCGGGGCGCCGAGTTCGAAGCACGTCACCCCGGCGGCCGCCAACTTCTCGGTGAGGTCGAAGGCGGTGACGTCATCGCCGGCCTTGCTCTGGCTCAGCAGGAGCGACAGGAAGACGAGCCAGTCGCGCGCCTGCGCCGTGTCGCTGAGGCGTACCGACCCCACACCAACGGCGCGCAGCACCGACAGGATCTGCGAGAAGCTGGCGTAGTTGTCGAGGTCGAGGCGCAAGCGCGTCGAGTTCACGAAGATGAACTCGTTCGAGGCGCGTAGCTCGACTTCGTGCTCGCGCTCGAGCAGGTCCTGCGCTGACTGCGCGAGGTCGCTCAGCGCGTTCCGCACCGCCTCGTTCTCGGGCGGATACAGCCGAATCACGCGCATCGCGCCGTAGATGCTCACGATGAGCTGTCGGCCGGCGCGCCGGATGTAGGTGTCGCCCGTGAGGTCGCTGAGCGGCACCTGGGCGCGCGCGCCGCCGGCCGGCGTCCGACCGCTGGAGCGCACCAGCCCCCCAACCGGCGTGTGCCGCGGCGTCGTCATGCCGTCCCGCCGCGCAGCGCCCGGTTCACCGCATTCCGCACCAGGATCTCCTTGTCCGACGCCGCCCGGCGCAACACCGCGATCGCGTTAGGCGTCGCCACCCGGCCCAGCGCCATCGCCGCGCAGGCCCGCAGCTCCGGATCCTCACGACGCCCGAAGAAGCTCTTGGTGTTCAGCAGGCCGTCGAGCAGCGTCACCCCCCCCTCGCCACACATCGCGCCGAACGCCTCGAAGAGCGCCATCTTCTCCGTGAGGTCGGCCTCGGAGACGCGCTTCCCCTTGATCGCCGCCTCGATCTTGGCGAGCGCCGGTCGATGGACGCGCGCCGCGAAGGCGCGCGCCGTCGCCACCCGCACCTCGCGCGACGGATCGTCGATGCTGCGCTCCAGCTGCTGCAGCGCCCCCGGCGTCCCGATCTCGGCGAGCGCCTGCACCGCCGCCAGGCGCACGTCGCCATCCTGCTGGGTCATGAGCCGGGCGAGCGCGGGAACCGCGGCCGCCGCGCGCATCGCCCCCGACCGGCGAATCGCCTCGAGCGAGACCTCTCGCTCCGGCGCACCGATCAGGCGCACCAGCTCCCCGGTGTTCGCCGCCGCCAGCCGCTGCGCCGCGGCCTCGAGCTGCGTGCGCACCCGCGGCGTCTGCAGCCGCCCCAGCCACGAGAAGATCGTCCCCAGCGCCGACACGCGCAGCTGATCGAACAGCTCGTTGAGCTCCGACTGCTCCGCCATGTCGGTGCGCTCGTCCAGCGATTGCAGGAGCTGCGACAGCGCCTCGGGCTCGCTCATCCGGTTGGGGAGCGAGAGGATCGTCTCCCGCTGCTGCGGCGTGAGGTCGCGCGCCCGATTGGCCGCGATGTTCACCTCGCGCAGCAGGTGCGCAACCGTGCGCAGCTGTCCCGCCGTGAGCAGGTGCACGAGCAGGTTGTCGAGCACCCCGACGATCTCGTCGCGGATGGCGGGATCGACCTGCACCTCGAAGACGTCCAGGAGGATCGCCACGACGTTGCCCCGCAGGTCCGAGGCGTACTCCGTCGCCACCGCGTCGCGCAGGTACTCCACTTCGCGCTCGTCCAGGAAATACAGCGTCGCGTCGAAGTCGTCGAGATTGACCACCCCCGATGGGAGGACGTTCTCCTGCGGCGGCTCCTGGATCGCCTGCGGGTCGACCAGCCGCTCCTGCTTGGCCAGCTCCGACGCGTCGAGCGGCGCCACCCCCTCGAGCGTCATGTCGACGTAGCGATACCGCACGAAGGCGAACTCCTGCTCCCACAGCAGCGTCAGCAGGTCATCTTCGTCGGGCGACGCCTTGCGCACGCGCGTCAGGATGTCGATCAACGCCACGAGCTCCTGCTGCTCCACGTCGCGCATGAGCCGCAGCTCGCGGATCCCGTCCTTGTAGAGGATCCACGGCAGCGCGTCGGTGGTCTTGTCCGGTTCGTTGATGACCGCGTGCCCTTCCCACCGGAGCTGCGTGTCGGTGACTTCGATCACCAACTCGTCCGTGTGCCCCCAGATCGGCGCGAACGCCGCACGCGCGCTGTCGAGGGCGCGCAGGTAGGTCGGGTTGTTGTGGAGGTACAGCTGGTGGGCGCGAACCGCACGACCAAACATGCGGAGCATCTCCTCCACGAGCGCCACCGGAAATGGGGGCTCGGGGCGATCCTCCGCGCTGTGGGTCGAGGTGGGCGCCGACTGCAGGGTCACGGCGCCAAGATACCCATTTCGCGAACCTGCGCCACGTCCTTGTCCCCGCGCCCGCTCACGCACAGCAGGACGCCCTCGTCAGGCGCCCACCGACCACGCTGCGCGGCGATCCACGCCACCGCGTGCGCCGTCTCCAGGGCCGGGATGATCCCTTCCAGCCGACTCAGCATCGCGAAGCCCTCCAGTGCCTGCGCATCGTCCACCGCCACGTACGTAGCCCGGCCACTGTCCTTTAGGTACGAGTGCTCCGGCCCCACCCCAGGATAGTCCAGCCCCGCCGAGATCGAATGCGCCGGGTGCACCTGACCGCGCGCATCCTGCAGCAGGTAGCTCAGGGAGCCATGCAGCACCCCCGGCGTCCCGCACGTCAGCGACGCGGAGTGGCGTCCGGATTCGAGCCCCTCTCCGGCCGCCTCCACACCGACGAGTTCCACCCCCGCGTCGTCAACGAATCCGGCAAAGATCCCCATCGCGTTCGACCCGCCCCCCACGCACGCCACCACGCTCTTCGGCAGGGCCCCGGCGCGCGCCAGCATCTGCGCGCGCGCTTCCCGGCCGATCACCGACTGGAAGGCCCGCACCATCCGCGGATACGGCGCCGGCCCTACCACCGAGCCGATGATGTAGTGCGAATCACGGACGGTCGTGACCCAATCGCGGATCGCCTCAGTCGTCGCGTCCTTCAACGTGCGCGTCCCCGACGTGACGGGGATCACTTCCGCGCCCATCAGGCGCATGCGGTACACGTTGAGCGATTGCCGCCGCATGTCCTCCTCGCCCATGTACACGACGCACCCCAGCCCGAAGCGGGCACAGATCGTCGCCGTGGCCACCCCGTGCTGCCCCGCCCCGGTCTCGGCGATGATGCGCGTCTTCCCCATCCGCCGGGCGAGCAGCGCCTGGCCGACGGTGTTGTTGATCTTGTGCGCCCCCGTGTGATTCAGGTCTTCGCGCTTGAGCCAGATCGGCGCCCCCACGAGCGCCGAGAGTCTAGGCGCATCGCTCAGCGGCGAGGGCCGGCCGACGTAATGCGTCAGCAGGTCCATCCACTCGGCCACGAACGCGGGATCGGCCATGGCCGTGTCGAAGGCGGCGTCGAGCTCCTCGAGCGCCGGAATCAGCGTCTCGGGGACGTAGCGCCCACCATACGCGCCAAACCGATCGCGTTCGGAGATCGGGGTCGAACCCGCGGGGACAACAGGGGCGGTCATGCAGCACCAACTCCATGTACAGCGTGAACGAACGCGCGCAAGCGCGCCGGATCCTTGCACCCAGGGGACGCTTCGACCCCGGACGACACATCGACGATATCGGGCGAAAACACCGCAATGGCGCGCGCCACGTTCTCGGCGGTGAGCCCTCCCGCAAGAATAATGGAACGTCCCGCCCGAAGGGGCGCCACCACCGCTCGCTCGCGCTCCCAGTCGAAGGCGCGCCCGGTCCCCCCGAGCATCCCGTCCACCTTGGCATCGAGGAGGATGCCATCCCCGCGCGTCGCCCACTCGAGCTGGGCACGATCGATCCCCTCTTCCCCGACGTGAACCACGCTCCACAGCGCCGAGGGAACCGTATCCCGCAACGCCGCCACGAGACGCGCATCCTCCGCGCCGTGCAGCTGCACGATGTCGAGGCCGAGGCGATGCACCGCCGCCGCGATCTCCCCCACGCCCGCCCCGGCAAACACGCCGACGCGCCGCGGGCGCGCCGTCGCCTCGTCCGCGGTGTCGAGGGTGGCGAGCAGCTGCGCGGCGGCGTCGACCGTCAGCCGTCGCGGGCTGGGCGCGAAGATGAAGCCCAGGTACGCCGCGCCTAACGCCGTCGCGAGCGCGGCGTCGGCGGCGCGCGTCAGGCCGCACACCTTGACCTCAACCGCCATGGGCCCCTCGGGACACCGCGGCAAGCGCGCGAAGTGCAGCTGACGGATCGTCGGCTGCCGACAGCGACGACCCCACCAGCACGGCGTGTGCGCCAAGGGCCGCCGCGCGCCGCACGTCATCGGCGCTGGACATCCCGCTCTCGGCCACCCGAACCCGATCGCCGGGAATCGCCGGGAGCAGGCGCTCCGTCACCCACGGTTCGATGATCAGCGTCTCCAGGTCGCGGGCGTTGACCCCGATCACCGTCGCCGGCGTCGCCACCGCGCGGGCCAACTCCGCCTCGGAGCGAATCTCGACCAGCGGCTCGAGTCCTGCCATGAGGGCCGTCTCCACCAGCGCGTCCAGTCGGTGCGGGGCAAGGGCACGGGCGATGAAGAGGATGGCCGACGCTCCGAGGGCGCGAGCCTCCCACACCTGCGCCTCGTCGACGTGAAAGTCCTTCTTGAGGAGCGGGAGTCCGACGCGAGCGCGCACCTCGAGCAGGTCCTCGGTCGTCCCGCCAAACTCCAAGGGTTCCGTCAGGATCGACAGCGCGCGAGCGCCGGCATCGGCGTACAGCGCCGCCCGGTCCCCAGCCCGGATCCCCTCGTTGATCGCCCCCTTGGAGGGAGATCTCCGCTTGATCTCCGCGATCACGGCCACCGTGGCGCCATCACGCAGAGACGAGGCGAACGGCGGCGGCGCCCCGGTGTCGAGCGCGCGGGCGCGGAGTTCGGGCATCGACCGCCTGAGCGTGGCGGCGCGCTCCTCGGCGGCCCGGGTCAGACGGCCCAGCGGGCCTCCGGGCGGGGACCAACGGAAATTCTCTTGCACTTCGGGGCTTGTTCGGCTAGTGTTTCTTCGGCAGTTGTTCGGGGGCTCTCGCGCATGCTCGGGCGCCCCTTCGATGCACCTTCGCGAGGGAGCCAGCCCATGCCGCTCACAAAACGGCAACGAGAGATCCTGACCTACCTGCAGGAGTACGCCGACGATCGGGGCTATGCACCCAGCTTCGAGGAGATCGCCGCGCACTTCAACTATAACTCGCTGGCCACCGTCCACGAGCACCTCACCAACCTCGAGCGCAAGGGCTACATCCGGCGCAGCTACAACGAGAGTCGGGCCATCGAGATCCTCCCGTCCGACATGTTCGCGCGCGCCGTCGACCTCCCCCTCCTCGGGACGGTCGCCGCCGGGATGCCGATCGAGGCCTACACGCATAACGAGTCGATCGCCGTTCCGCAGGAGTTGGTCTCCCGCAGCGGGAGCCACTACGTCCTCAAGGTGCGAGGCAACTCCATGATCGACGAGCAGATTCGCGACGGCGACTTCGTCATTGTGAACGAGCGCCGCAGCGCCGACAACGGCGAGATGGTCATCGCCCTCGTCAACATGCACAACGACAGCGGCGCCACCTGCAAGAAGTTCTACCGCGAGCGCGACGGGCGCATTCGCCTGCAGCCGGCCAACGAGACGCTCTCGCCGATGTACGTCCACGAGAACGACATCGCGATCCAGGGGATCGTCGTGGGAGTCATTCGCAAGTACTAGCGACGGCCGCTCGCGGCCGCATCCCACGCGGTGAAGGCGACGGGGCGCCCCGACTTCGGGCGCCCCGTTTCGCGTCCCCAGCCAGCGGCACGCGGCGTCTCCCCGCGACCAGCGTCCCACCGTCAGCTGCCGCGCCGCGTGCTCGCTGGCCTTACGGGGCGCCCTGGGCGTACGCCAGCTTGAGTCGCTCCAGCGCCGCAAGCCCTGCTCCCTCGCGTATTCCGCGACGCGCGAGTTCCACTCCGTCGCCGAAGTCCTCCACGACGCCGCCCACCAGGAGCGCCGCCGCGGCATTCAGGATCACCGCCGCCGTCGAAGCCGAGTTCCCCGCACCGCCCAACACGTCGCGTACGATGCGGGCGTTCTCCGCCGGCGTTCCCCCCGCCAGCGCTTCAGGCGCGAACGGACCAAAGCCGTAGGCCGAGGGCTCCACCGTCCATTCGCGCGTCTCGGCGCCGCGGACTTCGATCACCCGTGTCGGTCCGAGCGGGGAGAACTCGTCCATCCCGGGCGCGCCGTGAACGATGAGCGCGTGCCGAGTCCCGAGCGCTGCCAGCGCGCCGGCCAAGAGCCCCATGCGCTGGGTCTCGGCGACGCCCAGCACCTGACGTCCCGCCGACGCCGGATTGGCGAGCGGCCCGACGATGTTCATCACCGTGGGAACCGCCAGTTCACGCCGGACCGGTCCCACGTGGCGCATCGCCGGGTGCATGCTGGGAGCGAACATGAAGACGATCCCCGCCTCGCGCAGCGAGCGCTCCATCACGGCCGGCGGCGCGTCCAGCGGCACACCAAGCGCCTCCAGCACATCCGCGCTTCCGCACTGCGAGGTGAACGAGCGATTGCCATGCTTGGCGACGCGAACACCCAACCCCGCCGCGAGGAGACCGGCCGCGGTCGAGATATTGAACGTGGTGATCGTCCCGCCGCCCGTTCCGCAGGTGTCGACGAGATCGTCGGGGCGTTCGGATGGAAGGCGCACCATCGCCTCGCGGAGTGCGCTGGCCGCGCCGGCCACCTCGTCGACGGTCTCCCCCTTCACTCGCAGCGCCATGAGGAGCGCCGCCACCTGCGCCGGCGTCGCCTCTCCACGCATGATCACGCCAAATGCGTCGGCCGCACTGGCGGCATCGAGCGACTCTCCGAAGGCCAGGCGACGGATCGCCTGTTGGAGCGCGTTACTCGCCACCGATCTCCCCCAGCAGTCGCTCCGGGAGGTTGGCGTTGGCCGCGATGAGGGCGATCACCAGGGCGAGCAGCGAGACGCGCTCCACGTCTTCTTCCACGAAGACGCCGCGCTTGGCGCGGTTGGTGAGGTTCACGACGCCGATCAGCTCATCACAGTAGATGAGCGGGAACGAGATGAACGACCCCGTCGTGAGATACTGGTCGCGGAGGAGCGGGTGACGGTCGGCTTCGGCCGCGTCCTGCACCAGGAGCGGTTCGCGCGACATGGCCACGATCCCGGCCACCCCCTTGCCGTTGGGGATGCGCTGGCCGAGGACGATGTTGGGGGCGAGCCCACGCGCGGCGGCCAGATAGAGCGTGTCGGGTTCGGGAGCGCGCAGCATGAGCGAGCAGCGCTGCGCCTGCATGTCGTCGCCCACCAGCGCGAGGAGGCCGTCGACGAGGCCCCGCGGGTCGTCCTTGGTGGTGTTGTCGATGCGCAGGGACCGCTCGATGAGGTAGAGCGTCCGCGTTTTCTGCCGCAGCGACTCGTTGCGTCGATGCAGTTCGATGTGCGCCTGCTCGAGCTGCGCGACGGCGGCCGTGAGCTGCTGCTCGAGCGACGACGACTTGCGCACCGCGCGCCGTCCCTCCTCCTGCGCGGCGGCGATGTCGCGCTCCAGGTGCAGCAGTCGTTCGGCGTCGGCGGCATTGAGCTGCGACGCCGCCCCACGCGCCTTCCCCAACTCCGACTCGAGCACGCCCAACTTTCGGATGTACTCGCCGTGCACGCGCTGCGTCACGTCCTCGAGCGTGCGCACCGCCTCGTCCCGCGCCTCACGCTCGCCGTAACGCGCGTAGGCCAGTTCGAACAGGGCGACCGCGGGGGCGAATCGCTCGCTCGTCCGCGTCCCGAACATGCGCCGCTGCTCATACAGCCCCAGCATCCCCGAGAGTTCGCCGTCGGTCGTTAGGCCGCGCAGCGACAGGATGCCGCCGTCGGCGAAGGGAGTGAGGCCAAGCAGCCGTGCGTACTCGACCGACCGGTCGCCGAGGTCGACGAACTGGCCACCGTTCGTAACCATCGCCCGGGCCGCCGGTGGAAGGTGGTCGACCGTGGTGTCGACTGTCGAGCGGACGACGCGCTCGGCGACCGGCGTCAGGCGTTCGCGGAGCATGTCGCGCCGTCCGTCGTACCGAAAGACGGAGACGATGGCCGACCGATCGGACTCGGCGAGCGCCTCCCCGAGCGCGACAAGTGCCGCGTCCAGGTCGGGGGCGACACTCAGCGCGTGCGCGAGCGAAGGTAGGCTTTTGATCGACATGTCGGAGAAGGCGACGCGCCCTCGATCCGAGGCCGCGCGGAGGTGCAAAGTGATCCGGTAGAACGAGCGAAGTCAATCGGTTGGATGCCGTCGTTCACCGCGCGTCGGTTTGCTTGACTTGAGGGGGCTCAAGGCTAAGTTTCGGCTCGATGTTGGTGCGCACCCTGCAGCTTGTGCTGCACTACGACGGAACCGCCTTTTCCGGGTGGCAAGTCCAGCCCTCACGGCGGACTGTCCAGGGGGAAGTCGAGCGGGTGCTCGCCAGGTTGTGCGGCGATCGAATCGTGGCCCAGGGGGCCGGTCGTACCGACGCGGGCGTTCACGCGCGCGGGCAGGCGGTCGGTGTACGAGTGCCGGACAAGTGGAGCGCGCCCGAGCTGCGCCGCGCCATGAACGCACTCCTCCCCGACGACGTGTGGGTAGCGGCGGCGCATGAAATGCGCCCCGAATTCCATGCACGACACAGCGCCATGTCCCGTCGGTATGCGTACTTTGTCGGAACGGACGATGACGTGCATTCACCGTTCCGGCGTCGCACCGAATGGGCGATGCGACACCCGCTCGACCGCGGTGCGCTCGACGCCGCCGCCAGGGAGATCGTGGGCGACCACTGCTTCATCGCCTTCGCCGTTCGCGGAACCGCCCCTGACCACGATCACCATCGCTGCATCGTGACCGACGCCTGCTGGAGCGACCGCCCGGGGGGCCTCACGTTTCACGTCGAGGCGAATCGCTTCCTGCACCACATGGTGCGGTTCCTCATGGCGACCATGGTCGACATCGCCGCCGGGCGGCGCCCGGCGGCGGACTTGGCCACGCTGCTGGCCGACACCACCAACGACGCCGTCTCTGCCCCCGCACCGGCCCACGCACTCTTCCTCGAGCGCGTGACCTATCCGCCTGAGTTGTACCTCGCCAGCACATGAGCCTCCGCGACACGCTCGCCGCCTTGGCCATCGCCGTCGGCTCCGCCTGTGAAGGCGGCGCACCCGCCTCGACCCCCGCGGCGATCGCCGCCCCCGCGCAGGTCGCCGCCGCCAACCAGCAGATCAGCACCTCGCGACGCACCGCCATCGTCGACGCCGTGGCGCGGGTCGCCCCCGCCGTCGTCACCGTCCAGACCGAAACCGTCGAACGCGTCCCGGTCGACGTCTTCGAGCAGTTCTTCGGCGGGCGCTCCGGGCAGCAGGTGCAACCGGGGCTTGGCTCCGGCTTCATCATTCGTCCCGACGGCGTCATCGTCACCAACGCCCACGTGGTCGCCGGCGCCAGCCGGATCTCGGTGATGCTGCGCGACGGCACCACCTACCAGGCGACGCTGGTCGGGATGGACGAGGCCAACGACCTCGCCGTCATCCGCATCACCGCCCGCAACCTCCCGGTCGCGACGTTAGGCACGTCTGAACAGCTCCTCATCGGCGAGTGGGCCATCGCCATCGGGAATCCGTTCGGCTTCGTGCTCGGCAACACCGAGCCCAGCGTGACCGCTGGGGTGGTGAGCGCGACGGGACGCAATCTGCTGGGCCGCTCCGAGGGGAACGGCATCTATCTCGGGATGATCCAGACCGACGCCTCGATCAACCCGGGCAACTCCGGGGGGCCTCTCGTCAATGCGGTGGGCGAGGTGATCGGCGTCAACACGTCGATCTACACGCCCAGCGGCGGATCGATCGGGCTGGGCTTCGCCATCCCGATCAATCGCGCGCGACGGATCGTCGACGACCTGCTGGACCATGGCAGCGTGCGACGCCCCTGGATCGGGGAGAAGCTGCGCAGCTCTCCCAGCGACAACCCGCGCGACATCGTCACGGCGGGCGTCATCGTACAATCGATCATCCCCGGGTCGCCGGCGGCGCGCGCCGGGTTGCAGCCGGGGGACCAGATCGTGCGAACGCGTGGCCGCGCCCTGCGCAACGTCTTCGACTGGGAGGCCGAGCGCCTCGACATGCGCGTGGGTGAAGCGGTGCCGCTGGTGGTGCGGCGCGGCGGGCGCGAGGTCACACTTACTGTCACCGTCGCCGACCTCCCCGAGGTCAGCGCGCCGCGCGTGACGGTGCTGCGCGAACTCGAACTCGTCACCCTCACGCCGTCCATTCGCGCCGAGCGCGGGCTGCGCAGCAGCCGGGGGGCGCTGGTCGTGCGCACGAGCGATCGCATCCAGAACGAGATCGGGCTGCAGGAGGGCGACCTCATCGTCCAGATCAACCGCACGACCATCGAGCAGGCCGCCGACGTCTCGCGCGCCTTCGACGCCCAGGGAGGCCGCGCCGGCATCCGCCTGGTCTTCGAACGGCGTGGCTACTTCTACACCACCGACTTCGTGATCCAGTGACGTCGCCCGCGCAGTATTCCACCCCGCTGGCGGAGCGCTACGCGTCCCGCGACATGCTCGCCCTCTGGTCGCCGCAGCGGCGCCACGGGCTCTGGCGCCGACTCTGGCTCGCGCTCGCCGAGGCCGAGCGGTCGTTAGGCGTGCCGATTCCCGACGAGGCGATCTCGCAGATGCGCGCGCACCTCGACGACATCGACTTCACGGCCGTGGCGTCGTACGAGAAGCGCTTTCGCCACGACGTGATGGCCCACGTGCACGCCTTTGGCGACGTGGCCCCCGCCGCCCGCGGCTTCATCCACTACGGCGCGACGTCGTGTTACGTCA